>Ga0335072_10000134_pt1 | contig 155217 bp, 143 predicted proteins | sample Lox_Sample_21_FD_206725 | JGI IMG/M metagenome (GOLD analysis project Ga0335072, IMG submission 206725) | Soil microbial communities from Loxahatchee National Wildlife Refuge, Florida, United States - Lox_Sample_2.1 | ecosystem: Environmental > Terrestrial > Soil > Wetlands | place: USA...
CCACGACGACCCCGTCACCGAGGCGCACGAGCTGGGCCACCCGCCGCTCGGGGCGCAGGCGCAGCCGCACCGCCCTGTGCTCGGCGATCCCCGCGCGGGAGAGCACCGCGTTGGCGCCGCCCCCGTTCGACTTGAGCGCGTCCGGCCAGCGCTCGGCGAGCGCGCGGCGCAGCGCGAGCAGCGAGTTGCGCGAGGTCAGCGCCCGTCGCTGCTCGGCGCCGGCGGCCGCCGCCAGCCGTTCGGGCCACCAGGGGGGAACCTCCTGCAACAGCGCCACGTCCCAGCTCCAACTCGCGAGCAGCCCCGCGAACTCGTCTCCCAGCGAGCGCCCCGCCGCCGGCAGCGAGCGGCCGTGGAAGAGGTTCCAGGTGAGAATCCGCACCGCCTCAGTGTGCGGCGGTTACGATCCCGTGTCCTTGGGTCCCGGACCGCGGGCGAAGGCGCGAGACTGCGAGGCGTGCGCGTGCTCTTCGTCGGCGACGTGGTGGGACCGCGGGCGGTGGCATGGCTGGCCGAGCGCCTGCCCTCGCTGCGCGCGGAGCACGCCGTGGACCTCGCGATCGTGGACGCGGAGAACTCCGCCGCGGACGGCGCGAGCATGTCGCTGACGGCGGTGGAGCGCCTGCTGGCGGCGGGCGCCGACGTGGTGAGCGGCGGCAACCACGCCTTCGACGGCGGCGAGTACGAGGCGGTGCTGGGGCACGAGCGCGTGCTGCGCCCGCTGAACGTGGCCGACGGCGTGCCGGGTCGCGGGATGATCGAGCTGGAGGTGGCGGGCGAGCCCGTCCGCGTGGTGGTGCTGGCCGACCGGCTGGCGCTCGAGGACGCGCCGGCGTTCGCGCACATGGCGCTCGCCCCCCACGCGGCCTTCGAGCGCCTGCCGCCGTTCGCGGGGACCGCGATCGTGGAGATGCACGCGCTGTCGGTGGCGGCCAAGCAGTCGCTGGCGCACGCGTTGGACGGACGCGTGGCGGCGGTGCTGGGCACGCATACGCACGAGCCGACGATCGAGCTGCACCTGCTGGCCGGCGGCACCGCGCTGGTGAGCGAGGTGGGCATGACGGGGCCGCGCGGCGGCGTGCAGGGAATGGACCCGCAGGCGTTCGCGGCGTGGGCCCGCGGCGCCGATCCCGCCGGCCTGAGCGCGCGTCCCGGCGACGGCGAGATCGTGCTGGGCGCGGTGCTGCTCGAGCTCGAGCACGGCCGCACCCGCGCGATCAGGCGCGTGTGAGGGGCGCCGCCCGGCCGGCCGGGCCCGCGGCCGCGCCTGGCCCCATCCGGGTAGGATTGGCGCTCCGTTCCCGAACAGGCGAGGTTCAAGCACAGGTGGCGATCGATCTGCAACAAGTGTCGGCGGTGGACGCCGAGCCGGGCGAGCTGCCGGCGAGCATGGCGGCGTGGGTGATCCGCGAGGAGCGCTTCGGCGAACCGAAGGACGCCTTCCAGGTCGAGGAGATCGAGGTGCCGGAGCCGGGCGCGTTCGAGGTGATCGTGCGCGTGATGGCGGCGGGCGTGAACTACAACAACGTGTGGGCGGCGCTGGGCAAGCCGGTGTCGGTGATGCGTTACGGCGACCACCCCGAGTACGGCCACCACATCGGCGGCTCGGACGCGTCGGGGGTGGTGTGGAAGGTGGGCGCGGGCGTGACGCGCTGGAAGGTGGGCGACGAGGTGGTGGTGCATTGCAACATGGCCTCCTACGAGGACCCCGAGGTGCACGGCCTGGACCCGATGGCGGCGCCCTCGCAGCGGATCTGGGGCTATGAGACGACGTGGGGCTCCTTCGCGCAGTTCACGAAGGTGCAGGCGCAGCAGCTGCTGCCGAAGCCGCAGTCGCTGACGTGGGAGGAGGCGGCGTCCTACGGCCTGGTGTACTTCACCGCCTACCGCATGCTGATCACGCGCTGCAAGCTGCAGCCTGGCGCGAACGTGCTGATCTGGGGCGCGGCGGGCGGCCTGGGCGTGTTCGCGACGCAGCTCTGCAAGGCCGCGGGCGCGCACTGCGTAGGGGTCGTCTCCTCGGCCGAGAAGGGCGAGCTGGTCAAGCGCCTGGGCGCGGTGGACTACATCGACCGGGGCGAGTTCGCGGGCATGATGCGCAAGGGCGGCGAGTCGGCGCAGGAGGAGGCGGAGCGCTTCAAGGTCTCCAGGGCGTTCGCCAAGCGCGTCAAGGAGATCCTCGGCGACGCCCCCGACATCGTGTTCGAGCACGTGGGCAAAGCGACCTTCCCGACCTCCGTGTTCACCGCCAAGACGTTCGGGAAAATCGTGATCTGCGCGGGCACCACCGGCATCGACCTGGACTTCAACGTGGCCTACCTGTGGATGCGCCAGAAGGAGATCCTGGGCTCGCACTTCGCCAACGCGTACGAGTGCACGAAGGCCAACGAGCTGATCGAGTCGGGCCAGATCCGCCCGGTGCTGTGGCGTACGCTCGGCTTCGAGGGCGTGGCCGAAGCGCACCAGCTGATGCTCGAAAACAAGCACCTGGGCAAGATCTCGATTCTGGTGGGCGCGGACGCGGAGGGCCAGGGCAGGACCGCAGACGGCCCCGGCGCGATCTACGCGGAGGTGGGAGCCTGATGGCGGGCGCGGGCGGCACGGTGATCATCCCCTGGTACGCCACGGGCTTCCGCGGCGACGGCTTCGAGCGGGCGCTGAACGAGGTGGCGGCGGCGGCGCTGCGCTACGGCGCGTCCTCCTACGCGGTGTACCGCTCGCGCGAGGACCGCTACCGCTTCCAGCAGCTGGCGGCGTTCGATGAGTACATGGACTGGGAGCGCTACTGGGACGGCGCGGAGATGACGTACTTCCGCGCGACCCACTCGAGCTGGTACCAGGTGCCGGTGCTGTACGGCTGGTGGGACCTGACGACGCACGGCGCGGTGATCGACGCGGCGCCGCTGGGCGCGGCCGACGGCCATGGCAATGGCGCGCCCGTGGGCGACATCACCTGAGAGAGCCGTGGACCGCTGCGCCGGAAGACGTCCTCGGTCGCTCGCGTGCGAAGCACGCCACGCTCCCTGCGTCCTTGTCCGGCTTGATCCACGGCCCTCTCAGGCCACAGAGGACGGGACGGCTCTCAGCCCTGCTCCAGGGGCGCCATCGTGAGCCCGGCGTCCTTGAGCTGCTCCCAGTAGAGCTCGGCGGCCTCCTGGTGGCCGGTGTAGACGATGGCGCGCCCGGAGGCGTGGATCACGCCGGCGATCTCGTGGCCGCGCTTGAGGGAGATGCCGGGGATGAAGCGGGCGAGGGTGCTGGCGACGTGGTCGAAGGTGTTGTGGTCGTCGTTGCAGACGATCACCCTCCAGGCCCCTCCGAGCCCGGTCCCGGGCCCTCCGGCGCGGGGTCTCTCGAGCGTTTGGTTCATGCCCCGCAGGATAAACACCGCGGCGCGACCGTACAATTGGCTGCATGAGCGATCGTCAGGCCCGCCTGCCCGAGCGCGACCGCCCCTGGATGATGCGCACGTACGCGGGGCACTCGACGGCGAAGGCGTCGAACGAGCTGTACCGGCGCAACCTGGAGAAGGGCCAGACGGGGCTGTCGGTGGCGTTCGACCTGCCGACGCAGACGGGCTACGACCCCGACGACGAGCTGGCGCGGGGAGAGGTGGGCAAGGTGGGCGTGCCGGTGAGCCACCGCGGCGACATGGAAGCGCTGATGGACGGCATCCCGCTGGGCGAGATGAACACGTCGATGACGATCAACGCGACGGCGGCGTGGCTGCTGGCGCTGTACATCGTGGCGGCGGAGAGCCAGGGGGTCAGCCAAGAGCAGCTGCAGGGCACGACCCAGAACGACATCCTCAAGGAGTTCCTGGCGCGCGGCACCTACGCGTTCCCGCCGGCGCCGTCGATGCGGCTGGTGGCGGACATGATCGCGTACGCGGTGGAGCACGTGCCGAAGTGGAACCCGATCAACATCTGCTCCTATCACCTGCAGGAGGCGGGGGCGACGCCGGTGCAGGAGATCGCGTACGCGATGAGCAACGCGATGGCGGTGCTGGACGCGGTGCGCGCGCGCCTGGGCGACGGCGCGCAGGAGCGCATGGAGCGGGTGTTCGGGCGCATCTCGTTCTTCGTGAACGCGGGCGTGCGCTTCGTGGAGGAGCACGCGAAGCTGCGGGCGATGTCGATCCTGTGGGAGGAGATCGGGCGCGAGCGCTACGGCGTGCAGGACGCGCGCCACCTGCGCTTCCGCTATGGCGTGCAGGTGAACTCGCTGGGGCTGACGGAGGCGCAGCCGGAGAACAACGTGCAGCGGATCGTGCTGGAGGCGCTGGCGGTGACGCTCGGCCGCGACGCCCGCGCGCGCGCGATCCAGCTGCCGGCGTGGAACGAGGCGCTGGGGCTGCCGCGACCGTGGGACCAGCAGTGGTCGCTGCGCATGCAGCAGGTGCTGGCGTACGAGACGGACCTGCTGGAGTACCCGGACATCTTCGAGGGCTCGAAGGTGATGGACGCGCTGGTGGACGAGCTGCTGGAGGGCGCGCGCGCGGAGATGGCGGTGGTGGCGGAGCACGGCGGCGCGGTGCAGGCGGTGCCGTACATGAAGGCGGCGCTGGTGGACTCCCACCGCGAGCGCATCCGCCGCATCGAGGAGGGTCAGCAGGTGGTGGTGGGCCAGAACCGCTTCACCGAGACGGAGGACTCCCCCCTGACGGCGGACGCGGAGGGCGGCATCCTGGTGGTGGACCCGGCGCTCGAAGCGGAGCAGGTGGAGGCGGTGCGCCGCTGGCGCTCCGAACGCGACCAATCCGCTGTTGATGAGGCGCTCGCGGCGCTGGCCGCGGCGGCCGGCGACGGCGGCGCGGATGTGAACCTGATGGTGCCTACGATCGCGGCGGCGAGGGCGGGGGCGACGACGGGCGAGTGGTCGCGGACGCTGCGCGAGGTGTTCGGCAGCTACCGCGCGCCGACGGGCGTGGGCGAGGCGGCGGCGCTGGGCGGCGGCGCGGACGGCGAGCTGGGCGAGCTGCGCGAGGCGGTGGCGCGCCTGCAGGAGCAGCTGGGCCGGCGCCCGAAGATCCTGGTGGGCAAGCCGGGCCTGGACGGGCACTCCAACGGCGCGGAGCAGATCGCGGTGCGCGCGCGCGACGCGGGCATGGACGTGGTGTACGAAGGGATCCGCCTGACGCCGGCGCAGATCGCGGCCTCGGCGCTGCAGGAGGGCGTGCACGTGATCGGGCTGTCGATCCTGTCGGGCTCGCACCGCGAGCTGATCCCGGCTGTGATCGCGGCGCTGCGCGAGGCGGGCGTGCAGGCGCCGGTGGTGGTGGGCGGCATCATCCCCGAGCAGGACGTGGCGGCGCTGCGCGCGGCGGGCGTGGCGGCGGTGTACACGCCGAAGGACTTCGACATCACGCGCATCGTGCGCGACGTGGTGTCGCTGGTGGGCGCGGACGCTGCGCAGGGCAACGGCAACGGCTCCCCCGCGGGGGGGGACGCGGGCGCAGGCGCGAGCAACGGCGCGGCGAGCGGCGCGCGCGCGCGGGGCGCGTCGGCGAACGCCGGCGCGTGAGCGCGGCGCAGGACGGGGCGGCGCTGGGCGCGCGCCTGCGCGCGCGCGAGCTGGAGGCGGCGCCGGCGGCGCTGAACCTGCTGGAGAGCGCGGCGCCGGCGGACCGCGAGCAGGCGGCGCTGCTGCTGGCGGAGGTCTCGCCGGCGGCGCTGGGCGGCGAGGCGCCGGGCCACGTGATCGGCGTGACGGGGCCGCCGGGGGCGGGCAAGTCGACGCTGCTCTCGGCGCTGCTGCACGCCTGGCGCGCGCGCGGGCAGACGGTGGCGGTGCTGGCGGTGGACCCCAGCTCGCGCAGCTCGGGCGGCTCGCTGCTGGGCGACCGCGCGCGCATCGAGTTCGACCCCTCCGACGGCGGCGTGCTGATCCGCTCGACGGCGGCGGGCGAGCGCCTCGGGGGCGTGGCCCGCAGCACGCGCGAGGAGGCCGTGGCGCTGTCGGCGGCGTTCGACGTGGTGGTGATCGAGACGGTGGGCGTGGGCCAGGCGGAGACGGACGTGGCTGAGGTGGCGGACACGGTGGCGGTGGTGGTGCAGCCAGGCGGCGGCGACGTGCTGCAGTTCCTGAAGGCGGGGATCATGGAGATCCCGGACGTGGTGGTGGTGACGAAGGCGGACCTCGGCCCGCTGGCGCTGCGCGCGCGGCGCGAGGTGAGCGCGGCGCTGCGCTCGCTGGGCTCGAGCGCGACGCGCGTGCTGGCGGTGAGCTCGCTGCACCCGACGAGCGGCATCGAGGAGCTCGTGGCGACCCTGGACGAGCATCGCGATGGCCTCGACGTGGCGGCGCGCAGGCTGCGCGCGCGCCGCGCGGCGGCGCTGAGCGAGTTCGCGGTGGAGCACGGCGAGCGCGGCCTGCGCGCGCTGCACGGCCGCCGCGCGGCGGAGCGGCTGCTGGCGGAGCAGGATCCGGCGCTGGGCGTGGGGGAGCTGGTGGCGACGCTCGAGCGGCGCGCGCTCTGACCGCCTGCGCCGAGCGCCTGTAACGAATCCGCGCGAGCGAGGTCTGAAGAGGCGAGACCATGATCGTGCTCGTCTGCTTTGCTGTGCTCGCCGGCGCCGGCACGGCGCTGTCGCCGTGCGCGTTGCCGGTGCTGCCGGCGCTGCTGTCGGCGGGCGGCGTGAGCGGCCGCCGCCGGCCGCTGGGCGTGGTGCTGGGCCTGTCGGTGACGTTCACCGTGACGATCGTGGGGCTGGCGAGCGTGGTCGACGGCGTGGGCCTCGGCGAGAACCTCCTGCGGGACCTGTCGATCGCGGTGCTGGCGGCGTTCGGGCTGGCGCTGCTGATGCCGGACGTGGCGGCGCGCCTGGAGGCGCCGCTGTCGCGGCTGGCGCGCTTCGGCGTGGGCGGCATCGGCCGCACGCGCGGCGAGGGCTTCGCCTCGGGTCTGCTCGTGGGCGGGGCGCTGGGCTTCATCTACACGCCTTGCGCGAGCCCGATCCTGGCGGCGGTGATCTCGGTGAGCGCGGCCTCGGGCAGGACGGTGGCGCTGGCGATCGCCTACTCGCTGGGCTCGGCGACGGTGCTGCTGGCGCTGGCGCTGGGCGGGCGCAAGCTGTTCGCGCTGGCCCGCCGCAGCGGTCGCGGGCCGCTGCTGGGGCGCGCGCTGGGCGTGGTGATGATCCTCACGGCGGTGGCGATCGCGACCAGGGCGGACGTGAGCTTCGACCAGTTCGTGGCGGAAAAGATCCCCGACGTGAACCTGACCGCGTCGCTCGAGTGCTCGAAGACGGTGACCGGCCGCCTGCACGAGGTGACCGGCCGCGAAGCCAGGTTCGTGCCCAAGAACGGGATCTCCGACTGCGAAGGCTCCGGCACCGCGAAGGTCGCCGTGGCGCCCCACGACGCCAGCCAGGCGACGCTGCTGGCGGACGCCGGCAAGCTGGAAGATCTCGGCACCGCACCGGAATTCACGGACACCCAGGACTGGTTCAACACGCCGGGCGACCGTCCGCTGACGCTTGCGGGGCTGCGCGGGCGCGTGGTGCTGGTGGACTTCTGGACCTACACGTGCATCAACTGCATCCGCACGCTGCCCTACCTGAAGGCGTGGAACGCGGCGTACGCGAAGGACGGGCTGACGATCGTGGGCGTGGAGACGCCCGAGTTCGAGTTCGAGAAGGAGGCGAGCAACGTGCGCGACGCGATCGCGCAGTTCGGCCTGCGCTACCCGGTGGTGCAGGACAACGACATGGGCACCTGGGACGCCTACGACAACGAGTACTGGCCGGCGGACTACCTGATCGACGCTAACGGGCAGGTGCGCTACGCGACCTTCGGCGAGGGCGACTACGACAAGACGGAAACCGCGATCCGCGCGCTGCTGGCGCAAGCGGGCTACCGCGTGGGCGCGATGAGCCACCCCACCGGCGTGGTGAGGCCGTCGGAAGTGGCGACGCCCGAGACCTACCTGGGCCGCAACCGCGCGGAAGGCTGGCTGGACGGCCCCAAGCCTGGCCTGCACGAATACGGACCTCCCCCCTCCGGCTCGCTGGCGCTCAACGAGTTCGCCTACAGCGGCGCGTGGAAGATCGAAGGCCAGCCGGCGGAAGCGGTCTCGCACGCCGGCATCGACCTCGAGTTCAAGGCCAGGAACGTGTACCTGGTGCTGAGCTCGCCCGGCGAACGGCCGCTGCCGGTGCGGGTGCTGCTGGACGGCCGCCCGATCCCGGCGAGCGACGCCGGCGCGGACGTGCACGACGGCGCGGTGACGGTGCGCCGCCAGCGCCTGTACTGGCTCGTGTCGCTGCCGAGCGACCAGCAGCGCCGCCTGTCGCTGCGCTTCGCCGACGGCGTCAGCGGCTACTCCTTCACGTTCGGCTGAGGCTGCTCTGCGCCGCAGGAGCGCGCACGCCGCCGGGTCAACGGCTAGGCTCGGGCAAGGCCCAGCACAAGCACTTGAACTCGACAGGGGGGAACGTGTTCGCCATCACCAGCAACAGCATCCAGCGCCGCGCCGCGACTGTGCGGCCGAGGACGAAGACGAGGCGTGGCTGCCTGCTGGCGGCGCTGGCCGGGTCGGTCGCGCTGCTGGCGGCGACCGCGGCGGGCGCCTCCGCGGAAGGGGTGGCGGTCTTTCCGGGCTCGCCCCTGACCGTCTACATCGGCCCGCGCGGCGAATGCCAGTCGAGCTACGCGGTCACCGGCGTCAACTACTTCGTCAACGAAAGCGGCGACTGCGGCTTCTTCCTGGCGTTCCCCACGGACGTCGCGAAAGGCCAGCCGGCCGCCGTGGCCGGCAAGACCTTCGGCTTCTCCGGCTCGGCGGGGCCGCACCTCGAAGACGTCTACCTGCCGATCGAACAGACCCCGGTGACGGGCTCGGGCAGCGAAGCGAGCCCGTACTCGCAGACGACCGTCTACGACGTCGCCGAAGACGAAGAAGCGACGAAGGCCTACGCGCAGATTACCGACCTCACCACCTACGTCAACGGGGCGCCCCAGTTCACCTCCACGTTCACGGTCAAGAACGTCGCCAGCCACGCGCTGTACTTCCGCGCCATCTACGCGGGCGACCTGTACGTGGCGGGCGACGACTTCGGGACCGGCGAGTTCCTCGGCGGACCGCCGCGCTTCGTCGGCGGCCAGAACGCCGCCTCGGGCGTGCTCGGCGGGTTCGTCGAATCGACGCCGTGGTCGGCCTGGGAGGAGGGCTGCTGGAACGAAACCGCGGGCGAAGCGGGCGAAGCCGCCGAAGCCGGCCGCTGCTTCGGCGCCGCCGCCGGCGACGAAGGCATCTGGCACATCGTGCGCCAGAGCTACGAAAAGGAAGCGGGCTCGGTCTTCGACGACGAAGTCGACCCCGCGACCATCGACAACGCGGCCGGCGTGGAGTGGGACGAACCGCTCACGGCCGGGCTGGCGCCGAACGCCGAAGAGAGCTTCACGGTCGTCAACCACACAGCGGCGCCGAACGGGCTGCAGGTGAGCCCCGGCACGCAGACGCTCACCCAGGGCCAGACCGCCACGGTGACGGCCACGGCCGTGGACACCGCGAACCAGCCGTATGCGGGCAGGACGCTGCGCTACACGATCACCGGCGCCAACTCGCAGACCGGCTCGCTCACGCTCGACGGCTCCGGGCAGGGGCAGCTCAGCTACGTGGGCGCCAACGCCGGCATCGACACGATCCAGATGTACGTCGACCTGGGCAACAGCGGCGAACAGACGTCGTTCGACCCGTCGGCCACGGCCACCGTCACGTTCACGCCGAAGCCGCCCCCGGCTCCGACGCCGAACAGCGGCTATGCGATCAGCAAGATCCACGCCAACTCCAACGGCACGATCACGATCACCTTCGTGCCGGTGCAGGGCGGCACGGCGACGCTCGAAGTGACGGTGCCGACGGCGACGATCAGTCGCCGTGCGCTGGCGGCGAAGAAGTCGCACAAGTGCAAGCACGGGCAGATCAAGATCAAGGGCAAGTGCCGGCCGGCTCATACGCGCACTGCCAAGCTGAAAGCGACGGGCGTGGCGGGCGTGCCGCTGACGTTCACGGTGAAACCGACGGCGAAGGTCGTCAAGGCCCTGAAACGGGGCCGCACTGTGCACCTCACGGCGAAGCTCACCTACAAGTCCTCGCTGGGCGGTTCGCCGACCGTGAAGGTGTTCCACTTCACGGTCAAGCCCAAGAAGCACAAGCACAGGCGCTGAGACGAAGCGCCGCCGGCCTCGCGCGCGAGGCCGGCGCGGACCACCCGCGGCTCGCGCCGGCGGGACGTGCCGCACGGCTCGCACCAGGCCTCGCTCTACAATCACGGCAATGGACGGCTCGATGGCTGAGACGAGCGCGCGCAGCTGGCTGCGCTGCTATCGCTGCTGGTCGCAGGATCTCGAGGTTCAGGTCCACTACGAGGGCATCCACAAGATCGACCCCGACACCGGCGAGCGCGCGGAAGTGGTGGACGAGCTGCAGGAGGCGGTGGTGCAGTGCCTGGACTGCATGCACGACCAGCCGCACCTGGGCTTCAACAACGGCCGCGTGGAGCCGATCGAGGACCGCTGGGAACGCATGATCGCGGGCACGCCCTGGGTGGCTTCGTGCACGGTGACCGTCGACAGCGAAGACGTGGAGAGCTGCTCCGGCCCGGAGGCCGGCGACGCGCTGTCCTACGCGGCCTTCGGCGAGCACGGCGTGCGCGAGTTCTTCACGCACGTGCGCTTCCACAAGCACGAAGACGACCAGCGCATCGTGGTGCACCTGCTCGTGGAGCTGTACGCGCGCTCGCTCGAGGAGGCCACCGAGGTGCTGGAGTCCTCCGCGCGCGGCGCGCTCACGATCACCTCGCTGGCCGAGGAGTCACGCCCGCCGGCTGCCGGCGGCGACCTCCACGGCCACGACTAGAGGGCCGATGGGCGGCGCCGGGCGGCGTCCTCGCTCGCTCGTTTGCTCTCGCACACCACGCTCGCTGCGTCCTTGCCTGGCTTGCCCCTCGGCCCTCTAGGGGCGCGTTTGCACCGCCCTGGTCGGGCTGCGGAGGAGAAGCCACTCGCCGGCGGGCGGCGCCGGGCGGCGTCCTCGCGGGCGCTAGGACAGGCGCTGCTCGAGCGCGTCGAGCTGCGCGTGCAGCTCGGCGGGGAGGTTGTCGAATTTGGCGAGGTACTCGCGGAAGTGCGGCAGCTGCTCGCGCCACTGCTGCACGTCGACGCGCAGCAGCTCGGCGATGTCGGCTTCGGACACGTCGAGTCCCTCGGTGTCGATGCCCTCGCCGCCGACCGGCGGCACCAGCCCGATCGGTGTGCGCTCCGCGGCGCCGTGGCCGGCGCAGCGCGCGAACACCCACGCGAGCACGCGCGAGTTCTCGCCGAACCCCGGCCACAGGAAGCGGCCGTCGTCGCCCTTGCGGAACCAGTTGACGTAGAAGATCTTCGGCAGCTTGCAATCGGATCCCGCCCGCCCGCGGCCGATCTCGAGCCAGTGCGCGAAGTAGTCGGCCATGTTGTAGCCGCAGAAGGGCAGCATCGCGAACGGGTCGAAGCGCAGCTCGCCGACCGTGCCGGCGGCCGCGGCGGTCTTCTCCGAGCTCATCACCGAGCCGAGGAACACGCCGTGCTCCCAGTCGAGCGCCTCGGTCACCAGCGGCACCACGCTCGCGCGCCGCCCGCCGAACAGCATCGCGTCGATCGGCACCCCTTTCGGGTCCTCCCACTCGGGCGCGATCGCCGGCGTGCGGTCGGCGCGCACGGTGAAGCGCGCGTTCGGGTGGGCCGCGGAGGTCTCGCTGCCGGGCGTCCAGTCGTTGCCACGCCAGTCGCGCAGGTGCGCGGGCGGCTGCTCGGTGAGGCCCTCCCACCACACGTCGCCGTCGTCGGTCTTGGCGCAGTTGGTGAACACGGTGTCGCGCTTGACCATCTCGATCGCGTTCGGGTTGGTGTGCTCGCCAGTGCCCGGCGCGACCCCGAAGAAGCCGGCCTCCGGGTTGATCGCGTACAGCCGCCCGTCCGCGCCGAACTTCATCCAGGCGATGTCATCGCCGATCGTCTCGACCCTCCAGCCCTCGAGCGTGGGGATCATCATCGCCAGGTTGGTCTTGCCGCACGCGCTCGGGAACGCGCCGGTCACGTACTTGACCTCCCCCTCCGGCGACGTGAGCTTGAGGATCAGCATGTGCTCGGCCATCCAGCCCTCGTCGCGCGCCATCACCGAGGCGATGCGCAGCGCGAAGCACTTCTTGCCGAGCAGCGCGTTGCCGCCGTAGCCGGAGCCGAACGACCAGATCTCGCGCGTGTCGGGGAAGTGCACGATGTACTTGTTCTCCGCGTTGCACGGCCACGGCACGTCCTCCACGCCGTCGTCGAGCGGCATGCCCACGGAGTGCAGGCACGGCACGAACTGCCCTTCGGGGCCGAGCGCCTCGAGCGCGCCCCTGCCCATGCGCGTCATGATGCGCATGCTCACGGCCACGTAGGTGGAGTCGGTCAGCTGCACGCCCACGTGGCTCTTGTCGGAGCCGAGCGGGCCCATCGAGAACGGCACCACGTACATCGTGCGGCCGCGCATGGAGCCGCTGAACAGCTCGCCCAGCTCCTCGCGCATCTCGGCTGGATCGCGCCAGTTGTTGGTCGGCCCGGCCTCCTCCTCGGTGGCCGCGCAGATGAACGTGCGGTCCTCCACGCGGGCCACGTCGTCGGGGTCCGACAGCGCCAGGTAGGAGTTGGGGCGCTTGACGTCGCTCAGCCGCTCGAAGGTGCCGGCGTCGACCAGGTCCTGACACAGGCGGTCGTACTCGTCGGCGCTACCGTCGCACCAGTGGATCTCGTCGGGTTCGGTCAGGGCGGCGACCTCCTCGACCCAGGCCAGCAAGCGCTCGTTCTTGGTCGGGGCTGGGGCTGGCGCGGTCGTGCTCATGGAAAGCTGCTCCTTGGAGGTCGCGATGTCATGGGGCGGCGCATCCTGGCCGCCGCCGCTGGGACTTGGCCCGGAAAACGGAAAACGCCCTTGCGAGCGTGCCGAAAGCGTACCGTACGCCATCCGCAGGGCCAAAAACGGCTGCCAGAGCTCGGGTCCTACTCGACGTTGCCCTCGGCCGCGCCTGCCTCGGCGCCGCCGCCGGGGTGCCTGCGCGGGACCAGCACCAAGCGCTTGAACTCGGCCACCAGCACCCCGTCCTGGTTGAGCACGCGCGTGTGCACCTTGACGGTGCCGCGGTCGGGCTTGGACTGCGACTCCTTCTTCTCGAGCACCTCCGACTCGCAGAAGAGCGTGTCGCCGTGGAACACCGGCGCCGGGTGCTTGAGCTCTTCGGTGGCGAGGTTGGCGATCGCCTTGCCGCTGACGTCGCTGACGGACATGCCGAGCGCGAGCGAGTACACCAGCGGGCCCACCACCACGTTGCGTCCCTGCTGGGATCTGGAGGCGTACACGTCGTTGATGTGCAGCGGGTGGTGGTTCATTGTGAGCAGGCAGAACAGGTGGTCGTCGGCCTCGGTGACGGTCTTGGCCGGCCAGTGCTTGTAGACGGCGCCGACCTCGAACTCCTCCAGGTAGCGGCCGTAGGGGTGCGCGCCGCTGGCCTCGCGCGCCGCCTGGTCGGTCTCGACGGTGTCTGTCTCGCTGAAAACGCTCATTGGTCCGGGAAGCTCTCCTGATTCGTTCGCTTGGCCGCCTCGTGCGGTCGCGCGCGCCCCGCGGCCGCGCGCTCGCGCCCCGCCGGCAGCGCCGGCGCGACGCCTCTGCCACGAACTCTAGTGGGCGCCCGCGGCTGCCGGCCGACGGGCGCCCGCGGCGGCCGGGCGAGGGGCCGCCCCCGGTCCTGCGAGCCGCCCGCCCTCTTGCGCCAGCGGGCAGGCGTAGCCGGGCCGCGGCCGGCAGCCTTCGCCGGGCAGTTTGCCGACGGGCGCTTCCGGCGGCGAGCCGCCCGCGCCGGCTCCGCGCACGGCCCGTTCAAAGGCCGCGGAGCGCGGCAGCCCGCAGGCCACGTCGTAGGCCTGCGCCACCGCGGCGGCGGCGTCGAAGCCGCCGACGGCCGTTCCGCGGGCGGCGATCGGCGCGAGCCGCGACGCACCCAGCGCGACGCCGCGCGGCGTGAGCCCGCACAGCGCCCGGCGCGCCGTGCCGCGAGCGGGCGCGAACGCGTCGGCGGCCTTGGCGACCCGCTGGCTCCCGAGCGACCGTGGCGATCTGACGCGCACGTGCACGTACACGGGGTCCATCAGCGGCGTGGCCCGATCGACCAGCAGCACGAGCGCGCGCCGCGCGCCGCCGGGTGGGGCGCGCAGCGACGCCGCGGCCAGGTAGTCGGCGCCGAACGGCCCCGCGACCGTCATCCGCAGCGCTCGGGCGGACGGAGCGGCGCGCGCGGCGCCGGGGAACGACACCTCGGCCAGCGTGAGCTCGCCCACGCCCGCGGACAGCGTGAGCGTCCAGCTCCGCGTCGACCGCGCGACCGCGCGGCCGTGGGCGCCGGAGGCGTCCGGGAGGAGCTGTGCAGCGACCGCCGCCGCCGCGATCGCGACCAGCGGCGCCAGCGTCAACTTGGTCCAGAGGCGACGCATCGTCGATACTTCTCCCGAGGCGATCGTAGCGCCGTCCCGTCAAGCGACCCAGGAGATCCCTTGCGCAGCCCCCGCGACTTCTTCAAGCCCCTTGCCATCGACGCGCCCGAGCCGGCGCGCGAGATCCCCTTCAAGCCCTCGCGGATGATCCACTTCCTCGACTTCTCCAACGAGAAGATGGTGGCGAAGGTGCCGGAGATCGCCCCGCAGGTGGACATCCTGCTGGGCAACCTCGAGGACGCCGTGCCGTTGGAAAAGAAGCAGGCCGCGCGCGCCGGCCTGATCCGCGTGGGACGCGACATGGACCTGGGCGAAACCGCGCTGTGGACGCGCGTCAACGAGCTCGCGTCGCCCTACTTCCTGGACGACATCACGCAGCTCGTCGCCGAGATCGGGCACAAGCTGGAGGTGGTCATGATCCCGAAGGTCGAGGGGCCGTGGGACATCCACTACGCCGATCGCCTGCTCGCCCAGCTCGAGGCGAAGGCCGGGCTCGAGCGGCCGCTGCTGCTGCACTGCGTGCTGGAGACCTCCCAGGGGGTGGCCAACCTCGAGGAGATCGCGAGCGCGTCTCCGCGCATCCAGGGCATGAGCTTCGGCCCCGCCGACCTGGCCGCGTCGCGGCGCATGAAGACCACACGCGTGGGCGGCGGGCATCCCGGTTACCGCACGATCGCCGACCCGGATCCCGAGCACCCGGACGCCCCGCGCGCGAGCTACCAGCAGGACCCCTGGCACTACTCGATCGCGCGCATGGTCGACGCCTGCACGGCGGTGGGAGCGCTGCCGTTCTACGGCCCGTACGGGGACATCCGCGATCTCGAGGGCTGCGAGACGCAGTTCCGCGCCTCCTTCCTGCTCGGCTGCGTGGGCGCGTGGTCGCTGCACCCGGCGCAGATCGCGATCGCCAAGAAGGTCTACTCGCCGGACCCCGAGGAGGTGGCCTTCGCCAAGAAGGTGATCGAGGCGATCCCCGACGGGCGCGGCGTGCACATGATCGACGGCAAGATGCAGGACGACGCCACCTGGAAGCAGTGCAAGGTGATGGTCAACCTGGCGGAGATGCTGGCGCGCAAGGACCCGGATCTGGCCGAGGCGTACGGCTTCGCGCCGGTCATCGCATGAATCGCTGCCGCCGCCTCCTGTATTACGATTTGCTATGCTAAACGCATGACGCAAGTGGTGACCCGCCTCGACGACAAGCTCGTGGCAGATCTCGACGGCCTGGTGGCCGACGGCCACATCTCGAGTCGCTCGGAGGGCGTGCGGATCGGCTTGGAGCGGCTTGTGGAGGAACACCGTCGCCGGCGGATCGGCGAAGAAATCGTGGAGGGGTACAAGCGTCAGCCACAGACCGATGAGGAGACTGCCGGGGCAGAGCGGGCGACGCGCGCGTCGATAGCAGGGGAACCTTGGTGAACGTCCCCCAGCAGGGGGAGATATGGTGGGCGCAGGCCGAAGACAAGCGTCGGCCGTACCTGATCGTCACGCGCTCGGAGGCGGTACCGGTCTTGAGCAGCGTCGTGGCCGCCCCGGTCAGCCGCACGGTGCGCGGAATCCCAACCGAGATAGCGCTCGGGCCTGGCGAGGGGCTAAACGTCGAATGCGCCGCGTCATTCGACAACCTCGAGCCGATACTGCGCTCCGCATTCACCGAGAGAGCCGGCACGCTCGGCCCTCGACGCAACGAGATCTGCGAGACGCTGCGAGCCCTCGCCGACTGCTGAGCGCTCGCGCACCGCGGTGACGAGCGCATCGGCGACCCCGCTCGAGCAGGCCTGGAGCGCGCTGGGCGGCGGGCGGCCAGCCGACCTGGCCCTCGACGGTGAAGGCGTCCTGCCCGCCTCCCCCTACGCGCTCGAGGACGTCGCGGTGGCAGCGGTCGGCTGCACGCTGCTGGCGGCTGCGGAGCTGGCGCAGGCGCGCGGCGCGAGCAGGCCACAGGCGGCGCTCGACCGCGGGCACGCCGCGCTGGCCTTCGCATCCGAGCGCCTGCTGCGCGCCGAGCGTGCCTTGCCCGCGGGCTTCGCGCCGCTGTCGCGCTTCGCCGCCTGCGCGGACGGTCACATCCGCCTGCATGCCAACTACCCGCACCACCGCACCGCGTTGCTGCAGGCGCTGGGCGATCCGCCCGACGATGACGCCGCCCTCGCCGCCGTCGCCCAGCGGGGAGCGGAGGAGCTGGAGGAGGCGGTCCTCGCCGCCGGCGGCGCCGCGGCAGCGGTGCGCAGCGCGGAGCGCTGGCGGGCGCACCCCCAGGGCGAGGCCGTCGGCGGGCTCGGGCTGCTGGAGCTCGAGCCGGCCGGGGCCACGAGCAGGCCGCTGGCGCCGGCGGGCGCGCTGCCCTGCAGCGGCCTGCGCGTGCTCGACCTCACGAGGGTGATAGCCGGCCCGGTGGGCACGCGCATGCTGGCGGCGCTGGGGGCGCAGGTGCTGCGCGTGGACCCTCCGGGGATGCCGGAGCTGGAGCTGCACGTGCTCGACGGCTGCGTGGGCAAGCGCTCCACGCTCCTCGACGCCCGCGCGAGCGCCGGGCGAGAGACGATCGAGCGGCTGCTGGCGGACGCCGACGTGCTGGTGCAGGGCTACCGTCCGGGGGCGCTGGCCGCGCTCGGGCTGGACGCCCGCTCGCTGGCCGAGCGCCATCCCCAGCTGGTCACCGTCACCCTGTCGGCCTGGGGCGAGACGGGGCCGTGGGCGGGCCGCCGCGGCTTCGACTCGCTCGTGCAGGCGGCGTGCGGCATCGCGCTCGCCTGCGGCCAGGATGGCGCGCCGGCGGCGCTGCCGGTGCAGGCGCTCGACCACGCCAGCGGCTACCTGATCGCCGCCGCCGCGCTGAGGGGGCTCGCCAGCCGCGCCGCGAGCGGGCGAGCGCTGCACGCGCGGCTCGCGCTCACCCGCACCGCCGCGTGGGTGATGAGCCACGCCGGCGCCGGGGACGGCGGCGGTTCGCTCGATCCGGCTCGCCATCTGGTCGAGGTCCCCTCCCCCGCCGGCCCGCTGCGCTGCCTCGCGCCGCCGGGCTCGCTGGACGGCCGCGCGCTGTCGTGGCCTCGCGGCGTGCCCGCCTACGGCAGCGACCCGCCGCGGTGGGAGTCCGTATAGGCTTGCGCGCCGCATGCGCTTCTTCGAGTACGAGGCGCGCGAGATCGTCAAGCGCGCCGGCATCCCCGTAACGGACTACGGCTTCACCACCGACGCCGCCGAGGCGCGCGCGATCGCGCAGCGGATCGGCGGCCCCACGGTGATCAAGTCGCAGGTGCTCACCGGCGGGCGCATGAAGGCCGGCGGGGTGAAGTTCGCCGACACGCCCGAGCAGGCTGAGGCTCACGCTCGCGACATCCTCGCGCTGGAGATCGGCGGGCACATGCCGCGCGGCGTGCTGGTCGACCCCAGGGCGGAGGTCGAGCAGGAGTACTACGCCGGCGTGGTCTGGGACGGAACCAGAAAGCAGCCGGTGATGATCTTCTCCCCGGTCGGCGGCATCGACATCGAGCAGGTGGCCGAGGAGCAGCCCGAGGCGGTGGGCCGGCGGCACTTCTCCAACATCCTGCCCTTCTCCGAGTTCATGGCCAAGGAGGTGATCGCCGCCACCGGCGTCACCGGCTCGGCGCTCAACAAGCTGGTGCCGATCGTCACCCGCCTGGCGCGGCTGTTCGTGGCGAACGACATGGTGCTCGCCGAGATCAACCCGCTGGGCCGTCTCGCGGACGGCTCGTTCGTGGCGCTGGACGCGCACATGGACATCGAGAACGAGGCGCGCGGGCGTCACCGGAAGCTGCTGGCCAAGCTCGGCGTGGGCGAGGAGGAGACGCGCCAGGCGCGCGAGGCCACGCCGTTCGAGCTGGCGGGCGAGCAGGTCGACGCCCAGGACCACCGCGGCGTGGCTGGCAACGTGACCGAGTTCGACGGCAACCTCGGCCTCGTGATCGGCGCCGGCGGCGGCTCGCTGACGCTGTTCGACGCGGTGCGCGCGCACGGCGGCAGGCCGGCCAACTACTGCGAGATCGGCGGCAACCCGTCGGTGGCGAAGGCGTGCGGCCTGGCGAAGCTGGTGCTGCAGAAGCCCGGCGTGGAGCGGATCGCGGTGATGATGTCGATCGTCTCGAACACGCGCGTGGACATCGTCGCGCGCGGGGTCATCAAAGCGTGCCTGGAGCTCGGCCACGACCCCGCCGAGAAGATCGCGATCTTCCGCATCCCCGGCGCGTGGGAGGAGGAGGGCTTCAAGATCCTCGAGCGCTACGGCGTCGAGTACGCAGACCGCAGCGTGTCGCTCAACGAGGCCGCACGCCGGGCGGTCGAGAAGATCCAAGGGGCGAGCGCATGAGCATCCTGATCGACGCCGACACGACCTTCATCGTGCAGGGCATCACCGGCCGCGAGGCCGTCAACCTCACCCGCGAGTGCCTGGACTACGGCGCCGGCGCCAAGGTGGTGGGCGGCGTCACGCCGGGACGGCTGGGCCGCGAGGTGCACGGCGTGCCGGTGTTCGACACCGTCGCCCAGGCGGTCGCCCACCACGGCGGGCCGATCGACGGCTCGGTGGTGACGGTCCCCCCCGCGTTCACCAAGGACGCGGTGTTCGAGGCGATCGAGAACGGCATCGAGCTGATCGTGATCGTGACCGAGCGCATCCCCCGCGCCGACGTGGCGCAGATGGTGGAGCTCGCCACGCTGCGCGGCGCGCGCATCATCGGCCCCAACTGCCTCGGCATCATCGTGCCCGACGTGATCAAGATGGGCGGCATCGGCGGCCCCGCCAAAAACGCCGCCCAGGCCTACAAGCCGGGCCCGATCGGCGTGATCTCGCGCTCCGGCGGTATGACCACGGAGATGTCCTCGACGCTGTCCGCCGCCGGCCTCGGGCAGTCCACCGCGGTGTCGATCGGCGGCGACGCGATCATCGGCTCCACCTACGCGGAGCTGATGCCGCTGTTCGAGGCCGACCGGCAGACGCGCGGGATCGTGATCTACACCGAGCCCGGCGGGCGCATGGAGGCGCAGCTCGCGCAGTGGGTCACGGAGAACCAGGGAGCGGAGCGACCGGCCGGCGCAGCCGCGCGCCTGCCGATCGTGGCCTTCATGGCGGGGCGCTTCATGGACGAGATGCCCGGCATGAGCTTCGGGCACGCCGGCACGATCGTGGAAGGCAAAGAGGACACCGCCTCGGAGAAGATCGCACGCCTGGCGCAGGCCGGCATCGCCGTGGCCGAGCGCATCGAGGACATCCCGGCGATGATCGAGGCGAAGATCGCGGAACGCGCGGGGAGCCCCTCGTGAGAGCCGACGGGATCTTCATCGCCGTCGAGGTCGACGACGCGATCGCCTCCGACGCGCAGGCGGCGGCGAAGCTCGCGGAGGTCTGCCCGGTCGACATCTACGCCAACGCGAACGGGCGCGTGGAGCTCGTCGAGAAGAACCTCGACGAGTGCGTGCTCTGCCGCCTGTGCCTGGACGCGGTCCCCGAGGGCGTACGCGTGCTCAAGCTCTACGAGGACGGCGCCGCGCTGTAGCCCGGCGGCACGGCGACCGCGCGCTGCACTATCTTGGTGGCTGCGCGATGAACGAAAACTTCTCCCTCATCGTCATGTGCATCTGCTTGCTGGGCTCGCTGGCGTTCCTGGCCGAGCAGCTCGCCGCCTACCACTGAGGGCTGCGCCCGCGGCCCGCGCGGACGCGTCGCGTGGCCCCGCGCGCAGGGCCGGGTCTCGCCTCGCCGTCTCCGATTCAGGCGTGCCGGCGCGCCTTGGGCGTGCGTTCGCGCTCGAGTTGCCGCTCCACCACGCTCACGATCAGGCGCAGGATCTGGTCGGGGCCGGAGGCCTTGGCCTGGCCGTAGGTGAAGGCCTCGATCCAGTCCGCGATCTTCGCCTCGCGCGCCATCACGTTGAAGAACTCGCGGCGCATGTCCACGTGCACGCGCGCGTCGGCGGCCGGTCCGCGCGTCACTTTCGCCCCCGGCAGCTCCAGGCGGAAGTGCTGCACGTCTCCCCTGCCGCGGAGCTCCACGCCGACCACCAGCTTCATCGGCGCGAGCGCGCTCACTTCCCCCAGGAAGCGGTTGGTGGCTAGTTCGATCAGGTCCTTGGCGTCTTCGGCCACGCGGGCGCTTCCCTCCCAGACCTGTCGCGGTCCGTTGGCGGTGGAACTGTGCGGCGGTGCGTCAGATCTTATGACGCTGCAGCAGCTTGCGGCCGATCACCATGCGCTGGATCTCGGAGGTGCCCTCGCCGATCAGCAGCAGCGGCGCGTCGCGGTAGATGCGCTCGATCTCGTACTCCTTGGAGTAGCCGTAGCCGCCGTGGATGCGCAGGCTCTCCTCGGCGCAGAAGCGCCCCGCCTCGGAGGCGAACAGCTTGGCCATCCCCGCCTCCAGGTCCGAGCGCTCGCCGGCGTCCTTCATCGCCGCCGCGCGGCGCACCAGCAGGCGGGCGGCGTCGACCTGCGTGGCCATGTCGGCGAGCTTGAACTGGATCGCCTGGTGCTCGGCGATCGGCTTGCCGAAGGTCTTGCGCTCCTGGGCGTATTTCAGCGCGAGCTCGAGCGCCCGCTGGGCCAGGCCGACGCCGCGCGCGGCGACGTTCACACGGCCGAGGTCGAGCGCGTCCATCATCTGCACGAAGCCCTTGTTCAGCCCCTCCTCTTCGCCGCCGAGGATGTTCTCCGCCGGGCAGCGGTAGCCGTCGAAGACAAGCTCCGTGGACTCCACGCCCTTGTAGCCCATCTTCTTGATCTTCGGGGGCACGTCGAAGCCCTTCAGCGCGCCGGTGTTCTTCTCCGCGCCGGGCTCTTTCTCGCAGATGAAGCAGGTCATGCCGCGGTAGCGGGGGTCGGCGTCGGGGTCGGTCTTCACGAGCACGAACACGAGCGAGGAGAGCAGCCCGTTGGTGACCCACATCTTCTGGCCGTTGATCTCCCAGCTGCCGTCGTCCTGCTTGCGGGCGGAGGTCTTGATCGCCTGCACGTCGGAGCCGAGCTCGGGCTCGGACAGCGAGAAGGCCGCGCGGATCTCGCCGGTGGCCATGCGCGGCAGGTACTTCTGCTTCTGCTCCTCGCTGCCGAAGTTCATCAGCAGGTAGGAGCCGATGAAGTGGGTGTTGACCACGCCCGAGATCGAGATCCAGCCGCGCGAGAGCTCTTCCACGATCATCGCGTACGTGGTCAGGTCCAGGCCCATGCCGCCGTGCTCCTCGGGGATCGTCACCCCGAACAGGCCGAGCTCCTTCATCTGCTCGACGATCGGCTCGGGGAAGAGGTCCTCGTGGTCGTAGTGCTCGGCGTTCGGCAGGATCTGCTCGTCGACGAACTGGCGCACCATCTCGGTGATCGCCTTCTGCTCGTCGGTCTTCTCGCTGTACTGGGCGGCTACGGCCATGCGGTGTCGGGCTCCAGACTCGTTTGCTCTTGCCAATGGAGAATACCGGCATGAACTTCGCGAGCGACGTGGTGGAGCGCCTGCCGCCGGGCGGTCTCGCCCTGGTCGAGCTCGCGCGCGACGGCGCCCGCCGGGAGTGGAGCTTCGGCGAGGTCGCCGAGCGCTCCGCGCGCCTGGCCGGTGAGCTCGAGCGCCGCGGGGTGCGGCGCGGAGACGTGGTGATGACCCTGATCGGCAACCGGCCCGAGTGGGTGCTCACGATGCTCGCCTGCTTTCGCCTCGGCGCGGTCGTGCTGCCGTGCACCGAGCAGCTGCGCGCCAAGGACCTGCGCCTGCGCATCGACGTGGCCGCGCCCGCGCTGGTCCTCGCCGACGAGCGCAACCGCGGGGAGCTGGAGGCGGCGCTGGCGGCGAGCGACGCCGCGGCAAGCGGCGCCGGCCGGGGGGACCCGGCGCTCGCCGGACAGGCGCCCCCGGCGGTCGCCTACGTGCCGGACGAGTCGCTGTTCGCCGGCGCCCCGGCCGCGGCCGTCGAGCTGGGCGAGTCGGACCCCTGCCTGATCACGTTCACCAGCGGCACCGCCGGCGAGCCGAAGGCGGTGCTGCACGCCCAGCGCTATCTGCTTGGCCAGCGTGTGCAGGCAGAGCACTGGCTGGGTGCGCGCCCCGGCGAGCTGGTGTGGTGCACCGCCGCCAGCGGCTGGTCGAAGTCCGCGCGCAACGTGTTCATCGCACCCTGGCTCAGCGGCGCGGCGGCGCTGCTGCACGACGCGCGCTTCGACCCCGCCGAGCGCCTCGAGCTGCTCGCGCGCGAGCGCGTGAACGTGCTCTGCATGGCGCCCACCGAGTACCGCGTGATCGCCAAGCGCGCCACGGTCGGCCCGCTGCCCCGCCTGCGCGCGCTGGTGGCCGCCGGCGAGGCGCTCAACCCCGAGGTGCTGCGCGCCTTCCGCGAGTCCACGGGCCTGGAGATCCGCGACGGCTATGGGCAGACCGAGACCGGACAGCTGACCGGCGCGCCGCTCGACCGCGCCGCGCGCGAGGGCTCGATGGGCCCGGCGCTGCCGGGCATGGGGCTGGCGATCGAGGACGGCGAGCTGACCGTGGACCCCGCCACCGTGCCCACCTTCTTCCTCGGCTACCTGCACGAGCACGCGCAGCGCCTGCCCGACGGCGGCTGGCAGGTGGAGGACCGTCGCGCCGGCGGGCGCTGGCGCACCGGCGACCGCGTGGGCATCGATGCGGACGGCTGGCTGCACTTCGAGGCTCGCGAGGACGACGTGATCATCTCCGCGGGCTATCGCATCGGGCCCTTCGAGGTGGAGTCCGCGCTGGTCGCCCACCCGGCGGTCGCCGAGGCCGCCGCGGTGGCTGCGCCGGACGAGGAGCGCGGCGCGGTGGTGCGCGCTGTGGTGGTGCTGCGCGAGGGCGCCTACGCGCCCTCGCCCGAGCTGGCGCGCGAGCTCCAGGAGCACGTCAAGCGCGAGACCGCGCCGTACAAGTACCCGCGCATCGTCGAGTTCGCCGCCGAGCTGCCGAAGACGGCCTCGGGCAAGGTGAGGCGCGCCGAGCTGCGAACGCCCGCCGCGTGAGGCGCCGCGGCGGCGACCGTCAGGGTGGCCCGTGCACGACCAGCACGGAGGACGCCGAGTGCGCCACCACGCCGGCGGCCACGCTGCCCAGCAGGTGCCCCACGAGCCCGCGCCGGCGGTGGGAGCCGAGCACGATCAAGCTGGCGCCGCGTTGCTCGGCGACCTCGACGATCCCCTTCCAGGTCGGCGCCGCCTCGATCGCCAAGCTCTGCGCTCCAAACCCGGCGCGCTCTGCCAGCAGCGCCCCGTGCGCCGCGGTCTCCTCCGCCGCCCTGCGGACCTCGGTGGCCTGTGCGGCGTTGAGGCGGCGCTCGGCGGGCACCACGAACCCGACGTCTCCGGGCTGCCACACGCACACCACCAGCGCCTCGCGCCCGCCCGCGAGCTGGCGGCCCGCCTGCTCGATCGCGAGCTTCGCCAGCTCGGAGCCGTCGTAGGCGAGGAGCGCCAGGCCGGCGGGCGAGGCGGCCGTCGCGGCGCCCGTGCCGCTCGACACGGCCATCTCAGTTGACGCTCTCGGTCGCGACATGCGCGGCGCCCAGGTCGCGGCGAGCCCTGGCCAGCAGCGGCGGCGAGTACCACGCGGGCGCCTCGCCGGCCACGAAGCGGTCGATGTCGGGGCTCTGCGGGCGCGCGCCGCCGAGCGCGTAGATCGCGACGCCGATCACGGCGCCGCCGAGCGCGAGCGCGAGACCGATCCACAGGGCGATGCCGGTGCCGGCGTCGAGGCCGCCGCCGACGGTGGCGGCCAGGTGGGCGAAGATCGGCGCGATCATGAATGCCGCCACCGCCCGCATCAGCTCGACGATCGCGAACACGCGCTGGAGACTGGCCGAGGGCAGCGAGAAGCCGGCCACGAACAGGGCCGGCGCGACCGTCGCGCCGAGACCGACGCCGGTCAGTCCCGAGCCGACGAGCGTGGCCGCTTCGCTCGAGGGCACCTGGAGGCGGAAGACCGCGATCCCGGCCGCGAGCACCACCATGCCGGCCAGCGGGAGATAGTGGATCGCACGCCTGGTGATGACCACGCCGAGCAGGATCGCGGTGATCGCCGCGCCCGCGACCTCCGGCAGGTACAGCAGGCCCAGGTGCAGCGGGCCGTAGCGCCCGGCCAGCACGCCCGCGGTCAGCGCGGTCGCCGACACCGAGGCCGCGGCCGCGAACAACGCCACCACGATGCCCGCGACCGGCATCGTGCTGGTCAGCATCGAACGGATCGTCAAGAGCGGGCGCTTCGCGCGGAACTGGTAGACGATCAGGACGACGATCGTCGCGAGACCGCCGAGCAGCGGCGCGATCGTCGCGCCGGCGAGGAAGGGGTGGCTCAGCAGCTCGGAGGCGCCGAAGAACGCGGCCGCGCAGCCGGCGCCCGCCAGCGCGATCGCGAGCGGATCGCGCGGCGAGTCGGGATCGGCGGGCGGCGCGTCGTTGAACGTCAGCACGGCCAGCACCAGCGCGCTGGCCGCGATCGCGGCGATGACCCAGAACAGCGGCCGCCAGGCGTGCGACTGCGCCTGCAGCCCGCCCATCGCCGGGCCCAGCGCGACCGCCCCGAAGATGCACAGGTTCATGATCATCGCCGTCGTGCGCAGCTTGCTCGCCGGGTAGCCGATCGCCAGCGGCGGCACCGCGGAGATCAGCAGCAGGCTCGTGCACAGGCCCTGGAGCACGTGGCCGGCGATGTACATGCCCGCATCCTGCGCCGCCGCCGCGAGCACCGACCCGATCACGAGCAGCGTGGCATAGACGATCAGCATCCTGCGCTGCGGCAGGTGCTGGGCGAACTGGACCGCCAGCACCGTGCCGGCCGCGTAGGCGGCGTTGCCCAGGCCCGAGCTCAGGCTCATCGTCTGCAGGCTCATGTGCAGCTGCCCGGCGATGATCGGCGTCAGCGGCTGCAGCGCGGCGGACAGCGCCAGGTAGGGGATCAACGCGCACATCACCATCGCCGCCACCGCGCCGTAGCGTCCCGCCAGCGGGCCCTGGCGCATCAGCGACCGCCACCCGGCGCGCGGCGCCGGGCCTCGGCAGACCGCACCGCGCGGGCGTCGCGCAGCAGCGAGCGCGTGATCTCGGTGAGGGTGCCCGCCTCGGCGCGGCGCGAGCGCCCGGCCGAGCGCGTGCGCTCGCCGGCGCGCGCGCGCTCCGCGGTGAGCGCACGCGCGGCCTGCGCGCTCGGTCGTGCCAGGGCGCTCATGCCGCCTGCACCGTGGGCTCCGGCGCGGGCCGGGTGGGAACCAGCTCCGAGCTCGTGCGCTCGCCCTCGAGCGCATCGACCTCCTGCGGCTGCGCGCTCGCCGGCCGGCGCAGGATCAGCAGCGCGGCGAGGATGCCGACGCCGACCAGCGGGGCCGCCACCAGGTAGGCGAGGTGATAGCCGCCCGTCAGCGCCTGCGCCAGCGGCTGCCCGCCGCGGCTGAGCGCCTTGGTGTGGTCGGTGGCGACCGTGCCCAGCGTGGCCAGGCCGATCGCCCCGAACAGCTGCACCGAGACGTTGATGATGCCGGAGGCGAGCCCCGCGTCGCGCTTGGGCGCGTCGGCCATGCCGATCGTCAGCAGCGGCAGGAACGAGGCCCCCGCGCCGAGCCCCAGCGCCATGAACGACAGCGCCAGCCACGGCAGGTAGCTCGCGTGCACGCCCTGGGCGGCGAGCCCCACCAAGCCGAGCGCGATCACGCCGAGCCCGCTCGCCAGCGTGGCGACGGCGCCGAAGCGTTCCACCAGGCGAGCGGCCACGCCCATCGACATGAGCGCGATCGAGGCCGTCAACGGCAGGAACGCCAGGCCGGTGTCGATCGCGTCGTAGCCGAGCACGCGCTCGAGGTACAGCGAACCGAGGAAGAAGGCGGAGAACATCCCCGTGATCAGCAGGCCACGCACGAGGCTCGAGCCCATCAGCGCGCGCAGGCGCAGGATCCGCAGCGGCATGATCGGGTTGGCCACGCGCCCCTCCAGCGCCAGGAAGGCCGCCAGCAGGATCAGCGCGCTGCCCCCCACGCCGAGCGTGCGGGCAGAGAGGAGGCCGTATTCGCTGGACTTCACGATCGCGAACGCACCCGCCATCGTAGCCAGTGTGATCAGCAGCGAGCCGGCCCAGTCGACGCCTCGACCCAGCCCGATGCCCTCGTTCTCCACGATCAGGCGCGAGCCGAGCACGAACGCCACCAGCCCGATCGGCACGTTCACGAAGAAGATCCAGTGCCAGCTCAGCGACTGCGTCAGCGCGCCGCCCGCCAGCAGCCCGATCGAGCCGCCCCCCGCGGACACGAACGCGTACATGCCCATCGCCTTGGCCTGCTCTCGCGGCTGCGGGAACTCGGTCACGATGATCGCCAGGATCACGCTCGAGGCGACCGCGCCGCCCACGCCCTGCAGCAGGCGCGCGCCGATCAGGAACGCCTGCGAGGTGGCGATCCCGCACAGCACCGAGGAGGCGGTGAACAGCACCAGCCCGGCGAGGAACACTTTCTTGCGCCCCACCAGGTCGCCCATGCGGCCCGCCAGCAGCAGCAGCCCGCCGAACGTGATCAGGTAGCCGTTCATCACCCACGTGAGGTTGCCCTGCGAGAAGCCCAGGTCGCGCTGGATCGAGGGCAGCGCCACGTTCACGATCGTCGAGTCGAGGATCATCATCAGCTGCCCCAGGCACAGCACGGCCAGCGCGATCCAGCGCCGGCGCTCTGCCGCGGCGGGGCGGCTGTCTGCCTGAGTGGGGTCGATACGGCGAAGCACTGCGGTCATCGGGCACCTCCGTGAGTCGTGGAGAGCACACCATAGCATCTATCATCCATGCCACATGGATGATCTACAGAAAATTAACGATCTCTGATACTGTGATCGTTGGTGCTTGAGTGATGTATAGACTTCAGAACATGGGCTCGAAGGGTTCATGCGCCCCCGGCTCGGCGGTGCTGTTGAGCCGCCTGACCAAGCAGGTCTACCGGCGCGCCGACGAGCAGCGCCTGGGCATGCACCTGCGCCACCTGGTCGCGCTCAGCTACGTCTCAGACCACGACGGCTGTCCCCAGCAGGACCTCGCCGACGCCTTCTGCATGGACGCCAACAACGTGGTGCTGCTGCTCAACGAGCTCGAGCAGCTCGGCTACGCCACGCGCCTGCGCGACCCGGACGACCGCCGCCGCCACCTCGTGCAGATCACGCCCGCCGGCCGCGAGGCGCTGCACGGCGCCGAAAGGGCGCAGCGGGAGGTCGAGGACGAAGTGCTGGCGGCGCTCGACGCCGGGGAGCGGCGCACGCTGCGAGAGCTGCTGGCGCGCGCGCTGCGCAGCGTCGAGCCCGACGACGACGGCGCCTACGCGGCGACGATCGCGTCGATCTCCACGTAGGCGCCGCGCGGAAGCTGCGCCACGCCCACGGTCACGCGCGCCGGCGGCGCAGCGGCGAAGAACGCCGCATAGGCCTCGTTGACCTCGGCGAAGGCCGACAGGTCGGTCATGTAGATCGTCACCCGCAGCGCGCGCGCGAGCGAGCTGCCGGCCGCCTCGCAGACCGCGTCGAGGTTCTCCAGGCAGCGTCGCGCCTGCTCGCCCGCGCTCGCGCCCACCAGCTCGCCGCTGTGCGGGTCGAGCGGGATCTGCCCCGAGCAGAACAGCAGTCCGCCGGCCCGCACCGCGTGGCTGTAGGGCCCGATCGCCGGCGGCGCCTGCGTCGCGGTCACGATCTCGCGCTCCATCCGCGCAGACACTACCCACGCGCGCCCGCCCGCGCCCCCCTGCCGCCTGGGACTGGCAGCGACCGCCTGCACGCGCCCGCCCGCGCCACCTGCACGCCTGGGACTGGCAGCGACCGCCTGCACGTACCCGCCCGCGCCACCCGCACGCCTGGGACTGGCAGCGACCGCCTCTGCACATCCGGCGCCTGGCGCCGGCCCCGTCAATAGATTCCGCTGGATGCGACTGCGCGCACTCGCGCCGATGCTGGCGGCCACGGCCTGCGCGCTCGCGCTCGCGCAGCGGCCCGCCGCCGCCCGCGCGGAGATCGCGTTCGCGCCCTGCGCCGCCACCAACGACTTCGGCTGCGGCCATCTGGTCGTGCCGCTCGACCCCAGCGGCGCCGTGCCCGGCACGGTCACGCTGGCGATCCGTCGCCACCTGGCGCCGGTGGGGAGCGCCCGCAGCGCGATCGTCGCGCTGGCCGGCGGGCCGGGGCAGTCGGCGCTGCCGTTCGCGGCGCAGTTCGACGAACTGCTCGGGCCGATCGCGTCCACCCGCGATCTGATCGTGTTCGACCAGCGCGGCATCGGCCTGTCCGACCCGCTGTCCTGCCACGCCTTCGAACAGAGCGGGCTGTACCGCTCCTTCGGCGCGCTGATCGAAGCCTGCGGCGACCAGCTGGGGACCGACCGCAGCTTCTACACCACCGCCGACACCGTCGCCGACATCGAGGCGATCCGCCAGGCCGGCGGCTACGAAAAGCTCGTGCTGTACGGCACCAGCTACGGCACCAAGGTGGCCGAGCGCTACGCGCAGGAGTACCCCGAACACGTGGAAGCGCTGGTGCTCGACTCGGTGGTGCCGCCCAACGGCCCCAACACGCTGAACCTCGCCACGTTCGCAGCGGTGCCGCGGATCCTGCGCCAGCTGTGCGAACAGCGCGCGTGCACGCACGTCACCGCCCACCCCGTCGCCGACCTCGCGCGCGTGCTCGCGCGCATGCGCCGCGCGCCGCTGCGCGCACGCGCGCTCGACGGCCGCGGGCGTGCGCACACCGTCACGCTCAGCTCCGACGAGCTGCTCGAACTGCTGCTCGCGGGCGACTTCTCGCCGCTGCTGCGCGCACAGCTGCTCAGCGCGGTCGCCGCCGCCGCCCGCGGCGACGACGCGCCGCTCGCACGGCTCGCCTACGCGGTCGCCAGCTCGCCCGGCGAAGGCGGCGAAGAATTCGACGACCCGCTCTACTACGCCACCACCTGCGAAGAGCAGGAGTTCCCCTGGAACCGCGCGTCGGGCGCGGCCGCGCGCATCGCGCAGGTGGGCGCCGCCGCGCGGGCGCTCGGAGCGCGTGCCTTCGCGCCCTTCAGCGCCGCCAACGCGGTCGACCTCAGCGACGCCAGGGCCTGCGCCCACTGGCCTTACACCACGCCCGCGCCCGCGCCCGACGACACCCCGCTGCCGGACGTTCCCACGCTGATCCTGAGCGGGGCCGAAGACCTGCGCACGCCCACCTCGGGCGCGCGAGAAGTGGCGGCGATGATCCCCGACGCCCAGCTGCTGGTGGTCCCGCACACCGGTCACTCGGTGCTCGGCACCGAGCCTACCGCCTGCGCCAATCACGCGTTGCAGGCGCTGTTCGCCGCCAAGGCGATCAGGCAGTGCGCGAAGACGCCCACCACGGCCGGGCTGCGACCGCCGCCGCTTGCGCCCACGAGGCTCGGCGCCGTGTCCACCGCGGCCGGCTACTCGGGCCTCGCCGGGCGCACGCTGCAGGCCGTGGCGCTCACGCTCGCGGACGCCGGCCGCGCCTTCGCGCTGGCGCTCTCGCTTGGCGACGGCGGCGAAGGCGAGCCGCTGCCCGCGCTGCGCGTCGGCGGCCTGCGCTCCGGCTGGGCGTCGCTGGGAGACGAAGGCGTCGCGTTGCGCGACTACTCCTACGTCCCCGGCGTGACGCTGTCCGGCGCTTGGGGCCTGGCGGGCGCGCACCTGCGGGTGGGGGGCGCCGGCTCGGCCCACGGCACGCTGCGCAGCGGACCCGGAGACTCGCTCGTGGGCGAGCTCGGCTCGACCGCCGTGAAGCTACCGGCGGGGGCCGTGGCCACGGCGGCTATTGTCGGTGGCGATGCGCAGGAGAGCCCGCAAGCTCGCACTGGCGGCTCTGCTGCTGGCGCTCGCGTGCGCCAGCTCGCCCAGCTCCTCGAGCGCCTCCGCCCTTAGCTTCATCCCGTGCGCGGATGACGCGGGCTTCCAGTGCAGCTCGCTGCAGGTGCCGCTCGACCGCGTCGGCGGCGTGCCCGGCACGATCACGCTCAGCGTCGAGCGCAAGCTCGCCGGCGCGAGCCCCAGCAGCACCGCCGTGGTGGCGCTCGCCGGCGGCCCCGGCCAGGCGGCGCTGCCGCTCGGCGAATTCATCGCCCAGGCGATCGCGCCGGCGCTCGGCTCGCGCGATCTGCTGCTCTTCGACCAGCGCGGCACCGGCGCGTCGGACCCGCTCGGCTGCAGCGCCTTCGAAGCGCCCACGCCGGCGCCCGCCGCGGAGCTCTTCGAACGCTGCGCCAGCGAGCTCGGTCCCGCTCGCGGCGCCTACACCACGCAGGAATCGGTGCAGGACATCGAGGCGCTGCGGCAGGCCGGCGGCTATCAGAAGCTGGTCCTGTACGGCACCAGCTACGGCACCAAGGTCGCCACCGAGTACGCCGAGGAGTACCCCGCCAACGTCGAAGCGCTGGTGCTCGACTCGGTGGTGCCGCCCGAAGGCACCGAACCGTTCGCCATCCCCACGCTCGAGGCGATCGGCGGCGTGCTCGGCGAGCTGTGCGCCGGCGAGGCCTGCGCCGGCATCACGCCCAACGCCCTGGCCAGCCTCGCCACGCTCGCCACGCGCCTGCGCGCGCACCCTCTCAGCGGCTCGGTGTACGACGGCTCGGGCCACCGCCACGCGAGCACGATCGACGAGCCGGGGCTGCTCGACGTGCTGGAGGCCGGCGACCTCAACCCGGCGCTGCGCGCGCTGCTGCCCGCCGCCGTCACCTCCGCCCTGCACCACTACCCCGACCCGCTGCTGCGTCTGCAGGCGATGTCGGAGGGGCTGATCCCCAACGTGCCGATCGAACGCCCCCACCCGGCAGTAGAGCAGGAGGTCGACGAAGCGCTGTTCGCCGCCACCAGCTGCGAGGAGAGCCCGTTCCCGTGGCAGCGCACGGCCCCCGGCGCCACCCGCCTCGACGAAGCGCTCGGCTACCTGCACGCCCAGCCCGCCGGCGACTTCTACCCGTTCGACGCCGCCACCGCCTATGCCAACAGCCTCGTGCCCGCGTGCGCGGGCTGGCCCGACGCCTCGCCGCCGCCGCCCGCCCAGAAACCGCTGCCGGACGTGCCCACGCTGATCCTCTCCGGCGAGCAGGACCTGCGCACCCCCACCAGCTACGCGCGCAGCCTCGCCGCCGAGATCCCCGACGCGCAGCTGCTGGTGGTGCCCTTCACCGGCCACTCCGTGCTCGGCAGCGACCTCAGCGGGTGCTCCGCGCTGGCCGTCGCGGCGTTCTTCTCGGCCGCCACCGTGCAGCCCTGCGCCAACCCGGTCGACGAGTTCGCGCCCACCCCGGTCACGCCGACCTCGCTCGCCGGCATTCGCCCGCCGGCTGGCCTGCGCGGCAGGCCCGGAAAGACGCTGGTGGCGCTGCTCGACACGCTCGTCGACCTCAACCGCCAGGTGATCGCCGCCACCCTGCAGGCCGACGCGGAACTGCCGAGCGGCTCGAGCTTCGGCGGCCTGCGCGGCGGCTACGCCAGGCTCACCCGCAGCGTCGCGGCGCTCAAGGACTTCTCGCTCGTGCCGGGCGTGCAGCTGAGCGCCACCTTCCCCGTGCGCGACGGCAAGCTGCAGGCCGCCGACATCCACGTGTCCGGGCCGCAGGCCGCGCACGGGACCGTGCGCTTCGGTTCCAGCTCGCTGCGCGTCACCGGCACGCTCGGCGGCAGGCGGGTCGACGTCGAGATCGCCAAAGTCAAACTCGCCCGCCGCGCCGGCGGCGCGCCCTCCTCGCAGGCGCAATGGCCGGCGCTCGCCACGCTCGACGCCACGCTCCCGCGCCTGCGAGGCGCCGCCGCCGGCGCCGGGCTGTAGCGCATCGGCCGGGCTACGCTGGGCGTGCGATGGCCAACGCGCTCGCCCACGAGAGCTCACCGTACCTGCGCCAGCACGCCGAGAACCCCGTCGACTGGCTGCCGTGGGGGCCCGAGGCGCTGGGCCGCGCGCGCCAGCTCGACCGGCCGCTGCTTGTGTCGATCGGCTACTCCGCCTGCCACTGGTGCCACGTGATGGAGCGCGAGTCCTTCGAGGACGCCGCCGTCGCGCACGTGATGAACGAGCGCTTCGTGTGCGTCAAGGTCGACCGCGAGGAGCGCCCCGACGTGGACGCGATCTACATGGAGGCCGTGCAGGCGATGACCGGCGGCGGCGGCTGGCCGCTCAACGTGTTCCTCACGCCCGAGCAGGTCCCCTTCTACGGCGGCACCTACTTCCCACCCGAGCCCCGCCACGGCATGCCCGCCTGGACGCAGGTGCTGGCCGCGATCGCCGAGGCCTGGGAGCAGGATCGCGAGGAGATCCGCGCGGGCGGCGAGCGCATGCGCGAGCGGCTGGCCGGCGGCGCTCGGCTGATCCCGAGCTCGCAGGCGCCACGCGAGGACGTGCTGATCGGCGCGGTGGAGACGCTCGGCGCGAGCTTCGACCCGCGTCACGGCGGCTTCGGCCGGGCCCCCAAGTTCCCGCAGGCGCCGGTGCTCGAGTTCCTGCTCGCGCGGGCCGCGCACGGGGGCGCCGACGCTGCCGGCGCCCGCGCGATCGCGCTGCACACGTTGCACGCGATGGCCGACGGCGGCATCCGCGACCAGCTCGGCGGCGGCTTCGCGCGCTACAGCGTCGACGCCGCCTGGACCGTGCCGCACTTCGAGAAGATGCTCTACGACAACGCCCAGCTCGCGCGCGCCTACCTGCACGGCTGGCAGCTGTCGGGCGAGCAGCGGTTGCTGGCGGTGTGCACCTCGACGCTCGACTGGGCGCTGCGCGAGATGCGCGGCGTCGAGGGGGGCTTCTACTCGGCCCTCGACGCCGACTCCGAGGGAGTGGAGGGCCGCTACTACGTGTGGAGCGTCGCCGAGCTGCGCGAGGTCCTCGGCGAGGACGCCGACGCAGCCATCGCCTGGCTCGGCGCCACCGAGCAGGGCAACTTCCAAGACCCTCACGATCCGGGCACCCAGCGCGAAGCGGCGAGACCCGGCCTGAACGTGCTCCAGGGGCGCGGCCCCGAGCCCGACCCGCCCGTGCGCGAGCGCATCCGCGAGCAGCTGCTCACCCGGCGCGAGCAGCGCACCCGGCCCGGCCTCGACGACAAGCGCCTCACCAGCTGGAACGCGCTCATGATCGCCGCCCTGGCCGAGGCCGGCGCCGCGCTCGGCCATGACGGCGGCACGGGCGGGAGTCGGTACCTCGAAGCGGCCGTCGCAGGCGCCGAGTTCGTCGAGCGCCAGCTGCGCGACCCCCGCGGGCGGCTGCTGCGCACCTACAGCGCCGGCGCCGCCAAGCTCGACGCCTACCTGGAGGACCACGCGCTGCTGCTGCAGGCGCTGATCGCGCTGTTCGAAGCCACCTGCGAGGAGCGCTGGCTGCAACAGGCGGCGGCGCTCGCGGGGGAGATGATCGCGCGCTTCGCCGACGAGCAGCACGGCGGCTTCTTCTCCACCGCCGCCGACGCCGAGACGCTGATCGTCAGGCGCAAGGACCTCGAGGACTCCCCCCTGCCCTCCGGCTCCTCCGCCGCCGCGGGCGGCCTGCTGCGCCTGGCCCAGATCACCGGCGAGGCCGAGTACGAGCGTCGCGCCGCGGGCGCGATCGCGCTCGTCGCCGAGATCGCGCCCCGGCACCCCAGCGCCTTCGGGCACATGCTGCAGGCGATGCACTGGCAGCTCGCGCCCGCCCGCCCCCTCGCGTGCCCCGTGCCCGCTGCCGCCACCGCCGTCTACGCCGGCCGGAGCGTCAGCGGAGGCTCATAGAAGAAGAAGGCGCTACAGGATCGACAGGTAGCGGTCGAGCTCCCACTGCGTCACGTGCACGCGGTAGTCGTCCCACTCCTGGCGCTTGATCTCCACGTAGCGGTTGAACATATGCTCGCCGAGCGTGCGCAGCACCAGCTCGGACTCGGCCGTCAGCTCGATCGCCTCGCCCAGGCTCTCCGGCAGCTGCTCCACGCCCAGGCGGCGGCGCTCCTCGCCCGGCAGGTGGTAGAGGTTCTTCTCCATCGGCTCCGGCAGCTCGTAGCCCTTCTCGATCCCCTCCAGGCCCGCCTGCAAGAGCGCCGCGAACGTCAGGTAGGGGTTGCACGCCGGGTCCGGGCAGCGCAGCTCCATGCGCGTCGCCTGCTCGCGCCCCGGGTGATACAGCGGCACCCGCACCAGCGCCGAGCGGTTGCGCCGCGACCACGCCACGTACGTCGGCGCCTCGAAGCCGGGCACCAGCCGCTTGTAGGAGTTCACCCACTGGGCGAAGATCGAGCAGATCTCGCGCGCGTGCTTGAGCTGGCCCGCGATGAACGCCTTGCCCACGTCCGAGAGGAAGTACTGGTCGTCCGGGTCGAAGAACGCGTTTTTGCCTTCGTGGAAGAGCGACTGGTGCGTGTGCATGCCCGAGCCGTTCTCGCCGAACAGCGGCTTCGGCATGAAGGTCGCGTGCCAGCCGTACTTCATCGCGTACTCCTTCACCGTGATGCGGTAGGTCATGCAGTCGTCCGCCATCTTCAGCGCGTCCGCGTAGCGCATGTCGATCTCGTGCTGGGAGGGCCCCACCTCGTGGTGGGTGTACTCCACGTGGATGCCCAGCTGCTCCAGCGCCAGCACCGTCTCGCGGCGCACGTCCGAGCCCGCGTCCAGCGTCGTCAAGTCGAAGTAGCCGCCTTCGTCCAGCACCTCCGTCGAGCGCGCGTCCTTGAACAGGAAGTACTCCAGCTCCGGCCCCACGTTGAAGGTGTCGAAGCCCATCTCGTGCGCGCGCTTCAGCGCGCGGCGCAGCACGTGGCGCGGGTCGCCCTCGTACGGCGTTTTCTCGGGCGTGATCACGTCGCAGAACATCCTGCCCACGCCCTGCTCCTCCGGCCGCCACGGCAGCACCGAGAACGTGCTCGGGTCGGGCATCGCGATCATGTCCGACTCCTCGATCGCGTTGAAGCCCGTGATCGAGCTGCCGTCGAAGCCCATGCCCGCTTCGAACGCGTCGTCCAGCTCCGCCGCGCCGATCGAGAACGACTTCAGCTGACCCAGGATGTCCGTGAACCAGAAGCGGATGAAGCGGATGTCGCGCTCCTGCACGAGCGCCTTCACCTCCTCCGCGGTCTTCGGCTGCTCCGACATCTTGGCCGGACCCTAGCTGATGGTCATCGCGCGCCGCTATCGACGGCTGGCCAAAGCCCGCGCCGCCGGCCCGTGCGGCCTAGTGTCCCGCCACAGCCGACACGAAGTCCGCCACGTCTTCCGCTTCCCTGCCCTGGTAGAGCAGTTCCGGCATGTTGCCTTTGCCCAGCGCGCGGCCTTCCAGGATCGCGCTCAGCACCAGCGCGCGGCGCTGCGCCACCGTCGGGACTTCCTTCAGCAGGATGTCCAGGTCAGGGCCGATCCGCCCCACCGACTTCACCGCCGCCAGCGTGTGGCAGCCCGTGCAGGTGCGCGCGAACAGTTCGCGGCCTTTGATCTCGTCCTTGCTGAGATGCACCCCCACCGCCGTGCTCGCGTGGTCGTCGCCGTTCTGCGCCAGCACGTACGCCGGCACCGCCAGCCCGAACGCGAACACCAGCACCACCGCCGCCGTGATCAGGCGCTGGCCGGCCTTCGATTCGCTGGGTCCGCTCGCAGGGGTGCTCATCAGCCGGCAACATATCGTCTGGCGTCACCGAACGGTCTCACAGGGGCGCCACGAGAGCCCCTCCGGGACGGCATGAGAGCCCTCTCACCTTTAGGAGCCCTGAAGCCGCGGCGCTAATGTGGAGCTCGAGAGGCAACCCAGGGAACCGCAACCAAGGGAACCCGCACGTCGTGAACCTGCTCCGACGCCTACCGCTCTCGCGCCTGCTGTTGCTGTGCGCGCTCGTCATCGCCATCGGCGCGTCCGCCACCGCCATCGCCTTCGCGCTCGACACCGGCCCCACGCCGCCGCCCAAGCCGCTAGCCCAAGCCGTCCACGATGCGCTCGCCGGCGCCCACGCCCACCCCGTGCAGGGGGTTAGCGCCAGCGTCACCTGGACCGACCACCTGCTCGAAGGCGCCAACCTCGCCGGCGGCGGGCAGGGCGGCGCCATCGCCTCCGGCCCGCTCGCCGCCGGCGCCTCCGGGCGCCTGTGGATCGGCGACGGCAAGCTGCGCCTGGAGCTGCAGTCGCAGAAGGGCGACACCCAGGTCCTCTACGACGGGCGCACGCTCACGCTCTACGACGCCGCCACCAACACCGAGTACCGCTACACGCCCCCGGCCCACGAAGGCGAAGCAGGCGCCGCCGGGCCCACCGGCGCCGGCGGGCGCAGCGGCGGCGAAGGCGAAGCGCCGAGCGTCGCCAAGATCGAAGAAGCCGTCTCCCGCCTCAGCCGGCACGCCGACGTGTCCGGCGCCGTCCCCACCGACCTCGCCGGCCAGGGCGCCTACACCGTGCGCGTCTCCCCCAAGGAAGGCGGCAGCCTCCTCGGCGGCGTCGAGCTGTCCTTCGACGCCCACCGCGGCGTGCCGCTGCGGGCCGCCGTGTACTCCTCCTCCAGCTCCACCCCCGTGATCGAACTCGCCGCCGGCGAAGTCTCCTACGGCCCGGTGGAAGCCTCCGTGTTCGAGCTCGACCCCCCGCCCGACGTCAAGGTCGAAGAAGTCGAGCCGGGAGGCTCGCGAGGGGGCTCGGCCGGCCACGCGGGCCGCCGCACCACCCGCCCCAAGCTCACCACCCATGGTCACGGCCCCTCGACGATTGCCGTGCTCGCCGCCAAGGCGAAGGGGTCGCCGTCCGGCGAAGGCGCCTCGGGCGCGCTCGGCGAGCTGCCGAAGGTGTCGATCGACGGCACCAGCGCCGGCGAGCTGCGCACCGAGCTCGGCACGCTGCTCAGCTTCGAGCGCGGCGGCGTGCGCTACCTGATCGCCGGCGCCGTCCCCCCCGCCGAAGTCGAAGCGGTCGCCCGGGGCCTGTAGCGACGTGGGCGGCGAGGCCCCGACGGGTCCGGCGGAGGCCCCGCCGGTCAGGGCGCGGGGGTTGGTGAAGCGCTACAAGGAGGTGCTGGCGGTCGACCACGTCGACCTCAACGTGCGCGAGGGAGACGTGTACGGCTTCCTCGGCCCCAACGGCGCCGGCAAGACCACCACGCTGCGCATGGCGCTCGGGCTGATCACCCCGAGCGAGGGCACCGTCGAGCTGTTCGGAAGCGACCCCATGCGCCACAGCGCCCGCGCCCTGCAGGGCGTCGCCGGCTTCGTCGAGGCTCCCCGCTTCTACCCCTACCTGAGTGCCCGCAAGAACCTCGAGCTGCTGGCCGCGCTCGACGGCGACGGCGCCGCCGGGCGCATCGAGCAGGTGCTCGCCACCGTCGAGCTCACCCCCCGCGCCGCTCACAAGGTGCGCGGCTACTCGCACGGCATGCGCCAGCGCCTCGGCATCGCCGCCGCGCTGCTGCGCCGCCCCCGGCTGCTGATCCTCGACGAGCCTGCCACCGGCCTCGACCCCGCCGGCATGCGCGACATGCGCCAGCTGATCCGCCGCCTCGCCGGAGAGGGCATCACCGTGCTGCTCTCCAGCCACCAGCTGCCGGAGGTGCAGGAGCTGTGCGACCGCGTCGCCATCGTCGACCGCGGCCGCGTCGTCTACGAGGGCGCGCTGTCGGACCTCCGCCGCCAGGGCGGAGCCGGCTACCGGCTGCGCACCACCGACGACGCCCGCGCCCTGCAGGTGGCGCGCGCCCAGCCCGGCATCGAGCGCGCGCAGGCCGGCGCGTTCTCAGGGGAGGGCGACGGGGAGCACGGCATCGCCTTCCAGGCCGAGGAGCGCAACGTCGGGGCGCTCTCGCTCGCGCTCGCCGCCGCCGGCGTCGGCGTGCTCGCGCTCACCCCCGAGCTGGCCACGCTCGAGGACCTGTTCTTCCGGCTCACCGAGGGCGAACACCGGCAGGCCGGCGAGCACGACGGCCTGCCCGCGCTGGAGCACGCGTGAGCGCGCCCGCCATCGGCCGCCCGCTCCCCACGGCGGCGGGCCGCCGCGCCCGGCGGCGGCCGTTCACGCTCACCGTGTACCGCTGGGAGCTGCGCAAGCTCGTCTCCCAGGTCCGCAGCTACCTCGGCCCCGGCCTGCTGACGCTGCTGATCGTCGTGTTCGTCGTGTTCGAGAGCCTGGACCGCCAGGCCGGCCACCGCGGCAACGTGTTCGCCCAGGAGATCACCCAGTCCGGCCTCGCCACGCCGGTGCTGATGCTGCTGTTCATGTCCGGCTTCTTCCTCCCGGTCGTGGCCTCACTGGTGGCCGGCGACATCGTCGCCAACGAGGACGGCAACGGCACCCTGAAGACGATCCTCACCCGCTCGGTCGACCGCGGCCAGGTGTTCGCCGCCAAGGCGCTCGCCGCCTTCACCTACGCCGCCGTCGTGGTGCTGTTGACCGGCGCCGCCGCCACCCTCGCCGGGCTCGGCTCGTGGGGCTTTCACTCCATCACGACCTTCTCGGGCACCGTCGTCTCCGCGCCCGAAGCGCTGCTGCTGGTGCTCGGCATCAACCTCGCCTACCTGATCCCGCTGTTCGCCGTCGTCAGCATCGGGCTGCTGCTGTCGACCGCCACCCGCAACAGCGCCGCCGCCGTCGTCGCCACGATCGGGCTGGTGATCCTGCTGGTGATCGTCGCCCATATCCCCGGACTGGAATCCATCCAGCCCTACCTCCTCACCGAACAGCTCCAGAACTGGCAGGGGCTGCTGCGCACCCCCACCGACTGGGCCCCGATCGCGCACTCCGCCTGGGTGTGCGCCCTGTACGGCGTGCCCGCGCTGCTCGCCGGCTATCTCGTGCTGTTGCGGCGCGACGTGGCCGGAGGCTGAGCCGCGGGCGCGGCCGCGCGAGCGCGGCGCTCTGGCCGGGGGCTGGACGGCGCGGCGGGCGCGCCCCGCGACCGTCAGGGCGCCGGCCGCGGGCGCCCGCGCCTCAGGGCGTGACCTCCGCCGGCAGCTCGACCACGCCCAGCTCCACGCTGCCCATCAGCCGCCGCGTCTCGCGCGCGTCGATCAGCCCGGCGCCCAGGCGCCCGGTCGACTCCGCGCCGCACGCCACGCCGAAGCGCAGGCACTGGTCGGGCGGGCGGCCTTCGTAGCGCGCCGCCAGGTAGCCGGCGAGGAAGGCGTCGCCCGAGCCGCTGCGCGCGACCGGCTCGCGCGGCTCGATCCGCGCGCGCTTGAGCACGCGCTGGCCGTCGATCAGAACCTGCGCGAAGCATCCGTCGGGAAGCGTCATGATCGCCTCGCGCGGGCCCAGCGCGGCGATCTCCGCCACCGCCAGCGAGCGCTCCTGCTCGCCCGAGAACTCGTGGCCCACGAGCTCCTCCGCCTCCAGCACGTTCGGGGAGACCACATCCGGCTCCGCGCGCACCGCCTGGCGCAGCGGCTCGCCGTCGGTGTCGATCACCGTCAGCACCTCCAGGCGCTCGAGGTCGCGGATCAGCGAGGCGTAGATGTCGGGCTCCACGCCGCGCGGCAGCGAGCCCGCGAACACCACGATCGCCGCGCCCCGCGCCAGGTACAGCAGCTTGTCGCGGAACAGCTCCACCTCGCCGGCCGACACCGACGGGCCGCGTTCGTTGATCTCCGTCTGCTGCCCGGTGGTGGGGTCGAGCACCGAGGTGTTGGTGCGCGACTCCTCGCGGATGCGCACGAAGTCGTTGAGAATCGCCTCCTCGGTGAGCTGCTCGACGATGTGCGTGCCGGTCGCGCCGCCGGCGAAGCCGGTGGCGATCACCGGCTGCCCGAGCGCCTTCAGCGTGCGCGCGATGTTCACGCCCTTGCCGCCCGCCATCGTGCGCTGGTCGACCGTGCGATGACGCCGTCCCAGCCTGAAGTTGGGCACCGCCAGCGACTTGTCGATGGCCGCGTTCAGCGTGACCGTGATGATCATCCTCGCTCAGCACCCGCCTTCCCGGCACGCCCGAACGGCAGATGACGCCCTGGCGCGCACGCCATCAAGGCTAGCGAACCGCGGCGCTCGCGCTAGCCGGCGCCCACGAACGCGTCCGACAGCCTCCAGGCCGCCTCGCGCAGGCGCTCCGCCTCGGCGCGAGCCGCCGCCGGCGGCTCGCCCCCGTGCGCCAGATGGGCCGCCGCGATGCTGCGCGAGGCGCTCACCAGGCCGCCGGCGCGGCCCGCGGCGAACGCCGGCGCGAGCTCTTGCACCCGCCCCCCCTGCGCGCCGATCCCAGGCAGCAGGAACACCGCGGCCGGCATCAGCTCGCGCGCGCGCTCGAGATGCCAGGGCTCGGTCGCGCCGAGCACCGCGCCCACGTCGCTCAGCCCGGACCCGCCCACGCCCGCCGCGCCCAGCTCTGCCACCAGCCGCGCCAGGCGCTCCCACACGCGCCCGCCGTCGCGCAGCGGCAGGTCCTCCACATCCTTGGCGCCCGCGTTCGAGGTGCGCACCAGCGCCAGCACGCCGCCGCGCACCGCGCGCGCCGCCCGCACGAACGGCTCCACCGCGTCGCGGCCCATCAGCGGGTTGACCGTGAGCAGGTCCGCGGCGAGCCCCTCGAGGCGGCCGTAGGGGCTGTCGCTGCCCGACATCAGCGCACCGGCGTAGGCCTGCGCGGTCACGTCGATGTCGCCGCGCTTGCCGTCCGCGATCACCAGCAGCCCGCGCTCGCGCGCGTGCATGACGACCGCTTCCAGCGCCTCCCAGCCCGCTGCGCCCATCAGCTCGAAGCGCGCCAGCTGCGGCTTCACCGCCACGCAGGCCGGCGCCGCCGCGTCGATCAGCGCGCGGCAGTGCTCGAGCGCCGCCGCTGCAGCCGCCCGCGCGGGACTGCCCGCCGCCGCGCCGCCCGCCGCCCGGCCGCGCGCCGCCGCATCGACCCACAACGCGTTCGGGTCCGGGTCCAGGCCGAGCACGACCTGCGATTCGCGCTCGGCGACCCGAGCGGCCAGCATGTCGCCGAAGGAGCCCGCCGGTCTCAGCGACCCTTCACCGCGCTCTTCAGGCCGCTGCCCGCCGTGAAGCGTGGTACGCGCGAGGCCGCGATCTGGATGCGTTCCCCGGTGCGCGGGTTGACCCCCATGCGCGCGCCCCGCTCGCTCACGTGGAACTTGCCGAAACCCGCGACCGTCACCTCGCTGCCGCGTCGCAGCGCGTCCTCCACCGTCGCGAGCACCGCGTCCACCGCGCGCGAGGCATCCTGCTTGGTCAGATCGGCGCGGTCCGCCACCTGGTCGACCAGCTCGGACTTAGTCACTTCACCCTCCTCTTTAGTGAAACCGGTGTTACGACGCTAACACCGCACGCGGACGGGCGTGCGCAAGAATGCGACGATGGCGATCGCGCGCATGGCCTGGCTGGCGACCGTGCTGGTGGCGCTGATCACCGCCCTGCTGCTGGCGCTCGCCGGCTACACCGGCTATGCGGGGCTCGGCATCGCGGTGGCGGCGTCCGCGGCGATCAACCTTCCGCAGCGCCGTCCCCCCGGCGAAGCCAGCCAAGCAGCGCCCGCGCAGCACGACCGCGATGGCTGATCGCGTCCTTCTGCGCGTCTGAGAGCTCCGCCATCGTCGGCTGCGGGCGGCCGGCTGCGCCCGCGGGGACCTCGTCGGGCAGGAACACGGGGTCGTAGCCGAAGCCGCGCTCGCCGCGTGGCTGCGCGGACAGCCGCCCGGTGCAGCGGCCCGCGAAGACGCGCTCGAGCCGCTCGGCTGGGTCCACGTAGGCGAGCGCGCACACGTATTCCAGCGCGCTGCCCGCCGGCGCCTCGCGCAGCAGCTTGGCCAGGTTCTCCGCGTCGCTGGCGTGCTCGCCGGCGTAGCGAGCCGAGCGCACGCCGGGCGCGCCCGCCAGCACGGCCGCGGCGATGCCGGAGTCGTCGGCGATGCTCGCCCTGCCGGTCTGCGCCGCCGCCGCACGCGCCTTGCCGAGCGCGTTCTCGGCGAACGTCGCGCCGTCCTCGGGGGGCAGCGTCACGCTCTCCGGCAGCGCGTCCAGCGCCCACTCGCCGGCGCCCAGCAGGCGCTCGAACTCGCGGCGCTTGTGCTCGTTGCGGCTGGCGAGCAGCAGCCTCACGCGCCGGCGATCGCCTCGCCTTGCATGGCCTGCAGGCGCTCGATGCCGGTGGCGGCGAGCGCCAGCAGCTCGTCCAGGTGCGCCCGCGAGAGCGGCGTGCGCTCCGCCGTCGCCTGCACCTCCACGAGGCCGCCGCCGGCGGTCATCACCACGTTCGCGTCCACCTCCGCGGTCGAGTCCTCCGCATAGTCGAGGTCGAGCAGCGCCGCCCCGTCGATCACCCCGCACGAGACCGCCGCCACCGCCTCGCGCAGCGGCCAGCGCTGCAGCCGCTCCTGCGCCTGCAGGCGCTTGCAGGCCAGCGACAGCGCCACGTACGCGCCGGTGATCGACGCGCAACGCGTGCCGCCGTCGGCCTGCAGCACGTCGCAGTCCAGGTACACCGTGCGTTCGCCCAGCGCCTCGAAGTCCACCGCCACGCGCAGCGAGCGCCCGATCAGGCGCTGGATCTCGATCGTGCGCCCGTCCTGGCGCCCGCGCGTGGCGTCGCGCTGCTTGCGCTCGCCGGTCGAGGCCGGCAGCATCCCGTACTCGGCCGTCACCCAGCCGCGACCCTGGCCGGCCATCCAGCGGGGCACGCCCTCCTGCGCCGAGGCCGTGCAGATCACACGCGTCTCGCCCACCGAGATCAGCGCCGAGCCGGTGGCCGTGCGCACGAAGTGCGGCTCGATCGAGGTCGGGCGCATCTCGTCGAAGGAGCGCCCGTAGCTGCGCCCGCCTGAACCGCCTTGCATGCGCGCCATCATTCCAGAGCGCTACGGTCGAGGGACCTTGCGCGCCCTGGTGGTCTCGAACATGCTGCCCGACGGCGCGCATCCCGAGCGCGGGCGCTTCGTGCGCGACCAGGTGCACGCGCTGCGCGCGCTCGGCGGCGTCGAGGTCGAGCTGCACGAGTTCGCGCCCGGCGCGCGCGCGCTGGCCGGCGCCGCGTGCGGGCTGCGCCGGCGCTTTCCCGCGCGCGCCGGGCGCTTCGACGTCGTGCACGCCCACTTCGGCCTCACCGCCTGGCCCTGCCTGGCGGTGCGCGCGCGCGTGCGCGCGCTCACGCTGCACGGCACCGACGTACGCCATCCCCGCACCCGCCTGGCCACGCTCGCGGCGATCGCGCGCATGGACCTGCTCGCGGTCGCCTCCGCGGCGCTCGCCGAAGAGCTGCCGCCGCGCGCCGCGCGCCGCGCGCAGGTGCTCCCCTGCGGCGTCGACCTCGAGCGCTTCCGGCCGCTCGAGCGAGCCCGCGCCCGCGCCGAGCTCGGCCTCGCCGCCGAGGGCCCCTACCTGCTGTTCCCGGCCGACCCCGCGCGCGCCGAGAAGCGCCACGATCTCGCCGCCGCGCTCGCGCGCGCGTGCGACGTGCCGCTGCTCGCGCTGGGCGGAGTCGCGCCCGAGCGCGTGCCGCTGTGGGTGAACGCCGCCAACGCGGTGCTCGTGCCCTCCGAGCGCGAGGGCTTCGGGCTGGCCGTGCTCGAGGCGCTCGCCTGCGAGGTGCCCGTGCTGGCCACGCCCGTGGGCGTCCATCGCGAGGCGCTGCAGGGGATCGCCGGCACGCTGTGCGCCCCCTTCGAGCTCGAGCGCTGGCGCGCCGCGCTGCAGCCGCACCTGCGCCGGGGCGACCCCCGCGTCGCGGGGCGCGCCAGCGCCGGGCGCTTCTCGGCCGCGACGATGGCGGCCCGCGTGCTCGACGCCTGGCGCGCCGCGCTCGCCTGCGCCGCTCCGGGCGACGCTCGGGATAGCATGGAACGGGCGTGAGCCAGACATCCGGCACGACGGCGGCCGACACCCAGGCGCCGGCCCAGAGCGAGCAGGCCCCGGTCCCGCCGGCCGGCGCGGGCGCGAGCGGGACCGAGCAGGAGCCCGGCTTCGGCTCGCGCGGGCGCGCGCGCCGGCGCGCGCGCTTCCTGCGCAAGGCCCGAGAGCTCGCCTACCGCGATCTCGGCGGGCTCGTGTTCAGCCTGCACCGCTTCTCCCAGCGCAACGACGCGCTCGTGATGGCCAAGCTGGCCACGCTCACGCACCTCGACTCAGAGCTGCGCGCGATCGAAGCCGCCCTGCACGAACGCCAGCCGGTGACCGTGCTGCGCGAGGCCGGCGTCACCGCCTGCCCGCGCTGCAGCGCGATCCACAGCAGCGAAGACAACTTCTGCCCCAACTGCGCGATGCCGAGCGCCCGCCACGCCGACCTTCCCGCCGGCTTCCAGGCGCCCGCGGCCGCACCGCAGGCGCCGCCCGCCGCGCCTGCGCCCGCCGCCGCGCCTGCGCCCGCCGCAGCGCCTGCGCCCGCCGCAGCGCCCGTGCCCGCCCCCGAGGCGCGCGCGCCTGCGCCCGCGGCGCCCGCCGCAACCGAGCCCGCCGCGCCCGCCGCGCCGGCCGCCGTGCCACCGGCGCCCCCCGCGGCGCTCGGTGAGGACGGCCCCACCGAGATCATCCGCCCGCCCGACGCCGGCTCTTGACCGCCGCCGCCACAGACCCGGCGCCCGCGCCGGCGCCCGCGGACGCGCGCGCCCAGGGCGGCGAGCCCTGCCCGCTGTGCGGCGCGCCGCTGCAACCCGAGCAGGAGTGGTGCCTGAGCTGCGGCGGCGCCGCGCGCACGCGTCTCGCGCCGGCGCCCCGCTGGAAAGGCTTCGCCACGGCGCTCGCCGCGATCGTCGCGCTGTCGCTCGGCGTGCTCGCCGCGGCGCTGATCAAGCTCGCCGACGACGGCAGCGCGACGGCGGCCACGAGCACCACCACGATCACCAGCTCGGCCGCGCCCGGCACCCAGGCCGGCGCCACGCAGCCCGCCACCACCGCCTCCACGTCTACTTCCACCGCCGGCGCCGGCGGCTCGAGCGCCAACGGCGGCACGCCGGCCGCCACCACAACGGCGTCCAGCACCGCCGCGACGCAGCCCGGCGCCGCCACGACCACGGCCACGAGCACCGCCGGCAAGGCTCCCGCGCGCGTGAAGCTCAACCCCAAGTCCAAATCCGAACTCGACAAGAAGATCAAAGAAGACCTGCACAAAGCGGGCGTGGGCAAACTGCTGCCTGGCAGCGGCGGCCGCTGAGCGGGCGCGGCCGGCACGGCCGGGCGCCTGCGCCCGCGAGCGCGCTGACGCGCCGGCGAGATACGGTTCGCGTCGATGGCCGTGCCTTCGGCGAGCATCCAGACGGCCGACGTGGCGGTGATCGGCGCGGGCGCAGCAGGGCTGTACGCGGCGGTGTGCGCGGCCCGCGAAGGGGGCAGCGTGGCGCTGGTCTCGGCGACGCCGCTGGCGCAGACGGCCAGCTACTGGGCGCAGGGCGGCCTCGCCGCCGCGCTCGGCCCCGACGACAGCTTCGAGCTGCATCTGCGCGACACCGAGCTGGCCGGTCGCGGGCTGGTGCGACGCAGCGCCGCCGAGACGCTCGTGCGCGAGGCCCCGGCTCGCGTGGAGGACCTGCAGCGCCTGGGCGTGCGCTTCGACGCCGATCGCTTCGGGCAGCTCGCGCTCGGCCTCGAGGGAGGGCACTCGGTGCGCCGCGTGGTGCACGCCGGCGGCAGCGCCACCGGTCGACGCGTGGTGCGGCAGCTCTCGGCGCTGGTCGTCGGCGAGCCGCGCGTGACGGTGCTCGAGCGCGCCCGCGCGCAGGCCCTGTGGGTGGCGCGCGACGGCGAGCGCCGCTGCGGCGGGCTCGTGTGCGACGACGGCCGCGTGCTCTGCGCGCGCGCGGTGGTGATCGCCACCGGCGGCGCCGCCGCGCTGTGGGCGCGGACCACCAACCCGCCCGGCTCGCAGGGCACCGGGCTGCTGCTGGCGCACGCCGCCGGCGCCGCGCTCGCCGACCTCGAGCTGCTGCAGTTCCACCCCACCGCGGCGATCGGCGTGCCCGGCCGGGAGGGGTTCCTGGTGACGGAGGCGATCCGCGGCGAGGGCGCCACGCTGCACGACGCGCACGGGCAGCGCTTCGTGGACGAGCTGGCGCCGCGCGACGAGGTCTCGCGCGCGATCCACGACCTGCTCGAGCGAACGGGCGAGCGCTCGGTGGGGCTCGACATGCGCGCGATCGACCCGGCCCACTTCCCCAACGTGGTTGCCGCGCTGCGCGAAGCCGGCGTCGATCCCACGCGCCAGCTGATCCCGGTGGCGCCGGCCGCGCACTACATGATGGGCGGCATCGTCACCGACCTCGACGCACGCTCCACGCTGCCCGGCCTGTACGCGGTGGGCGAGTCCTCGTGCACGGGCCTGCACGGCGCCAACCGCCTCGCCTCCAACTCGCTCAGCGAGTGCTTCGTGTTCGCCGCGCGAGCGGTGGCCGACGCGCTCTCGCGGCCCGCGCCGCAAGCTGGCGCGCCGAGCGAGGCGGAGCTGAGCGCGCTGCGCGAGCTGCCCGCGCCGCCCGCCGCCGAGGCCTCGACGCGCGCGGCGCTGTGGCGCGACGCCGGCATCGTGCGCAGCGAGGAGTCGCTCACGCGGCTGCTGGGCGAGCCGCACCCGCTGGCCAGGCTGATCGCGCGCTGCGCGCTCGCTCGCACCGAGAGCCGCGGCGCGCACGTGCGCTCCGATCACCCGCAGCGCGATCCCCGGCTGGACCTGCACCACGCGCAGCTCGAGGGCGAGGCCGATCCGAGCTGGCAGCTCTGGCGCTGAGCGCGTCCCCTCTTTAGGAAGAACTTCGGCTGCGGGCGTAAGGTCGCGCTCCGATCCGAGCTCGGACGTGTTGTTGCTGTGGAAGTTCCAGCGTTCGGAGGAGTCTGCTGGAACGGCGGGTGTGCTCCCAGAAGACCAGATCGAGTCGTTGAGAAGGGCGAGGAGTAGACACCATGTACCAGTTCAGCAGGGCCATCTACAGGGAGCTCGCTCCGCAGATCGAGGCTCCGCCGCCGCCCGCGCCGGCGAGCCGCAACCACGCGGCCGTGCTGCGCGCCTGCGAGGCGGTGATCACGCGCATGGCGACCGACCGCCACTACTTCGCGCGCCCCGCGCGAACCCTCTTCACGGACATCCGCAGCTACTTCCCGATGTCCGCGCAGAGCCACGTCTACCGCGTGATCACCCGCTACGTCGGCTACGCGCAGCTGTTCCTGGCCGAACACCCGCACGAGGGCTACACCGCGATCAGCGGCGCGCCGCCGCAGTGCCGCGCCACCACCCGCAAGGGCGCCGCCTGCCAGCGCACGCCGCTGCCCCACAACGGCTACTGCCCCTCCCACCAGCACCTCGCCGACACCGAGGATCGCGAGCTGGCGGCCGCCTGAGACGAGCGCGCCAGTCGCCCGGCGCAGCCCCGCCGGCCACGCGCGCCGCCCCGGCGGCCACGCGCGCCGCCCCGGCGCGGCGATGGCGCGCTCGCGTACGCTGCGCCGATGCTCCTCGGCGTTGACGTCGGCGGCACCTTCACCGACGCCGTCGCGCTGGGCGAGGACGGCGCCGTGCACGCCGCCAAGGTCCCGTCCACGCCGGCGCAGGAGTCCGACGCGGTGCTCGCGGCGGTGCGCGCGCTGCTGGCGCGCGCCGGCGCGCGGCCCGCCCAGGTGCGGCGCTTCGCGCACGGCATGACGGTCGCCACCAACGCCCTGCTCGAGGGGCGCACCGCGCGCACCGCGCTGCTCGCCACCGAGGGCTTCACCGACGTGATCGAGCTGGGCCGCCAGAACCGCCCGCACCTCTACCGCCTGTGCGAGGCCGCGCCCGCGCCGCTCGTGCCGCACGAGCTGCGCTTCGCGGCGCCGGAGCGCATGGGCCCGCACGGGCCGCTGCGCGCGCTCGCGCTCGCGCCGGCCAGGGAGCTCGTGGAGCGAGTGTTGGGCGAGCGCCCGCAGGCGGTCGCGATCGCGCTCCTGCACTCCTACGCGCACCCTGCCCACGAGCAGCTGCTGGCGCGGCTGTTCGCCGAGCTCGCGCCGCACGTGCACGTGTCGGTCTCGAGCGAGCTGGTGGGCACCTTCCGCGAGTACGAGCGCACCGCCACCACCGCGCTCGACGCGGCCCTGTCGCCGCTGCTGGCCTCCTACCTGCGCCACCTCTCCGAGCAGGCGCGCTCGCTCGGCGTGCGCGCGCCCCAGGTGATGCAGTCCTCGGGCGGGCTCACCGACGTGGAGCGGGCCGGCGCGCACGCCGCGCTGACGGTGCTGTCGGGGCCCGCCGGAGGGGTGGGCGGCGCGCTCGCGCTCTCGCGGCTCGCGCGGGAGCCGGACGTGCTCTGCTTCGACATGGGCGGCACCTCCTGCGACGTGTGCCTGATCGAGGGCGGGCGCGTGCCGGAGACGGCCTCCCGCACGATCGCCGGCCGGCCGCTGTCGCTGCCGGCCCTGGACATCCACACCGTCGGCGCCGGCGGCGGCTCGATCGCCTGGCGCGACGGCGGCGGCGCGCTCAGGGTGGGGCCGCAGTCGGCCGGCGCCGTGCCGGGGCCCGCCTGCTACGGGCGCGGCGGCGGCGCTCCGACCGTCACCGACGCCAACCTGCTGCTCGGGCGCCTGCTCGAGGACGCGCCGCTGGCCGGCGGGCTGACGCTCGACCGCGGCCTCGCCGAACGCGCCGTGGGAGCGCTCGCGGGTGAGCTCGGCCTCGACCCGATCGCCTGCGCGGAGGGCATCGTGCGCGTGGCCGAGGCCGAGATGCTGGCGGCGTTGCGCGTGATGAGCGTCGAGCGCGGCATCGACCCGCGCGGCTTCGCGCTGATGTGCTTCGGCGGCGCCGGGCCGCTGCACGCAGCGGCGCTCGCGCGCGAGCTCGGGATCGCCCGCGTGCTGTGCCCCTCGGCCAGCGGGGTCCTGTGCGCGCTCGGGCTCGCCGCCGCCGCGCCGCGCCGGGACGCCGCGCGCACCGTGATGCTGAGCGGCGCCGAGCTCGGCGGCGCGCGCCTGGCCGAGCGGCGCGAGGCGCTGGTGGCGCGAGCCCGCACCGAGCTCGGCGGGGCGCCGGCGCGCGTGCGCGTGCGCCACGAGCTGCGCTACCGCGGCCAGTCCTTCGAGCTCGGCGTCGAGGAGGAGCTGCACGGCGGCCGCGGCGAGGCCACGCGCCACGCCGGCGCCGGCGGCGACCCGCACGGCGGCGCCCTCGACGCGGAGGGGCTGCGCCTGGCGTTCGCGCGCGAGCACGAGCTGCGCTACGGCTACAGCGACCACTCGCAGGAGGTCGAGCTGGTGAACATGCGCGCCTCCGCCTGGGGTCCCGCGCCGCCGCTGCGGCTGCGCGCGCGCCCGCAGCGCCCGCAGCGGCGGCGCGCCGGCGAGCAGCGCCGGCGGCGCACCGTGGTGTTCGACGGCCGCGGCACGCGGGCGGGCGTGCTCGACGGGCCGCCGGCGGACGGCGAGCTGGTGCGCGGTCCGGCGGTGTGCGCGCTGGGCGAGGCCACGCTGCTGGTGCCGCCCGGCTGGTCGGCGAGCGGCGACGAGCACGGCACGATCTGGCTGGTGGACGATGAGCGCTGACCCGATCGAGCTGCAGGTGCTGGTGGGGGCGCTGCGCGCGGCCTGCGAGGAGATGGGCGTGGTGCTGGTGCGCTCGGCGCACTCCTCGAACATCAAGGAGCGGCGCGACGCCTCCACCGCGCTGTTCGACGGCGACGGGCAGATGGTCATGCAGGCCGAGCACATCCCGGTGCACCTGGGCGCGATGCCGGCCGCGGTCGCCGCGGTGCTGGCCGAGCGCCACGCGCCGGGCGTCTCGTGGGTGCTCAACGACCCCTTCGCCGGCGGCACGCACCTGCCGGACATCACCGTGATCACGCCGGCCTTCGCGCAGGACGGACGCCTGCTGGGGTTCGCCGCCAGCCGCGCGCACCACGCCGACGTGGGCGCGCGCGTGCCCGGCTCGATGCCGGCCGACAGCCGCAGCCTCGAGGAGGAGGGCGTGGTGATCGCCCCGCGCCGCCTGGACGCGTCCTCCGCGGAGGGGCAGCGCGCGCTCGAGCAGCTCACGGCGCGCATGCGCCAGCCGCACGAGCGCCGGGCGGACCTGCGCGCGCAGCTGGCGGCCAACCGCGTGGGCGCGCGGCGGCTGTGCGAGCTGGCGGCGCGCATGGGCGCGCGGCGCCTGCGCGCGAGCACCGACGCGGTGCTCGACTACGCCGAGCGGCGCACGCGCGCCAGCCTGGCGGAGCTCGGCGAGGGCGAGCGCAGCGCCGAGGACATCCTCGAGACGCAGACCGGCGAGCTCGTGCTGAAGCTGCGCGCGGTGGTGGCCGGCGAGCAGCTGCTGCTGGACTTCTCCGGCAGCGCGCGCCAGCACGAGGGCAACCTCAACTGCCCGCTCGCGGTCACGCGCTCGGCCTGCCTGTTCGCGGTGCGCGTGCTCACCGACCCCGACCTGCCGGCGTCGGCCGGCGCCTATCGCCCGATCGAGGTGCGCGCGCCGGAGGGCAGCGTGCTCAACGCGCGCGCCGGCGCGGCCGTGGCCGCCGGCAACGTGGAGACCTCCTCGCGCGTCGCCGACCTGGTGCTGTCCGCCTTCGGGCGCGCCCAGGGTCAGGGCACGATGAACAACCTCACGCTCGGCAACGAGCGCTTCTCCTACTACGAGACGCTGGGCGGCGGCCAGGGCGCGTGCGCCGACGCGGACGGCCCGAGCGCGGTGCACGTGGCGATGAGCAACACGCTCAACACCCCGATCGAGGCGCTCGAGCGCGAATTCCCGCTGCGCGTGCTCGAGTACTCGTTGCGCAGGGGCTCGGGCGGCGGCGGCCGCCACCGCGGCGGCGACGGCGTGGCGCGCGAGCTGGAAGCGCTCGCCGAGATGAGCTTCTCGCTGATCGCCGAGCGCCGGCGCCGCGGCCCGCGCGGCGCCGGCGGAGGCGAGGACGGCGCCCCTGGGCGCGACCTGCTGGACGGTCGGCCGCTGCCGGCCAAGACCACCGGCACGCTGCGCCCCGGCCAGCGGCTGCGCATCGAAACGCCGGGTGGAGGAGGATGCGGGCATGCCCGCCGAGAGCAACGCCCCTGAGCGCCCGCGCGAGCGCGTCGGCTTCCTCGGCCTGGGGATCATGGGCTCGCGCATGGCCGCCAACCTGGCGCGCGCCGGCTTCGAGCTGAGCGTGTGGACGCACACGCAGGGCAAGGCCGAGCGCTGGGCGGCCGAGCACGGCGCCGGCGCCTGGGCCACGCCGGCGCAGGTGGCGCAGCGCAGCGACGTGGTGGTGAGCATGGTGGTCGACGGCGAGCAGGTGGCCTCGGTGCTGCTGGGCGAGCGCGGCGCGGTCGAGGGCGCGCACGAGGGCCTGCTGTGCGTCGATATGTCCACGATCGGCCCGCTCGACACGCGCAAGATCGCCGCTGCGCTGTCCGAGCGCGGCGTGGCGATGCTGGACGCGCCCGTGACGGGCTCCTCGCCGCGCGCGCAGGCGGGCACGCTGACGATCATGGCGGGCGGCGAGGCGGCGGACTTCGCGCGCGCCCGGCCGCTGCTCGAGACGATGGGCGAGCTGGTCGTGCACGTGGGCGAGCTCGGGCAGGGGCAGATGCTGAAGCTGATCAACAACTCGCTCGGCGCCGCCAACGCCGCGGCCGTGGCCGAGGCGCTGCTGCTCGCGCGCGCCACCGGCGTCGACCTCGACGCGTTCGTGCAGGTGACCTCGGCCGGCTCCGGCGCCTCCGCCCAGCTGCAGCTCAAGTCGGGGCCGATGCGCGAGCACGACTACGCGCCGCTGTTCAAGACCGCACACCTGCTCAAGGACGTGCGCCTGTGCCTGCAGGAGGCCGAGCGCGCGGGTGTTCCCTTCCCCGCCGCCGGCTACGCGCGGGACGTGCTGGCGGCAACCGTCGCACGCGGTTACGCGGAGGACGACTACGCCGCCATCATCGAGGCGGTCGAGGGCTTCGCAGGCCGGCGGCTGTGACGCCGGAGCCCGTGCCAAAACTGGCCAGGCGACCAAAAAAGCCTTCGATTTGCAGGTGATTTGGGGTTTTAACGGAGGTTTCGTATCTTTAAGCTGTCGTGCAGCGCCTCCCTCAGACGCGCTCGTCGTTTTCAGTCAAGACGTTTCTCTCATCTCGTTAGTCTCCCCATGCCAATTGCTTTCAAAGAATGGGCCGTCACCGTCCGCGCGCTCGCTGAAGGCGAGCAGCTGCTCACCCTGCGCAAGGGGGTGCCGCCCAGGACCGACAAGCCCTTCAAGCTCGCCCACGAGCGCTTCTTCCTGTACCCCACGTTCGACCACCAGCCCGGCGATCTCGTGCGCGAGTCCCATCAGCCCGAGCTGCGCCGCGCGCTCGAGGAGGGCGTATGGAGCGAGGGCGAGCCGCCGCTGCACTCGTTCGTGTCGGGCGCGCCGCTGCAGCAGCCCGATCGCGTGCGCATCCGCGCCTGGGCGGAAGTGACCGATCACTTCACGATCGTCGACCCGCGCTGCGTGGACGCGCTGTCGCCGTTCTATGTGTGGACGCCCGACTACGCCGAAAAGCGCCTCGGCTGGCGCCGGCGCCAGCCGCTGCACGTGCTGCTGCTGCGCACCTATCGCATCCCGCGACCGGTGACGGTGAAGGTCAAGGACGAGTACACCGGCCAGGCGCCGTGGATCGAACTGCAGCGCGAACTTCCGTTCGAGGGCACGCCCGTGCTCTCCGACGCCGAGTTCGAGCGCGCCTCCGAGGAGATCCGCGCGATCACCGGCGCCTCCGCGCCGCAGGACGAAGCCGCCGGGCAGCCCGTTCTGGTCTAGATCTAGGGCGCGGGCTGCTGGTAGGCGAGCGCTTCGCGCGCCGCCTCGGCGCCGGAGGCGGGCACGAGCACGTCGTAGGCGCCCACCTCGGGCGCGTACGCGCCGATCGGGGCGCCGAAGGAGGAGCGCAGCATGCTCGGGACGCCCTCCTCGAGCAGTAGGTTGCCGATGAACTCGGCCTCTGAGCGGTTGGCGCCGCGCGCCACCTTGACGAGCTGCCCTTCGGTGTACTGCGGCTTGATCTTGCGCGCGCGCCGCTGACGCTCGCTGGTGCGCGGCGAGCCCTTCTCGGAGTGCACGAGCGGCATGCCGCAGGACGCGCAGAAGCGCTCGTCGGGTGCATGCACGCGGGAGCAGGCGGGGCAGATCAGCTCCTGCGCCTCCATCACACGACCTCGAGCGGGACCTCCCTGACCTTGCCGTCCTCGATCAGGTAGGAGCGCACCTCGGGCGCCTCGTCGGCGAGCCCTACGATCACCCACTCCAGGCCCGGCCAGTTGGCCGCGAAGTTGATGTCGGTCTGCGACGGGTACGGCGCCGTGTGGGTGTGGGAGTGGTAGATCGCGCCGAGCTCCAGCCCCGCGTCCTCGATCTCGTCGATCGCGTGCATCAGTTCCCTGCCGTCGATCTCGAAGCGCTTGCGCCCGGCGTCCCGGCCGGCCGGGTCCTTGCGGCCTGCATGCACGTTCACTGCGCGCCTCACCCGTGCCGCCCGGCGGGACTCCGGCTCTCCGCCATCGCCATCGCAGGCGACCAGCCCGCAGCACTCCGCGTCGTACTCCTCGCGGGCGTGCGCGATCAGCTCCTCGAGCATCGCCGCCGGGATCAACATGGCCGCAATGACCGGCGCCGCCGCGCCGCCGGCGCTACCACCAGAGCGTGGCCTCGAGGTTCTCGACCTCGTCGACCGGCAGCGTGTAGATCCCGCTGGAGAGGTACTTCCAGCCGTCGTCGGCGACCACGAACACCACGTTGCCCTCCTCCAGCTCGCCGGCGATGCGCACCGCGATGCTCGCGATCGCGCCGCTGGAGACGCCCGCGAAGACGCTCTCCTCGTCGAGCAGCCGCCGCGTCCACAGGATCGCGTCGCGGTTGGTGACGAAGATCTTGCGGTCGAGCAGCGAGAGGTCGATGATCGGCGGGATGAAGCCGTCGTCGAGCGAGCGCAGGCCCTGCACCGGCTCGCCCTGCATCGGCTCGGCGGCGACGATCTTGACGGCCTCGCCGAAGGCCTCCTTCAGGCGCCGCCCGTTGCCCATAAGCGTGCCGCCGGTGCCGAGCCCGGCGACGAACGCGCTGACCTCGTCGAGCTCTTCGAGGATCTCCACGGCGGTGCCGTGGTAGTGCGCGCCTGGGTTGGCCTCGTTGCCGTACTGGTAGGGCATGTAGCAGGAGGAGTCCTCGGAGGCCATCTCCAGCGCCATCGCGACGGCGCCGTTGGAGCCCTGGTCGCCGGCCGAGTAGACGATCTCGGCGCCGTACATGCGCAGCAGCTGCGTGCGCTCGGGCGTGACGTTGTCGGGCATCACGACCTTGAGCTTGTAGCCCTTGCGCGAGCAGATCATCGCCAGCGAGATGCCGGTGTTTCCAGAGGTGGGTTCGAGGATCGTCTGGCCGGGGTGCAGCGCCCCCTTCTCCTCGGCGTCCTCGATCAGCGCGCGCGCCACCCGGTCCTTGACCGAGCCGGTGGGGTTGCGCGACTCGAGCTTGGCCCACACGCGCACGCCGGGCTTGGGCGAAAGCCGCGAGAGCTCGACCAGCGGCGTGTGCCCGATCGACTGCACGATGTCGCCGTAGCGCCCTCCGCAGGGCCTGTTCCCGAGCCGCTCCGCCGCCATTACTTCACGGAATATAGCGAGGCGTCGGGGGCCGATCGCAAAGCCCGCGCGCCGAGCTCTGGCCGTGCGGCCAGGGCGGGGCCGCGGGCCGGATAAGATTCGCGTCGATGAGCGCCTCCCCGAGCGGTTTCGACTACGACTGGCTGATCGTCGGCTCGGGCTTCGGCGGCAGCGTGTCGGCCCTGCGACTGGTCGAGAAGGGCTACTCGGTGGGCGTGCTGGAGTGCGGGCGGCGCTTCGCCGACCACGAGTTCGCGCGCGAAACGGGCGACATGAAGCGCTACTCCTGGAACCCGCGCCTGGGCATGAAGGGCATCTTCCGGCTGACGATCTTCAAAGATGTGGCGGTGGTCTCCGGCTGCGGCGTCGGCGGCGGCAGCCTCGGCTACGCGAACACCCTGTACGTGCCGCCGAAGCAGTTCTTCGAGGACCGCCAGTGGGCCGGGATGGCGGACTGGGAGAGCGCGCTGGCGCCCCACTACGCGGAGGCGCAGCGGATGCTGGGAGTGGTCGAGAACCCGCACGAGGACCCCGCCGACCAGCTGCTGCGCGAGCTCGGCGAGGAGCTGGGCGTGGGCGACACCTACAAACGCACGCCCGTGGGGGTGTTCTTCGGCGGCGAGGGCGGCGCGGGCGTGACGGTGCCAGATCCGTTCTTCGACGGCGAGGGCCCCGAGCGGACGGGCTGCCGGCTGTGCGGGCGCTGCATGGTGGGCTGCCCGCACGGCGCCAAGAACACGCTGGTGAAGAACTACCTGTACCTGGCCGAGAAGCGCGGCGCGCGCGTGACGGCGGAACGCACGGTGCTCGACATCCGGCCGTTGGGCGCGGGCGACGGCAGCGACGGCTACGAGGTCGAAAGCGTGCGCTCGGGCGCGTGGCTGCGCAAGGAGCGCCGGGTGCAGCGCGCGCGCGGCGTGGTCGTCGCGGCGGGGCCGCTGGGCACCAACAGGCTGCTGCAGCGATGCCGGCTGAAGGGCTCGCTGCCCCGCGTGTCCGCGCGCCTGGGCGAGCTGGTGCGCACCAACTCGGAGTCGATCCTGGCGGTGACCGTGCCGGAGGACTACCCCGAGGACCTGATCAAACGCGTCGCCATCACCTCCTCGATCTACCCCGACCCGAACACGCACATCGAGACCGTCACCTACGGCGACGACGGCAACTCGATGCACCGTCTGAACACGCTGCTGGTGGGCGACGGCACGCGGCTGACGCGACCGCTGAAGCTGCTCGGGCAGGTGGTGCTGCACCCCAAGCGCCTGGCCCAGCTGCTGTTCCCCAAGCACTACTCGCGGCGCACGATCATCCTGCTGGTGATGCAGACGCTCGACAACGCGATCGCGCTGCGACCGCGCAAAGGCCCGCTGGGGTCGTTCTGGCTGCAGACCGAACAGGACCCGCAGCGGCCGAACCCGACGTTCATTCCGATCGCCAACAAGGCGGCGGAATGGTTCGCGCAGCGCACCGGCGGGATCGCCCAGAGCTCGCTGATGGAGGCGCTCTTCAACATCCCCACCACCGCCCACATCCTGGGCGGCGCCGTGATCGCAGCGGACCCCGAGCACGGCGTGGTGGACGCGCAGCAGCGCGTGTTCGGCTACGAGAACCTGCTCGTCTGCGACGGCTCGGCGGTGCCGGCGAACGTGGGCGTGAACCCGTCGCTGACGATCACCGCGCTGGCGGAGCACGCGATGAGCCAGGTGCCGGTGAAGGGCGAGGGCTCCGAGCAGGCGCCGGAGCGACTGGCGGCCGCTTAGCGCCCGCCGGCCATCGCCGGCAGGATCACGAGCGTGTCGCCGTCGCCGACGGCGGTGTCGAGGCCGTCGAGCACGCGCACGTCCTCGTCGTTGAGGTACACGTTGACGTAGCGGTTGAGCTGCCCGTCGGCGGAGAACAGCTGCTCCTGGGTGGCGGGGTGGTTGGCGGCTAGGTCGCGCAGCACCTCGCCGACGCTCTCGCCGGAGGCGCCGACCTCCTTCTCGCCGCCGACGGAGGCGCGCAGCACGGGCGGGATCTTGATCGTGGCCATGGCTCGCGGCAGGTTAGCGTGCGACAACCCTCGCTAGCGGCTCGCCAGTCGAGCCAGGCAAGGACGCAGGGAACGAAGTGTGCGAAAGCACATGAGTGACCGAGGACGCCGCATGGCGAAGTGCTGGCGTGCCGCTAGCCCGCGGCCGCGCAGAACGCCTCGTAATCGGGGAACACGCCCATCTCCTCGTCGGCGATCTCGTGAGGGTCGCGCGAGCAGATGGGGCACTCGGGGTCGCGGTGGACCTTGACCTCGGTGAGCGTGGCGCCGAGCGCGTCGTAGAGCAGCAGGCGCCCGATGGCGGGCTCGCCGATGCCGAGGATCAGCTTGACGACCTCGGTGGCCTGCAGCAACCCCATCGTGCCGGGGAGCACGCCGAGCACGCCGTTGGCGCCGCAGGACGGCGCGAGCTCGGCGGGCGGCGGCTCGCGGAACAGGCAGCGATAGCACGGGCCGTCGTAGGGCTTGAACACCGACAGCTGGCCGTCGAAGCCGAGGATGGAGGCGGACACCACGGGGATGCGCAGGCGCACGCTGGCGTCGTTGAGCAGGTAGCGCGTGGGGAAGTTGTCGACGCCGTCGACGATCACGTCGTAGCCGTCGATGATCTCCATGATGTTGGAGGCGTCGATGCGCGTCTTGTACTTGACCACGTCGACGTCGGGGTTGAGCGCGTGGATGGACTCCTCGGCGGAGTCGACCTTGGGGATGCCGACGCGCTGGGTGGAGTGGATCACCTGGCGCTGCAGGTTGGAGAGGTCGACGTCGTCGTCGTCGACGATGCCGAGCGTGCCGACGCCGGCGGCGGCGAGGTACAGCGAGGTGGGCGAGCCCAGCCCGCCGGCGCCGAGCAGCAGCACCTTGGCGTCGAGCAGCTTCTGCTGGCCCTCGGCGCCGATCTCGGGGATGAGCAGATGGCGCGAGTAGCGCTCGCGCTGCTCGGCGCTGAGCGCGCGCGGGATCTCGACCTCGTAGCCGCGGTCCTTCCACAGCGTGATGCCGCCGGTCATCGAGCGCACGCGCTCGTAGCCGAGGTCCTCCTGGAGCGTGCGCGCGGCGTAGGCGGAGCGGTTGCCGGACTGGCAGTAGAGGATCAGCTCGGCGGAGCGGTCGGGCGCGGCGCTTTCGATGCGCTGCTCGAGGTGCCCGCGGGGGATGCTCTTGGCGCCGGGGATGTGGCCGGTGGAGAACTCTTCGCTGCCGCGAACGTCGACGATCGTCACGCCCTCGCCCACGAGCTCGTTGACCTCGGCGGGGTCGACCTCTTCTATCTGGCTCTTGACTCGGCGGAGCAGCTCCGCGCCGGACGTGCTCATCTCAAAACTCCTAAACCAAGGTCGGGATTCAGGGACTTCAAAAAGTGTAGCGCCACCGAGGCGCTCTTTGAAGCGCTGAAGGCCATCGCCTTCCGGCCCGTCGCGGTCGCAGCCGGCTCCACCGCGCGAGAGCCTGCCATAACCTCAGCGCCATGCGCCTTCGCCCCCGCCCGGCCCGTGTCGCGCTGGCGGCGGCCGCGGTCCTGGCGGCGCTGGCGCTGGCGGCGGTGCTGGCCAGCTCGGGCGGCAACGGCTCGCGCGAGCGCGCGGGTCGCGGCACGGTTTCGGCCGGCCGCGGATCGCGCTTCGAGGGCGCGCCGCTGCCGGGCGGCGTGAGCGCGCCGGGCTTCGCGCTGCGCGACCAGGAGGGCAGGCGCGTGTGGCTGGGCGAGTTCCGCGGGCGCGTGGTGGTGCTGACGTTCCTGTACTCGACGTGCGGCGCGCCGTGCGTGCTGATCGCGCAGCAGATCCGCGGGGCGCTGGACGAACTGCGCGGCGAGCACGTGCGCGCGCCGGCGGTGCTGATCGTGAGCGCGGATCCGGCGGCCGACACCCGCCGGCGGGTGGCGCGCTTCCTGGCGGAGGCGTCGCTGACGGGGCGCGCGCGCTACCTGACCGGCTCGCGGCGCAGCCTGCGCAGGATCTGGCGCGCCTACGGCGTGCGCCCGGCGAGCGACGGCAGGGCGGCGTTCGCGCAGTACGCGTCGGTGCTGCTGATCGACGGCTCGGGCGCGGAGCGCGTGCTCTACCAGTCAGAACAGCTGACCCCGGAAGCGCTGAGCCACGACGTGGCGACGCTCGAGCGCAGCGGATAGCCCCGCGCATCGCGTGGACGGCGCACCGGCCCGGTCCTCCCCAGGCCGGCTGATACCCTAGCTGCGAGGTAGGAAATGCGATGATGTTCTCGACCAAGGCAGAGTACGGCGTGCGCGTGATGGTGGAGCTGGCCAGGCGCGCGGGCGGCGAGGGCGGCCATCCGGTGCCGCTGGCGGAGATAGCGGCCCACGACGGGCTGCCGCTTGCCTACCTGGAGCATTTGGTGGCGCGCCTGCGCAAGGCGGGGCTGGTGGACTCGCGCCGCGGCTCGCGCGGCGGCTACATGCTGTCGCGTCCGGCCAGCGAGATCTCGATGGCGGACGTGGTGGCGGCGCTGGAGGGCGCGATCGCGCCGATCGAGTGCATCTCCGAGTCCGCCGACGGCTCGATCGTGTGCTCGCGCGAGTCGGACGCGGCGCACGTATGTCCCACCAAGCTGCTGTGGACGCGCGTGCGCATGTCAATCGTGAGCACGCTGCGCGAGACCACGCTGGCGGACCTGCTGCGCCCGGCGCTGATCCCCACCGGCGCGACGCTGCCCTCGCTCGGTGCGACGCAGCTCGCCGGCGGGCCGCTGCCCCCGACGGGCAGACCCCATCCCCCGACCCTGACGACTGGAGCTTGATGGCCGACCTGGAGATAAAGGACCTGCACGTACGCACGGAGGAGCGCGAGATCCTGCGCGGCGTGGACCTGGAGATCAACCGGGGGGAGATCCACGCGCTGATGGGCCCCAACGGCTCGGGCAAGTCGACGCTGGCGAACACGCTGCTCGGCCACCCCACCTACGAGATCACGGAGGGCTCGATCGCGTTCATGGGCGAGGACATCACCGAGTCAGAGCCGCACGAGCGCGCCAGGGCGGGGCTGTTCCTGGCCTTCCAGTACCCGGTGTCGATCCCGGGGGTGTCGGTGGCGAACTTCCTGCGCATGGCGATCAACGCGAAACGCGATGAGCCGATCGGCGTGAAGGAGTTCCGCGAGCAGCTGCAGCACGCGATCGAGCTGCTGGACGTGGACCGCGCGTTCACCTCGCGCCATCTCAACGACGGCTTCTCGGGCGGCGAGAAGAAGCGCGCGGAGATCCTGCAGATGGCGATGCTGCGCCCGCAGGTGGCGATCCTGGACGAGACCGACTCGGGCCTTGACATCGACGCGCTCAGAACGGTGGCGGAGGGCGTGCAGAAGCTGCACGACGAGCAGGGCCTGGGCGCGCTGATCATCACCCACTACCAGCGCATCCTGCACTACGTGCAGCCGCAGTTCGTGCACATCCTGATGGACGGGCGGATCGTGCTGGAGGGCGGCGTGGAGCTGGTGGAGCGCCTGGAGCGCGAGGGCTACGACCAGATCCGCCAGGAGGTCGGGGCGGGTGCCTGAGGCCGGGCGACCGGCCGGGGCGACGTCGACGGCCGCGGCGGCGCCGGCGGCGATGAAGCCGGGGCGCCACCGCGAGGCGAGCCTGTACACGGCGCTGCACGGGGCCGGCGCGGGCGAGACCCTGACGGGCACAGGCGGGCGCGCCCTGGAGGAGCTGCGCGCGGCGGCGCTGGCGGCCTACGAACGCCTGGAGCTGCCGGTGTGGCGGCGCTCGGGCTTCTGGACGACGAGCCTGCAGAGCCTGGACCTTCCGGCGCTGAGCGCCGAGGCGGGAGCGGCGGAGCTGCCGGAGGTGGTGACGCGCACGCTGCCGGACCGTCCCCGCGCGGGGCGGATCGTGCAGAACGGCGCGGTGACGGCGCAGCTGGAGCTGGACTCCGAGCTGGCCGAGCGCGGCGTGATCCTGTGCTCGCTGGAGGAGGCGTTCGAGCGCCACGAGCAGCTGGCGAGCGAGTGGTTCTCCAAGCGCCTGACGATCGACCGCCACAAGCTGGAGGCGGCGAATGCGGCGTTCTGGCGCGCGGGCGCGTTCCTGTACGTGCCGGAGGGCGTGGTGGTGGAGGACCCGTTCGAGATCGTGTACGCGATCGACGGGCCGGGCGTGGCGCAGTACGGGCGCACGCTGGTGGTGGGCGCCCCCACCAGCGACTTCAAGGTGCACGAGTACGACCTGGCGGAGGACTTCGACGGCGGCGTGCCGGGCGCCCAGTCGCTGCACGCGGGCGCGTTCGAGCTCTACCTGCAGGACGGCGCGCGCTGCCGCCTGGCGCAGTTCCAGGACTGGGGCGATGGCGAGGTGTTCGACGCCTCGACGCGCTTTGTGGGGGTGGGCCGCGACGCGTACTGCCACTGGCTGCCGTCGCTGCTCGGGGGGCGCCTGGTGCGCCACCACGACGAGCTGGCGGTGAGCGAGAAGGGCGGCGAGATGGCCTTCCGCGGCCTGTTCTTCGCCGAGGAGCACGAGCACCTGGACGTGTTCGCGGTGGACCTGCACGAGACGGGCCCCTCCGAGGGCGACGTGCACTGGCGCGGCACGGCGACCGGCGAGAGCCGCGCGAGCTTCGAGGGGCTGATCCAGATCGACCCGGGCTCGCAGCAGACGCACACCTACCTGCAAATCCACACGATGATGCTCTCGCCGAAGGCGCGCATCGACGCTATCCCCTCGGTGCTGGTGTCGGCGGACGACGTGTCGGCCTCGCACGGCGGCACTGTGGGCGAGCTGGACGAGGCGGCGGTCTTCTACATGCAGTCGCGCGGCCTGGACCGCGCGAGCGCGGTGCGGGTGATCGTGGAGGGGTTCTTCGAGCCGTTGATCTCGCAGCTGCAGGACGAGCCGCTGGAGGAGCTCGTGCGGGCGCGGATCGCGGAGAAGCTGGCGGCTGCGCGCGAGGACATCGAGGCGTATGCCACCAGTCGCTGAGAACGACGTGTTTAAGGGGAGCCCCTCCGGGGCTCTGGGGGGCGTGCGCAGTGATTTCCCGATCTTCGCGCGCAGATTCGGCGGATCGGATTCCCGGCCGCCCCGTCCGCTGATCTACCTGGACTCGGCGTCGAGCTCACAGAAGCCGCGGGCGGTGATCGACGCGCTGGCGGGGCACCTGGCCGAGCACAACGCGAACGTGCACCGCGGCGTGTACGCGCTGGCGCGGGAGGCGGACGCGGCCTACGAGGGCGCGCGCGAGCGGGTGGCGGCGTTCGTGGGGGCGGAGCGGGAGACGACGATCTTCACGAAGAACGTGACGGAGGCGATCAACCTCGTCGCCTTCGCGTGGGGCCGCGCGAACGTCGGCCCGGGCGACGCCGTGCTGATCACGCAGATGGAGCACCACGCGAACCTGGTGCCGTGGCAGGTGCTGTGCCGCGAGCGCGGCGCGGAGCTGCGCTACCTGGAGGTGGACGCGGGGGGCGAGCTGTCGCTGGCGCAGCTCGACCGCGAGCTGGCGCGCGGCGACGTGAGGCTGGTGGCGTTCGCGCACGTGTCGAACGTGCTGGGGACGATCAACCCGGTGGCGGAGATGACCGCGCGGGCGCGGGCTGCGGGCGCGGTGACGGTGGTCGACGGCGCGCAGGCGGTCCCGCAGATGCCGGTGGACGTGGGGCAGCTCGGCGCGGACTTCTACGGGTGGACGGGCCACAAGGCGCTGGGCCCGACGGGGATCGGCGTGCTGCACGGCCGCCGCGAGATCCTCGAGCGGACGGAGCCGTTCCTGACGGGCGGTGACATGATCTCCTCGGTTGACTTCCGGTCGGCGACGTGGAGCGAGCTGCCGCACAAGTTCGAGGCGGGCACGCCGCCGATCGCGGAGGCGGTGGGCCTGGCGGCGGCGGTGGAGTACCTGGAGGCGCTGGGCATGGAGCGCGTGCGCGCGCACGAGCGCGAGCTGACGGCGTACATGCTGGAGCGCCTGCGCGAGGTGCCGGGCCTGCGCGTGGTGGGCCCGCCCGGCGCCGAGCGCCGTGGCGGCCTCGCGTCGTTCACGCTCGAGGGCATCCACCCGCACGACGTGGCGGAGCTGTGCGACCGCGCGGGCGTGTGCATCCGCGCGGGCCACCACTGCGCGCAGCCGCTGATGCGCTGCCTGGGCGTGAGCGCGACGGCGCGGGCGAGCGTGGGCGTGTACAACGAGCGCTCGGACGTGGACGCGCTGGTGGACGCGCTGGTGGCCGGACGCGAGGTGTTCGGGCTGTGATGGACGACCTCTACCGCGACTACATCCTCGAGCACTACAAGCGCCCGCGCAACTTCGGCGAGCTCGAGCCCCACGACCTGCAGGCGCTGGAGCACAACCCGTTGTGCGGCGACGAGCTGGCGGTGCAGATCCGCGTGAAGGACGACCGCATCGAGGACCTGCGCTTCCAGGGCCACGGCTGCGCGATCTCCCAGGCGGCGGCGTCGATCGCCTCGGAGGAGCTGAAGGGCAAGACGCTGAAGGAGGTCGGCGAGCTGGGCGCGGACTGGATGATCGAGCTGCTCGGCATCCCCGTGTCGGCGACGCGCCGCAAGTGCGCGCTGCTGAACCTGAAGGTGGTGCGCGGCGCGGTGACGGGCGATCACGCCTGGCCGGCCTGAGCGCCCTCCTGCATGAGCTTCACCGCCGCTTCCCCGGCGCGCTCGCCGAGCACGCGGTAGCCCTCGAACTTCTGATCGGTGTAGAGCTGATCGAGGGTGCTGTTGTGGGGGAAGTTGGGGTCGGCTTTGTGGTAGGCGAGCACGTCCCACGGCGAGTCTTCGGTCATCACGTTGCGCGCGTACACGAGCCGGCATGGGACGTCGGCGCCACCGCCGGCGCTCGAGGGGTAGCGAAAGTCGACGTGCACGGCCATCGCCTCCGCGACGCTTTCGGTGTTGGGGAACATCGACTTCGGCTCGATCGTCCCGACTTCCACCCCCAGCTCGCTGCGCGCCAGGGCGATGGCGTCGCCGAGGACTTCGTAGCCCTCGCCACCGCTGGCGTCGAAGCAGTAGATCTGGGTGCAGCCCCTTCGCAGCAGCTCGACGAGGCCGAGGTTCTCGTAGTGACCGCCGTCGGTGACGTACAGGTACCTGGCGCTGATGCTGTTGCGCCCGAGCATTTCGTTGAACAGGTAACTCGGTCGCGGGCGCCCGAAGGCCCGGACGCCCCTGGCGTTGGTGGCGGCGACCCAGCGAGGGTTGGGCATCCACACGCCGAGGCGGATGTTGGCGAGCGCCATCAGGAACCGGTAGGGGCGTTTGGTGAGCTTCCCCATGGACGGCGAGATGGCAGCTCCGGACATGGCCACCGCGGCGGGCAGGGAGAAGTCGCTCGCGCGCCGGCGCCGGGGTTTCATGCGCAGCCACTCGCGGACCCTGTCGACCCGTTTGTCGAGCCACCCGGCGTTCTCCTCGCTGAACGTCTCCTCCATGGCGCTCGTGGCGAGCGCCCCGACGAGCGGCCCTCCGACGGCGTTGGCGCTGAACGTGAGGCTGGTGACGCTGCGCCCGGGCGGCGTGGCTCCGCCGTCGGAGATGTTGGCGGCGGCGCACACGAGCAGCGTCGGCCAGTCCCCTTTGACGGCGGTCTGCGAGAGGGGCACGAGCCTGTCGTAGTCGCGTTCCACGGCCACCGGCACGTTGGCTCCCGGTTCGCCCTTCTGGAACGCCTGCACGCGCGCTCGCTCCCTGGGGCGGAGATCCTTCGGGTACAGGCGCTTGAGCGCGAAGGCGCTGCACAGGCGGCGCTTGTAGAACGGATGGAGCGACCAGCTAGTCAGGTCGGCGTAGCTGTAGAGGAACACGAACGCGCCGCTCGCCGCGAGCGCCACCTCGATAACCCACGGCCGCACCCCGTGCTGGGCGCTGGCGAGCGCGACGGAGACGCCGTAGACGTAGACGGCGCCGAGCAGCACGGGCCCGATGAGCGCGCCGGCGAGGTAGGCGAGCGCCTTGCGTCCCTGGGAGCTCAGCTTGCCCAGCCATTCCTTGCCTTTGTTCACCTCTTCGTAGGCCCCCTTGATGTCTTCGTAGGCCTTCTTGGGCGAGCTGAGCGCCTCTCTGAGCTGCGCGACCACACCCAGCACGAGCGCCGCGAGCCCTGCGCCGCCGGCGATCACGCTCCCCTGCTTGGGAGCCCCGGTGGCGCCCGCCGCGACGTTCACGGCGTCCGGGCGGAGCAGATCCACGAGCGCCGGGGTGGCGATCAGCAACAGCGCGAGGCCGGCGGCGATGTACAGCAGGCGCACGGCCCACGTCCTGAGCAGTGCGCCGTCGTTGTCGTGCGTCCGGCGGAGCATCCCGATGAGCGCGAGCGCCGCGCCGAGCGCGAGCACGCCGACGGGGAGCAGCCACCACCAGCCGACGTTCGTTTTGCACCCCTGGGCGCTCGTGGCGCATCTTCCGAGGAGATGATGCAGGTGTGGGCGGTAGAGGTACTCGCCGAGCAGCAGGCCGGCGGCGAACAGCGGCAGGGACACGAACACGAGGTTGAACGCGAGCCCCAAGAGCACACGCAGGGCGACGTACACGAGCGCGGAGAGGTCCGGAGCCATGTAGGAGCTGTGGTTGCGCAGGTACTGCTCCTCTGGCGAGCCTTTGGCGAACGGCTTCTGCTCCTCCGAGAATGAGTCCGGGTCGGAGTCGTCCCATCCCTCTTCCTCGGGTTTCTTCGGCCGCTCCGTACCGGGCCAGCGCTTGGCGACCATCGAGAAGGCCGCCGCGATGTAGGAGCCCCCGGAGACCGCCGCCAGATAGGAGGCGCGTTCGAGCTGCTTCTCCTGCGCGAGCACCTGCAGCGCGCCGAGGTTGAACGCGGCCGAGCGGATTCCGCCGCCGGAGCAGCAGATCCCGATCTTGCCCCGCTGGGGTTGCTCGACCAGCCCCATGTGACTGGGCACGGGCACCGGGAGAGCGCCATAGAGCAGACGGCGCAGCCGCCGTCGCAGGGTGTCTTTCATCGCCTCCCAGCGGGGCTTGGCCGGGACCGTCCGCAGCAGTCCCCGATCGTCTTTCTCGATCGCCGGCCCAGCGGCGCTCGCCGCGCTGCCCTTGCGCGAGCGCCCGAACAAGCTCATGCGCCTCTTCCCCCAAGCACCAGTAGGCCCCCGTCTCGCCAGCGGCAGCATCGCACAATTTCAACCTTCGCGGTTTCGGCGACGACGCGGGCGGTCCACCTGCCCGCGACGCCGCGGCGGGCACCGCCCGTCTCGATACAATTCCTACTTCGCAGCACGGATTTGAGAGCCAACCTGGAAACGAGGATCGCAATGGCCACCATCGAGCGCCCCAACATCGCCAAGCCCAGCCCGATCGTGGAGGACGAGCAGGGACAGCTGCGCGCCCGCCAGGGCATCTCGCGCGAGGTGGTGCGGGAGCTCTCCAAGGTCAAGGGCGAGCCCGACTGGATGGCCGAGAAACGGCTGCGGTCGCTGGAGATCTTCGATCGCAAGCCGACGCCGAACTGGGGCGTGGACCTCAGCGGCCTGAACCTCGACGACCTGGTGCTGTACTCGCCTCCGACGGCCGGACGCTTCAACAGCTGGGACGACGTGCCGGCGGAGATGAAGCAGACCTACGAGGACCTAGGCATCCCCCAGGCCGAGCGCGAGCACCTCGCGGGCGTGGTGGGGGTGTGGCGCCAGGAGCCGGTGTACGAGGGCCTGAAGGAGGAGTACCGCAAGCTGGGCATCCTCTTCTGCTCGATGGACACCGCCATCAGCGAGTACCCGGAGCTGGTGCAGAGGTACTTCATGAACAAGTGCGTGCCGCCGCAGGACAACAAGTTCTCGGCGCTGCACGGCGCGGTGTGGTCGGGCGGCTCCTTCGTGTACGTGCCCAAGGGCGTGAAGGTGGACCTGCCGCTGCAGGCGTACTTCCGCATGGAGGGCGCCGGCGAGGGCACCTTCGAGCACACGCTGATCGTGGCCGACGAGGGCTCGGAGGTGAACTACATCGAGGGCTGCACGGCGCAGACCTACAGCGTCAACTCGATGCACTCGGCCGTCGTCGAGATCTTCGTGCACGAGGGCGCGAAGGCGCGCTACACGACCGTGCAGAACTGGTCCAAGGACGTGTACAACCTCAACACCAAGCGCGCGGTGGTGGACGCCGAGGGCACGGTGGAGTGGGTGGGCGGCTCGATGGGCGCGAAGTACGTGATGCTCTACCCCGGCTCGTTCCTGATGGGCGAGGGCGCGCGCGCCGACCACCTCAACGTGGGCGTGGCCACGGGCGGCGTGCACAAGGACACGGGCGCGAAGGTGGTGCACCTGGCCCCCAACACGACCTCCAACATCCTCGCCAAGTCGATCTCCAAGGACGGCGGCATCATGGGCTATCGCGGCCTGGTCAAGATGGGCCACAACTCCGCCGGCTCGAAAGCGCGCGTGCAGTGCGACGGGCTGATGATGGACGGGCGCTCGCGCTCGGACACCTGGCCGGACATCCAGATCCAGAACCCCAACGTGACGGTGGCGCACGAGGCCACCGTGGGCCGCATCTCCGACGACCAGCTCTTCTACATGGGCTCGCGCGGCTTCACCGAGGACGAGGCGGCAGCGATGATCGTGAACGGCTTCATCGAGCCGGTGACGAAGGAGCTGCCGATGGAGTACGCGGTGGAGCTGAACCGCCTGATTCAGCTGGAGATGGTCGGCTCGATCGGCTAGGAGCGCCGCTTGCGGGCGCCCGTAGAGAACATCGTTGCGCCGCTGTTCCCGCGGGGGCTGCCGTGGGTGAACGTCGAGCGGCCGCCCTCGATCATCCAGCAGGGCCGTCCGCTGCTGGTGGAGTTCTGGGACTTCTGCCGGCCGAACTCGATGCGGACGCTGCCGTACGTGAAGGCCTGGCACGAGCGCTACGCCCCGCACGGGCTGCGGGTGGTGGGGGTGCACAGCCCCGGCTTCGAGGTCTCCCGCGAGGAGGGGGCGGTGCGCGCGGCGGTGGCGCGCCTGGGGATCGAGCACCCGGTGCTGATCGACACGGCGCTCGAGCTGTGGGAGGAGTACGAGAACCGGGGGTGGCCGGCGCGCTACCTGTTCGACGGGCGCGCGCGGCTGTTCGACTTCCACTACGGCGAGGGCGCCTACGAGGAGACGGAGCTGGCGATCCAGGAGCTGCTCGGCGTGTCCCGCGAGCCGCTCGCGCCGCTGCGCGCGGAGGACGCTCCGGGCGCGCTGCTGGCCCCTCAGAGCGAGGACCGCGAGGGCGCCTACTGCGGCCCCTATGCGGCGGGCGGCGTGTGGGCGGTGCTGGACGGGCCCGGCACGGTGACGGTCAACGGCGGCGCGGCCACGGGCGGGCGCGAGCTGCGGATCGCGGCGCCCGGCGCCTATCAGCTGGTGGCGCACGAGCGTCACACCGAGGGCGTGCTGGCGCTGGAGCTGGGAGCGGGCGTGCGCTGCCTGGCGACGTGCTTCACGCCGGGCGTGCGCTGACGCCGCGGCGCGCGAGCCGCTGCCTGGCGAGGCGCTTCATGCCGGGCGTGCGCTGAGGCCACGGCGCGCGCGACCCGCTCGCGGGCGACGCGGAGCTCGCGCTCAGACGGCGGCCGGCGCGCCGGCGGCGCGCCTGCGCGGGCGTGCGTCGCCTCCGGGCTCGGGTGCGATCTGCGCGCGCTCGCAGTTGCGCAGCAGGCAGTCGACCGCGGGCGGGCCATCGTCCTCCACGGTCACGCAGCCCCCCGGCCAGTAGGGGCTGCTACGCGGCGCGGCGGCGAGGAAGATGTTGGAGTAGGTCCAGCTGCCGGTGTTGAGGAGCCGCGCGCCCTGGCGTCCGCGCCACTCCGGCTGGTGGTCTCCCGGGAGCGGCCCGGCGCGGTGGGTGTGCCCGAACACCACGTAGGCATCGCCCAGCCCGAGCCGCGCGGCGACCTCCCCCATCGCGAGCAGCCCGGCGCGGCGCAGCTCCTCCAGCGAGAGCTGCGTGCGCAGCGGCCCCATGCCGGCGCGGTTGAGCGCGCCGACGGCCAGCGGGAAGCCGGCGCGCGCAGCGAGCCGGCGCAGGCGCCCTGCGAGCACGGCGCGGACGCCGGCGCCGACCCGGTGCTCTCCCCGCAGCGCCTCCCATGCGGACACGGTGGCCATGCCGTTGAGCGCGGCGCCGGTGCTGGCCTCCCTGGAGACGGCGTCGCGCCAGGCGAACAGCGGCGCGAGCGTGGACTCGTAGTCCTCGACACGGGTGAAGGCGCTCGCGGGCCTGCCCAGCACGCGCGTCATCGCGCCGACCGTGAGCCGCTCGATGGTGGGCACGGTGAGATGGCAGTCGAGATAGTGCCCGTGCATCGCGTAGACGTCGGGCCGCACCCACAGCCCGGGGTAGGCCACGCGCGTGCGCGCCGGCCGGGCCCACTCGGCGATGCGCGCGAGCGCGCGCGAGCAGCGCTCCGGCTCGATCGTCTGCTCGAGGCCCAGCGGCGGCGGCACGGCCTCGACGCCGCGCGCGGCGAGCCACGGTTCGACCAGCGCGTGGTCGTGGTTGCCGGCGACGAGCACCAGCTCCCTGCCCGCCAGCGCGCGCCCCAACTCCTCGAACAACGGGCGGGCGGCGGCGAGTGCGTCGCGCATCGGCCCGTGGCGCAGCTCGAGCACGTCGCCGAGCAGCACGAGGCGGTCGGCCTGCTCGGCCGCCTGCAGCAGGGGCCGGCGCAGCTGCTCGCGGCGCAGCAGGTCGCTGCGGGTGAGGCTGCCGAGGTGGAGATCGGAGACGATCAGCGTGCGCATGGTGGAGGAGAGGCCGCCCCGCAGCGGGATGCAGAGGCAATCCTCTCGCACGCCACAGCGTGGGCGCGCCGGCTCGGCCCGCGCGGGCGGCAGCGACGCTCGGCGCTCGCCGAGCTCAGGCGGGCGCGACCTCTCTGATCGGCTTGGGCAGCATGAAGCGCACGTCCTCGCGCACGACGTCGAACTCTGAGATGTCGCCGACGCCGCGCTCGCGGAAGTACTCGACGAGCTCGCTGACGAGCTCCTCGGGTGCGCTCGCACCGGAGGAGATGCCGACCACGCGCACGCCCTCGAGCCACGACTCCTGCACCTCTCGCGCGGAATCGATCAGGTGCGCCTCGGTGCCGCAGTCGCGGGCGACCTCGACCAGTCGCACCGAGTTGGAGGAGTTGCGCGAGCCGATCACCAGCATCAGCTGGCAGCTGGAGGCCATCTGACGCACCGCGGCCTGGCGGTTGGTGGTGGCGTAGCAGATGTCGTCGGTGCGGGGGCCGACGATCTTCGGGAAGCGCTCGCGCAGTCGCGCGATGATCGCGCTGGTTTCGCCGACCGCCAGCGTGGTCTGCGTGATGTAGGCGATGCGCTCCGGGTCGTCCACCTCGAGCCGCTCCACGTCCTGCTCGCTCTCGACCAGCACGATCTGCTCGGGCGCCTCGCCCATCGTGCCTTCGACCTCCTCGTGGCCGTGGTGGCCGACCAGCACGATCGTGTAGCCCTCGCGTGCGAAGCGCACCGCCTCGCGGTGGACCTTGGTGACCAGCGGGCAGGTGGCGTCGATCGTGCGCAACGAGCGCTCCTCGGAGCCGGTGCGCACGCTCGGGGCGACGCCGTGCGCAGAGAACACGCAGACCGCGCCCTCGGGCACTTCGGTGTGCTCGTCCACGAACCTCGCGCCGCGCCGGCGCAGCTGCTCGACCACGTGCTTGTTGTGCACGATCTCCTTGCGCACGTACACCGGCGCGCCGTGCAACGCGAGCGCGCGCTCGACCGTCTGCACCGCTCGATCGACGCCCGCGCAGTAGCCGCGCGGCGCCGCCAGCAACAGCTTCTCCACCTGGTTGGCCACGGGTTTCATTGTAGGCGGAGCCACGCTAGGCTTGGCCGATGAGGCCAGCTGCGGGCGACACATGAGCCAACGTCATCTCGACAGGCTGACTCCCGTAGACGCCTCGTTTCTGCACCAGGAGAGCTCCGTCTCACACATGCACATCGGCGGCCTCACGGTCGTGGAAGGCCCGCCGCCGAGCATGGAGGAGTTCCTCGAACAGATCCGCCGCCGGTTGCACCTGGTGCCGCGCTACCGCCACAAGCTGGCGTACACGGCGCTGGACAGCGGCAGGCCGGTGTGGGTGGACGACCCCAGCTTCAACCTCGACTATCACGTGCGCCACACCGCGCTGCCGGCGCCGGGAGGCTGGGAGCAGCTGCAGGACCTGACCGCGCGCATCTTCTCCCAGCAGCTGGACCGCACCAAGCCACTGTGGGAGATGTGGCTGATCGAGGGTCTCGAGGACGACCGCTTCGCGCTGATCACCAAGACCCACCACTCGCTGATCGACGGCATCGCCGGCGTCGACCTGGCGACAGTGCTGTTCGACCTCTCGCCCGACCCGCCGCGGGACTCCTACGCGGGGCGTCCGTGGCAGCCTCACTCCGAGCCGGGCATGGCGCAGCTGCTGGCGGCGGGCGCGGTCGGCGCGGTTCGCGCCGGCGTCACGCTGGCGGCGGCCGCGCTGGACGCCCTGGCGCATCCCGAGCGCGCGCTCACGCATGCGCGCGAAGCGGCCGAGGGCCTCGGCGAGATCGTGTGGGCCGGCCTGAACCCGGCGCCGGAGACGCCCCTGAACGTGCCGATCGGCCCGCACCGGCGCTTCGTCGGCGTGACCTGCCGCCTGGAGGACTTCAAGACGGTCAAGAACGCCTTCGGCGGAACGGTCAACGACGTGGTGCTCGCGATCGTCGCGGGCGCGCTGCGCTCCTTCTTGATCTCCCGCGGCAGGCACACCGCGGGCGTGGAGATGCGCGCCCTGGTGCCGGTGTCGGTGCGCAGCGAGGGCGAGCACCACGAGGGCGGCAACCGCATCGTGGCGATGCGCGGGCCGCTGCCGATCTACATCAGCGACCCGCTCAACCGGCTGCGCTTCGTGACGAGCGCGATGTCCGGGCTGAAGGAGTCCAAGCAGGCGCTGGGCGCGGAGGTGATCGCCGGCGCGCAGAGCTTCGCGCCGCCCACGATCCTCGCGCAGGCCTCGCGTTTGAACTTCTCCACGCGCCTGTTCAACCTGATCGTGACCAACGTGCCGGGCCCGCAGTTCCCGCTGTACGTGCTCGGACGGGAGATGCTGCACGCGATCCCGGTGGCGTTCCTGCCCGAGAACCACGCGCTGGCGATCGCGATCATGTCCTACAACGGCCAGATGAACTTCGGCCTGCTGGGGGACTTCGACGCGCTCCCCGACATCGCCGCGATCGGCCGCGACCTCGAAGCGGAGCTGGCCAACTTCGTGGCGCTGGCGCGCGAGACGGCCGCCGCGCCGGCCTGAGCTCAGCGCCGTTTGGCATCGGCCCGGCCGCCGGCGGCGCAGCCTCCGCGCCGGCCGATTGCGTCAGTAGCCGAGGGCGAACTTGGCGTCCTCGGACATCATCTCCGGGGACCATGGCGGCATGAAGACCATCTCCGACTCGACCGACGTGACACCGTCGATCTCCCCCACGAATTCTTCGATCTGTTCGTTGACCTGGGGGCCGATGGGACAGCCGGGAGTGGTCAGCGTGAAGGTCACGCGCACGTCGCCGCCGCTGAGCTCCACGCCGTAGATGAGGCCGAGCTCGACGAAGTCGAGCCCGAGCTCGGGGTCGATCACGTTCGAGAGCGCCTCCATGACGTCCTCCTCGGTGGGCGTCGGCGTGGGCTCCCCGCCGGGCGTCGCGCTGGGCGCCCCGCCTGGGGCCGTCACGGGTGGCCCGGCTGAAGCCACCGCCGGCTGGTCCTCGATGGGCGTCGGCTCGACCATGTGCTGTTCAGTCTACCCTCGCGCAACCCGCCCCTCGCCGTCGCGCCAACCGGCGAACACCGCGAAGTGCAGCTGCTTGAAGAAGCATTCGCAGTCGCGCAGGCCGGCAGCCTGCAGCCACAGGAGCTGCTGGGCGAGGGTGGCGCAGCGGTTGAAGCGCATGCGCTCGTCGGAGTCGTCGAGCTCCTGCTCGCTGGCCCCCGCCATGGCGGCCGCCCGCCGCCACATGCCCCTGATCGTGCGCTCGAGCCACGGCGTGCCGGCGGCGACGTGCTCGGCGTTGACGAACACCCCTCCGGCTGCGAGCACGCCGGCGACGCGACCGTAGAGCTCGGCCTGGTCGGCGTGCTCGAGGTGGTGGATCGCCAGCGAGGAGACCACGGCGTCGAACGGCCCCTCGGGGAGCTCGCCGCGCAGGTCGCACACCACCCTCTGCGCCGCCGGCAGCCGCACGGCCGCACGCGCCAGCATCTCGCTCGAGCCGTCCACCAGCACGAGCTCCACGCCCGGGTGCGCGCGTGCGATCGCCTCGCTCAGCAGCCCCGTGCCGGCACCGAGGTCGAGCACGCGCCGCGGCCCGCCTCGGCGCAGCGACAGCAGCTCGACGACGGTGCCGTAGAACGCGTCGAAGCACGGCACGATCCGCCTGCGCTCGGCGTCGTAGCCGGCGGCGTGCGCCGAGAAGGCCGCGATCGCATCGCTCACCATTTGTACGTTATCACGTACAAATGGTCGCCGCGTGGCAGGGCGCAACCGATGTGGCGTACGACGTACGCAAGCCTCCGAGGAGGCGTAGCGCGCGGGGCCTATCGGACTAGGGCGCCGTAGGCCAAGCGATACAGGACGCAGGAGGCGTGGCGTACCTCGTACGCGAGCCGGCGAGGACGCGGGATCGCGCCGCCTATCGGCGTCCTAGTTGTCGACGCCGAGGCGATCCCACATATACAGCTGGATGCACTCGTTGGCCAGCTCCACCGCGCGCTCCGGCGAGAGCCGCGGCAGCACCGTGTCGAGCGCCTGCTCCTCCGCCACGCCCGCCTGAAAGGCCTCCTCTCCGCGGAATCCCGCTGCGATCTTGAGCGCCTCCCTGCGGTTCTCGCCGAGGCTGGGGAACACGCCCACCAGGAAGTCCGTGTTGGGGATCGGCTGTCCGACCTCCAGCGAGGCGTGCCAGGCGGCCAGCAGGTGCAGGTCGTCCTCGTCGAGGTCCGCGATCGCCTTGGCGTAGTGGAGTGAGAGTTCCTGCTCGGGGATGTCGTCCACCCACGCTCGCACCACCTCGCCCACGAGCTGGCGGCGCGCCTCGCGGCCTACCGACTCGGCGATCACGCGGATCGCGTCCTGGGGCTGGATGAAGCAGAGCGGCATTTGCGACTCCTGGGGTTGGGAACGACTTGCTGAGGCCACTGTAGGCGCCGGTGTGGACGGCATTTCTGGCGCCGCCCGGCGCTACAGGCCGAGCGCCGCGCGGGCGCTGTGCAAAACGGCCTCATCGCGCGTCTCGGGCGGAAAGCCCAGCCTGGCCGGCTCGGCTGCGACCCAGTTGTACAGCGCCAGGTCGAGCGCCTCGAGCGGCGCCGCGAGCGCCTGCGCGAGCGCCGCGGCGCGCCGCTCGAGCAGCATCGCATCGCCGATCCCGAAAACCCGCTTGGCGGCCTGCGTGGCCTGATCGTCGGCGCCGGCGAAGTGCAGCGCGTCGGGCGCCAGCTCATAGCAGCCGAGGCGACCGAGCTCGAGCAGCAGCTCGTAGCGTCCCGCGCGCGTGAGGCCGGGCAGCGACAGGCGCTCGAACAGCCGCTCGAAGCGCCGGCGTGCGTCCCAGCCGGGATCGCCCACGAAGGCGAGCGCCTGCGAGCCCGCCGCGGCCGTGTCCGCGTCGACCGCGCCGGCGCGCCCGCCCCGTGCGACCCACTGCCGGTAGGCGATCAGCGTCTGCTGGCCGCGTGCGGGGTCGTGACACGTGCGCGCCCCGAGCGGTATGCCGTCGAGATCGGGCAGTTGCGCGGGCGAGGCCGTGAGCGCGCGGCGGATGCCGGCGAACGGGTCGGCTCCCTCCAGCGGAGAGAGGTAGACCAGCAGCAGGCACCACCAGGTGGCGCGCTCGAGGTCGCTGCGCGCGAGCGCGCGGATCTCGCCGTAGAGACCCGGCGGATCGGCGGCGAGCGCGAGCAGGCGGCCCGCGGAGAGCGCGATCTCCTCCGCCAGCCGGGCGGCGTCCGCAGAGGCGCGCAGGCCCGGCACGAGCTCGCAGCGATAGCCGTCGTCCTGGGCGCGTCCCTCGCGGCGCACGCGCACCCCTTCGGCGTGCACGGCGCGCCGAGAGCGCTGCGCGGGGGAGCCGCCCGTGCGCGTGCGGGTGGGCGCGCTCGCGCGCGACGGCGAGCCTGCCGGGCTCTGGCCGGGGAGCGCCTTGCTGCAGATCGGACAGCGCTCGATGAAGCGGTTGTGGCGGCAGAAGGTGGGCACGCCCGCTCAGGCTTCCGAGGCGCCGACGCCGGGACCGACGTGCTGCGGCGGCCCCTCCGGTCCGCTGTCGGCGTCGGCGTGCCCTGACAGGCCATCGTCCTCGTACGGGGCCTGCTCGCCCGCGCCGCTGCGCTTGCGGGCGAGGTAGCGGTCGACCATGCGCGCGCACTGGCGCCCCTCGTTGATCGCCCACACGATCAGCGACTGCCCGCGACGGGCGTCGCCGGCGGCGAACACGCCTGCCTGCGAGGTGGTGTACGGCGCGACCGAGGCGATGTTGCCGCGCGCGTCGCGCTCCACGTCCAGCTCGTCGAGCAGGCCCTGCTCGGGGTGCAGGAAGCCCATCGCCAGCAGCGCCAGCTGCGCCGGCAGCTCCCGCTCGCTGCCCGCGACCGGCGCGAACGGCGGCTGCGGCTCGGCCTGGGCGATGCGCAGCGAGGCGAGCGCACCGTCGCCGCCGGCGGTGAAGGCGGTGGTGGTGACCGAGTAGTCCTGCTCGCCCACGCCCAGCGTGCGCGCCTCCTCCATGGCATAGGAGAGCCGGTACTTCAGCGGCCACTCCGGCCACGGCGTGAGCGCGTCCACGCGGTGCGCCGGCGGCTCGGACAGCAGCTCCAGCTGCACCACCGAGCGCGCGCGCTCGCGCACGGCGTTGCCCACGCAGTCCGCGCCGGTGTCGCCGCCGCCGATCACCACCACGTCCTTGCCGGCGGCGCTGATCTCGCGCTCCACGGGCGGCTGCGCGGCGGCGGGCTCGGGGCCGAACTGGCGAGCCGCCCAGCGGTTTCGCTGGTACAGGTAGTCCATCGCGAAGTGCACGCCGTCGAGCTCGCGACCCGGCGCCGGCAGGTCGCGGGGCACGCGCGAGCCGGTCGCCAGCACGACCGCGTCGTAGCCCTCGCGCAGCTCCCGCGCGCTCACGTCGACGCCGACCTCGACGCCGCAGCGGACCTCCACGCCCTCGGCGATCAGCTGCTCGACGCGGCGCTGCACGACCTGCTTCTCGATCTTGAAGTCGGGCACGCCGAAGCGCACGAGCCCGCCGACCGCCTCGTCGCGCTCGAACAGCGTCACGCGGTGCCCGGCGCGGCGCAGCTGCTGGGCGGCCGCCATGCCGGCCGGTCCGGAGCCCACCACCGCCACCGCCTGTCCGGTTTCGCGCTCGCGCCGCGGCGGCTGCGCTACGACCCAACCCTCCTGCCAGGCGCGGTTGACGATCGCGTTCTCGATCTGTTTGATCGTCACCGCCTCTCCCTCGCGGATCTCGAGCACGCATGCCGCCTCGCAGGGGGCCGGGCACAGCCGGCCGGTGAACTCCGGGAAGTTGTTGGTGGCGTGCAGCTGCGCGATCGCGTCGGCGAAGCGATCGCGGTAGACGAGGTCGTTCCAGTCCGGGATCAGGTTTCCTAGCGGGCAGCCGTTGTGACAGAAGGGCACGCCGCAGTCCATGCAGCGCGCGCCCTGCGCCGCCAGCTCCGCCTCTGCCCGCGTGACGTAGAACTCGCGGAAGTCGTGCGCGCGCTCGGCCGGGTCCCGCTGAGGGATGCCGTGGCGCTCGATCTGCAGGAAGCCCCCGAGCTTGCCCATCAGCCGCCCGCCTGCCAGGGCGCAGCCGTGGTCCCGCCCACGGCGTCGAGCGGGCGCTGCGCGGGCGCGGGCGAGCCGGCTGGCGGCTTGCCGTTGGCGGCGGCGCTGGCCGCGACCTCTTCCTCCGCCAGCTCGCGCAGCACGCGCTTGTAGTCGTGCGGCATCACCTTCACGAACGCGCCGGCCGCGAGCAGCTCCGAGAAGCTCTCGAGCACGCGCGCGGCCACCGGCGAGTCGGTGCGGCGCCGGTGCTCTTCCACCATCGCGCGCAGCTCGATCGCATCGGCCTCGGAGAGCTCTTCGAAGCCCACCATGCCCATGTTGCAGCGCTCGGGGAAGCTGCCGTCCTCGTCGAGCACGTAGGCCACGCCGCCGCTCATGCCGGCGGCGAAGTTGCGCCCGGTCGTCCCCAGCACCACCACGCGCCCGCCCGTCATGTACTCGCAGCCGTGGTCGCCGACGCCCTCCACCACCGCCCGCGCGCCGGAGTTGCGCACCGCGAAGCGCTCGCCTGCGAGCCCGCGGAAGAAGGCGCGCCCGCCGGTGGCGCCGTACAGCACCGTGTTGCCGACGACGACGTTCTCCTCCGCCTTGAAGTGCTCGCCCATGCCCTCGCGCGGGCGGATCGCGAACACGCCGCCGGAGAGGCCCTTGCCGGCGTAGTCCTGGGCGTCTCCGCGCAGCGTGAAGGTCACGCCGGGCGCCAGCCAGCCGGCGAAGCTCTGCCCGGCGGAGCCCTCGAACTCGACCGCGATCGAGTCCTCCGGCAACCCCTCGGAGCCGTGGCGCTGGGCCACGTTGCTGGACAGGATGCCGCCGACGCAGCGGTTGCGGTTGCGGATCGGCAGCTCGGCGCGCACGCGCTCGCCGCGCTCGAGCGCGGGCTCGGCCAGCTGCAGGAGCTGCCAGTCGAGCGCGTCCTCGAGAACCGGCGGCGGTCCCTGCACGCGGTGGCGCTGCGCGTGGTCCGGCAGCTGGATGTGGGTGAGGATGTGGGTGAGGTCGACGCCGCGGGCCTTCCAGTGCTCGATCGCCTCGCTCGCACCGAGCAGGTCGACGCGCCCGATCGCCTCGTCCAGCGAGCGCAGGCCGAGCGAGGCGAGGATCTCGCGCACTTCCTCGGCGACGAAGAAGAAGAAGTTGACGACGTGCTCGGGCGTGCCCTTGAAGCGCCTGCGCAGCTCGGGGTCCTGGGTGGCGATCCCGACGGGGCAGGTGTTGAGGTGGCAGGCGCGCATCATGATGCAGCCGGTGGCGATCAGCGGCGCGGTGGAGAAGCCCATCTCGTCGGCGCCCAGCATCGCCGCCACCACCACGTCGCGGCCGGTCTTCAGCTGCCCGTCGGTCTGCACCACGATGCGCGAGCGCAGGTCGTTGAGCAGCAGCGTCTGCTGCGTCTCGGCGAGCCCGATCTCCCACGGCACGCCGGCGGCCTGGATCGAGGACAGCGGCGAGGCGCCGGTGCCGCCGTCGTGGCCGGCGATCAGCACGCGGTCGGCGTTGGCCTTCGACACGCCCGCCGCCACCGTGCCCACGCCCACCTCGGAGACGAGCTTCACAGACACCTGCGCGGTGGGGTTCGAGCAGCGCAGGTCGTAGATCAGCTGCTTGAGGTCCTCGATCGAGTAGATGTCGTGGTGCGGCGGCGGCGAGATCAGGCCCACGCCGGGGGTGGTGTGGCGGATCGAGCCGATGTAGGCGTCCACCTTGTGCCCCGGCAGCTGGCCGCCCTCGCCGGGCTTGGCGCCCTGGGCCATCTTGATCTGCAGCTCGTCGGCGTTGACGAGGTAGTGGATCGTCACGCCGAAGCGCCCGGAGGCGACCTGCTTGATCGCCGAGCGCCGGCGGTCGCCGTTGGCGTCGGGCTGGAAGCGCACCGGGTCCTCGCCGCCCTCGCCCGTGTTGGAGCGCCCGCCGAGGCGGTTCATCGCGATCGCCAGCGTCTCGTGCGCCTCGCGCGAGATCGAGCCGAGGCTCATCGCGCCGGTGCAGAAGCGGCGCACGATCGCGCTCGCCGGCTCGACCTCCTCGAGCGCGATCTGCTCGCACGCGGCCGCGGCGGGGCCGCCGCCGATCTCGAGCAGCCCGCGCAGGGTCGCCTTGCGGGCCGCGTCCTCGTTGACCGCGCGCGCGTACTCGCGGTACTTCTCGTACGCCGGGCTCGAACGCACCGCCCGATGCGCCTCTCGGTCGCCCTGGAGCGCGGCCGCGACGTCGCCGTTGGCCGCCCGCACCGCATGCTGCACGAGCGCGATCGTCTCCGGGTTCCACATGTGGTGCTCGCCGTCGCGCCGCCACTGGTAGACGCCGCCCACCGGCAGCAGCTGGTCACGCCCGCCCGAGCCCACCCGCCCGTAGGCGCGCGCGTGACGCTCGAGCGCCTCGCGCGCGAGCACCTCGACGCCCACGCCGCCGATGCGCGAGGCGGTGTGGGTGAAGTGCTTGTCGATCAGCTCCCGCTCCAGGCCGACCGCCTCGAAGATCTGCGCGGCGCGATAGGACTGGATCGTTGAGATGCCCATCTTGGAGATCGTCTTGAGCAGGCCTTTGCCGATCGCCTTGACGAGGTTCTGGGCCGCCTCCTCCGCGCTCAGCGCCACCGGCTCGCCGTCCGGGCCCGGCTTTGCGATGCGCCCTTCGGCGACCATCTCGTCGAGCGTCTCCAGCAGCAGGTAGGGGTTGACCGCGCTCGCGCCGTAGCCGATCAGCGTGGCGAAGTGGTGCACCTCGCGCGGCTCGCCGGACTCGACGATGATGCCGGCGCGCAGGCGCGTGCCCTCCAGCACCAGGTGGTGGTGGACCGCCGCCACGGCCAGCAGCGAGGGGATCGGCACGAGCCGCGGGTCGAGGTTGCGGTCGTTGAGGATGATGATGTTGACGCGTTCGGTGATCGCCTCGCTGGCCTGGCGGCAGATGCGCTCGATCGCGCGGGTCATCCCCTCGGGCCCCTCTGCCACCGGCCAGGTGATGTCGATCGTGCGCGCCGCGTAGACGTCGTGGACCACCCGCCGCAGCGTCTCGAGCTCGCGGTTGAGCAGGATCGGCTGGTCCAGCAGCAGCTTGTGCGCATGCTCGGGCGTCTCCTCGAACAGGTTGCGCTCGTTGCCGAGGCTGGTCGCGAGGCTCATCACGATCTCCTCGCGGATCGGGTCGATCGGCGGGTTGGTGACCTGCGCGAACAGCTGCTTGAAGTAGGAGAACAGCGGCGGCGCCTGGTCGGAGAGCACCGCCAGCGACAGGTCGTTGCCCATCGAGCCCACCGGCTCGGCGCCGTCGATCGCCATCGGCGCGAGCAGCACCCGCAGGTCCTCCTGGGTGTAGCCGAAGGCGCGCTGGCGCAGGTGCAGCGGCTGGTTGGACAGCGTCACCTGCTCGGAGGGCGGCAGCTGCTTGAAGGGCACCGCGTTGCGCGCGTACCACTCGCCGTATGGCCGCTGCGTGGAGACCTCGCGCTTGACCTCCTCGTCCTCCACGATGCGCCCCCGCTGGAGGTCCACGAGGAACAGCTTGCCGGGCTGCAGGCGCCCGAGGCGCTTGACCTGCTCGGGCGGGATGTCCAGCAGGCCGGACTCGGAGCCCAGCACCACGTGCCCGTCGGTGGTCTCCACCCAGCGCCCGGGGCGCAGGCCGTTGCGGTCGAGCGTGGCGCCCACCACGAGGCCGTCGGTGAACGCCACCGAGGCGGGACCGTCCCATGGCTCCATCAGGCAGGAGTGGAAGGCGTAGAAGCCCTTCAGATGGTCCGGCAGGTCGTCGCGGTCGCGCCACGCCTCGGGGATCATCATCATCGCTGCGTGCTGGGGCGAGCGCCCGCCCAGCATCAGCAGCTCGAGCACGTTGTCGAAGGTGGCCGAGTCGGAGTTGCCGGGGCTCACCACCGGCAGGATCTTCCGCAGGTCCTCGCCGAACAGCTCGCTGGCCAGCTCGGACTCGCGCGCGCGCATCCAGTTGACGTTGCCCATCACCGTGTTGATCTCGCCGTTGTGGCAGATCACGCGGTAGGGGTGGGCGAGCTCCCAGCTGGGGAAGGTGTTGGTGGAGAAGCGCGAGTGCACCAGCGCCAGCGCGCTCTTGCAGCGCTCGTCGCCGAGGTCCGGGTAGAAGGCCGCCAGCTGGTAGCTGATCAGCATGCCCTTGTAGTTGATCGTGCGCGAGGAACTCGAGGTCACGTACAGGGCGGACGCGTCGGGCCCGCTCGCCTGCCCGGCGTTCAGCTCGCACACCCGGCGGATCACGTACAGCTTGCGCTCGAACGCGTCCTGGTCGTAGGGCTCGTCCGCGCCCTGCTCGCCCGCTGCGCCGACGAACAGCTGGCGGATCACCGGCCTGCACGCGCCCGCCACCTCGCCGGTGTGCTCGGGGCGGACCGGCACGTCGCGCCAGCCCAGCAGGAGCTGGCCCTCCGCCTGCACGGTGCGCTCGAGCAGCCCCTCCAGCGCGCGGCGCGGCTCCTGCTCGGTCGGCAGGAAGCACATCAGCACGCCATAGCGGCCCTGCTGCGGCAGCTCGAAGTCGACCTCGGCGCGCAGCAGCTCGTCTGGAATCTGCATCAGGATCCCGGCGCCGTCGCCGGTGCAGGGATCCGCCCCCGTGGCGCCACGGTGCTCGAGGTTCTCGAGCGCCGTGAGGGCGCGCGAGACGACCTCGTGGGTGGGCCGGTTGTCCAGGCGCGCCACCATGCCGACCCCGCAAGCGTCGTGCTCGAAGCTGGGGTCGTAGAGTCCGACGGCCTCTGGCGGCTTGGTGTGCGTGTTCATGGAAGTGCTCCCTTTGGGGCGGTGCGTCCCGTCGGAGGCGGGACGTCCCCCACGTCGCGGGACGCCAACCTCGGCGCGGGCAGGCGGGCACCTCAGGCGGAGCCAAAAGCGTATCAGCGCGGCGGCGCCGCAAACGCGAACTCTTACGTGTTTTCTCGCAAGGTCTCGGCCTCGCTCCACGAGCACAGGCCGACGCGTCCGGGGCACGTCAGGCACAGGCCCCGATGCGGGCGGCTGCTCACCTCGAAGCGCTGCGCGAGCGCGCCGCGCAGGCGCCGCGCGAGGCCCGCCTCGAGCGCCCCGCGCTGCTCGGCGCGGTAGCGCACGCCCACCCACTCGTGCGGCCGCTCGAGGAACCAGTGCACGACCTCGACCTCGCGGGCGCCGCCGCGCAGCACCGCCAGCGCGTACAGCTCGCGCTGGACGTCGTACTCGCGCGCCACCACCGCGGCCAGGTCCTCCCCGTCGGCGATGCGATCGCTCTTGTAGTCGAGCACCAGCAGGCCGCCGGAGCGCTCCTCGGCGAGCAGGTCGATCGTGCCCGTCACCAGTGTCCCGCCCGGCTCGGCCGCGAACACGAACGGGTGCTCGCGGCGCACCCACGCGGCGGACGCAAGCCGCCTGGGCAGCTCGCTGGACGCAGCCGCCGCGATCAGGCCGGCCAGCTGCGCCGCCTCCTCGGCGCCCACGCGCATGCCGAGCGAGCGCGCGCGCAGGCGCACCTGCTCGCTCGACGGCGGCCGCGCGCGGCCGAGCTCGATCGTCTCCATCAGGCTGTGCACGAGCGTGCCGCGCGCTCGCGCCTCCAGGCCGCCGCCGGCGCGCTCGCCGCGCGCCGCCGAGCTGTCCTCGGGCAGGCCCAGCACGCGTTCGAGGTAGTAGCGGTAGCCGCAGCGCTCGAGCTCGCTCAACGAGGTGTAGCTGAACGGCCCCGCCGCTGCCGGCGCCGGCGCGCTCCCGGTCGCCGCCGCGCGGTCGCTCGCGGGAGCCGGCGCCGGCGCGGGAGGCGCCTGCATGGCCGGCGCGGGAGGCGCCTGCGCGGCCTGCGCGGGAGGCGCCTGCGCGGCCGGCGCGTCCAGTCGCAGCACCTCGCCGGCCGCCGCGGCCGAGCTCAGCAGGCAGCGCACCGAGGCGTCTGCGCCGCAGGCGAGCGCGAGGTCGTGCACGCCGGTGGCGCCGGAGGCGGTCAGCGCGGGCAGCTGCGGCGAGAGCGCCGGGCCGAGCCATGCGATCGGGGCCGGCGCCTGGCGCTGGACGGCGGGCCAGCGCGAGAACTCGACGGCCCCGCTCAGGATCAGCAGCTCGCGCGCCCTGGTCATGGCCACATACAGGATCCTGTCCTCCTCCTCGGCTTCGCGTTCGCGCCGTTGCGTGCACAGCTGCTCGTAGGCGAGCGTCGGGCGCGAGCGCGCGCCGTCGAGGCGCATCAGCCGCAGCCCCACCTGCTCGCCCTCCACGAGCAGGTCCGGCGCCTGCGTGTTGGGCTGGCGCCCGAGGTCGGCCAGGCACACCACGGGGAACTCCAGGCCCTTGGCGGCGTGCACGGTCATCAGCCTCACCGCGTCCGGCTCCGCCCCCTCGACCGGCGCGTCCGGCTCCGCCCGGGCGTTGGCGGCGAGGTGCTGCACGTGGTCGAGGAAGGCGCGCAGGTCGCGCCCCTCGCCGGCCTCGAAGCGCCGCGCCAGGCGCAGCAGCTTGTGCGCGTTGGCCAGGCGCCGCTCCGGCCAGGCGAGCGCCAGCACGTGCTCGCGATAGCCGCGCATGTACAGCGCCCGCTCGATCAGCTCGCCGATCGAGCGTCGCGGGGACTCGCCGCGCTCGCGCGACAGCCATGCGTGGGCGCTCGACAGGGCGCGCGCCTGGCCGGGGCCGAGCGGCGCGGACCACGCGGGCGAGTCCCCCAGCGCAGCCCAGGCCGAGCGCCCGCCGGCGCGCGCAGCCGCGGCCAGCGCGGCGAGCGCGTCGAGCGAGCAACCGCACAGCGGCGAGGCCAACGCCCCGTACAGCGCCTGCTCGTCCAGCGGGTTGGCCAGCACGCGCAGGTAGGCGATCAGATCGGCCACCTGCTCGTGCTCCCAGAACGCGCCCACCGCGGCGAGCGTGCGCAGCCCGGCGAGCTGCAGCGCGCGCTCGAACACCTCCAGGTCGCCGGCGGCGCGCAGCAGCACCACCACCTCGCCGGCGCTCGCCCGTCCTTCGCTGACGAGCTGCGCCACGCGCTGCGCGAGCAGGCGCGCCTCGGCCTGCCGCCAGGCCTGCGCCCGCGGCATGCCGGCGGCGAGCGCCGCCGCCAGCTCCTCGCTGCGCTCCCAGCCGCCGGCGTCGGTCAGCAGCAGCTCCACCGCGGGCTCGCTCGCCTGCGTGTGCTCGCGCCCCGCCAGCAGCGGGCTGTAGCCGGCGAAGCGCGCGGAGAAGACCGCGTTGACCGCCTCCAGCAGGCCGGCGCGACTGCGGAAGTTGCGCGACAGCCGCAGGCTCGCGCCCGCCCGCTCGAGCTCCGCGCGCCGGCCCTGGAAGAGGCTCACGTCGGCGTGGCGGAAGCCGTAGATCGACTGCAGCTCATCCCCCACCGTGAACAGGTTGCCGCGCTCCAGCGCGCGCAGGATCGCGAGCTGGCGCGGGTTGGTGTCCTGGAACTCGTCCACCATCAGCAGCTCGAAGCGCTCCGACCACAGCGCGCGCACGCCCTCGCGCTCGAGCAGCAGCTCGCGCGCGAGCAGCTCGAGGTCGTCGAAGTCCACGGCTGCGCGCGCCTGCTTGAGGCGCTCGTAGCGCGCGCCGAAGTCCCGCAGCAGCTCGTCCAGCAGCCCGCACGCGAGGGCCGCATCGAGATCGTCGCGCCGCTCCTGCTGCGAGCCATCGTCCGCATCCCCGTGCGCGCACGCGCCGCGTCCGGCCGCGAGCCCGCCGGCCCCCGGCAGCTGCGGACGGCGCTGGCCGCGGCTGCGCAGCTCCGCGTAGACCTGCTCGATCATCATGCGCACGCGGTCCACGCCGTAGGCCGCTGTCAGGTCGAGCGTCGCCGCCGCGCGCTCGCCGCCCGCGCCGGGCCCCGGCCCCGCCAGCTGCTCTCGCAGCGCAGCGGCGAAGGCCCGCTCGCGCAGCCGCGCGGCGAGCGCCTCGTCGAGGATCGCGAAGGCGGGGTCGACGCCCGCCGCCAGCGCGTGCGCGCGCAGCAGCCGCGCGCAGAAGCCGTGAAAGGTGCCGATGAAGGCCGCCTCGGCGTCGCGCGCCGCCTCACGCTCGCCGAGCGCCACCAGCCGCGCGCGCACGCGCGCGCTCAGCTCGCCGGCGGCGCGCTCGGTGAACGTGATCGCGAGGATGCGGCCCGGCGCCACGCCGTCCTCGCGCACCGCCGCCACGAAGCGCTCCACCAGCACCGAGGTCTTGCCGCTGCCGGCGGCCGCCGACAGCAGCAGCGGCTCGCGGCGGCGCGCGACCGCGTCGGCCTGCTCGTCGGTGAGCGCGCTCGCCTCAGCGCCCGCCATGGCCGGACCGGCAGATCGAGGGGTACATGCAGCCGCCGCGGAACACGCACGTCTGCGGCCGCGGCTGCAGCTCTCCGCGCGCCGCCTCCCGCGCCGCCCGGCGCGCGCTGTCCAGCGCCTGCGCCACCAGCTCGCGCGCCTCGTCGTGCTGGAGCACGTCGGTGGGGACCGCCTCGAGACGGGCCGCGGCGGCGGCGTCCGCGTCGAGCAGCCCCCGCGCGCGCAGGTCCTCGCCGGTGAGCGGCTGGTAGAAGCCGCCCACGGCGCGCACGCCCAGCAGCTCCTGCACCGCGCGCATGTACAGCGCCACCTGCAGGTCGCCGTCGCGCCGCCAGCGCGCAGCGCCGGGCGCGCGCGCACCCTTGTAGTCGTACACCACCGCCTCGCCGTCCTCCACGTCGACGCGGTCGATGCGGCCCCGCAGCCGCAGGCCGTCCCCGAGCTCGAGCGCCGGCAGCTCGCTGCGCTCGCCAGCCCCCGCCGGCGACTCGCACGCGTCGCACCGTCCCTCGGGCGCAAAGCCGAAGGCGAGCTCGAAGGCGCTCGGCTCGAGCGTGCCGGCGAGGCCGCTGGCGTGCTCGAGATAGCGCTCGAGGTCCGCGCGCAGGCGTCGTCGCACCGCCGCCCGCCGCTCCGGGGCCGTCGACAGCGGGTGCTCCCGCTCGCCCGCCTCGAGCTCGCGCTGCAGCAGCTCGCGCGCACGCGCGAGCTTGCCCGGCGTGAGCCGCGCCGAGCCGGTCTCGCGGCGCAGGCCCTCGAAGGTCTCCTTCAGCGCGGCGTGGGCGAGCGCGCCCCGCGCCAGCGGCTCCGGATCTGCGTCGATCGGCTCCGCGCGCAGCAGGCGCTCCACGAACCAGCTCACAGGGCAGGCCAGCCAGCGCTCCAGGGAGGACGCCGACCACACGCGCTCGCGCAGCTCCTCCAGCACCGAGCGATCGAGCAGGCGACGCACGGGCTGGCAGGCGGCGGCGCCGGCTGGCGCGGGCGCGGAGCTAGAAGACGGCACGCCGGCGGGCGGCGACGCGGGGTCGACCGCGCCCAGCGCGCGGCGTGCGCGGTCCGCCTGCAGGCCCGCGCCGAACAGGTCGCAAACGTCGTCCACGAACAGCGAGCGAGCGCTGGGCTGGCCATCGTCGTCGGCCGCGTGCCAGCTCAGGTAGAGGCGCTCCTGCGGTCGCGACACGGCCGCATAGAGCAGATAGCGCTCGGCCCCCAGCTGATCGGGAAGCGAACCGTCGGCGCGCGCGCCGAGACGCAGCCCCGAGAGCTCGGCCAGGCGTGCGCGCTCGTCCTCGCCGAGCAGCGGCTGCGGCCGCGCGCGCGCCGGGAACACGCCCTCCTGCAAGCCGCACACGAACAGCGCGCGCACCCTGCGGGCCCTCAGCGCGAGCGCCTCGAGCACGGCCACCGCCGGCGGTGGCGCCGGCACCGCAGCGTCCGGCTCAGCCTTGGCGTCCGGCCCGAGCGTCGCTGCGCCCGCCGAGCGCTCGTCCACCAGCTCGAGCCGTGCGAGCACGTCCGCGAGCTCCGCCGCGCTCGCCGGCGCCAGCTCGCCGGCGGCGCGCGCCAGCTCCCGCAGCTCCGCCAGCGCGCGCCGGCCGCACGCGAGCGCCGCCGCGTCCTCGCGCTCCATCGTCGAGAGCAGCTCCGCGGCGCCGCGGCGCGGCGCGCAGAAGAGGCGGTGGAGCTCCCGGTCGGCGCGCTCGCACAGCGCCGCCGGCCCGCGGGCCTGGGCCACGGCGAGACGGTCGATCGCCTCGAGCGGCCAGTTGCGCTGCTCGAACAGCGCGCGCGCGTCCGTTGCGGTGAGCGCGCCGGCGCGGCGCGCGGCGCGCTCGAGGCGATCCGCGAGCGTGACGCCGCCGTCCTCGACAGCGCGCAGCACGCCGGGAGCGCGCAGCCAGGCGAGCAGCTCCCCCACGCCGGCTGGCTCGTCGGCGTGTTCGCCGCCGTGGCCAGCGTGCCCGTCGCCGTGGCCAGCGTGCCCGTCGCCGTGTTGGCCACCGGCGGCGCGCGTTGGCGCGGCCGCGCCGGGCACGCAGCGCAGCAGCCCGATCAGGGCGGCGCCGAGCGCGCTCGCGGCGAACGGCCGGCGCCGCTCGAGCGCGAACGGCACGCCGGCGGCGGTGAGCACCTCTTCGAGCAGCTCGAGGTCGGTGGCGCCCGCACCGGTGCGAACCACGACGGCTAGATCCTGCGCGGGCATGCCCGCCGCCAGCAGCGAGCGGATCTCGCCCGCCACCAGCTCGAGCTCCGCGCGCTCGCCGCCCCCCTCCAGCAGCCGCACCGCCCCGGCGGGGTCGGCCGCGTCCGCCCCAGGCTCGAACAGGTGGCGCTCGAGGTGCGCGAGCGGCCTGCGCGCTTGCGGCGCGTAGTGCTCGGAGCGAGCGGCGAGCGCCAGGTGCTCGGCGGCGTGCGGGGCGAGCGCGTGGAAGCTCGCCGCGCGCGCGGCGAAGGCGACCCTGCCTTGCTCGTATGCGAGCGAGACCGTCACCGGCGCGTCCACCACCCGCCCGAGCGTCTCGATCACGTCCAGCTGCAGCGCGGTGAGGTCGTCGAAGCCGTACAGGAGCGTGGGGGTTTCGCGCCACAGCGACGGCCGCTCGCGCAGCGCGTCGAGCGCGCGCACCGCGCGCTGCTCGGCGTCCACACGCCGCATCCGCTCGAGCTCGCCGCAGTAGGCCGCGAACAGCCGTGCGAGCTGCTCGCCGTGCGCCGCCGGCGCGCCGGCGCGCTCGAGGCTCGACAGCGCGGCGCTCCAGCGCGCCGGCGTCACGCGCCGCACGCGCAGCTCCGCGAACAGCTCGGCCAGCGCGCGCACGAAGCCGGCCGAGGCGGGAGCGTGCTCGCGCAGCACCACAGCCTCGATCACGCGTTCCCGCGCAACCGCGCCGAGCGCCGCCTCGCCCACGCCCGCGCGCGCCATCAGCTCGCGCAGCAGCCCGGCGAAGCGCTCCACGCGCACGCCGATCGCGGCGCCGTCGCCGGCGAGCTCGCGCAGGTAGTGCTCCGCGTCCGCGCGCGTGGGCACGACCAGCAGCGGCTGGCGGCCGTGAGCCAGGTGACGGCGCACCGCCGCCATCACCAGCTCCGCCTTGCCCGCGTTGGCGGGCCCCGTTATCAGCGTGATGGGCATCCACGCCCATCCTGGCGCACGCGTCCGACGCGCCGTCGCTAGGCCGCGCTGCGCGCCCCCACCGGCTCGGCCGTGTCCTGCGCCTCGGCCTCGGCGTCCGGGGGCTTGGCGCCCTCGCGCGCCCACGGCTCGTCGAACTCCACGCGCCATTTGCCCTCCTCGGTCTGCTGGAGGGCAAGACGCGCGCGGAAGCTGCGCCCGCTGCGACCGCGAAATCCCGTCACCGCCCGCTCTGTGTAGCCGCGCTTGATCAGCTCCTTGGCCACCGCCAGCGGCAGCGTCTTGCCGGCTTTGGACTTCCAGATCACGAAGCCGCAGCCCGGGTCCTCGCGCGCCCAGCAGGAGTAGCCCTTGCGGTTCTCCACGATCTCGTGCCCGCACACCGGGCATGGGCCGAGGCGCGCGCGCGGGATGCGCACGTCTTTGAGGTTCTCGTCGAGCTCCTTGACAGTCTCGCGCGCGAAGCCGGCGATGTCGCCCATGAACTGCCCGCGCGAGTCCTCGCCGTGCTCGATCTTGCCCAGGCGCTGCTCCCAGCTGCCGGTCAGGCTCGGCGAGGTGAGCGCGTGCTCGCCCAGCAGGCGGATCACGTTCAGGCCCTTCTCGGTGGCCACCAGCGCGCGGCCGTCGCGCTCCAGGTAGCCGACCGTGATCAGGCGCTCGATGATCGCGGCGCGCGTGGCCGGCGTGCCGATGCCGGAGTCCTTCATCGCCTCGCGCAGCTCGTCGTCGTCGACCAGCTTGCCGGCGGTCTCCATCGCGCCCAGCAGCGAGGCGTCGCTGTAGCGGCGCGGCGGTTTCGTTTCCTTGCGCAGGCTCTCGATCTCGCGCGTGCGCACCTGCTCGTCGGCGACGAGGCGCGGGAGCTGCTGGTCGGTCTCCTCCTCGTCGTCCTCGGTTGCCTTCGCGTCGGCGCCCTTCGCGTCGGCGGCGACCTCGTCGTAGACGCCGCGCCAGCCAGGCACGAGCAGCAGCTTGCCGCGGGTGCGGAACACGTGGCCGTCGCCCTCCTCGCTCTCGACGGTCGTCTCGACGCGCGTGTTCTCGAATACGGCCTCCGGATGAAATACGGCGAGGAAGCGGCGGACCGCCATGTCGTAGATGCGCCGGTCGTCGGAGCCCATCTTCTCGAGGTCGTGCTCGGAGCGGGTGGGGATGATCGCGTGGTGGTCGGTGACCTTCTCGTCGTTCACGACGCGCGCCAGCGGCAGCGCGTCGAGGCCGGCGACGTACCCGGCGCCCTTGCGATACTCGGCGTGGGCGCCGACGAGCTCGGCGATCGGCTTGATCTCCTCGACCATGTCGGTGGTCAGGTAGCGCGAGTTGGTGCGGGGGTATGTGAGCGCCTTGTGCTCCTCGTAGAGGCGCTGCGCCGCCGCCAGCGTGCGTTTGGCGGAGAAGCCGTAGCGGTTGTTGGCCTCGCGCTGCAGCGTGGTGAGGTCGTAGAGCATCGGCGCTTTCTCGCGCTGCTCTTTCTTCTCCAGCTTGGTGATCGTGCCGGTGCGGCCCTTGCAGGCATCCACGATCGCGAGCGCCTCGGCCTCGCTGCCGATGCGCGGGCCTTTGGTCGATCCGGACCCCGCCCGCCCCCCGGGAGGCGCCTGGTAGTGCCCCACGTAGACGCGCTCGCTCCCCGTCAGCGCCGCGTCCGCCGCGAACGTGGCGTCGACGAGCCAGTAGGGCTCGGGCCGGAAGGCTTTGATCTCCTCCTCGCGGCGGGCCACGATCGCCAGCGTGGGCGTCTGCACCCGGCCCAGCGAGACCGCGCCGTCGAAGGAGCTGCGCAGCCGGATCGTGGCCGCGCGCGTGGCGTTCATGCCCACGATCCAGTCGGCCTCCGAGCGCGAGCGCGCCGCCTGCTCGAGCAACTCGAACTCCGAACCGGGGCGCAGCGAGGCGAGCGCCTCGCGCATCGCCGCGCCGGTCATCGAGTTCAGCCACAGCCGCCTGACCGGCTTCTTGCCCTTGGCCTTCTCGTACAGGTAGGCGAAGATCAGCTCGCCCTCGCGCCCGGCGTCGCACGCGTTGATCACCTCGGACACGTCCTCGCGCGCGAGCTGCTTGGCGACCACCGACATCTGCTTGCGCGAGCGCTCGTCGCGCACTTCCAGCTTGAAGCGCTCGGGCACGATCGGCAGGTCGGCCATGCGCCAGCTCTTGTATTTGGCGTCGTAGGCTTCGGGTTCGGCGAGCTGCACGAGATGCCCGACGGCCCACGTGATCACGTGCTCGGGGCCCTCCAGCACACCCTCCCCTTTCTTGAAGGGGCCCGGCAGCACGCGCGCGAGGTCCTGCCCGACGGAGGGCTTCTCGGCCACCAGCAGCGTCTTCGACATGGCGGTCAGGGTAGCGGTCGGCGCCTGAGGCGCTGTCGGCGCCCGCGGCGCCGGTCGCCGGCCGCCGGCGCAGCGCGCGCCCGCGCAGGCGCCGGCGGCGCCACGCTCAGCCGCTGGTGCAGGGCCCGGTGCCGACGCGGACCTGTTCGCGCAGGTGGCGCTCGCCTTCGTCGAGCACGCTCGCCACGGTCTGGTTGGCCACGCCGTAGCCGCCGCGCGGGCGCGTGCCGACGGTGGCGGCGAACACCGTCGTGAGCACCTGGCCGTCGGCGTTCACCAGCGGGCCGCCGGAGTTGCCCGGGCGCACCAGCCCCCGCAGCGGCGTGAGCAGGCGCGAGACCGGCCCTTCGCCGTAGGCGTTCTGGGTGAGCACCGTCTGCGTGCGCCCGATCCTCGCCGCCTGCACGTCGAAGGGGCCGTTCTCGGGGTAGCCGAGGATCGCGCCCGGCGTGCCCGCTTCGGTGTCCTCGGCGAAGGCCAGGCTCGGCAGGTCCAGCTCGCCCACGCGCAGGACCGCGAGGTCGTGGGTGGCGTCGAAGGCCACCGCTTCGGCGACCAGGAAGGGCGGGCGGCCTTCGACCTCCACGCTGGTGTTCTGCTCGCCGGCGACCACGTGCGCGTTGGTCACCACCAGGTCGGGGGCGGCCACCCAGCCGGAGCCCTCCACCGCCAGCCCGCAGGCGGTGCCGTCGACGCGCACCACGCTGCGGGCCGCGAGCTTCAGGGCGGGCGCGTGCGCGATCGCCGGTTCGGGCGCCGCCACGTCCGGCGTGGGCCCGCTGATCGAGGGCAGCGGGTCCAGGCGCGCGAGCGCGTTCAGGACCGGGCCCGACGGCGGCAGCACCTGGTTGAGGCGCCGCAGGATCGCCGAGCGCTGGATGTCGGCGCGCAGCTGTCCCGCGCCGGGGGCCTGGCCGGCGACCGCCGCCAGGATCCACACGATGCCCAGCGCCAGCGCCGCGCCCAGCACCGCGCCGAGCACGCCGTCGAGCAGGCCGAGGCCGGGGATCACGAGCACGCGGCGCAGGCGGAAGGCGAGCCCCTCGAGGCCGGTCGCGAGGATCGCGCCGCCCAGCAGCGCACCGAGCAGGCCGAAGGCGGGGGCATAGGGCGAGGCGGAGCCCTGCGGCAACAGCAACGGCCCCAGCCGCGTGCCGAGGAAAGCCCCCAGCGCGAAGCCCGCGAAGGAAAGCGCCCCCACGATGAACCCCTGACGAAACCCGAAGATGGCGAACATCAGCGCGAACGCCGCTATCAGCCAGTCCAGCTGAGTCACCTGTCATGTTCTACAGATTCCGTGACCGATCGCCGCAACCAGCGCCTGCGACGCGCGCGCCCCGTGCTCGTGCTGGCCGTGGTGGCGTTCGCCGCCGGCGCGCTCGCCGGCGCCGGCCGCGGCACGCCGCCGCAGTACGCGCTGGCGGGGCGCTTCGTGAACGACTGGACGCGCGGGCGCTACGCGGCGATGTACGCGCTGCTCTCCGGCGACTCGCGCCGGCGGACGTCCGCGAGCGCGTTCGCCGCTGACTACCGCGAGGCGCTGTCCACGGCCACCGCCACCCGCTTGGAGCTGCTCGGCAGGCCGCGCGGCGCGCCCGGCGGCGGCGTCGCGGTGCCGGTGCGCGTGCACACGCGCCTGTTCGGCACGTTGTCGCTGTCCTTCACGCTCCCGTTCGCGCGGCAGTCGGGCTCGCCGGCGAAGATCGCCTGGACGCGTTCGCTGGCGTTCCCCGGCCTGCGCCCCGGCGAGCTGCTCGGCCGCGACACCGAGCTGCCGCGCAGGGCGCCGCTGCTCACGCGCGACGGCGGCCTGCTGGCCGAAGCGACGCCCGGCACGCCGAGCGGCGTGCCCGAAGCGCAGGCCACGCGCAACTCGCCGCTGGGCGCCGCCGCCGACGCGGTGCTCGGCACGGTCGGCCCGGTGCCCTCCTCGCGCCGGGCCGCGCTCGAAGCGCAGGGGGTGCCGCCGAGCGCGATCGTGGGGCTGAGCGGCCTCGAGCTCGCCTTCGACGCGCGCCTGCGGGGCACGCCCGGCGGCGAGCTGCTGGCGGGGCGCCGCGTGCTCGCCACCGCCGCCGCGCACGCCGCGCCGCCGCTGCGCACGAGCGTCTCGGCGAAGCTGCAGCGGGCGGCCGTGGAAGCGCTCGGCGGCCAGCTCGGCGGGGTGGTGGCGATGCAGCCGCAGAGCGGGCAGATCCTCGCGGTCGCCGGCATCGGCATCGACGGGCTGCAGCCACCCGGCTCGACCTTCAAGATCATCACCACCACCGGCGTGCTCAGCGCCGGCCTCGCCACGATCCACACGGTCTTCCCCTACGCCACCCACGCCACGCTCGACGGGGTCAAGCTGAGCAACGCGAACGGCGAGGAATGCGGCGGCAGCCTGGAGCTGGCGTTCGCGGTCTCCTGCAACTCGGTGTTCACGCCGCTGGGCGTGAAGCTCGGTGCCTCGCGGCTGGTGGCCACCGCCGAACGCTTCGGCTTCAACCGCCAGCCCCCGATCGCCGGCGCAGCGGAGAGCACGCTGCCGCCGGCGGGAGAGATCCGGGGCGAACTCGACCTCGGCTCCACCGCGATCGGACAGGGCGAAGTGCTGGCGAGCCCGCTGGAGATGGCCGACGCGGCGGCCGCCGTGGCCGACGGCGGCGCCCGCCCGCAGCCCACCTTCACGCTCGCGCGCCCGCGCTCGCACGCACGCGCGGCGCGCACGCGCGTGATGAGCGCGTCGGTGGCGCGCACGATGCGCCGGCTGATGATCGCGGTGGTGCGCGAGGGCACCGGCACCGCCGCCGCGATCCCCGGCGTGACCGTCGCCGGCAAGACCGGTACTGCCGAACTGAAGACGCTGTGCGCGTCCTCCGGCGCCGAACCGGAAGCCGCCGAAGGCGCGCAGTCCGCCGGCGAAGCCTGCGGCGGGCAGAGCGCCGAAAGCGAAGCCGCCAACACCGACGCCTGGTTCGCCGCCTTCGCGCCCGCGCTGCGACCCCGTGTGGTCGTGTGCGTGCTGCTCGTCAAAGACGGCGCCGGCGGCGCCACCGCCGCGCCGGTCGCGCGCGAAGTGCTCGAGGCCGCGCTGGGCGCGGGATAGGGTCTCGATCGAAGGGAGGCGGATCGCCTGCCGGCTGGACGTCGAGATCTGCGGAGTCCGAGCGCCCGACGCGCTAGACGTCGAGCTCGGCGGAGGCCGTCTGGGAGGGGTCTTCGGGGTCGACGATCTTCAGCTCGATCGGGCGGTTGTCGAGCGAGACGATCTGGATCTTGTAGAGCAGCACCAGCCCCTGGGCCGGGTCGTCGTCGGCGATCGTGCCCGGCAGCGGCAGCTGGTTGTCGGCCGGCACGCTGACGCCCCTGTAGGCGAACGGGTTGGTTTCGTCGGGCACCACCGGCAGGTACACGTTTTCCTGCGTGTCGCTCAGCGTGAGCTGGTCGGAGGCGGTGTGGGAGCGCGAGCCGTTGTTGTACACCTGCATGAACACCGCGAACCACTCCTGGCCGGGTTCCAGCTTGCTCTGTTCGGCGGTGAGGCCCTTCAGGTACTGCGCGTCTTCGCTGTCGGCGGGGTTGAGCTCGCGCGAGAGCTGCACCTGATAGATCAGCGGCCCCACGTTCAGGTAGGGGGCGTCCACGCCGCCCTCGCCGGCGTAGGTGCCGGTGCTCACGCGCGTGTGCGAGTCGCCGCAACCGCTCACCAGCAGCACGGCGAGCAGCGCCGGCAGCAGGAGCTGGACTTTGCGCAGGCGGCTGGGCATGCGACGCGGCAGTCTACCCGCCCGCGACCGTCACGCGCCGGCCGCGCCCCGCGCCCTGCTCGAGAATGCTCCGCAGGCGATGCAGCGCCCGCTGGTTCTTGCGCCTGACCCAGCCCCGCGCGCCCAGCCCCTCCATCAGGCGGTCCGCCAGCGTCGCCGGGATCGTCTCGAGCGTGAAGCGCACGCGCGTGGAGTCTCCGGCGGTCGGCGCCAGCTCGTACACGCCCAGCGTGCGGATGCGGTTGTTCTTGCCCATGCGCCCGACCTCCACGAGCCGGTAAGGGCGCTGGACCTCGGCGAACGTCACGTCCCCCCAGCTGAAGCGGTTGCCGGGGGCCTTGACGCGAAAGCGCGCGCCCGCGCCGCGGCCCACCGAGTCCAGCCGCGTGAGGTGCCAGTCCACCAGGAAGTGGTCGGTGAACTCCGAGTGGTTGGCGATGTCCTGCAGGTAGTCGAACACCTGCTCGGTCGGGGCTGATACGACGATCGACACGGTCACTGGATCCACGGCCGCGCGAAGTCTATTGACCGCCCGGCCCGCACGAGCGCGCCTGCGCGGGCCGCGGCTATGCCGCGCGAGCGGTGAGACGCACAGCGTGGCCGTGCTCGCAGTGCCGCACGAGCTCGCTCGCCACCGGCGCGTCGCGATGGCGCCAGCGGCACAGCTCGCACACGATTTCGTGCTCGCGCTGCGAGTACAGGTGCACCTGCTCGCCGGTCAGCGGCGTGCGCCCGCAGTCGCCGCAGCGGTTGCGGTCCGCCTCCAGCGCGCCCAGCCCGCGACGCAGGAGCCCGCGCTCGAGCTGCTCTATGTCCGTCTGCGTCGAGCTCATCGCCCGCTGAGTTCGCCGCTCGCGGGCGCGCTCCTGCCGCTGACAGCACGCTCCCGGGCGGATGTGAAACGATCCCGGAGGACCGCAGGCTACGTTTGCCACGCGTCGACGGCGGGTACTGAGAACTTGCCCGCGGTAACCTGCAGCTCAGCCCTCGATACCGTTATTCGGAACTTTATCCGAGCTTGACAGGCTTGTTATGATCGCCACGAGTTTCCCCCGGGCCGGGCACCGGTCCCCCCGCCAGCGTCACCCGGCCTCAATCCATAGGGAGGAGCACCACATGGACTCAGTTACCTCGGGCACGTTCGTGGGGGCGGGCTCGTTCAGCTGTGTCAGCTGCGGCTACACGCTCACGCTGAGTGCGTCGGAGTCGCTGCCGCAGTGCCCAGAGTGCGGCAGCAGGGAGTTCATGCGCGCCTCGTTGTTCAGCACCGAGAGGATCCCCGCAGGCGCCGCCGGCGCCCACGAGGACGACGGCGCGCTGGCCGCCCCGCCGGCGGTCGACGGCGAGGCTCGGCTGACGCAGGCCCGCGCCCGCATCGAGCAGCCCGGGGAGTACCTCTTCTACGAGGAAGGCGACGAGCTGCGCACCGTGCCGCTCACGCGCGAGTGGACGCGGATCGGGCGCAGCCTCGCCGCCGACGTGCGCTTCGACGACCCCACCGTGTCGCGCCGGCACGCGCTGATCGTGCGCCACCCCGACGGCGTCAGGCTGCTCGACGACCGCAGCCTCAACGGCGTGTTCGTCAACGGCTCGCGCGTGGACGGCAAGGCGCTGCAGGACGGCGACGAGATCGTCGTCGGCCGCTACCGGCTCGTGTTCCTGAGCGTGCCGGCCGCCTCCGCCACGGAGCGCGAGGCGGCGGGCGCCGAGGCCGCCGGCGCCGCCACCGGCGTGCACACGATCGGCTGACGCGCAGCGACCCTCCCGCCGCGGCCGCCGCACCGGCCCGCCGCCGCCGGAGCCACACCGCCCGCTATCGAGGCACGGCCGCCACGCCGGCCCGCCGCCGCCGGAGCCACACCGCCCGCTATCGAGGCGCGGCCGACGCGCCGGCCCGCCGCCGCAGGAGTCACACCGCCCGCCATCGAGGCGCGGCCGCCGCGCGCGGTGCGTAGTATCGCCTTGCCATGGCCAACACCATCGCTGTGCTCTCGCAGAAGGGCGGCACCGGCAAGACCACCACGGTGCGCACGCTCACCGATGTGCTGCGGCGCAGCGGCGTGCGCACGCTGGCCGTCGACCTCGACCCGCAGGGCAACCTGTCCGACTACTTCGACCTGCCGCCCGAGGTCGCGCCCACGATCGCCGACGTGCTCTCCTCGCGCACCCGCGCCTCCGAGGCGGTGCACGAGGACATCATCCCCGCCAACCTCAGCCTCGCCGAGGCCGAGCTGATGCTCGGCGGCAAGATGGGCCGCGAGCTCACGCTCAGGCGCGCGCTGGCGCCGCTGGCCGAGGCCTACGAGGTGATCCTGATCGACTGCCCGCCCTCGCTCGGGCTGCTCACCGTCAACGCGCTCGTCGCCGCCGACTACGCGCTGATCACCGCCGAGGCCCAGTACTTCGCGCTGCAGGGCGTGGAGCAGGCGATGGAGGTGGTGGAGCTCGCACGCGACAGCCTCAACCCCGAGCTCGCGCTGCTGGGGGTGCTGCTCAACCTCGCCGACATGCGCACCGTGCACTCGCGCGAGGCGCTCGCCTCGCTGAAGGAGCGCTTCGGCCAGCAGGTGTTCGACTCGGTCATCCGCTCCTCGATCGCCTACGCCGAATCGGCCGAGCGCGCGCGCTCGATCATCGACCACCGCCCCGACCTCGGCGCCGACTACCTCGCGCTGGCGGCCGAGGTGCTCGAGCGGCTGGACGGCCTCGGTGACGCCGGCGAGCGCCTGGCGAGCATCAGCCTCGGCTCCTGAGCCGCGGCCGGCGCGGGTGCAGGCGGACGCGAGGTCCCCGCGGGCTCGCGGACGCCTCGTGTAGACTGCGCGCGCTCCTGACAGGGCCCACGGGCCCGGCTTGGGGTGTTTGGCGGTGCCGGGGCGCCCGAATCCGAAGCAGCAACCTCAGACGCCCCGGCGCCGGTGCGCGGCGGGCGCGCGTTCAGGCGAGCACGTCGCTCGCGGCCATGCGCCCGTGCTCGGCGGCGATCGCGGCGAGAGCCCCCTGCGCGCCGATCGCCGGTGAGGCCGCGAGAAACGACAGCGTGGGCGCGATCCGCGGCAGTCGCCGAGCGTGCCCGCTGGCGATGTGGCGGTCGACGAGCCCCCATACGGCGCCCGCCGAGGCCTCCGCGGCGAGCTCGCTCGGGCGCTGGCCCGCAGGGCCGCTCGTCCGCAGCGTCTCCGCCGCCTTCGCGATCAGCCGTTCGCGATGGCGCATTCCGTCGGGGCCGGGCGCGAGGATCTCGGTGAACACGAGCCGAGACGGCGCGGGGTTCGCCGCGACGTACGCGCACAGCGCGTGCATCGCACGGTGCAGGGTGCCTGGCCACGTCCTCGCGCGCGTGCCCGCGGCAACGCTGTGCGCGCGCATCAGCTCGGCGTGGCGCTCGAGCGTGGCGACGAAGCAGTGCTGGACGTCGGCGAAGTGCTCGTCGAAGCATCCGCGCGAGATCCCCGCTGCGGTGCGGATGCGCGGCACCGTCAGCCGCCAGTAGCCTTCGCTCGCAGCCAGCCGCTCCACCGCGTCGAGGATCCGCGTGCGGTCGTCCGTGCCGCCGCCGGCGGTGTCACCACGCTGCTCCGCCCGGACAGCCTTGGCGCCGGGCTGAGCCGCGAGCGCGAAGAAGCGCAGCCGCGCGAGGGCCGCTGCGTCGCAGCGAAAGCACAGCATCCACTCGAGCAGCTCCTCGGCCAGGTCGGGCAGCTCGCTCGCGCGTCCGGCGAGCAACCGCGCGCGCGCGACGCGGTGCACGCCTGCGACGATGCCCTTGACCAGCAGCGGCGGCACCGCGAGACGGTCGGGCGCGCGCGCGAAGCTGCACGCGATCATCGCCTCGAACATCTCCTCCGCGCGCCGCATCCGCGCGAGCGCCGCGGGACCGCCCGCGAACGCCTCGATCAGCGCCAGCCGCGCCATCTTCGGCTGGCCGGCGATCCCGTTCGTCCACGTGCGGAACGCCAGCGCCAGCCGCTGTCGCCAGTCGCGCATGCCGACCTGCGCGTCGCCGATGCGCCTCGCCGAGCGCAGCGCGATCGCGTCGTAGGTGGCGAGGAAGCACTCGTCCTTGTCCTTGAAATGCTCGTAGAAGCTGCGCGGCGAGACGCGCGCGCGCGCCACGACCTTCGACACCGTCACCGCGCCGTAGCCGCCGCGCTCGGCCGCGAGCTCGATCATCGCGGCGTATATGCGCGCGCGCTGGTGCGAGGAGACCTCCTCGCGTGAGTGCCCCGGACCAGGGTGCAGGCACGGAAAGCACACCTGCGAAGAGGCCGCTGGACCCCGCGGCGCCCGGCCCGCAGCGCCTTCCCCCTCTCGGTCGGTTCCCGGCGTCCCCACGCTGGCGACTGATACACCACGACTCGTGTCGTGCGCCAGCCTTGAGCGCACGCAAACTCAGCGTTTTCAAGCGCTCTTTCGCTTCCACAAGCCAAATCTCGGCGCGTACGCGCTACCTTCGCGGGCTCTCCGTCTGTCTCCGACCAGCTCACGCACGCGGAGATCGCGGACCGGCGACGGGCTTCGCCCGGCGGGCGCCGTGGCTGGCTGGCCAGCCAGTTAGGAAAGATCCGCCGACAAACGTTGACGAATCCCGAGGACAGGCGTAATCCTGGCCTTCGGGCCACTGCTCGCTGACGCGCCCCCGTGCCTCGGCAACGGTGCGATGCGGGACTGAGCCTAGAGACGACAAGCACACACGCAAACCACAGAAGGAGCAGACGATGACTCGCGGCACCTCGAGACGAGCGGCCCTGGCGCTCGTCGCCTCTCTCAGCACGCTCGTGGCGGCGTCGCCGGCGTATGCGACCGTACACCACCCCACAGGCAACTACGCCCCGTACGCCGACTGCCCGCTGAGCGACAACGCAGTGGTGCTGTGCCTCTTGGCGCAGACGACCAGCGGCGAATTCACGGTCGGCACGCGGACCGTGCCGATCAACAAAACGATCACGCTGCAGGGCGGCCTGGTCGAAACCCCGGAGACCGAAGAAACCGGCGCTTACCAGCTGGTGGCGGCCGAAAACGGCGAAACGCTGTCGAAAACCGCGCTGTACGTGCCTGGCGGCCTGTTCAACAGCAAACCACCGGAATCGTGGCCCAAAGAAGCGAAAGAACACTACGAAGAAATGATCAACAAAGGGCTGACCGGCGTGACCGAGACGACCGAACTGGCGAAGCCGGCGAGCGACGTCAGCGTCAACCCGAGCAACCTCGTGAACCAGGAAGGCGTCGCGCTCGAACTTCCGGTGAAGGTCAAGCTGGGCAACTTCCTGCTCGGGAACAACTGCTACGTCGGCTCCGAAGCCAACCCGATCGTGCTGCGGCTGACGACGGGCACGACCGAACCGCCCGAACCGAACAAACCGATCAAAGGCAAGGTCGGAGAAATCATCGCCAAGGAAGAATTCAACATCGTCGAACTGCTCGGGGGCTCGCTGGTGGACAACGCGTTCGCGGCACCTGCGGCCAAAGGCTGCGGCGCGCCCTTCGAAGGCTTGGTGGATTCGCTGGTGGACTCGCTGCTGGGAGTGCCCTCGGCGGCTGGCCACAACACGGCGATCCTCAACGGGAACCTCGGTGAGGCGACCTCAGAAGGCGTGCTCGCCAGCGAATAGAACGAAGCGCAGGACACGCACGTCCGGAGCTCCGCGCGATCGCTCGCGCGGGGCGCCGGCCGCGCGCGCACCAGGCGACGGCTTTCTGATGCGGATTCGGGAGCCGGCGTCGACCAACACCCACAACACAGAAGGAGCGATACACAATGCGAAGCATCAGGATCATAGGCGCTCTTGTGGCCGTACTCGCCGTGAGCGCGCTCGCCAGCGCAGCGGCCTATGCGGCGGGGCCGGAATTCTTAAACTCCAAAGGAGAAGCGGCCAAAGGAGTGACGTTCAAAGCCACATCAGGAACAGGCAAGCTCGAAGGCACGGTAACGATCATCTGCTCGGCGGACACCGCGGAAGGTGAAATCACCGGCGCCAAAACCGTCGCCAAAGTCGTGGTGACCTACACCGGCTGCGAAAGCAGCGGCAAAAAATGCAAAAGCTCGGGCGCGGCGTCGGGCGAAATCAAGACCAGCTCCCTGAAGGGCGAACTCGGCGAAGTCGAAAAATCCGAAGCGGAATCGGAAGTAGGCGAGGACCTCGCGCCTGAATCCGGCACGACGTTCACCACTGTCGAATCGTGCACGCCCCTCGGCATCAAAGTCTCGGTGACCGGCTCGATCATCGGCGAAGTGTTACCGATCGAAAAACTGGCGACCGAAGGCGAACTGGTCTACAAAGAGAGCAGCAAAAAACAGCAGATCAAAAAATTCAAGGGTGGAAGCGAAGACACGCTCAAAGCCGCCGGCGCATCCTCGGGGCTGGAAACGACGGACAAAGTGAAATTCAGCGAAGCGATCGAGGTAGACAAGTAAGCTGATCCGGCAGTAGCTCACTAGCCCAGTCGGCGCGCCCGGCCCGACTGGAACGGATCGCTTTGGCGGTGGAGCCGCGCCCGGTGCGCGGCTCCACCGTCTTGTGGGCGCGAAGCCACGATCGGAGCAGGGCTCCCGAGGACCGCGCGGCGGCGATCCTCATCTCGCGTTCTCACGGGCACGCGCCTCACAGCTCCTGCACGTAGGCGCCCTGCGACTCGAACGGCACCCGCAGCAGGCTCGCCCAGCCCTCCACCTCGCGCGCCAGCGCCTCCGCCACCGAGCCCGTCTGCTCGTAGAAGCACCACACCAGCACCGTCGGGCCCGCGCCCGAGATCGTCGCGCCGAGCGCGCCCAGCTCGCGCGCGCGCTCGAGCAGCCGCGCCGAGCGCGGGAACAGGGACGCGCGCGCATCCTGGTGCAACCGGTCCCGCAAGCCGCGCGAGACCAGGTCCCAGTCGCCCCGCGCCAGGCCCAGCGTGAGCAGCGAGGAGTGCGCCACGTTGAAGACCGCGTCCGCCATCGGCACCTGCGCCGGCAGCGCTTCGCGCGCCGCCCGCGTGCGCACCGCCTGCTCCGGCACCACCACCAGCGCCTCCAGGCCCGTCGGCGCTTCGAAGCGGCTCGCCTGCCCGTCCGCGCACACCACGAAGCCGCCCCGCAGGGCCGCCGCCACGTTGTCCGGGTGACCCTCGATCGTGCTCGCGTGCTCCAGCAGGTCGACGTCCAGCTCGTACATATGGTCCGCCGCCATCAGCCCCGCCACGATCGCCGCCGCGCTCGAGCCGAGCCCGCCCGACAGCGGGATGCGCGAGCCGATGCGGAAGGTGAAGCCGTCCGCCGGGTGCAGGCGCTCGAACGCGCGCACGCACAGGTTCTCGCGCCCGCGCGCCACCGGCAGCTCCGTCTCCACCGCGAACGCGCCCGTCTCCTCCACCTCCAGCTCCAGCCACAGCGACAGCGCCGCCGCCATGCAGTCGAAGCCGGGGCCGAGGTTGGCGGAGGAGGCCGGCACGCGCACCAGCCGCCGCCTGCGCGTCACGCCCGAGCTCCGGTCGAGCGCCGTGCGCGCGTCATCGCCGCAGCCCCGCCGGCCGCCGGCGCGTCACGACACGTCTCCGAGCACCGCCTCCTCGAGCGCCTCCATCTCCACCGCGCAGGGGATCACCTTGCCGTCGTTGTGCGCGATCGCCGTCTCCGGGTCCTTCAGGCCGCGCCCCGTCAGCACGCACACCACCTGCTCCGCGCCTTCCGCGCCGTACTTCAGCAGGCCCGCCACCGAGGCCGCCGACGCCGGCTCGCAGAACATCCCTTCTTTGGAGGCCAGCAGGCGGAAGGCCGCCAGGATCTCCGAGTCGGTCACCATGCGGATCGAGCCGCGCGAGTCGCGCGCCGCCGCCATCGCGTCCTCCCAGCGCACCGGGTTGCCGATGCGGATCGCGCTCGCCACCGTTTCCGGATGCTCGACCGGGTGGCCCAGCACCAGCGGCGCCGCGCCCTCCGCCTGGAAGCCGAACAGCCGCGGCGCCGCCCCCAGCTCGCTGAAGCCGCGCCAGTAGGAGGTGATGTTGCCAGCGTTGCCCACCGGGATGCACAGCGCCTCCAGCTCGCCGGCCAGCGCCTCGTGGATCTCGAACGCCGCCGTCTTCTGGCCTTCCACGCGATATTCGCTGATCGAGTTCACCAGCACGATCGGGTGCGTGTCGGTCAGCTCGCGCACCAGCTCGAGCGCCTGGTCGAAGTTGCCCTGCAGCGCGATCACGCGCGCGCCGTGCATCAGCGTCTGCGCCAGCTTGCCCTGCGCGATCTTGCCCTCCGGCACGATCACCGCGCAGGTGATGCCCGCGCGCGCCGCATACGCCGCCGCGCTCGCCGCGGTGTTGCCCGTCGACGCGCAGATCACCGCCTTGGCGCCGTCGCGCACCGCCGCCGACACCGCGCACGTCATGCCGCGGTCCTTGAACGACCCCGTCGGGTTGGCCCCCTCCAGCTTCAGGCGCACGCTCGCGCCCACCATCTCCGAGAGCACCGGCGCGCGCAGCAGCGGCGTCGAGCCCTCCTGCAGGCTCACCAGCGGGTCGCCCGGCTCGAACGGCAAGCGCTCGTGGTAGCGCTCGATCAGCGGCACGTGCGTGCCCGTGAACGCCGCCCCTTCGACGGTCGGCAGGGGTTGGGCGACGGGCTCGATCATGTGTACTCCTCTTCTATAACGCGGATCGTGCGTGGAGCGGAGCGCACGAACTCGAAGCCCTCGATCCGCGCCACCGCCGCGCGCATGCCCGACTCCAGCACCGGGTGGGTCACCATCACCAGCCGCGCGTTCTCGCCCAGGCCGCGCTGCACCACCGACTTGATCGACACCCCCTGCTCGCCCAGCGCCTGCGTCACGCCCGCCAGCACGCCCGGGTGGTCCGCCACGTCCAGGTGCACGTAGAACGCGCTCTCCACGTCCTCCACCAGCGCCAGCGCCAATGGCGGTGCCGGCGGGCGCGCACCGCCCGTCATCACGCTCACCACGTCGCCCAGCACCGCGCTCGCCGTCTGCACGCCGCCCGCGCCCGGACCCGACATCGTGATCTCGATGATCGCCTCCGATTCCACCGTCACCGCGTTGAACGGGCCCACCACCGAGGCCAGCGGGTGCCCGCCATACAGGAACGCCGGGTGCACCCGCACCGAGATGCCGCCGCGCAGGCGCTCAGCCGTGCCGATCAGCTTCAGCCCCAGCCCCAGCTCGCGCGCGTACTCCATGTCGTCGCGGTGCAGGTGCTCGATGCCCTCGTAGCTCACGTCGTCCAGGTGCACCGGCGTGCCGAACGCCAGCCGCGCCAGGATCGCCATCTTCGCCGCCGCGTCGCGTCCCGACACGTCGTCGGAGGGGTCCGCCTCCGCGTAGCCGCTGCGCTGCGCCTGCGCCAGCGCCTCCTCATAGCTCGCGCCCGCGCTCATCTCCGTGAGGATGTAGTTGGTGGTGCCGTTCACGATCCCGTGGATGCGCTCGATCGGCGTCGCCGCCAGCGACTCCTCCAGCAGCCGCACCACCGGCACCGCGCCCGCCACCGCCGCCTCGAAGCGCAGGTGCACGCCGCGCTCGCGAGCCGTCTCGAACAGCTCCTCGCCGTGCTGGGAGAGCAGCTGCTTGTTCGCCGTCACCACGTCCCTGCCCGCGCGCATCGCCGCCAGCAGGTACTCGCGCGCCGGTTCCAGCCCGCCCATCACCTCCACCACCAGGTCCGCCTCCGCCAGGATCTCCCCGAACTCGCCCCCGGAGCGCGTCAGCACCCCGCTGATCTTCGGGCGGCGCCCGTTGAAGCGCTCGATCTCATCGGCGCGCTCGTCCAGCAGCGCCGCGAAGGCCCCGCCCACGGTGCCGCGGCCGAGCAGGCCCACGCGGAAGGGCGCCGTGGCGCGCGAGCCGGCGCCGGCGGACGGCGCGGCGGGCCCCCGGACCGGCGCCGACGCATCCAGCTCGCCGCCGCGCACCTCAGCGCACATCGCGCGCCGTCAGGTCCTCGTAGGTCTCGCGCCGCACCACCACGCGCGCCTCGCCGTCGTGGCAGAACACCACCGCCGGACGCGGCACGCCGTTGTAGTTGTTGGCCATCGCGTACCCGTATGCGCCGGTCGCCGGCGTCACGATCACGTCGCCCGGCCGCGGATCGTCCAGCAGCGCCTCCGCCACGATCACGTCGCCCGACTCGCAGTGCTTGCCCGCCAGCACGCAGCGCGTGGAGCCGCCGCGTCGGGCGGGCGAGTCCGGCGAGGGGAAGCGGTCCGCCACGTGCGCCTCATAGGGCGCCCCGTAGAGCATCGGGCGCAGGTTGTCCGACATGCCCCCGTCCACCGCCACCCAGCGCGACACGTTCTGCTTCACGCTCTGCACCTCGTACAGCGTCACGCACGCGTTCGCGCACAGCGCGCGGCCCGGCTCGATCAGCAGCCGCGACCCGGCCATCGCGTGCTCGTGCGCCGCCGCCACCAGCGCGCCCACGTACTCCTCGATCGCCGGCGGCTGCTCCTGCGCCTCGGTGTAGCGCACCCCCAGCCCGCCGCCGAGATCCCACACCGGGAACTCCCCCAGCGCCGCCAGCTCCTCCACCTCGCGCCGGAACGGGCGCAGCTCCAGCAGCTGCGAGCCGATGTGCGCGTGCAGGCCCCGCACCCACACGCCGGGGATCTGCGCCAGCCGCGCGAGCGCCTCGCCCGCCTGCCCCACCGCGAAGCCGAACTTGGAGTCCGCCTGGCCCGTGGAGATCTTCTCGTGGGTCTCGCCGCGCACGTCGGGCGTCACCCGCACCAGCACCGCCTGCTCGTCGATCACGCCGTCGCGATCCGCCGCCCGCTCGGGCACGAGCCGCGCGAGCCGCTCTATCTCATCGAAGTTGTCCACCACGATCAGGCCCACGCCCAGCTCCAGCGCCGCGCGCAGCTCCGCCTCCGACTTCGCGTTGCCGTGCATCACGATCCGCTCCGCCGGGAAGCCCGCCGCGCGCGCCAGGTGCAGCTCGCCGCCCGAGGCCACGTCGCACCACAGGCCCTCCTGGGCGAACAGCTCCAGCACCGCCGTGCAGGGGAAGGCCTTGGAGGCGAACACCACGTGGAAGTCCTCGTGACCCGCGTCGGCGCCCGCCTGCACGAACGCGCGGGCGCGGGCGCGCAGGTCGTCCTCCGCCACCGCGTACAGCGGCGTGCCGAACTCGCGCGCCAGCTCGATCGCGTCGCAGCCGCCCACCTCCAGGCGCCCGCGCTCGTTCAGGCGGCTGCCCAGGGGGAACACGCCGGAGAGGCTCGTGCCGGTGACCATGACCGTGATTATCGCGTCCCACAGCCGCCTGCGCCCGCAGCCGGCGGCGCGCGCCGCCCCGCCCGCCGCGCACCACCCTGGCCCCGCGCGCCTTGCCGCCACGCTCACGGACGCTTTACCCGCTTCTGCCACAATTCCCTCGATGGCTCCCGCGCGATCCAGCTTCGGCAAGGACAACGGCCTGCAGGCGCGCATGCTGCTCACCATGTTCCTGCTGGGGCTCGTCTACGTCGTCTTCGTCGGCGTGCTCGTCGCCGCCGGCGCCGGCGCCGGCATCATCGTCGTCGTCGCGCTCGTGCTGCTCGCGCTGCAGTTCTTCGGCTCCGACAAGATCGCGCTCGCCGCCATGGGCGTCAAAGAGGTCAGCGCCGCCGAGGAGCCCGAGCTGCACGCCGTCGTCGAACGGCTGTGCGTGCAGGCCGACCTGCCCAAGCCCAAAGTCGGCGTCATCGAGACCTCCATGCCCAACGCCTGCGCCATGGGCAAATCCAAGAAGAACACCACCGTCTGCGCCACCCGCGGCATCCTGCAGCTGCTCTCGCCCGCCGAGCTCGAAGGCGTGATGGCGCACGAGCTCACCCACGTCGTCAACCGCGACGTGCTCGTGATGACGCTCGCCAGCTTCTTCGCCACGCTCGCCTCCATGATCGCCCAGTTCGCGCTGTTCTTCGGCGGCGGCTTCGGCGGCGGCTACGGTCGCAGTCGCGACGAGGAGGAGGACATCATGATCGTGCTGCTCGTCTCCGTGCTCGTCTACGCCATCTCCTTCCTGCTGCTGCGCGCGCTCTCGCGCTACCGCGAGTTCGCCGCCGACCGCGGCTCCGCCGTGCTCACCGGGCGGCCCAGCGCGCTCGCCTCCGCGCTCATCAAGATCAGCGGCACCATGGAACGCGTGCCCACCCAGGACCTGCGCAAGGCCGAGGGCATGAGCGCCTTCTTCATCCTGCCCGCCCGCACCAAGCGCTCGCTCATGAACATCTTCGCCGACCACCCGCCGCTCGAGCAGCGCCTCGCCGCGCTCGAACGGCTCGAGTCGCAGCTGCAGCGCGCCGCCTAGTGACGCCCTCCCCGCGCCGGAGCTGAGCCGTGGGCCTGCGCGACATCCTCACCGGGCGCCACACCGTCAAGGGCCCCGCCCCCGATCGCCTGTTCGCCATCGCCACCGCGTACGTCACGCTGCAGGCCGAGCACGGCATCGAGCCCGCCGGCGCCGCCGCCATCGTCTTCCAGGCGCTCGCCACCAGCGAGTTCGAAAGCGCGCTGCGCGAAACCGAAGAGGTCGTGCGCGCCACCTGCGGCGAGAGCCGCACCACCGTCTCCAGCGAAACCGACAGCTACGGCTACCGCTGGACCGTGCTGCGCAACCCCGCCGGCGCCGCCAGCGTCGAAGACCTCGCCGTCGGCATCAACGCCGTCTCCAGCTCGATCGAGACCGCCGGCCACGGCGAGCGGCTGCTGTGCGCCGTGTTCGCCTTCACGCAGGCCGCCGCCGGCGGCGCCCAGCAGTCGCGCATCTACTTCATCTACAACTACAAGCGCGGCTACTGGTACCCGTTCGTCCCCGCCGGCGCGCGGGACTCCGACCAGGCCGAGCAGCGCTCCACCGAGCGCGAGCTGCAGCTCAAGGCGCAGATCGCCTCCGAACTGCCCATCGAGCCCGAAATCGAGCGCTGGTTCCCGCTCTGGGGCATCCCGATCTAGACAACGATCTGCCTGTTGCCCGTCTGCCTGTCGGACGACTGCCTGCCCCCCGTATGCCTGTCGGACGACTGTTGCACGATCGCCGGCCGGCGATCGAACATGCGTTCGCATGGGCAACCCTCCCTTCCGCCCCGTTCGCGAGATCGAAAGCGCGGTGCAGCGCGGCGAGCTGCGCACCGCCGTCGCCCTCGCACGCGACTTCTCCGCCGAGCACAAGCGTCCCGTGCCGCTGGGCGTCGCGCTCAAGCTGCTGCCGCTGATCGCCCAGCACAGCAGCCGCGAGTACGACGCCTACGCCGTGCGCTGGCTCGAGCGCTGGCTCGCCGAGACGCCCGCGCCCACGATCGAGCAGGCGGCGGAGGTGGCCGCCTCGCTCGCCGAGCTCCCCAGCGAGCCGCTGGGCGCCGCCAGCACGCTCGCCGAAGCGGTGTGAGCCGGCTGCGCAGCGCGGTCGGCCCGAGGTCGCGCCAGCGGCGCCGGGCCCTCCTCGTCAGTCCGGTATCAGGCCCTCGCCCGTGAATTCGCGGCCGGCCTCCGCGAAGCTCACGTCCGCCGGCGGCAGGATCACGTCCGAGCCCTCCAGCTCGTCCTCGCCCAGCGGCGTGCCGTGGCTGCGCACGAAGTCCAGCATCTGCGCGAACGCCTGCGCGAAGCCGTCTTCGCTGCCGCCCTCCACGATCGCCACCACCTCGCTCTCGAGCTCGTTCAGGCGCCGGGCGTCCTCGTCGGCGAGGCGGTACTGATCCTCGCCGGAGATGCGGACGATCATGCCTGGCCGCCGTCGGCGGGCTGCGTCGCCGGCTGCTCGCCCTCACCGCCGGCGCTCGCCTCGCCGCCCTCCGGCGCCGAGATCTGCGGCGCCTGCGCCGACGCCGGCGATCCCAGTTCCGCCTTCATCTTGGCCAGCTCGTCTTCCACCGCCGGCGCGCTCGACAGCTGCTTGAGCTGGCGGTCGATGTCGTCTTCGCCGGAGCCCAGCTGGGTCACGTCTTCGAACGTCCCCGCCGCTTCCAGCTCCTGCACCGCGTCCGCCCGCGCGCGCATGTTTTCGGTCTTGTCCACCGCGCGCTGCATCGCCAGCCCCACGTCGGCCATCTGCTCGCCCACGCCCGTCGCCGCCTCCGAGATCCGCACCTGCGCCTCGGCCGCCGAGTACTGCGCCTTGATGACCTCCTTCTTGGTGCGGAACGCTTCGATCTTGGCGCGCAGTTTCTGCTCGGAGTCGGTCAGCTTCTGCTGCTGGTCTTCCAGTTCGGAGACCTGCGTGTCCAGCGACTGCAGCTCCGTCTGCGCCACGTTCTTGCGTTCCAGCGCGGCCTTCGCCAGTTCTTCGTTGCCAGCCGCCAGCGCCTGGCGCGCCTGGGTGTCCAGCTTCACCACGTTCTGCTGCAGCGAGCTCTCCTGCATCTGCAGCCGCTTCTTCGCGGTCACCACGTCGGCGATGCCCTTCTTCACGTTCTGCAGCTGTTCCACCTGCTTCTGGTAGCTGTAGTCGAGCGTCTCGGCCGGATCTTCCGCCCTGTCGAGAAGCTTCGAGACCTTCGCCTTCACGACGGTTGACATGCGCCCGGTCAAGCCGGCCATCTGATCCTCCTATCGCTGTTCTGAGCCGCGGCCGGCGCGAGCTCGGCCAACCCGTCTAGCGTAGCCGACCGCAGCCGCCGGAGACGCCGCAGCAACCGCCCGCGCGCTCGCTCGCCGCACGCCGGGGCGGCCGCGCGCGCTCAGAGCCCCGCCGGGTGGCGGACCACGAACCCCGTGTTCGACTGGCGCAGCGGCCGCCAGCGCGGGCCCTGCTCGTTGGACGGGTCATCCGCCGCGCTCGTGTCCAGCCGCAGGCCCGCCACCGTCATGTACGCGTGGCCCGCGTTGGTGAAGATCGTCACCCAGCGTCCCTCGCCGGCCGCGCCCCAGCTCTCGAATTCGCCCGAGTCGAGCGGCATGCTCAGCAGGTCCGCGCCGTGCAGCGCGTAGGACACCGTGCCCGAGCAATCGTAGCCGGGAGAGGTGAAGGTGGGGTTGTGGCCACCCCCGTATATGTACGGAAGCCCGATCAGGTGGTTGCCCGCCCAGATGATTTCCTGCACCGCCGGCGGCGCCGACTCCGGCGCCGCCGCCAAACCGTTCACGTAGCGCGCCAGCGAGCCCGGCACCAGCAGCTCCGGCGCGCCTTCTTCGCTCGGTTCGCCCGCCGCCGTGGTCGTGGTCGTCGTGCTCGCCGCCGCGCCGCCCGTCGCCACGCCCGCTTCCGTCTGGGCAGGCGCCTGCGCCGCCGTGGCCGAGGTGCTCGCGTAGGGCACCACTTCGCCGGTCGCCGTCTTCTCGTACACCGGCCCCCTGTAGTTGAGCTTCGGCGTCTTCGCCGTCACCGGCGACGCGCCCGCCGGCGCCGACGTGGCGGCCGAGCCGCCCGCGCTCTTCGTGGACGGCGACTGTGCGCTAACTCCCCCGGTTCCGTTCGCCAGAGCGCTCGAAGCTCCGGCGAGGACGGTCGTCAAGCTTGCCAGAACCGCGGTACAGCTACGCATCCACACAACGGCAACCTCTTTCGTCGGCCTGCGGGGTTAGCTGACGGGCTAGCGCTGAAAGAGCCTGCGCTTCTCACGGTCACACCGCGGGATTCGCCCCAACAACTTGGGTCCCCCGTTCCCTGACATCTGGTCAAGGACTCGGCATTCGCGCGGGCACGCTAGCAGACTGCAATGACGGTTGCGGAGAGTGCATGCCCTTTCGCAGCCTTTCCCCGCAAATGCCGCGCTTTTTCGGCGATCGCTAGTGTGCCGCGGATGCGCAGCGTCGCGCACCGAGCGCAGCTCCCGCCGTCAGCCACGTTGCTGCTCGCCGCGCTCGCGTCGGCGCTGGCGCTGGCCGGGTGCGGCAAGAGCGGGTCGCAGCGCTACGGCGGCGCCGGTGAAACGCAGGCGCTCGCCACCGCCCCCGCCCACGGCGCGCTCGGCGTCGACACCCGCAACACCACCCGTCTCGGCGGCGCCGGCGCGGTCGCCGACGCGGCGTCGGTCGCGCACGCCGTCTATCCCGGCCTCACCGCCGCCACCCGCCCCTCCGTCGCCGTGCTCGTCGACCAGCGCCGGTGGCAGGTCGCGCTCGCCGCCTCGGTGCTCGCCAGCTCGCCCGTCGACGCGCCGATCCTCTACAGCGACGACGGGCGCACGCCCGCGTCGAGCGAAGCAGCGCTCGCCTCCATGCACCCGCTCGGCGCGCCCGCGCTCGGCGGCGCGCAGGTGATCCGCATCGGCACCACCGCCCCGCTCCCGCACGGCTATCTCGCCCACCAGCTCACCGCCCGCGCGCCCGCCGCCGCGGCCGCCGCGATCGCGAGCCTGCTCGTGAAGCTCGACGCAGGCAGCGCGCCGCGGCAGGCGATCGTGCTCTCACAGGCCGCCAGCCCCGCGATGGCGATGCCGGCCGCCTCGCTCGCCGCCGAGAGCGGCGCGCCGATCCTGCTGGTCTCCCCGGGCGGCGTCCCCGCGGCCACCGCCGCAGCGCTCGCCCGCATGCGCCGGCCCACCATGTACCTGGTCGACGCCGCAGCCGTCAGCCGCCGCACGCTGCACGCGCTGCGCCGCCTGGGAGCCGTCAGGACGATCCCGAGCGGCGGCGGCGAGCACTCCACGCTCGCCGAAGCGGCTGTGCAGAACTCGATCGAAGTGGCGCGCTACACCGACGGCGCCTTCGGCTGGGGCGTCAAAGAACCGGGCCACGGCCTCGTGTTCGCCAACGCCGCGCGCCCGCTCGACGCCCCCGCCGCGGCGCTGCTCGCCGCCACCGCAGACTACGGGCCGCTGCTGCTGCTCTCCCGCGCCACCGGCGTGCCGGCCGCGCTCGCCAGCTACCTGGCCGACATCCAGCCCGCCTACTCCGACCCGCAGTTCCCCGCCGTCCGCGGCGCCTACAATCACGGCTGGCTGATCGGCGACGAAAGCGCGATCTCCGCCGTCACCCAGGCCGAAATCGACTCCATGCTGCAGATCGTCGCGCGCACGCAGGCCTCAGAAGAACCGGAAGTCGAATAGCCACTCAAGCGAGGAGCACATGAGCCAAGCCGAGGATCCCCGCCGCCTGAGCCGCAAGGCGGCCACCCAGGAGGTCACCGTGGAGGACGTGCGCCAGCTGATGGGCGCCTCCACGCCGCACTTCGCGCTGCAGCTGCGCAACCGCATCGCCACGCTGATCGCCGACCTGCCCGCCGAGCACCCCGCGCGCGTCGAAGGCCAGCGCGAGATCGCGCGGCTCGAGCGCCTCGGCTTCGACGGCGAGACGCGCGGCGAGGGCGCCGCCGAGGGCGAGCGCCCGCTGCCCTCGCTCAACATCGCCGCCGCCACGCCCGCGCAGCGATAGCCGCTCGCCGCGTTCAGCGTCCCCGTTCGGGCGCCCGCGCGCGGCGCGCCACCGCATAGCGGCCGCGCAACAGCCTGAAGCACACGATCACGACCACCGCGTCCACCGGCAGCAGCACGTAGTTCAGCCAGCGCGGCGCGCTGCCGCGCACCAGCAGCACCACCACCACCGCGACCGTGTGCAGCACCACCGCCGGGATCACCGCCAGCATCGTGGTGTGCGGGCGAAAGCCGCCGAGGTGCTCGCGCAGCGCCACCTCGGTCGTTCCGATCACCACCGCGCCGATGCCCGCCCCGAGCAACGCCGCATTGCCCTGATATCCCCTCACCCACGCCACCACCGCGCCGATCATGCCCACCAGGATCAGCAGCTCGGACAGCGGCAGCGGATGCCACGGCGCCTGCGGGCGCTCGCCCACGGCCTTGATGTCGCTGATCAGGCCCACGCTGCGCTGCGAGCCGCGAGCGGGCGCATCGTCGATGCCCACCGCCGGCCGGTGCTGGCCCGCCTGGCTCGGCCTGCGCTTGCGCGATCGTGAGCGCCGCCCGGGATTGCGCCTTGCCACGGCGCTCGTCAGAGCTCAGGCGGGCATTGGGCGCGCTGCATCGACGTCGATGCTAGCGCCTATGCTGCCTCTCGGTGTCCCGTTCCCGCGCAGATGCGCCGCCCAGCGCCGCCGCCTCCGGCGCCGCCGCCGCCGGCGCCGCCGCCGCCGGCATCCCCGGCAGCTCGCTGCCCGGTCCCTTCCCGGTGGGCGAGTACGCCGGCGCGCTGCGCGCCAAGCTGCGCTCCTTCGCGCGCGTGCAGCTGCTCGGAGAGCTGATCAACCTGCGCGTGTCCCGCGCGCGCGTGTACTTCGAGCTGCGCGACGCCGGCGGCGCGATCCCCTGCGCCGCCTGGCGCGCGGACTGGGAGGAGATCACCGCGCGCGCCGGCGGCGCCCCGAGCGAGGGCATGCAGGTCGTGGTCGCGGGCGGCTGCGACTACTACGCCGGCAGCGCCACCTCCTCGCCCGGCTTCTCCTTCGACGTGCTCGACCTGCGCCTCGCCGGCGCCGGCGACCTGCTCGCGCGCATCGAGCGACTGCGCAAGCAGCTGCACGCGGAGGGGCTGCTCGATGCGCAGCGCAAGCTCGCGCTGCCCGCCCTGCCGCGCACCATCGGCGTGGTCACCGGCGAGGGCGGCAAGGCGCGCCACGACGTGCTGGCCGCCCTGCAGCGGCGCGGATGGGCGGGGCGGCTGGTGTGGGCCTTCACGCCGGTGCAGGACCGCCACGCCGCACCCGCGATCACCCGCGCGCTCGGTGAGCTCGCCTCGGCAGCCGCCGTCGAGGTGGCGATCGTCGCTCGCGGCGGCGGCTCGCTCGTCGACCTGCTGTGCTTCTGCGACGAGACGCTGTGTCGCACGGTGGCGCTGCTGAGCGTCCCCGTGATCGCCTCCGTCGGCCACCACACCGACCGCACGCTGCTCGACGACGTCGCCGCCGTGAGCTGCTCCACGCCCACCCACGCAGCCGAAGCCGCCGTCGGCGTGGACTGCGTGCGCGCGCGCCGCCAACAGGCCATCGCCGCAGCGCGCCTGCGTGAGCAGGGACGCCGCGCGGTGCTCGCACGCGCGCGCACGCTGGTGTCGCTGTCGCGCGCGCCCGCCGCGCACCTCGAGCGCCAGCGCGCGCGCCTGCACCAGCAGCTGCGCGAGATGCGCGCGAGCTCGCGCCGGCGCGTCCACGGCGAGCACCGGCTGACCGAGCGACGGGCGATGGTGCTCGAGCGCAAGGCCGCCGCCGAGCTGCGCGACTGCCGCGAGCGACGCCCGCGGGAGCTCGAGCGGCTGGCGCTGGCGCTCGCCGGGCACGACCCGCAGCGCACGCTCGAGCGCGGCTACGTGCTCGCGCGCACCCCGCAGGGATCGCCCGTCGCCACCGCCGCCCGCGCGCTCGAGGCGGGACGCCTGCGGCTGCGCTTCGCCGACGGGTCGCTCGACGCAAGCGTGGAGGAGCGGTGAGCGAGCCCGCAGCGCTCACCTACGAGGCCGCGGCCGCGCGCGTGGAGGAGATCATCCGCCGCCTGGACTCGGGCGAGGCGAGCCTCGAGGAGACGCTCGCGCTGATCGGCGAGGGCAAGCGCCTGATCGAGCTGTGCGCCGGTCAGCTCGCGGCCGTCGGCAACGCGCTCGAGGAGCTGCGCCTGGACGAGCTGGTCGCCCGGCTAGAAGCGGAGGCCGGCGCTTGAGCACCTGGCAGGCGCTCGCCGGGCTGGAGCTCGAGGTGGAGGGGTACGCGCTCGAGCCGCTGCAGGCCCAGGTGTCGAGCGCCTTCGAGCGCAAGAGCACCGTGATCCACCTGCACGGCGCGGGTCTCGAGGGCCTGGGCGAGGACGTCACCTACGACGCCGTCGACCACGAGCTCCTGCAGGCCGCCGGCCCCACGCTCGAGCTCGCGGGGCGCCACACGCTCGGCTCCTTCTGCGAGCAGGTGCAGGAGCTCGAGCTGTTCCCCGAGCCGCCCCAGCGCGAGGTCTCCGCCCGCTACCGCCGCTGGGCCTTCGAGTCAGCCGCGCTCGACCTCGCGCTGCGCCAGGCCGGCCTCGCGCTGCACGGCGCGCTCGCGCGCGAGCCGCGGCCGGTGCGCTTCGTGGTCTCGCTGCGGCTGGGCGAGCCGCCCACGATCGAGCCGCTGCGCAGGCGCCTCGAGCTGTACCCGCGGCTGCGCTTCAAGCTCGACCCCACGAGCTCCTGGGAGGAGCCGCTGATCGCCGAGCTCGTGGCCACCGGCGCGGTCGACTCGGTCGACTTCAAGGGCTACTACTCCGGCTCGATCGTGGACCAGCCGCCGGACCCGGAGCTCTACCGGCGCGTCGCGGAGGCGTTCCCCCAGGCGTGGATCGAGGACCCGGCGCTCACGCCCGAGACCGACGAGGCGCTCGCCGCGCATCGCGAGCGCTTCTCCTGGGACGCCCCGATCCACTCGATCGCCGACATCGAGGCGCTGCCCTACCCACCGCGCATGGTCAACGTCAAGCCCTCGCGCCTGGGCGGCCTGCGCAACCTGCTCGACGCCTACGACTACTGCGCCGCGCGCTCCATCGGCAACTACGGCGGCGGGCAGTTCGAGCTCGGCGTTGGGCGCGGCCAGAACCAGTACCTGGCCTCGCTGTTCCACCCCGACGCCCCCAACGACGTCGCCCCCACCGGCTTCAACCTGCCCGAGCCGACCGGCGGGCTGCCCTCCAGCCCGCTCGCCCCGGCCCCCTCCGAGTCCGGCTTCCGCTGGGGCTGAGCGCACCGCGCGAGCACGAGCCGGCGCTCCCGCCGGGCGCGCGCAGCCGGCGCTCGCGCGCCCGGCTGCGCAACTTCCGTCCCAGCCGTCGGTTTGCAGACGCAATACCCGATAGCCTCGGGGGCCGCCGCCGGGCAGTGTGCCTGGGCTGGCCGAGGGTGGTTCTGCGCGAAGGAGCTGCACGACTTGGCGAGCACAACCCACAAGCGATCGAGCTGCGCCGCCTTGGCCGCGTTCGCCGTGTGCCTGCTCGCGGCGTTCGCCGACCCTGCATGGGCCGGCAGCGACCCCGGTGGCGCCAGCGCCGGCGCAGGCAGCTCGAGCTCGGACCGCAGCGCCAGCTCGAGCTCGGACCGCAGCGCCAGCCCGAGCGCCGGCTCCGGCGGCAGCTCGACGCGTGCCGCGAAGGCCAAGCCCGCCTCGCCCCACGTGCTCAGCGTGCGCATCACCGGCGTCGCCTGCGTGCCCTACGCGAGCTGCAGCGGCAACCCCCACCAGGTGTCGCTGCACGGCCAGCTCGAACTGCGGGGGATCGGGCTGAAGTCCGGCATGGAGGTCGCCTTCGCCAAGCGCCCGGGCGCGCGCGTCACGCGCACCTCCCCCGCCGCGCACCTGCGCTCCGCGCGCGGCACGCTCTTGGTCGAGGTCCCCAAGCGCGCCCACAGCGGGCACATCATGGTCCTGCTCGGCCACGGGCGCTACACGAGCTCCTATGGGCCCATCTACGTCTACGCCCATGCCCTGCACCCGCCGGCGCCGAAGGACCCGCCGGCGGCGACCAGCACCTCCGCCACCGGCACGCCGTTCGAAGGCCAGGGCATGTGGATCTGGTACGTGAGCGCCTCCGACCACGGCAGCGTGGCCTCGATCGTCGAACAGGCGCACGCCGCCGGCGTCACCACCCTGTTCATCAAGAGCTCCGACGGATCGAGCAACTACTGGAGCCAGTTCTCGCCGCAGCTGGTGGCCGAACTGCACGCCGCCGGGCTGCGGGTGTGCGCCTGGCAGTACGTGTACGGGAGCGACCCCGCCGGGGAGGCCGAAATGGGCGCCGAGGCGGTGGCCGACGGCGCGGAATGCCTGGTGATCGACGCCGAGTCCGAGTACGAAGGGCGCTACGCCGCCGCGCAGGCCTACATCTCCGACCTGCGCGCCAAGATCGGCGCGGAATACCCGCTCGGCCTCGCCTCCTTCCCCTACGACTGGGACCACGCCTCGTTTCCCTACTCCGTCTTCCTCGGTCCCGGCGGCGCGCAGTACAACGCGCCCCAGATGTACTGGCACGACATCGGCCAGTCCGTCGACACCGTCTACGCCAACACCTGGATCGCCAACCGCATCTACCAACGCCCCATCTTCCCGCTGGGGCAGACCTACGGCGGCGTGTCCTCCGCGGAACTGCTGCGCTTCCGCGAGGAGGCCGTGGACTACGGCGCCACCGGGCTGTCGTTCTGGGACTGGCAGGAAACCAAGGCCGGCGGCTGGAGCACGCTGGCCGAAGCGCTCTCGCCGCTCACCAGCGTGGTGCCCAACGCCAGCTGGCCGGAACTGCGCGCCGGCAACAAGGACGACGCCGTGCTGTGGATGCAGGAGCACCTCGCCACCGCCGAGCCCTCCCAGGAAACCACCGGCGTGTTCGGCGCGCAGACCGTCACCAACGTCGAGGCCTTCCAGAGCGCGCACGGCATCGTGCCCAGCGGCGTCGTAGAAGCCGCCACCTGGGAAGCGCTGCTCACGCTCGCCCCGGTCGCCGTCGAGTGGACCGGGGCCAACTCGCCCAAGGACTGAATCGGCGCGAGCGCCGTGTCGCGCCGCTCGCGGGCGCTCCCGTGCGCTTTCTAGATGGCGTTGTGCGACGGACCCGCGTCGATGGATCTGTAGCTTAGGCCACACACTACAGCAAACGCCCAGTCATTACATCACCACACCCGCGTATTATGCGAGGTGTGGGGTTCCTTATATGAACGAGACGGCGAAGATCGAGCGGATACGCGCAGTATCAAGCGCGTTCACGCCCGGCGCACCGGTGAGTCAGCTTGACATGCTCGCCGGACGGACCGACCAGCTGACCGATGTGGTCAGCGCTGTGTCGATGCGGGGCCAGCACGTCGGCCTGTATGGAGAGCGTGGAGTCGGGAAGACGTCGCTCGCCACGGTCCTCGCGGAGTACTTCGGGATCGTGGGCGCCGTCACCGGTTTGAAGGCGGTGCTCGTCAACTGCAGTACGGACGACACCTTCGAATCGCTGTGGCGAAACGTCTTCATCGAGCTGGACGTCGAGACTCCAGACATCGCCATCACGCCTGAGCTCGTACGCAGGACGCTGCAGAGCGGCGCGCCGGAGAGCTTGATCGTGATCGACGAGCTTGATCGTCTCGAGGACGACGACGCGCTGACGGCCCTGGCGGACACCATCAAGACACTTTCCGATCACGCCGTCAACTCGACGCTCATCCTGGTGGGTGTCGCCCGTTCGATCGGCGAACTGATCGGTGAGCACGCATCGATCGTGCGCGCCCTGGTGCAGATCGAGATGCCACGGATGCGCCTCGAAGAGCTTGGAGCGATCGTCATCAAGGGGTGCGAACAGGCCGGATTGACCGCGGAGCAGGCGGCCGTCGACGACATCGCGGCACTTTCGGAGGGCCTGCCTCACTACACCCATCTGCTTGCGCTGCACGCCGGCCTGCGCACCGTCCAGAACGATAGGAGTGAGATCACTCTCGACGACGTCCGCCATGCGATTCCCAAGGCGGTCGATCGCCATACGATCCTGAGCGACTATCAGAGGGCCACACGCAGCGCCCGCAAGGACGCGCTCTTCGCGGAGGTTCTGCTCGCATGCGCGCTCGCCCCGAAGAACCAGCTCGGGTTCTTCACCTCGGGGGCGATTCGCGACCCTCTCGAGGTCATCGCAGGTCGACGCATCGAGATCCCCGCGTTCTCGAACCACCTGAGCCAGTTCCTCGAAGCCGAGAGGGGCGCCGTGCTCCAGCGAGAGGGCTCATCCCGGCGATACTTCTACCGCTTCGCCGACCCGATCTTTCAGCCCTACGTGATCCTCGCCGGGCTCTCTCAGGGGCTCATCAGCGACGAGCGGCTGCGCACGCTGCAACACCGCGAGCACCAGGAGCCCGTCCCCGGCACCTATGAGGCCGACAAGCCTACGTCGCTCTTCTGAGACGAGACCGGGGCCAGCTCCTGTGCATCCATCGCACAGGAGCGACCCAGAACGACGTATCGCGCCGGCTGCTGTCGCGCCGGCTATCGCTCGTCAGAGGCGCTGGATCAGCGTGCCGGTGCCGAGCCCCCCGCCGCAGCACATGGTCACGAAGCCGACCTCCTTGTCGGAGCGCTCGAGCTCGTGCAGCAGCGTGGTGATCAGGCGCGCGCCGGTGGAGCCGAGCGGGTGCCCGAGCGCCATCGCGCCGCCGTTGACGTTCACGCGGTCCATGTCCGGCGCGAGCTCACGACGCCACGCCGCCACCACCGGCGCGAACGCCTCGTTGATCTCGAACAGGTCGATGTCGCCGATCTGCATGCCGTTGCGCTCGAGGATCTTGCGCGTCGCCGGGATCGGCCCCTCCAGCATTTTCACCGGGTCGCAGCCCACGGTGGTCTGGTCCACGATCCGCGCCCGCGGCGTCAGCCCCAGCTCTCTGGCCTTCTCGGCGCTCATCAGCAGCACCGCGGCGGCGCCGTCGGAGATCTGCGAGGAGTTGCCGGCGGTGATCTTGCCGTCGGACTTGAACGCCGGCCTCAGCTGCGAGAGCGCCTCCAGGCTGGTGTCCGGGCGGATGCCCTGGTCGGTCACGTAGGTGTCGCCGTTCACCGTCATCGGCACGATCTCGCGCTCGAAGCGGCCCTCCTCGGTGGCCTGCGCGGCGAGCATGTGCGAGCGCAGCGCCAGCTCGTCGAGCTCGGAACGGGAGATCTCCCACTGATCGGCGATCATCTCCGCGCCGAGGCCCTGGCCCACGATGTTGTGCTTGGCCAGCAGCTCCGGCGGGAAGGCCAGGCCGAACTCCTGCTGCGTCTGCGCCACCGCCGCGAACGGCAGGTGGCCCATGTGCTCCACGCCCGAGCCGATGATCGCATCGTGCACGCCCGCCGCGATCAGCCCCGCGGAGAAGTTGACCGCCTGCTGCGCCGAGCCGCACTGGCGGTCCACGGTGGTGCCCGGCGTCTCGATCGGCAGGCCCTCCTGCAGCCACGCGTTGCGCGCCACGTTCAGGCCCTGCTCGCCGAACTGCGACACGCAGCCCGCCACCACGTCTTCGACCTGCGCCGCGTCGATGCCCGCGCGCCTGATCACCTCCGCGTAGCACGTGCCCAGCAGCTCGTTGGGGTGGGTGTCCTTGTAATAGCCCTTCTCCTTGTGGCCGCGGCCGATCGGCGTGCGCACGGCCTCCACGATCACAACTTCGCGGCCCTCTGGTTGCCTCATCTCGGAAGTCCTCCTACGGGAGTTGCGGGGCGTTGACGGAGCGGAGCCGGGGGCGCCAGCGAGGCGCGGCGCGCTCTGATTAGATGCCCGGACCCTGCACCGGGTACTGTACCGCCTCCCTAGATTGACTGGTCAGTCAGCCAGGACGGCGGCGCCCGGCTGGCCCGTAGAACCGAGAGAGGAAGAGGAGGAACGTGAGCAAACGCCTCGCGATAGTCGGCAGCGGCACGATCGCATGCGGCCTGGCGGCGACCGCGGCCCACCACGGCCCCGTGCTGCTGCTGGCGCGCTCGGACAGCTCCGCCGAGCGCGCGCGGGCGAGCGTGGAGAAGACGCTCAGCAAGCTGGAAGCGGAAGTCGACCCCGAGCACGTGCAGGTCGTCACCGACGAGCAGGAGCTGGCCGACGCCACCTTCGTGGTTGAGGCCGTGGTCGAGGACCACGACGTCAAGGCCAAGCTGCTCGGCGAGCTGGACGCGCTCGTATCGCCCGAGACGATCCTCGCCAGCACCACCTCCTCGCTGTCCGTGGAGCGCCTCGCCGAGGCCAGTGGCCGTCCAGAGAGGTTCCTCGGGCTGCACGTGTTCAACCCCGTCACCAGGATGCAGCTGGTCGAGCTGATCTTCCCGAAGGCCGCCAGCGCAGACACGCGGGCGCAGGCGCTCGCGCTGTGCGAGGACTTCGAGAAGACGCCCGTGGAGGTTCCCGACATCCCCGGCTTCGTGGTCAACCGGCTGCTGTTCCCCTACCTGTTCAGCGCGGTGCGCCTGCAGGAAGAGACCGGCATGCAGGCGGCCGACATCGACACCTGCATGCAGCTCGGCGCCGGGCACCCGATGGGGCCGCTCGCGCTGCTCGACCTGGTCGGGCTGGACGTCTCCAAAGCGATCGGCGAGACCATCGGCGAGACGATCCCGCGGCGCGTCGAGCAGCTGGTCGCCGAAGGCGCGCTGGGGCGCAAGAGCGGGCACGGCCTGCACACCTATGAGCCGCGCAGCTGACCGTCCGCGCGAAATGTCGCTGTCAGCGAGCTGACCGCTCTTCGCCAGAACTTATCCTCGAGCTGCTTAGTTTTAAGTCGCGTTGATCATGCACGCGATACTGGGAGCTGCGACGTTCAACACGTCGCATCGCACACCCGCCTCCTCCCAGTGCGCACGATCCGGTCCGCTCCCCCCGCGGGCCGGACGTGTTTAAGCGCCGGGCTCGCGCTGCTCGCGCCGCGGCGAGGACCCGCGCTCGGGCAGGGCGCGCTCAGGCGTCCCCGTCCTGCTGCTCGCGCCGCGGCGAGCGCCCGCGCTCGCGGATGCGCACCGACTCGATGCGGTTGTCGCGCACCGACTCCACCCTGATCGAGTAGCCGTCGGCGTTGACCGTGTCGCCGCGTCGCGGCAGGCGGCCCAGCTCGGCGAACACGAAGCCGCCCACGGAGTTGTAGGCGTCGCTGTCGACCGGCAGCTCGAGGCCGTAGTCCACCAGGTCGGTGACCGCCACATGGCCGCGTACGAACCAGTCGCCGTTGGCCAGGCGCCGGATCTCGCCCGCCGCCGGGTCGGTCTCGTCGGCGATCTCGCCGACCACCTCCTCGATGATGTCCTCGACCGTCACCACGCCCGCCACGCGCCCGTACTCGTCCACCACGATCGCCATCGAGCTGCGCTGCCGCTGCAGGTCGGCCAGCAGGTCGTCCAGCGGCTTGGTCTCGGGCACGATCGGCGCGTCGTGCACGATCGGCTCGACCGGCGCGTGCGGGCCCTCGCGCATCAGCTGGCCGGCGAGCGTGCTCACGTGCACCAGGCCGCGCACGCGGTCGCGGTCGCCCTCTTCGGTCACCACCAGGCGCGTGTGGCCGCTGGAGATGCACAGGCGCAACGCGCTCTCCACGTCCTGGGAGACGTCCAGCGTGACCACCGCCGGGATCGGCGTCATCACCTGCCGCGCCTCCTGCTCGTGCAGGTGGAACACGCCGGTCAGCATGCCCGCCTCGCCGCGGTCGATCTGCCCGCCCGCCTCGGACTCCGCGATCAGCAGCTTCAGCTCGTCGGTGGAGCCGCTGGCGCGCTCCACGCTCATGTCCACCCCCAGCAGCCGCAGCACGCGGTCGGCCACCGCGGTGAGCGCCAGGATGAACGGCCGGAACAGCGTGCTGAACGCCTGCAGCGGCCGCGCCACGCGCCGCGCCACCGCCTCCGCACGGTCGATCGCGTAGAACTTCGGCACCATCTCGCCGGCCACAAGCTGCACCGAGGAGATGAACAGGAACGCCACGATCACGGCGATCACCACCGCCACGCCGTGACCGAGCGCTTCGCCGAGCGGCGGCTTCAGGATCCCGGCCAGCGCCGGCTCGCCGAGCGCGCCGATGCCGATCGAGGTGAGCGTCACGCCGATCTGCACCGCGGAGATGTACTCGTTCACGTCGCCGATCTGCTGCAACGCCAGCGCCGCCCCGCGGGCGCCTTCCTCGCGCAGCACCTCCAGCCGCGCGCGACTCGAGCGCACCAGCGCGTACTCGGCGATCACGAAGAACGCGTTGACGCCCACCAGCAGCGCCGTGATGATCAGCTTCAGGCCGTTCACGCGCGCTCGCAGCGTCCCCGCAGGGGCGAGACCCCCGCCGCGCGCCGTTCGCCCTCGCCGCCGCCCCGGCCAGCGCAAGCCCGGCTGCGCAGGCCCGCCGGGGCCACGCTACTTCGAGGAGGCTCTCCTTCGTCGTTCATCAGGCGCTCGACGCTCCGAGGGTAGCAAGCACGATCGTCGGAAGTGAGCAGCGACGCGACCCCGGACGGCGACGACGCTACCGGAGCGCGTCGATCTGCGCCGCGAGCGCGAAGTCGCTGTCGGTCAGCCCGCCCTCGGAGTGGGTGCTGAGCGTGAGGCGCAGCTTGTTCCAGCCGTGCACGAGGATGTCGGGGTGGTGGTTGGCCGCCTCCGCCAGCTCGGCCACCGCGTCGACGAAAGCGATCGCAGCGGCGAAGTCCGCGAGCGCCAGCTCGCGCACGATCGTCTCTCCCTCGCGACGCCAGCCGTCGAGCTCGCCCAGTTGCGCTTGTATCTGCTGCTCGCTCAGCTTCGCCACGCTGGCGTGAGCTTACCCCGCCGCCCTCGCGCTCACACGCCGATCGCGCGCGGGCGGCGGCGACGCCTCCCCTACAGTCACCCGCATGCGCATCGTGAGCCTCGTGCCCCATGCCACCGAGCTGCTGTTCGCGCTGGGAGCCGGCGATGAGCTGGTGGGGGTGACGCACGAGTGCGACTACCCGCCGGCCGCGGCGGAGCTCGCGCATCTCACGCGCAACGCGCTGCCCGACGGCCTCGGCGCGGCCGAGATCGACGCGGCGGTGCGCGAGCGCACGCTGCGCGGCGAGTCGATCTACGAGCTCGACGAGGCCGCGCTGGCCGAGCTCGAGCCGGAGCTGATCGTGACGCAGGCGCTGTGCCCGGTGTGCGCCGTCTCCTACGAGGACGTCACCGAGATCGCAGCGAAACTGCCCTCGGCGCCGCGCGTGATCGCGCTCGACCCGAAGACGCTGGGCGAGGCGCTCGGCGACGTGCGCACGCTCGCCGAGGCCACCGGCCGGCGCGACCGCGGCGTGGAGCTGGTGGCCGCCGCCGCCGGGCGGATCGACCGCGTGAAGCTGGCGGTTCGCGGCGCCGCGCGCCCACGCGTGGCGGCGCTCGAGTGGCTCGAGCCGGTGTTCGCCGCCGGGCACTGGACGCCGCAGCTGATCGAGCTCGCCGGCGGCGAGGACGCGCTCGGCATGCCCGGCGAACCGTCCGAGGCGGTCTCCTGGGAGCAGCTCGCCCAGGCGCGTCCAGAGGTGATCGTGGCGATGCCATGCGGCTATGAAGAGCGGCGCGCGCTGGCCGAGGCGCAAGCGCACGCCGCCGAGCTGGCCGCGCTCGGCGCGGCGCGCGTGCTCGCCGTCGACGCCTCCGCCTACTTCTCCAGGCCGGGCCCCCGCCTGATCGACGGGCTCGAGCTGCTCGCGCACGCGCTGCACCCGGAGCGGGTGAGCGAGCCGCCGCCCGGCGCCGTGGTGCTGGAGCTGGCGGGCTCGGCGTAGCCCGGCGCAGCCGCGAGGCACGGCGAGGCCACGGCGGGCCAGCTCAGGCGAAGCCGCTGCCGGAGGCCGCCGACACCGCGATCGCACCGATCGCCGCGGCCGCCGCCAGCAGCACGCAGGCGGCGATGCCGAGCGCCGGCATGCGCCGGTCGTCCGCCGCGCGCAGCGCAAGACCGGCCAGGAAGCCGCCGATCAGGCCGCCCACATGCGCGCCCACGGAGATGTTGGCGAGCGTGAAGCTGAGCACCAGGTTGATCACGATCAGGCCGCCGATGCCGGACTGCTGCACGCTCACGCCGCGCGCGCGCAGCTCGACCACGGCCGCGCCCATCAAGCCGAAGATCGCGCCGGAGGCGCCGAGGCTGGGGTCGGCGGTGCTGAACACCACGCCGAAGGAGCCCGCCAGCAGCGCCGTGGAGTAGATCACCGCGAAGCGCAGCGAGCCGATCGCCGGCTCGAGCATCAGCCCCAGCAGATAGAGCAGGTACATATTGAAGCCGATGTGCACGAAGTTCTCGTGCAGAAACGCGCTGCTCACCAGGCGCCAGTACTGGTCGTAGGGGTGGGCGATCGCTTCCCTGAACAGCACGCCTTCGTCGATCACCTTGCCGTGGATGCCGGTGCCGAACACGGTGAACTGGCCCTGCTCGCTCAGGAACGCCGCCACGTTGATCGCGATCAGCGCGTAGGTCACGCGCGGCGCCCGCGCGGCGCTGCGCATGCGCACCACCCTGGTGCGCTGCTTGGCGCACTCGGGGCAACGCATGCCGACCGCCGTGGGGGTCATGCAGTCGGGACAGATCGGCCGCCCGCAGTTCGAGCAGGAGACCCCCGTCTCGCGCGAGGGGTGGCGGTAGCAGGTGGCCATGTGCGGGAGTCAGAGCCTAGCTGGGGCCGCGACGGTCGAGCATCGCGGCGCCGGCCTCGATGGCTCAGTCCCTGCGCAGCAGCCTGCGCGCCTCGCGCCCGGCGTCCGCCAGCGCGCGCTCGGCGGCCTCGCGCACGGCCTCGAGGCCCTCGGGCGCGGCCTCGCGCGCGTGCCGGCGCGCGCGCAGCAACACCAGCGCCGCGCCGGCGCTGCCGCCGATCACCACCGCCGCGGCCGGCCTCACCCAGTTGCGCGGGTCGCGCATCGCCGAGAGCTCCCACGCCTCGAGCTCGTCGGCGGCCAGCTCGGTGATGTTGGTGAGCGCTCCCTCCAGGCGCTCCGCGAGGTCCGCCGGCGGCTCCACTGGCGCGAGCGCTTCGCGCAGCAGCAGCTCGAAGTTGGGCGCGGCCTCAGTCATGCACCGCCTCCTCCAGCTGCTTGATGGCGCGATGGATGAGCACCTTGGTGGCCCCGTCCGAGCGTCCCAGCGCGCGCGCAATCTCGCGGTTGTCCATGCCGAGCGCGAAGCGCATGATCAGCGCCTCGCGGCGGTCGTCCGGCAGCGCCTGCACGCCGTCCAGCACACGGCTGAGCTCGTCGCGCCCCTCGACCAGCTGCTCGGTGGTGTGCGCGGCGGCCAGCGCGGTGGTGTCGTCGATCGGCGAGACCGGCTTGCGTGAGCGGTCGCGGTACAGGTTGGCGGCGAGGTTGTGCGCGATGCGGATCAGCCACGGGCGCAGCGGCCGCCCGTGCGATTCGCGTTGCGCGCGCTCGAAGTGCCGGTAGGCCTGCAGGAAGGTCTGCTCTGTCAGGTCCTCGGCGTCGTGATGGTCGCCGACGCGATAGTAGGCGTAGCTGTACACGTCGCGCAGGTGCGCCCGATAGAGCTCCGAGAACTCCGCGTCCAGCTGCGCCTTGGGCTTGTGATCTGAAGCCTCCTCGCTCACTCATTCGCACCCTACCTCCGCGGCGCGGCGCCGCGCTCACGCGGCGCGCGAGACCTCGCGGTCCGGGGAGCGCTCCGGCGCAGGCTCCGGGGCGGCGGCGACCTCGCCGCCGAGCCACTCCCACTGCAGCCGCACGCATGCCCAGATGCGATCGGTGACGCCCGCCGCCAGCGCCGGCGAGCAGCGCTCCACCGTGGGGAACAGCAGCGGCCGGCCCACGCGCAGGCGCACGCGCCGGGGCCGGATGCGCCAGCCTCGGCGCACCTGGTCGCTGCCGATCACCGTCACCGGCGCCACCGGCGCTCCGGTTTCGAGCGCCAGGCGGCCGACGCCGCGCCGCGGCTGGGCCAGCGACCCCGAGCGGATGCGCGTGCCCTCCGGGAACACCACCACGCAGTCGCCGCGTTCGAGGATCGCGCGCGCGGTCTGCATGGCGGCGCCGTCGCCGGCGCCGCGGTCCACCGGGAAGGCGCCCAGCGCGTTCAGCGCCACCGCCTGCCAGCGCTTCTCGAACAGCTCGCGCTTGGCCATGTAGTAGACCGGGCGGCGCAGCAGCGTGCCGATCACGAACGGGTCGAGGAAGCTGCGGTGGTTGGCCGCCAGCAGCAGCGGGCCGCTGCTCGGCAGGTGCTCGCGGCCGATCCGCTGCATGCGGAAGTACACCAAAAAGAACGGCACGAACAGCGCGCGGATGAACCAGTAGAAGAGCGGGTTCACGCCCCGCCGCAGCGAGCGCTCACGGAAGCCGTCGAGGTCCGCGCCGGGCTGGCGCGCGCGCGCCAGCTCCGCGGCGTGGGCGCCCTCGGGCGCACGCACCCGGTCGCGCTCGGGGAGATGGTCCGGATCCCGCTTGACGATGCGTTCGCGCACGTACCTGATACACCGCGCCGGAGCGCACCGTTACATGCCGTCGCAGGCCACACCCGCCGGTACCATGCCGTGCAGCGACGCCGTTCGCGCGCCGGAGTAGCTCAGCTGGTAGAGCACCTGTCTTGTAAACAGGTGGTCACGGGTTCGAGTCCCGTCTCCGGCTCTGCGCGCAGCCCGAGCACCGCGCCGCAGAGCACCCTCGGAGCGCGCCGGGAGGCGCACCTTCATACTCCCTGCGATGGACGCCGAGCACGCACGCGAGCTCCTCGCACGGGAGCGCGCGCGCATCGAACACGCGCTGGCCGGCCTCACCCGTGGCTCGGTGGAAGACGTGCCCGACCCCTCCGACGCCTCGGACGCAGGCGAGGAGCTGTTCGAGCAGGAGCTCGCAGAGGGCGAGACGCGGGCGCTGCGCGAGGAGCTCGAGGCAATCGCGCGCGCCGAGCGGCGGCTCGCGGACGGCACCTACGGCATCTCGGTGCACAGCGGCGAGCCGATCCCCGACGCGCGCCTGGAGGCGGTCCCGTGGGCGGAGCGCACCGCCGAGGAGCAGGCACAGCTCGACGCACGCGGCGGCTGACCCTGGCGCCGGGGCGGCGGCGTTTGTCGGCTCGTTGACCGCGAACCGCTGGGATTGACGGCAGCGAACCATGACTGTACGCTGAGCGGCGGCGGAGCACCGTTCCGCGGGGGACGGGAGGTGCACACCTGACTGACCGGAGGTAGGGATGCTCGGGCGGATGTGGGCTTGCGCGAGGGACGTGACCGGGCGGCGGCGCGCCTTCGGACTGTGCCTGCTGGCCGCGTTGGCGGCGGGGGCCGCCGCGATGGCACCGGTCGCCTCCGCCGGCTCGGCGCAGCTGTTCGACTGGGGAGCCAACCAGAGCGGGCAGCTCGGCGACGGCACCACGGCCCCGAGCGACTCCGCAACGGCCGTCAACGGCCTGGAAGCCGTGACGAGCACGGCGAGCGACGGCGGCCACACGCTGGCGCTGCTCGCGAACGGCACGGTGATGGCATGGGGCGGCAACGCCTACGGCCAGCTCGGCGACGGCACCACCGAAAGCAGCTACGCGCCGGTGCCCGTGAGCGGGCTGGAAGGCGTGACCGCGATCGCCGCCGGCGAACGCTTCAGCCTCGCGCTGCTGGCCGACGGCGACGTCGTGGCCTGGGGAGCCGACGAAGCAGGGCAGCTTGGCGACGGCTCGGGCGAAGCGAGCAGCACGCCGGTGCCGGTGGCGAGCCTGACGGGGGTCCGCGCGATCTCGGCGGGCAGCGACTTCGGCCTGGCCCTGAGCGCCGGCGGGACCGTGATGAGCTGGGGAGGCGACGGGTGGGGACAGCTCGGCGACGGCGGCGGCGCAGGCAGCCGCACGCCGATGCCGGTGAGCGGCCTCGAAGACGTCACCGCGATCTCCGCCGGGGATCTGTTCGGCCTCGCATTGCTGGGCGACGGCACGGTGATGGCTTGGGGCGCCCACAACTACGGCCAGCTCGGGGACGGCAGCTTCAACGAAAGCGCGGGACCGGTCGAGGTGAGGGAACTGACCCGCATCACCGCGATCTCGGCGGGCGGGGACCACAGCCTGGCGCTGACCGACCGCGGGGACGTGTGGGCATGGGGCGACGGCTACGAAGGCGACCTCGGCGACGGAAAGACCCAGGATGCGGACACGCCGGTGAAACTCAAGGCGATCGCGGGCGTAGCAGCGATCTCGGCGGGGGAGCGCAGCAGCCTTGCGCTGCTGCGCTCCGGGGCGGTGTGGGGCTGGGGCGGCAACCAGTCCGGTGAGCTCGGCGTCGGCAGCGAAGGAGCCAACCGCTACAGCGACGTGCCGGTGCCCGTTCCCGGCCTCTGCCTGGCGAGCTGGATCTGGGTGGGGGATCTCGACGGCTTCGCCTCTGGCGCATCGGGGTCCGGCTGCCCCGTTGTGACCGGGCTCGGCCCCGACTCGGGCCCGCCCGCCGGCGGGACCCCGGTGACCGTCACCGGCAGCGAATTGGGCGACGCCACGGCGGTCTACTTCGGCACGGTGAAGGCGGACGGCTTCACCGTGAGCTCCCCCAGCTCGATCAGCGTCGATGCGCCGCCGGGGCTCGGGACGGTGAACGTCACCGTGTACAGCCCCGCGGGCACCAGCGCCTCGAGCCCCGCGGACGAGTTCGAATACGCCTCCTCGACGCCCGCGCCGACGATCACCGGCGTGTCCCCCAAAAAGGGGCCGGAGACGGGCGGCACCACCGTGACGATCAAAGGCACGAACCTCGGGGAAGCCACGGAAGTGGTGTTCGTGACCGCCACCGGGACCGCGACCGCCTCGGACGTGCACGTCGTATCCCAGACGGAGCTCACCGCGGTGTCCCCGCCGGCGGAAAAGTCGGGCTCGGCGAAAATCCAGGTGACGACGCCCGGCGGCACGAGCCCGCTCAGCCGCAAGGGCCGCTTCAAATACAAGCGTTGAGCGACAAGCGCTGAGCGGCCCGCCGGGCTAGCCCGCGTACATCCCCTCGATCGTCTGCCCGTACTTCTCTGCGATCGGCCTGCGCTTCAGCTTCATCGTGGGCGTGAGCTCGTCGCCGCCGGGAAGCCAGTCGCCCGACACGATCGCGAAGCGCTTGATCTGTTCCACGCGGGCGAGCTTCTCGTTGGCGGCGTCCACGCCCTCCTGCACCGCCTCGCGCACGCGCTCATCGCCGGCGAGCGCCTCGAGCGAGTGCTCTGCCTCGACGCCGTGCTGCGCAGCCCACATCGGCGCGAAGTCCGCGTCGAGCACGATCAGCGCGGTGTTGTACGGGCGGCGGTCGCCGATGCAGCAGGCCTGGCCGATCAGCGGCGAGGAGGCCTTCAGCGTGGCCTCGATGTTGGCCGGCGACATATTCTTGCCGGCTGCGTTGATGATCAGCTCCTTCTTGCGATCGACGATCGTCAGGTAGCCGTCCTCGTCGAAGGCGCCGATGTCGCCGGTGCGCAGCCAGCCGTCCTCTGTGAACGCCTCGCGCGTCTTCTCCGGCAGGTTGCGGTAGCCCGGCATCACCACGTCCGAGCGCACCAGCACCTCGCCGTCCTCGTCGAGCTTGATCTCCACGCCGGGCGCCGGCGGGCCCACCGTGCCGAGCTTGATCTTCTCGCGCGGGTTCACGGCGCCCGCGCCGCAGGTCTCGCTCATGCCCCACAGCTCCGCCAGCGGCAAGCCGATGGCGTGGAAGAACTCGAGCACCTCCACCGGCGTGGGCGCGGCGCCGACGTTGATCGCCAGCACCTGATCGAGCCCCAGCATCTCGCGCAGGCCCGCGAAGATGTGCTCGTCGGCCTTGCACACCTCCGCCGCCAGCTCGGCCGGCACTGGCTCGCCGGCCTGCTCGAGGCGCACCTTGCGCACCCCCGCCGCGATCGCCGCCTGCATCGCCGCCCGCCGCTCCTGCGGCTGGCCCTCGATCATCGCCTCCAGACCCGCCTTCAGCTTCTCCCAGATGCGCGGCACCGCGAAGAACCAGCTCGGCCTCACTTCCGGCAGGTAGGCGATCACCTCGCGCGGCTCGTGGCAGCAGGTGACCTGCAGGCCGAACACGATCGGCAGGTAGTGGTGGGCGTTGCGCTCGGCGATGTGCGCCGCCGGCAGCCACGACACCACCCGCCCGTCGCGGGGGAAGTCGATCATGCTGACCACGCCGTCCACCATCGTCAGCAGGTTGCGGTGCGTCAGCTGCACGCCCTTCGGCGGCCCGGTGGTGCCCGAGGTGTAGATCAGCGTGACCACGTCGGTGGGCTCGATCCGCGCGACCGCGGACTCCACGTCGAAGTCGGGGTCAGAGCCCTCCACGTCGGCGAGCGACAGCATCCCGATCGGCGCCTTGCCGTCCACCACGATCACGTGCTCCAGCCCCGGCAGCTCGCGGCGCGCCTCGCGCACCTGCTGCAGGTAGCGTTGCTCGCAGATCAGCACCTTCGCGCCGGCGTCCTCGACCAGGTAGCCGATCTGCTCGGGCGTGTACGTGGTGTACAGCGAGAACGGCGTCGCCCCCAGCATCATCGCCGCCAGGTCGGCGAGGTGGAACTCCGGGCGGTTGCCCAGCATCAGCGCCACCGCCTGGCCGCGCCCCACGCCGAGCTTCGCGAGCCCTCCGGCGAGCGCGTCGACGCGCTCGCGCAGCTCGCCCCAGGTGATCGCGAGCTCGTCGCCACGGGTGCGGATCGCGACCTCATCCGCGCGTTCGTTGGCGGTCAGCCTGAACGCCTGCGCGATCGTGCTGGCGGCCAGCGCGGCCGGCTCGTGGCTCCTCACTTCAACGGCTGCCGCCTCCATCGATGCGCCTCCTTGTTGCTCTCTCCTCCAGCCATCCGCCGGTCCCCCTCTGCCACGGCAGAGCCCGGCGGCCCCGATCGATCATACCCCCGCGCGATTAGGCTTGCGAACGATGCGCAACGGCGAGTTGAGCTGGTGGTGGCGCTCGCTGGGCGGGCCGCCGCCCCCGCGCCCGCCGCTGGCCGGCCCCACCGAGGCCGACGTGGCGATCGTGGGCGCGGGCTTCACCGGGCTGTGGACGGCCTACCACCTCAAGCGCGCGCGACCCTCGCTCGAGATCGTGGTGCTGGAGCGCGAGCACGCCGGCTTCGGCGCCTCGGGCCGAAACGGCGGTTGGGTGTCGGGGTTCTTCTCCGGCGCGCCACGCGCCTACGAGCGCTCCGCGGGCGCCGGGAGCGCCGGCTACGCCGCGCTGCAACGGACGATGATCGCCACCGTGGCGAGCATCGGCGAGCTCGTCTCGGCGCAGCGCATCGAGGCCGACTTCGTGCACGGCGGCGCCTTGAGCGTCGCGCTCAACGCGGCGCAGGCCGCGCGCCTGCGCGAGCGCACGGCGACACAGCGTGCGCACGGGTTGCTGCGGGCGCGGGACCTGCACGAGCTGGGCGCCGGGGAGCTGGCCGAGCGAGTGCGCGTGGCCGGCGCGCAGGCGGCTGCGTTCTCGCCGCACGTGGCGCGCGTGCAGCCTGTGAAGCTGGTGCTCGGCCTGGCCGCGGCGGTCGAGCGCGCCGGCGTGCGCATCTATGAGCGCACGCCGGTCAGCGCGATCGTGGCGCACGAGGCGCGCACGCCGATGGGCGCCGTCCGGGCGCGCTGGGTGGTGCGCGCGACCGAGGCCTTCACCGCCGACCTCCCCGGCCGCCGCCGCGAGCTGGCCCCGGTCACCAGCTCGATGATCGTCACCGAGCCGCTCGCGCCGGACGTCTGGGAGGAGCTCGGCTGGTCAGGCTGCGAGCTGCTCGACGACGGCGCGCACGTGTACGCGTACCTGCAGCGCACCGCCGACGGGCGCATCGCGATCGGCGGGCGCGGCGTGCCCTATCGCTTCGGCTCGCGCACCGAGCGCGACGGGGTCGCGGCGGACACCGTGGCCGCCCTGCGCGCGCGGCTCGTCGCGATGTTCCCCGCGGCGGGCGGGGCGCAGATCGAGCACGCCTGGTCGGGCGTGCTGGGCGTGGCGCGCGACTGGTGCGTGTCAGTCCAGGCCGACCCGACGAGCGGGCTGGCCTCGGCGGGCGGCTACGCCGGCGAGGGCGTGGCGGCCTCGAACCTCGCCGCACGCACGCTGAGAGACCTGATCCTCGGCGAGCGCAGCGAGCTCACCGCGCTGCCGTGGGTGGCGCATCGCTCGCGGCGCTGGGAGCCCGAGCCGCTGCGCTGGGCCGGCATCCGCGGCGTCTACGCGCTGTACCGCGCCGCCGACCGCGCCGAGCGCCGCAGCGGGCGCCCCTCGCGCCTGGCGCGCGTGCTCGATTCCGTCTCCGCGCGCAGCTGAGCCGTGTGCACGCCGCGCAACCGACCGCATCGATGCGAAGGCGAACGGGTTCTCCTGTCGTAGGAAGCACCCGACGAGCACGCTCAGTGCGCACCACAAGGAGAAGGCACGAATGCGATCGATGAAGCTGGTTGCGGCGCTGTCAGCCGCGCTGCTGGTGCCCGCCGCCGCGGCCTCCGCGGGCCCGCGCCACGCACACCACGCGCCGAGACGGCTGAGGCTGGCCGGCGCGGGCGCCTGCCGGGTGAGGCTGGAAGTGGCGCCGCGCGCGATCACCGCCGGCGAAGGCGTGCTCGCGCACGGGCAGCTCAAATGCGTGGGCGAAGTCGCCGGGCAGACCGTCACGCTGTACGAGGCCACGGTCGAAACCCCCTTCACCGCGGTCGGCTCGACCACCACCGATCAAGAAGGCGCGTTCGCGATCCCGGTTGCGGCGCTCACCCAGAACAGCCGCTTCTACGCGTTCGCCGACGGCGCACGCAGCCCCGGCAAGACGGTGAAGGTGGCCGCCGAAGTCAAGCTCCAGGGTCCGCCCGAAGGCGTGGTGGCGACCGCGCTTCGCACCGGCTACCCCAACCGCGTGAAGTTCACGGGCACGGTCAGCCCCGACGACGCGGGCGCGCATGTCGTGCTGCAGCGCCAGGACGCCGCCAACGGCCACGAATGGTTCCGCATCCAGCGCAGCGGCCCGGTCGCCAAAGACGGCAGCTTCACGATTACGCACACGTTCGTGGTGCCCGGCCCGGCCAACATCCGGGTGGTGGTGCACAGCGACCGTCGCAACGTGCCGAGCGCCTCCAACATCCTCAACTACGAGATCGAGCAGGCCGAGGACCCCGCGCTGGAACTCGCCAGCACGGCCGACCCGCTCTCCTACGAGCAGTCGCTCACGCTGCACGGCAGGGCCAGGACCTCGAGCGCCGCGGCGGTCCCCGACGCCCCGGTGAAGCTGCTGGCGCGCACCACCAGGCAGCGCGCCTTCACGCTGATCGGCGAAACCACCACCAACGGCAGCGGCGAATACTCCTTCCCAGAACAGAAGCCGCTGGTCAACACCTTCTACGAGGTGCAGGTCGCGGGCAAAACCTCCGCGGTGCTGTTCGAGGGCGTGAAATTCGTGCTCACCGCCGAAGCCAGCGCGACCAGCGTCGAGGCCGGCGAAGCGGTCACCTTCTCCGGCACCGTCAACCCGGGCGAAGGCGGGCACGCGATCTACCTCGAGCGCGCCAACGCCGGTGGCACCGCCTACCACGTGATCCAGCAGCCCACCGAGGCGAGCGGCTCGAGCTACTCGTTCGTGCACTACTTCTACGCCGCGGGCACATACGTGCTGCGGGTGGCGATCCCCGGCGGCAGGCTCAACGGCACCACCGTGAGCCAGCCGTTCACCGTCACGGTCGGGCCGGCAAGCACCCCCGCGGTCGCGCCCGAGCCCCCCGGCAACTCCACGCAGCCCCCGGAAGGCCAGCTCTAGCGGCCGAGCTGCGCCGCCGGCCTCAGGCGGCTACGGCGCGCGACTGCAGGTGCGCTCCCACCTTGCGCTTCACGCGCTGAAGCGCGTTGTCCACGGTCTTGGTGTCGCACGAGAGGCGGCTGCCGACCTGCTCGTAGGAGTAGCCGTCGAGGTACAGCGACAACACGCGGCTCTCGAGCTCCGAGAGCGCGGTGGACAGGCAGCCCACCAGCGAGCGCAGCTCCTCGGAGGAGATCACCTGGTTGACGGGGTCCTGCACGTTGGGGCCCGGCAGCATCTGATCGAGCGTGGGCACGTCCTCGCCGGTCCCCGCCGGCGTGGAGGAGAACGACACGTACTGGTTCAGCGGCGTGTGCTTGTTGCGCGTGGCCGTCTTCACCGCGGTGATGATCTGGCGCGTGATGCACAACTCGGCGAAGTTGCGGAAGCTCGACTCGCGGTCGGTGCGGAAGTCGCGGATCGCCTTGTAGAGGCCGACGAGGCCCTCCTGGATCAGGTCTTCGGAGTCGCCGCCGGCGAGGAAGTAGGAAGACGCCTTGAGGCGCACGAAGCCGTGATATCGGCGGACCAGCCGGTCGTAGGCGTTGCGATCGCCCTGCTTGGCGAGGGCGATCAAGAACACATCCTCGACCTTAGGTTCAGAGTTAGAGTTATGGGAGATTCGTGCCACGAGCAGATCCTTTCTTAGGAAGACCGCCTCCCACCGGGCAGGCGGAACCTCGAAAAATGCTCAGTGGCGCACTCCTCCCCTGGCGCCAACCGCTATGAAAGCGCCTCACCCGGTCTTTCTCAACCTTAGGTTCAGCGTTATGTCAGCGCAGCCTTACACAGTTATGGAACCTTGTCAACCCCCGCGAGAGCGAACTTGCAAGATCTCATACAGCATCGCCGCCGCGGCAGCGCTGACGCCGAGCGAGTCGATGCGGCCGCGCAGCGGCAGCGACACGAGCTGGTCGCACGCGTCGGCCACGCGCGGGCGCAGCCCCCTGCCCTCGCTGCCCAGCACCAGCACCACGCCCGCGCCGGCGTAGTCGGGGGCGTCGTAGGACACCGGCTGCCGCCGCCGCGTTCGCGAACCACCGCCGGCCTGCTCGCCGGCGTCCTCGGGACCGGGCGCTCCGCGGAGCGCCGGCGCGTCGCTGCCGGCCGGCGCGCTCGCGCCATAGCACCAGCAGCCGGCCTCGCGTGCCTGCACCAGGAAGTCCGTGAGGTTGCGCACGCGCGCCACCAGCAGGTGCTCCACGGCGCCCGCCGAGGCCTTGCACACGGCCGCGGTGATCTCGGCGGCGCGACGCTCGGGGATCACCACCCCGCTGGCCCCGGCGCACTCGGCGGTGCGGCAGATCGAGCCGAGGTTCTGGGGGTCCTGGACCTGGTCGAGGGCCACGATCAGCGGCTGCGCGCCCGCGAGCACCGCCTCGGCGCTCGCGTAGGGGTAGGGGCCGGCGTGCGCGCACACGCCCTGGTGGGCGGGCGACCCGCAGCGGCGCTCGATCTCCTCGGCGCTCGCCGCGCGCACCGGCACCCCCGCCAGCCACGGCTCGCGCGCGGCGCCCGCGCTCGCCCACACCTCCGTCACGCTCGCCGCCCGGCGCCCCCGCAACGCCTCCATCACGGGGTTGCGGCCGTAGAGGATCACCGGGGGATCAGCTCGAACCCGCCGACGGCATCGCGCACCTCCCAACCGAGCGCGGCGATCTGCGCGCGCAGCCGGTCGGACGCCGCGAAGTCGCGCTCGGCGCGCGCCCGCTGACGCTGCTCGGCCAGCTCGCGCACCTGGCCGGGGGCCTGCTCGTCGGCGGCCAGCAGGCGCTCCAGGCCGATGACCGCGAGCATCTCGCCCAGATCCTCATCCCCCTGCACGCCGAGGTGGCCGGCGCAGCGAACCCACTCCCACAGCTGCGCCAGCGCCAGCGGCGTGTTGAAGTCGTTGGCGAGCGCCGCGAAGAAGGCCTCGCGGAGGGCGTCCAGCTGCCGCTCGTCCCCCGCGGTCCGGCAGCTGCTCGGCCCCGGACCGAGGCGCCGTCCCGTCTCGCGGATGCGGCTGACGTTCGCCTGCGCCTGCTCGAGCGCGGCCTGCGAGAACGCCAGCGGCTGGCGGTAGTGGCCGGAGATCAGGTACATCACCACCGCCTGCGCGCCGTACGCGTCGATCACCTCGTGCAGCAGCGCGATGTTGCCGACGGACTTGGCCATCTTCTCGCCGGTGAACTGGATCATGCCGTTGTGCACCCACAGCCTCGCCAGCTCCGCGCCGCGCGCGGCGCGCGTCTGCGCGGCCTCGTTCTCGTGGTGTGGGAACACCAGGTCCGAGCCGCCCCCGTGGATGTCGAAGCCGACGCCCAGCAGCTGCTCGGCCATCGCCGAGCACTCGATGTGCCAGCCCGGGCGCCCGCTGCCCCACGGCGCCTGCCAGCAGGTGTCCTCGCCTGGCTTGTGCGCCTTCCACAGTGCGAAGTCGAGCGGGTCCTGCTTGAGCGACGCGCCGCCTGCGCCGGCGGCATCTTCGCCCTGGTCCATGTTCTCCAGGCGGCGGTGCGAGAGCGAGCCGTAGCGCTCGTCGGAGCGCACGCGGAAGTAGACGTCGCCGTCGGCCACATAGGCGTGGCCGCGCTCGATCAACGCCTGGATGTGCTCCACGATCGGCCCGATCGTCTCCGATGCGAGCGGCTCGTGGTCGGGCCGGCCGAGCCCGAGCGCGTCGGTGTCGGCGCGGTAGCTCGCGGTCATCTCCGCGGCCAGCTCGGCGCTGGGGCGGCCCAGTGGCCGGGCGGCGTCGTAGATCTTGTCGTTGATGTCGGTGACGTTGACGACCAGCTCGACCGCGTAGCCCTCGTGCTCGAGGAAGCGCTTCAGCAGGCTGAAGAGCACGAACGGACGCGCGTTGCCGATGTGGATGCGGCTGTAGACGGTGGGCCCGCAGGCGTAGATGCCCACGCGCCCGGGGTCGCGCGGGCGCAGCGGCTGCGGCTCGCCGGTGAGGGTGTCGTGGAGGACGACCTCGCGCATCGCCGCGCAACCCTAGCGCGGGATGCCGGCGACGCTCACGACGACGGCGCAGCCCCGATCGGCCCGCCGCTCGCCTGCGCTAGCGACGCAACCCCGCGACCGCCAGCGCCGCCACGCCCTCCCCGCGCCCGACGAAGCCCATGCGCTCGCCGGTGCTCGCCTTGACGTTGACGCGCGCGGGGTCGATGCCGAGCGCCTGCGCGAGCCGCTCGCGGACGGCGGCGCGGTGCGGCGCGAGCTTCGGCGCCTCCATCACGACGGTGCAGTCCACGTTCTCGATCTCGAGGGCGGCCGCGCGCAGGCTCCGCACGACGCTCTCCAGCAGCTGCATCGAGTCGGCGTCGCGCCAGCGCTCGTCGGTGTCCGGGAAGCGCTCGCCGATGTCGCCCATGCCGGCTGCGCCGAGCAGCGCGTCGATCACGGCGTGGGCGAGCACGTCGGCGTCCGAGTGGCCGTCGAGCCCGCGCTCGCAGGCGATCTCCACCCCACCGATCACCAGCTTGCGCCCGCCGGCCAGCCTGTGGGAGTCGAACCCGATCCCGACGAGCGTCATCTGGCGCTGGGCTCGCCGGAGCCGGCCGCCGGCCCCGGCGCCGGGCTGGTGGCGCCGATCGGCTCGAGCCGCCGCGCCCGGCCCTCGAACACGGACAGCTCGCCCACGCCCACCGCGGCCAGCAGCTCCAGCGCCCGCTCGTAGCCGGCGCCGACGTCCTCGGGGCGGTGGGCGTCGCTGGAGAGCGCCACCGGCACGTTCGCTTCCACGCACATCTCCAGGAAGGGCCGCGCGGGGTAGAGCTCGCCGGCGGGCTTGCGCAGGCCGGCGGTCGACACCTCCACGGCGACGTCGGCTTCGGCGAACGCTTCCACGGTCGGCTCGTAGTAGCGCCTGAGATCCCCGCCGGGGATGCGACGGGGGTGGGCCGGGCCCCAGTACTTCACGAGGTCGGGGTGGGAGACGATGTCGAACAGGCCGCTGCGGGCGCTCTCGGCGACGGTCTCGAAGTAGCGCCTCCAGATCTCCTCCACGCCGCGGCCGGAGTCCCACACGCTGTAGTCGTCCATGTCCACGGCGCCGTCGCGGATGAAGTGCACGGAGCCCACCACGTAGTCGAACTCGCGCACGTCGAGCAGGCTCGCGAGTCGGTCCTCTGCGTCGGGCACGAAGTCGGCCTCGATGCCGAGCCGCAGGTCCGTGTGCTCGCGCACGAAGGCGCAGTAGGCGTCGATGTCGTCGTGGGCGAAGGACTCCCAGAAGGGGTGCCGCCAGACCTCGAGCGCCTGCGTGAAGCGGTACACGTGTTCGGAGACGCCGAGCTCGGCGATCCCGCGCTCGCCGGCGGCGGCGCGGTAGCGCTCGGCGTTGGCCTCGGTGTGATAGTCGGCCACGCTCGCGTCGTGCCCGTCGGGGCGAAGGTGCAGGTGGTAGTCGGTGAGCACGTCGGCCTGCGATTCAAGCAGGATCGGCCGGCCCCTCCGGCCGAGCCCGCCCCCCCAGCCGATCCGGCCGCTGCGGCCGAGCGGGCGCCTCCGTCCGAGCCGGTCCCCCCAGCCGATCCGGCCCCTCCGGCCGAGCGGACGCCCGGCGCTCGCGCAGCAGCAGCTCGGCGAGGCGCAGGTCGAGCGGCGTTGTGACCTTGAGGTTCTCGGCGCCGGCGGGCACGACCAGCACCAGCCCGCCGGCGCGCTCTACCAGCCAGGCATCGTCGGTGGCGCGGGCGAGCTCGTGCGCCGGCACGTCGAGCGCGCGCTCGAGCGCGTGCCGGCGAAAGACCTGCGGCGTCTGCACCGCCCACAGCTCGCTGCGCTCGAGCGTCTCGAGGACCGCGCCCGCGGCGTCGACGCGCTTGACGGTGTCGGCCACGGGGACGGCGGCGATCGCGCCGTGGGCGGCGCGGTCGGCGGCGAGCGCGGCGATCACGGCGCGCGCGAGCTCGGCGCTGAGCAGCGGGCGCGCGGCGTCGTGCACGAGCACGAGCTGGTCGGCTCGGCCGGAGGCGCTGCCGGCGCCGGCGAGCGCGCGGGCCACGGACTCCGAGCGGGAGTCGCCGCCGGCGACCGCGCCGACGCGCGCATGGGCGCGACCCAGGGCGGCCTCGGCCGAGACCCCGGCGGGCAGCGCCAGCACGATCCGCTCGATCTCCTCGAGCGCGAGCAGCGCCTCGACGCTCCAGGCGAGCAGCGGGCGCCCGGCCAGCGCGACCAGGGCCTTGGGCCGGCCGGCGCCGAGGCGCTCGCCGCTGCCGGCGGCCACGATCAGGGCGACGGTCATGGCGCTGGTCGGGTCTGCGGCGCTCGTCCTGTGGGGCGCTCGCGCACGCGGCAATCGTCGCTGCCGCGTGCGCGAAAGCCTCGTTACTTGACTCCGGCCGCCGCGAGCTGGCTGGAGGCGGAGTCGGCGAGCAGCTCGTCGAGGTAGCTCTCGGCCTCCTCCTCGTCCTTGTCGAGCGCGTACATCAGCTCGGAGGCGAGGATCTTCTTGGTGCGCGTGAACATCTGCTTCTCGCCGGTGGAGAGGCCCTTCTCGCTCTCGCGCAGGGAGAGGTTGCGGACGACCTCCGCGAGCTCGTAGATGTCGCCGGTCTTGATCTTGTCGCGGTTGTGCTTGAAGCGGCGGTTCCAGTTCTTGGGCATCTCGGAGACTTCGTCGCGCAGCACGTCGAGCACTTTCTTGACGGTCTCTTCGTCGATCACGCGGCGCAGGCCGGCGAGCGCGGCGTTCTCGGTGGGAACGCGCACGGTCATGTCGTTGTGGAGGATCTTGATCGTCAAGTACTCGCGGCGTTCGCCGAGGATCTCCATCTCTTCCTTCTTGAGGACCTTGCCGGCGCCGTGATGGGGGTAGACCACGTGGTCGCCGAGCTCGAACTCGATGAACTCGACCTCGCGGGTGACCTCGAGCTCATCCTCTGCGAGCGTTGCTTCTTCGATTTGTGCGGGAATGATGTCCTCCTTCGTTACGAGCGACCGGTCGGGTCGGCCCTTGACTCAAGTCTGCAGGTAGCGATCCACGAGGTTGAGCTCCTGCAGCCTGCGCAGGCCCTCGCGGATGTCCTTGGCGCGAATCTCGCCCACGCCCTCGACCGCCTCGAGCTCCGCGTCGCCGGCGGCCAGCAGCTCGTCGAGGCCGCCGAACACCTCCACTATGTGCGAGACGACGAGCTTGGGCAGGCGCGGTATGCGCCCCAGCACGCGGTACCCCCGCGGCGAGACGGGATAGTCGAGCGTGTTGAGCTTGCGGTCGTAGCCGAGCAGCTCGGCGAGACGTCCGAAGTCGAGCAGGTCCTGGTGCGCCAGCCGCCCGATCTCCTCGAGCGCGGCGGCGAAGGCCTCGTCGGAGTAGCTGGAGAGGTAGTCGCGCACCAGCGCGGCCTTCTCCGCGGCCGCCCCCACCATCGTCTCCTCGAGCTGCATCTCGATCAGCCGGCCCTCGCTGCCGAGCTCGACGATGTAGCGCTCGATCTCGACCGCCATGCGCGTGACGAGCTCGGAGCGCTGCAGCACGGTGAGCACGTCGTGCAGGGTGGTGCCGCCCTCGAACTCGAGCGCGGTCAGGCGCGTGGAGACCTGGTCCAGGCGGCTGCGGAACTTGTCCAGCGTGGCGAGCGCCTGGTTGGCCTTGGCGAGCACCACGGGGATGTCCTCGAGGATGTACTTGACCCCGTCCACGTACACCGACACCACCTCGCGGCGCTGGGAGATCGCGAGCACGAGCGCGTCGGTCTGCTTGGAAACGCGCTCGGCGGTGCGATGGCGGGTGCCGGTCTCGTGGGAGGAGATGGTCGGATCGGGCATCAGCTGCACGTTGGCCATCGTGATCTTGGTGGCGTTGGCGTTGAGGATGATCGCGCCGTCCATCTTCGCCACCTGGTAGAGGAAGGCGGGGGTGTAGTCGATGTCGAGCTTGATGCCCCCGGAGAACATGAAGCTGAGGTCTTCGGGCTCGCCGATCACGATCAGCCCGCCGGTGCGCGCGTGCAGGATGCTCTCGATGCCCTCCCTCAGCGCGGTGCCGGGGGCGATCATCTCGAGCGCCCTCATCAGTCCTGGATCCGGTCGTACCTCATTGTCTACGTCTTCGCCGGATCTTGGTGCCACGTTCTCCAATTCTAGGGCAATCGCTGATTTCTCAGCAGCTCCCCGGCCGTGCGGCCAGCCTCGCGAGGCGCTCGCGAGGGGTTGCACGCGCGCCTTGGCCGGCGCTCAGCTGGAGCTCGCGGCGGGGTCGGGCGCGGGTCGCAGGGCGCGCTCGCGCGCGTGCGCGCGGCGATCCTCGACGTGCGCGACCGCGGCGCCGGCCGGCTCGGGCACCGTGTGCGGGCGCCCGCCGGGCGGCGACGAGGGCAGGGCGGCGGCGAGCGCGGCGCGCAGCGTGGGCGCCTCGCACGCGCCCTCGCCGCTGCCGGGCGGCGCGATCACCTCGTGCAGGCCGTGCTTGGCGGCCTCCGCCAGCCGCCGCTCGGGATGGCCCACCCAGCGCAGCTCGCCGGTCAGGCCGAGCTCGCCGAAGCAAGCGCGCGGCGCCGCCGGCTGGGCGCCGCGCAGCGGCACGCCGCGGCTGGCGCTGGCCACCGCGAGCGCCACCGCGAGATCGCAGCCCGGCTCGTCCACGCGCACGCCGCCGACCACGTTGACGAACACGTCGGCGCGGCCGGTTTGCACGCGCCCGTGGCGGGAGAGGATCGCGAGCACCAGCGCCAGGCGGTTGCGATCGAGCCCGGAGACCACGCGGCGGGGCTGCTCCAGCTCGGAAGGGGCGACCAGCGCCTGCACCTCGACCAGCAGCGGCCGCGAGCCCTCCATCGCCGCCAGCACCACGCTGCCGGGCGCGCGCGTGGCCTCCCCCACGAAGCGCGCGGAGGCGTCGCGCACCTCCACCAGCCCCCCCTGGCGCATCTCGAACAGGCCGGACTCGTTGGTCGAGCCGAAGCGGTTCTTGAGCGCGCGCAGCTCGCGATAGGGGCGCTCGCGCTCGCCCTCGAACTGCAGCACGCAGTCGACCAGGTGCTCGAGCACGCGCGGCCCGGCGAGCGCGCCCTCCTTGGTGACGTGGCCGACGAGGATCACCGCGATGGAGCGCTCCTTGGCGAGCTCCATCACGCGCGCAGCCACCTCGCGCACCTGGCCGACCGACCCCGGCGCGCCCGCGAGCTCGGCGGCCCTGAGCGTCTGCACGGAATCGATCACGCACACCCTGGGGGCGTGCTCGGCGAGCGTTCCCAGGACCGCGTCGAGGTCTGTCTCCGCCAGCACCGGGACATCGAGGGCGGCACCCCCTGCGCCCCCGCCCGCGCCGCGGGGGGCGGCACCCGCCCCGCCCTCGCCCGCCCCGCCTGCGCTCGCCCCTCCATCGCCGGCGAGCGCGAGCCGCTCGGCGCGCAGGCGCACCTGCTCGGCCGACTCCTCGCCGCTGACGTACAGCGTGCTGCGGCCGGCGCGCTGCAGGTGCGCGAGCACCATGTTGGTGAGCGTGGACTTGCCGATGCCGGGCGAGCCGCCGAGCAGCACCAGCGCGCCCGGCACGAGCCCGCCGCCGAGCACGCGGTCGAGCTCCTCGAGCCCGGTGGACATGCGCTGCGGCGCCGTCGCGACCACGTCCTTGAGCGCCGGCGGCGGACCGGGCGCGGAGCGCGCCCGCCGGCCCTTCTGCACACCGCCGCCGCGGCGCCCCCCGACGCCGGCCTTCGCGGCGGCGCCGCTCGCGCGTTCCTCCACCAGCGTGTTCCACTCGCCGCAGCCTGGGCACTGCCCGAGCCACTGCGCGGAGGAGAAGCCGCACTGCGAGCAGCTGTGGACGACGTCCCTGGGCACCTCGCCAGCGTACGCGCGGGCGGGGATGGATCGAGCGCAAGCCCCCTCCGGTCGCGCCCACCCGCGATGCGCACGGGGCCGCGCGGCGCGCAGGCGCGGCGCTACTGCTCGGCGGGCTCGTCCTCGAGCGCGGGACCGTCGGCGGGGTCCTCGCCGTCGGGCAGCTCATCGCCGCCCGAGCTCTCGGCGCCGACGCCCACCGGCGTCTTCTGCTTCTTGGGCTTGACGATCGACAGGCGCACCTCGTCCTCGCCGTCGCCCCCGCCCGGGTTGACCACGACGGTGGCCCCCGGCGTGAGCTGCTCGCGCAGCACGAAGTCGGCGAGCGGATCCTCGATGTAGCGCTGGATGGCGCGGCGCAGCGGACGCGCGCCCATCGCCGGGTCCCAGCCCTTTTCGACCAGCATGTCCTTGGCCGGCTCGGTGAGCTCGAGCTGCAGCTCGCGTTCGGCCATCGACTCGCGGATGCGCAGCAGCAGCAGCTCCACGATCTGCTTGATTTCCTCCTTCTGCAGCTTGTGGAAGACGATCACGTCGTCGATGCGGTTGAGGAACTCGGGGCGGAACACCTTCTTCAGCTCGCCCATGATGCGGTTCTTCATGTCCTCGTAGGAGATGCCGGTCTCGTCCTCGGAGACGGCGAAGCCGAGCGGGGTGTTGCGGGCGATCTCGGCGGCGCCGATGTTGGAGGTCATGATCACGATCGCGTGGCGGAAGTCCACGGTGCGGCCCTGGGCGTCGGTGAGGCGGCCGTCCTCGAGGATCTGCAGGAGGATGTTGAAGACGTCGGGGTGGGCCTTCTCGATCTCGTCGAGCAGCAGCACGCTGTAGGGCTTGCGGCGCACCGCCTCGGTCAGCTGGCCGCCCTCGTCGTAGCCGATGTAGCCGGGGGGCGAGCCGACCAGGCGCGAGACGGCGTGCTTCTCCATGTACTCGGACATATCGATGCGGATCAGCGCGTCGTCGTCGCCGAACAGGAACTCGGCGAGCGTGCGCGCGAGCTCGGTCTTGCCGACCCCGGTGGGGCCGAGGAAGATGAACGATCCCGTCGGGCGCTTGGGGTCCTTCAGCCCCGCGCGCGAGCGGCGGATCGCCTTTGAGATGACCTCGATCGCGGGGTGCTGGCCGATCACGCGCTTGTGCAGTTCGTCCTCCATGCGCATCAGCTTCTGCGTCTCGGCCTCGGTGAGCTTGAACACGGGGATGCCGGTCCACATCGAGACGATGTCGGCGATCTCCTCCTCGCCGATCGCGGGGCGCTCGCCGGACTCGCCCGATTCCCAGGCCTGCTCGAGCTCGCGTTTCTTGTTGGTGAGCTTGCGCTCCTTGTCGCGCAGCGCGGCGGCCTTCTCGAACTCCTGGGCGTCGATCGCGGCCTCCTTCTCGCGCCGCGTGGTCTCCACCTCGGCCTCCAGCTCGCGGTTGGCGGGCGGCGAGGTCATCGACTTGATGCGCATGCGCGAGGCGGCCTCGTCGATCAGGTCGATCGCCTTGTCGGGCAGGAAGCGGTCGGAGATGTAGCGGCTGGCCAGTTCGCCGGCGGCGCGCAGCGCCTCGTCGGTGATCTGCACCTTGTGGTGCTGCTCGTAGCGGTCGCGCAGGCCCGTCAAGATCTCCACGGTCTGGTCGATCGTGGGCTCGTCCACGCGGATCTGCTGGAAGCGGCGCTCCAGCGCGGAGTCGCGCTCGAGGTACTTGCGGTACTCGTCCAGGGTGGTGGCGCCGATCGTCTGCAGCTCGCCGCGCGCGAGCGCGGGCTTGAGGATCGAGGCTGCGTCGATCGCGCCCTCGGCGGCGCCGGCGCCGACGAGGTTGTGGAGCTCGTCGATGAACAGGATGATGTCGCCGCGCTGGGTGATCTCCTTCATCACCTTCTTCAGGCGCTCCTCGAACTCCCCGCGGTACTTGGAGCCGGCCACCAGCGCGGCCAGGTCGAGCGTGTAGATCTGCTTGTTCTTGAGCAGCTCGGGCACCTCGGAGCTGGTGATGCGCTGCGCCAGGCCCTCCACCACGGCGGTCTTGCCGACGCCGGGCTCCCCCACCAGCACGGGGTTGTTCTTGGTGCGCCGCGAGAGGATCTGCATGATCCGCTCGATCTCGGTCTCGCGCCCCACGCAGGGGTCGAGCTTGCCCTCGGCGGCGAGCTTCGTGAGGTTTCTTCCGAACTGGTCGAGCAGCTTCGAGGACTTCTTGCCCTCGCCGGAGGAGCCGCTGCCGGCGCCGGCGCCGGCGCCCGCGCCCTGGCCCTGGCGGCGCCCGCCGGGGCCCGAGAGCATGCGGATCACCTCGTTGCGGATCTTCTCGGAGTCGGCGTCGAAGTCGAGCAGGATGCGGGCGGCCACGCCCTCGTTCTCGCGCACGAGCCCCAGCAGGATGTGCTCGGTGCCGATGTAGTTGTGGCCGAGCGACAGCGCCTCGCGCAGCGCCAGCTCGAGCACCTTCTTGGCGCGCGGCGTGAACGGGATCTGCCCGGAGGTGACCTCCTCGCCGGAGCCGACGATGCGCACCACCTGGGCGCGCACGCGCTCGACGGTGATGTCGAGGCTCTCCAGCACGCGCGCGGCCAGCCCCTCCTCCTCGCGCAGCAGCCCCAGCAGGATGTGCTCGGTGCCGATGTAGTTGTGCTTGAGCGTGCGGGCCTCCTCCTGGGCAAGGACGACCACCTGTCGGGCCCTTTCTGTAAATCGCTCGAACATGGTGCGCTTCCTTCCTGCCGGGAGGCCCCCAAAAGCGGCTTTTGGGTTCCTGATGACGCCTTGCGGAGCAGTCTACCAACCGCTCACCCTGCCCCATCGGGGTCATCGGCACGGGGGTGGCGGCGCTTGACTTCGGGACCGGGCGGGGCCTCAGTCGCGCATGGCGGGGAACAGCACGACCTCGCGGATCGAGTCGTGCCCGGTCAGCAGCATGACCAGGCGGTCGATGCCGAGGCCGACGCCGGCGGTGGGCGGCATGCCCTGCTCGAGCGCCTGCACGAAGGCCTCGTCGTAGGGCATCGTCTCGGCCTCGCCGTCGCTTGCGAGCTCGACGCGCCGCTGGGCCTCGAAGCGCTCGCGCTGCACGTCGGGGTCGATCAGCTCGCTGAAGCCGTTGGCGATCTCCATGCCGCCGGCGAAGGCCTCGAAGCGCTCGACCACGCCGGGCTTGGAGCGGTGCTCGCGCGCCAGCGGCGAGATCTCGGTGGGGTAGTCGACCACGAAGGCAGGCTGCACGAGGCTCGGCTCGACGTACTTGGAGAGCAGGTCGTCGGCCATCTGGAACCACGCCGTGCCGGTCTTGACCTCGAGGCCGCGGCGCTCGACCTCGGCGGCGAGCGCCTGCGCGGTGGGGTGCGCGCCGAGCTCGACGCCGCACGCCTGCGCGATCGCCTCGACGAAGCCGACGCGCGCCCAAGGCGCGGAGAAGTCGAGCTCGCCGGCGTAGCCGCAGGCCTGCGCGGCGGCGCGCACGATCGCTTCGGTGCGCGCCATCGCGCCCTCGTAGTCGGCGTAGGCCTCGTAGAACTCCACCATCGTGAACTCGGGGTTGTGCTTGTGCGAGACGCCCTCGTTGCGGAAGTCCTTGCCGAGCTCGTACACCCGCTCCAGGCCCCCCACGATCAGGCGCTTGAGGTAGAGCTCGGTGGCGATGCGCAGGTACAGGTCGCGGTCGAGCGCGTTGTGGTGGGTGGTGAAGGGCCGCGCCATGGCGCCGCCGTAGAGCGGCTGCAGCACGGGCGTCTCGACCTCGACGAAGCCGTCGCCGTCGAGTGCGGCGCGGATCGCGGAGACGATGCGCGCGCGGTCGAGGAACAGGCGGCGGGCATCCTCGCTCGAGATCAGGTCGAGCTCGCGGTGGCGGTAGCGCGTCTCCACGTCGCTGAGCCCGCGGTGCTTGTCGGGCGGCGGGCGCAGCGCCTTGGCCAGCACCTGGAAGGCGTCGACGCGCAGGCTGAGCTCGCCGTGGCGGCTGCGCAGCACGGCGCCGTCGACCCCGACCAGGTCGCCGAGGTCGAGCGCGGTGATGAGCGCGAAGCGCTCGGCCCCGAGCACGTCCACGCGTGCGTGCAGCTGGATCTTGCCGGTGCGGTCGACGAGATCGAGGAAGGCGGCGCGACCGGCGCCGCGGCGCGCGGCGATGCGTCCGGCGACGCGGTGTTTGTCCTCGGTCTCCTCGCCCGTGTCGAGCTGTGCGTAGCCCTCGAGGATGGAGGCGATCGGCTCGACCCCGGCGAAGGCGTGGGGGAACGCGCCGGGGTCGGCCCCGCGCAGCTGCTCGCGCTTGGCGCGGCGCTCGGCGATCAGCGCCTCGAGCCCGTGCCGGGCGGAGGCGTCGGGGCCGGGCGCCGGGGCCGGCTCGCCCGGCTGCTCCGACGCGGGCTCCTCGCTTCCGCTCATCAGCGGCGAGCCTACTCGAGGCCGACGTCGATCTTGGTGATCTTGAGCTTGCGGGCGGGGCCGCGCGGCACCTTCACCGCCACGGTCTCGTTGCGTTTGCGCCCGATCAGCGCGCGCCCGACGGGTGACTCGTTGGAGAGCTTGTGCTCGTCGGGCTTGGCCTCGGCGGAGCCCACGATCGTGTACTTGACGGACTTGCCCGTCTTCTCGTCCTTTACGTGCACCACCGAGCCGATCTGCACGACGTCGGTGGAGAGGTCCTTGGCCTGGATCACCGTGGCCATGCGCAGCTTCTCCTGCAGCTGCGCGATGCGGCTCTCGACCATCGCCTGCTCGTTCTTGGCGTCGTCGTACTCGGAGTTCTCGGAGATGTCTCCGAACTCGCGCGCCTCCTTGATGCGCTCGGCGACCTCGCGCCGCTTCTCGGTGGACAGCAGCTCGAGCTCGTCCTTGAGCTTCTGCAGGCCTTCCGGTGTGAGGATGACGTCCTTCGGCATGTGGCTGGTCCGGATGAATCGGTGGATCGGAGTTGCGGCCCTCGGTCCGCGACACACAAAACCCCGCTGCGAGCGGGGAAGTAGCCGGCCCGGCGGGTCCGGCGAGCGCAGCAGTATAGCGGGGAGCCGAATCGCCCCGGCGACGGCGCAAAGGGCCGTGCCGGCGCGGCTCACGCGGGCAGCGGCGAGGGCTCGGCGACGGGCGCGAGCAGCGCCTCCACGTCCTCCAGCGTAGGCGCGCCCTGCAGCGTCTGCTGCAGGCGCTTGGCGCGATCGCGCTCGAGCTCCAGCCGCGTGACGTACCACGGATAGAACTTGCGCAGGTAGCGGGTGGCGCGCTCGGCGCCGAGGTGCTCGACCGCCCGTGCGATCGTCCAGCGCAGCTCGCGGAGCACCTGCTCGCGGGTGGGGCGCAGCTCGCACGGGCGGGCGGGGTCCTGGAGGACTTCGGAGAACAGCCAGGGGTTGCCGAGCGCGCCGCGCGCGAGCATCACGGCGGCGGCGCCGGTGTGCGCGAACGCCTCGCGCACGGCGTCGGCGTCGTCCATGCCTCCGGTGAGCACCACGGGCGCGGGCAGCGAGGCGACGAGGCGGGCGACGAGCTCGTAGTCGGGCCGGCCCTTGTGGTGGACGGCGGCGGCGCGCGGGTGAAAGCCGATGGCGGCGACGCCCGCCTCCTCGACCAGGCGGTGGGCGAGCGCGAAGCCGCTGTCCTCGCCGGCGCGCAGCCCGGAGCGCAGCTTGCACGTGACCGGCACCCCACCGTCGCGGCCGCCGGCGCCGGCGACGGCGGCGCGGGCGAGCGCCACCGCGAGGTCGGGGTTCTCGAGCAGGGCGGCGCCGGCGCCGGTCTTGCGCACCTTGGGCACGGGACAGCCCATGTTGATGTCGATCGCGTCGGCGCCGGCGGCGGCCACCTGGGCGGCGGCCTCGCGCATGATGCGGGGGTCCTCGCCGAACAGCTGGATCGCGACCGGCCCTCCGGGGGCGGGCGGGCCGGGGGCGCGCTCGCGCGGGTCGATGCGGAGCATCTCGGTGCAGGTCCTCTCGTTGCGGTGGTGGACGGCGTGCGAGGAGACCATCTCCGAGACCGCCATGCCGGCGCCGTAGCGCTTGGCCTGCAGGCGCACGAACCAGTTGCCGATGCCGGCCAGCGGCGCGAGCAGCACGCGGTTGGGCACGCGCAGCGAGCCGAGCGTCCAGCTTTCGTTCAGGCGCAGGGGCGCGGGCACGCGGACCATGCTAGGCGGGCTCAGGAGTTGCGCTCGTACAGCAGCCGCAGGCCGGTGAGCGTGAGCTCCTGGTCGATCTCCTCGATCTCCTCGGTGAACGGCACCACCAGGCTCGCGAGGCCGCCGGTGGCGACCACCTCGGCGCGTTCGCCGAGCTCGTCGTAGAGGCGGCGCAGGATCGCGTCGATGGCGCCGGCGTAACCGAACACGACGCCGGAGCGGATCGCGTCGATGGTGTTCTTGCCGATCACGCTGCGCGGCGGCGCGAGGTCCACCTTGGGCAGCCGCGCGCCGCGTTCGGAGAGCGCTTCGAGCGAGATCTCGATGCCGGTCATGAGCGCGCCGCCGACGTACTCGCCCTCGCGCGAGACGACGTCGAAGGTGGTGGCGGTGCCGAAGTCGACGCACACCACCGGACCGCCGAAGCGCTCGCGGATGGCGACCGCGTTGACGAGGCGGTCGGGGCCGATCTCGCGCGGGTTGTCGTAGCGGATCGCCATGCCGGTGCGCGTGCCGGGACCGACGGCGTGCATCTCGTGGGACAGGTAGCGGCTGGCCATCGACGTCCACTCGGGCTCGAGCTGCGGCACGGTGGAGGAGACGATCGAGGCGTCGACGTCGGCGAACTCGTAGCCGCGCAGGCCCAGCAGGTTGCGCAGCGCGGCGCCGAGCTGGTCGGCGGTGGATTGGCGCACGGTGGCGAAGCGCCAGTGCTCGAGCAGGCGCTCGCCGTCGAAGACGCCGAAGTGCGTCTGCGTGTTTCCTACGTCGACGACGAGCAGCATCGCGAGGGCATTATGCTCGTGGAGCTGTGTCGGCGAGGGAACCCAGGCTGTACGCGCTGCCGGCCTCGCACCCGTGCGCGGCGGTGGAGGCCGCGCTGAAGGCGAAGTCGATCCCCTACAGGCGCGTCGACCTGCTGCCCCAGGGGGAGATGCTGCTGGGTCCGCTGCTGTGGGGCGGGCGCACCGTGCCGGGGATGCGCCTGGACGGGGAGCGGCTGGTGGGCTCGCGCACGATCATGCGGCGCCTGGACGAGCTGGTGGCGGAGCCGGCGCTGCTGCCGGCCGAGGAGCCGGCGCGGGCACGGGTGCTGGAGGCGGAGCGCTGGGGCGATGAGGTCTTCCAGCCGGTGCCGCGACGGCTGATCGACGTGGCGTTCATGCGCAGCCCGCGGGCGATGGAGAGCTACGCGGCGAACGCGCGGCTGCCGCTGCCGGTGGCGCTGCTGCGTCCGGCGATGCCGCTGACGGCGCGACTGATGGCGCGCAAGAACGCGGCCAGCGAGGAGCGCGCGCGCCTCGACGCGCAGGCGCTCCCCGAGCAGCTCGCGCAGATCGACGGCTGGATCGCGCAGGGCGTGCTGGGCGGGGAGCGACCGAACGCGGCGGACCTGCAGGTCGGCAGCACGATCCGGCTGCTGATGACGATCGCCGACGTGCGCCCGGCGATCGAGGGGCACCCCGCCGCGACGCTCGCCCGCTACTTCCCGCCGATGCTCGGCGAAGTGCCGGCTGGGGTGCTGCCGGCGTGGTCGCGCGCCGGCGCGTCCTAGCGGCGGCCGGGGAGCGGGCGCGGGCCGATGACAGTGCGCGAGCTGCGGCGCGCCGACTGGCCGGCGGCGCTGGCGTTGAACCGGGCCTCCGAGCGGGAGCTCAGCCCGCTGGACGAGGCGCGGCTGCAGTGGATCCTCTCGCTGGCCCGCCGCGCGCTGGGGGTCGAGCAGGCGGGGGAGCTCGTGGGCTTCGCGGTGGCGGTCGCGCAGGGCAGCGGCTACGACAGCGAGAACTACCGCTGGTTCGCCGGCCGCTATGAGCGCTTCCTGTACCTCGACCGCATCGCGGTGGCCGAGGCGATGCGCCGCAGGGGCGTGGCGACGCTCCTTTACGACGCCATGGAGGAGCAGGCGCGCGCGCTCGGGCGGATGGTCTGCGAGGTCAACCTGGAGCCTGCCAACACCGCCTCGCTGGCCTTCCACGCGGCACGCGGGTACGTCGAGGTGGGACGTTTGGCGCACGGTCAGGAGAAGCTCGTGGCGCTCCTGGCCAAGGAGCTCGCGGCCACCTGCGAACCCCTCTGAGACGCCTTCCGGCGCACATCCTTCCCCGCCTCGAAGGCGGCTTGCTCGACCGCTCCCGGGTGGCTCTCGCGCGCGCTACAGTCGCAGCCGGAGAGCCCCTCGAGCGAGGCGGCCCACCGTCATGCGCAAGCTCGACCCGCAATCCCTGACGCAGCACGTGGATCGCCTCTACCGCGCCGCCTGGGCGCTGTGCGGCTCCCGCGAGGACGCCGAGGACCTCGTCCAGGAGACCTTCGCGCGGGTGCTCGCGCGCCCACGGGTGCTGCGCGGCGAGAACGAGCTGTACTACCTGCTGAGGGTGCTGCGCAACACCTTCCTGACGGGCCGGCGCACCGCCTCGCGGCGCCCGGCGACGGCGGCGGCGCTGGAGGAGGCGGTGACGGTGGACCCGCGTCCCACCAACCGCCCGGAGCAGGCGCTCGAGGTGCAGGAGCTCTACGCCACGATCGCCGCCCTGCCGGAGCCCTTTCGGCTGGCGCTGGTGGCGGTGGACGTGCTCGGCCTCTCCTACCGGGAGGCCTCGCGCGCGCTCGGCGTGCGCGAGGCGACGATCACCACGCGGCTGTTCCGCGCCCGCAGGCAGGTGGCCGAGCGTCTCGGCGTGGGCGGCGAGGACCGCGCCGGTCCCGATGGCGCGCGCGAGCGCGAGCCGCGGTCGCCGGCGGGGGAGCGGCCCGCGGCGCTGGTCGACGGGGGCGACGCGGCAGCGCGGGGTGCGCCGCTGGTGGCCGAGCTGGGCGGGAAGGACACGGGGCCCGGTGGAGTCCTGAGCGCGGAAGGCAGACCATGAGCGAGCAGCGACCACGCACAGAGTCAGAGCTCGTGGAGCTCGTTCGCGCGATCGACGTGAGCGCTCCCGCGCACGTGCACGAGCGCGTGCGCGGGCTGGTGCAGGCGCGCTCGCGCACGCCGCGCCGCAGGCCCGCGCCGCTGCGCTTCGGCCTCGCCGCGGTGGGGCTCGCGTGCGTGCTCGCGCTGGCGCTCGCCCTCGCGCTGTCCGGTGGGGGCGGAGCGCGCGTGACGTTGCAGGAGACGGTGGCGTTCACGCTGCGGCGTCCGACGATGCCGGCGCCGGCGGAGAGCCCCCGCCATGGAGAGGAGCTCGCGGCGCGGGTGGAAGGGGTGTCGTTCCCCTACTGGGGTGAGCGCTTCGGCTGGCGCGCCACCGGCGCGCGCATGGACCGCGTGGACGGACGCAGCGTGACGACCGTGTTCTACGCGGACCGTCGCGGGCAGTGGCTCGGCTACGCGATCGTCTCGGGCACGCCCGCGCCGGCGAGCGCCGGCGGCGCCGTGGTGCGCCGCGACGGCGTCTCCTACCGGTTCATGGTGGAGCACGGCGCGCGGGTCGTGACGTGGCTGCGCGACGGCCGCCTGTGCGTGATCTCGGCGCGCGGGATCGACCCGGCGAGGCTGTTGGCGCTCGCGAGCTGGGGCGAACGCGCCACGGCGTCCTGACGGTCCCGAGCGACCGGCCGCCGAACACGACCGAACCGCCGGCCGAGCGAGCGGCCGCACCCGTGCCCACGGGCCGGCGGGTCAGCGCCAGCCCGTGGCGGCGCCCGTGCGCAGCGGCGGCCCGGCCCAGCGCACGCCCTCCCCCGGCGGCATCGCCGCGAGCGCGTCGGCCAGCGGCACGCCGGCCGGTGTGCGCAGCTCGAAGTCGAGCTCGAGCGCCGGGACCAGCACGAAGCGCCGGCTGAGCAGCTGCTCGTGGGGGAGCGCGATGCGCTCGTGGCACAGCTCCAGGTCACCGAGCAGCAGCACGTCGACGTCGATCGCCCGGGGACCGTGGCGCGCGCCGCGCTCGCGTCCCAGCTCACGCTCGATGCGCTTGGCGGCGTCGAGCAGCTCGAGCGGCTCGAGCTCGGTGCGCACCGACACGCAGGCGTTGAGGAAGTCGGGCTGGTCGAGCACCTCACCGACCGGGTCGGTGTCGTACGTGCTGGAGCTGGCGAGCACGCGCACCCCCGCGGCCGGCAGCGCGTCGACGGCGGCCTGCAGGTGCGCGCGACGATCCCCCACGTTGCTGCCGAGGCCCAGCAGTCCCGTGCGTGCGCGGCGCTCAGCCACGCGCCGCGCGCATGGGCGCCGCCCCCCTCGCGGGCGCGCCGGGGCAGGCCGGGAGGCGGCGCTCGGCCGGCTTGGGAAAGGCGTCGGCGTCGCTCATTCCCCACCCGCCGCTTCGCGCCAGACCTCGACCGAGACCTCCTCGACGCTGAGCGCGATCGGCGGCTCGGGCTTGGAGGCCTTGACCCACACGCCCTCGAGCTCGTAGTCGGCCAGCAGGCGGTCGGCGATCGTGCTGCACAGGCGCTCGAGCGTCTTGTGCGAGCGCTGCTGGGCGATCAGCGCGACCAGCTGGCAGACCTCGGCGTAGTCGACGGTGTCCTCGATCGAGTCGGTGACGGTGGCGTCGGCTTCGCCGACGTCGAGGCGCAGGTCGATCACCAGCCGCTGGCCGACCTCGCGCTCCGCCTCGCTGACGCCGTGGTGGGTGTAGAGCGAGAGCCCGGTGATCTCGATCGAGACCGACTCGCCGGTGTCCTCGCGGTCTTCCTCGACGTCGTCGTCTAGCTCGTCCGCGTCGTCGTCCCCACCGTCGACTTCCATCGCCCGCCCAAGGTAGCAGCAGCGACCGCGAGCGCAGCGCCGACGGCGGCGACGTCGTGCACGCGGAACACGCTGGCGCCGCGCTCCAGCGCCAGCACGTTGGTGGCGATCGTGCCGGGCAGGCGCTGCTCCGGCGTCGCCGCCTCGCGCGCACCTGGCGAGGCGGCGACGATGCGCCCGAGGAAGCTCTTGCGGGAGGTGCCGACCACGAGCGGGCGCCCGAGCGTGGCCAGCTCGTGCAGGCGGGAGAGCAGCTCGAGATTGTGCTCGGCGGTCTTGCCGAAGCCGATGCCGGGGTCCAGCAGCAGGCGCTGCTCGCTCACGCCCTCGGCCACTGCGAAGGCGAGACGCTCCTCCAGGAACGCCTTGACGTCGTCCACGACGTCCTCATAGCGCGGTTCGGCCTGCATCGTGCGCGGCTCGCCGAGCATGTGCATGAGGCAGCAGTCGGCTTTCCGCGCCGCCACGAGGCCGACCATGTCGGCGTCCGCCCGCAGCGCGCTGACGTCGTTGACGAGCGTGGCGCCGGCGTCGAGCGCCATCCGCGCCACCTGCGCCTTGCAGGTGTCGATCGAGATCTGGGCGCGCGCGGGCGCGCCGTCCGCCGCCAGGCCCTCCAGCACCGGGCGCACCCGCGCCAGCTCCTCCGAGGCGCTCACCGGCTCGGCGCCGGGCCGGGTGGACTCGCCGCCCACGTCGAGGATGTCGGCCCCTTCCTCCAGCAGCCCGCGTGCGCGCGCCACGGCCGCGTCGGCATCGAGGTAGCGCCCGCCGTCGGAGAAGGAGTCGGGGGTGACGTTGAGCACCCCCATCAGGCGATAGGGCAGGGTTGGCGTCAGATGGGTTTGGGGCGCTCTTGGCCGGTGGCGCGCATCTCGGCGGTGCCGCCGGCGAGGCCGGGACGCGGCAGCGTGCGCGGCGCTTCGCGCTCGGCGCGGTCGACGACGGCGGGCGGCGCGGGCAGCTGCGGCTTGGCCTCCTCTTCGACGCCGAACACCTCCTCCTCGCCCTTGCCGGCGAGCAGCGCGAGGAACTCCTCCTTCTCGATCGTCTCGCGCTTGACGAGGATCTCGGAGATGTTCTGCAGGTCGTGCTGGTGCTCGCCCAGGATGCTGCGCGCGCGCCCGTGCGCGGACTCGATGATGCGCCTGACCTCGTCGTCGATCTCGCGGGCGATCTCGTCGGAGTAGTCCGGCTCGGTGGAGAACTCGCGCCCGAGGAAGGGCTGGCCGTGGTCGTGGCCGAACACCCGCGGACCGAGCTTTTCGCTCATGCCGAAGCGCATCACCATCTGCTTGGCGGTCTGCGTGACCTTCTCCAGGTCGTTGGAGGCGCCGGTGGTGATCTCGCCGAACACGAGCTCCTCGGCGGCGCGCCCGCCGAGCGTCATCGCCATCGTGTCCTCGAGCTCGGCGCGGGTGGTCAGGAAGCGGTCCTCCTGGGGCATCGAGATCGTGTAGCCGAGCGCTTGACCTCTGGATATCACCGAGATCTTGTGCACGGGGTCTGAGTGCTCGAGGAAGTGCCCCACGATCGCGTGGCCCATCTCGTGGTAGGCGGTCACGAGGCGCTCTTTCTCGCTCATCACGCGGGTCTTCTTCTCGGGGCCGGCGATCACCCGCATGATCCCCTCCTCGAGCTCGTCCTGGCCGATCTCGCGCTTGCCCGTGCGCGCGGACAGCAGGGCGGCCTCGTTGATGAGGTTCGACAGGTCGGCGCCGGTGAAGCCGGGGGTCTGCCCGGCGAGCGCGTCGATGTCGATCACCTTCGCCAGCGGCTTGCCGCGCGTGTGCACCTCGAGGATCTTGGCGCGGCCCTTGCGGTCGGGGCGGTCGACGGCGATCTGGCGGTCGAAGCGGCCGGGGCGCAGCAGCGCGGGGTCGAGGATGTCTGGCCGGTTGGTGGCGGCGATCATGATGATGTTGTCCTTGGCCTCGAAGCCGTCCATCTCGACGAGCAACTGGTTGAGCGTCTGCTCGCGCTCGTCGTGGCCGCCGCCGAGACCGGCGCCGCGGTGGCGCCCGACCGCGTCGATCTCGTCCATGAAGATGATGCAGGGGCTGTTCTGCTTGGCCTGCTCGAACAGGTCGCGCACGCGCGAGGCGCCGACGCCGACGAACATCTCCACGAAGTCAGAGCCGGAGATGGAGAAGAACGGCACGCCGGCCTCGCCGGCGACGGCGCGGGCGAGCAGCGTCTTGCCGGTGCCGGGCGGCCCGTACAGCAGCACGCCGGTGGGGATGCGCGCGCCGAGCGCCTGGAACTTCTTGGGGTTCTCGAGGAATTCCTTGATCTCGTGGAGCTCCTCGACGGCCTCGTCGACCCCGGCGACGTCGCGGAAGGTGATCTTGGGCGAGTCGGCGGACATGCGCTTGGCGCGCGACTTGCCGAACGACATCACTTT
>Ga0335072_10000135_pt1 | contig 155099 bp, 92 predicted proteins | sample Lox_Sample_21_FD_206725 | JGI IMG/M metagenome (GOLD analysis project Ga0335072, IMG submission 206725) | Soil microbial communities from Loxahatchee National Wildlife Refuge, Florida, United States - Lox_Sample_2.1 | ecosystem: Environmental > Terrestrial > Soil > Wetlands | place: USA...
AATGCAGAATCCTCTGCTATTGAGAACTCCCTTGTAGCCATGACCTAGAGCCTATGTTCTTCGAATAGTGGGGAACCGGTTGCGCATCATCGACCGGATGCGTATATCGCGAAAAGCCGGGATCTGCACCGGCATTCCGGAGAAATACATTATAAGGGACGAACTAGATCGCCTCCCGGAACAAGCCGCTTCTTCAAGGACAGGGCAACAAGGCTGCTGAGACTTCGCAATCATGTGCGATTCGAACCCCAATTTGAGGGTAGAGCCGGCGTAAGACTGGATCCGGAGTGACCGAGTGCAGCTTAGACCACTTGTGCGAGAGTGCTGCTCGCTATGCCGGCCAGTTCGCTGAAGAAGAGTCTTATAGAGCCAGACGGGTTCGAATCAGTTTTCCCGCAGGTGGGTATCGGACTCTGAATAGCGCAACACAATTGGCACGGGCTCGGAGTTTTTCAGTAGTCGAAGTGCGGAGACTCCCGCCAAATTTTGGCAAAATTCTCACTGATTTTTACTATCCATTTTTACTATCCACATGCTCAAAATCACCAAAACTGGTGCAAATTTGCCCACGTCTGCGCACGTCTCACAAGGGCCTCGTGACCGTGCTTATATCGATGATATTTATGGATTTATTTCGATTGAAAGAGGGTTAACTGAGGGAAGGCCGCGGGAATTAAGGGTGAAGCTGGCGTTCTACCACTGAACTACTCCCGCTCGTGCGACGTGGATTGGATCGGCTGCACTCATCATACTATCCGGTGGCTAATCGGCAATCCATACGAAACCGGGTCGCCGGAATGGGTGCGGCCTCGAGCGCTGGCTGTCGCCAGCACAAAAATTTATTGAGGCAAACTGCCGGCATGTGCTGAAAGCGGGTGCGCGTATCCAGCTGTTGTTATCACGCCATGAGCGATTGAGCCATGCAGAGATCGTCCAGCAGCATCTTTCGCATCGCCGCCGCTCGTTGCGGATCAGTCGCGCGCAGGATCGCCGAAGGATGCAGGGTGGGGACTACCTGCTGCGCGTATGCGCACGAGACTACTTTGCCGCGATCGCGCATCAGGGCGAATTTTGCGCTGAGCAGCGATTTGGCGGCGGAAGCTCCGAGGCAGACGACGACCTGCGGCTGCACGGCATCGAGTTCGGCCAGCAACCAGGGGCGGCATGCGTTGATCTCGCTGAGCCGCGGCGATTCGTGAAGACGCCGCTTCCCTCGAAGCACAAATTTAAAATGCTTCACGGCGTTGGTGACGTAGGCGGCACTGCGATCGATGCCGGCCTCCGCCAGCACCTCGTTTAACAGCCGCCCAGCGGGGCCGACGAACGGCTCACCGCGGCGGTCTTCCTCGTCGCCCGGCTGTTCACCTACCAACATGAGCGGCGCATGCGTTGGACCTGCGCCAAAGACGGGCTGCGTGGCGCAGGCATGCAGATCGCAGCCACGGCAGCGAGGAATCGCTTCACGCAGAGCCGGGAGTGAGTGATCCGCTGGAACCCAGGCAACAGCCTGCACGACAGACTGCCGGCCGATCATGCCGCTGACGCGCTGCTCGGCCTGGGTCAGCAGGCCGGGGAGGCTGTTGATCTCGGGAAGGCTTTTCCAATAGCGTGCCGGCATCTCCGAGCGCATGGCGCGCAGGTTGGTGCGCGCGGGATTGAAGATGGATCCGTAATAAGCCCGCCACAGATCGTCGAGGCTGTCTTCTTCGGGGACGGATTCGCGCGTAACGCCGACGCCGAATTCCAGCGTCTTCGTTGCCGGGTCCCAGCGCACGGATTCATCGGGAGTGAGGATCGACCAGCGCATGACCGCGAAGCGCTCGGCGAAGAACGAAGCGGCGAGGCGCAGGATGTGGTGATCGGGCTGATACCACGCGACGTGCGCATCGCCCTCAGGGCTGGAGATCTCGCGGAAGCGTACGAAGGCGTGCATTCTGTGGAGATCGCGCGAGATCTGATGCTCGAGCCGGCGAAACTCCGCTACATCGGGGTCGACTTCGATGCGCAGAAGATTGCGATTTTGTTGCAGACGCCACAAGAGCCGGTAGAGCAGGTTGAAGCGATCCGGGCTGCGATGGCAGGCGACGATCTCGGCTCGCTCAAGGAATTCCGCAGGAACGTGAGGGCGTTTCCCTTCACGGGATGGAGCAGGTTCGGATTCATCAGCAAACAGCGATGGAGACACCGCCGTGCTGGCGTCGACGAAGGTCACTGCCTCGGGCGGCGTGCCGCTTTGTAGCTCCGCACGAGCGGCCTCGCGCCAGGAAGCCACGGTTGGCTCGATGACGATGGACCGGACGGAGAACGCAGCGAGACTCACAGCTGTCCCGTAATGGCGGTGAAGAGGTTCAGTTGCGAAGGCTGGATGGTTTTCGGGACAACCGTTTGAAGATCGGCGGCAGAAGACCGCGACGGCAGATGATCGTGAGCCGTGACATATTTTGCGGCCATGCGAGTACGCACATTCAGTTTGCGCAGGTCTGCCATCCCGAGGCGGTGATAGCGGCGAATGCGCAGAATGCGGTCGACATTTCTGTAGCCGAGGCCGGGGACGCGCAGCAGCGCTTCGCGTGGTGCGGTGTTGACATCCACGGGGAAAAATTCCGGATGCGCTTCGGCCCAGGTCAGCTTGGGATCCTGGTCCAGACTGAGGTTCGGGCTTTGATCGGAGGTTAATTCGCCCGCGTCGAACCGGTAATAGCGCATGAGCCAGTCGGCCTGATAGAGGCGATGCTCGCGCACCAGCGGCGGAGCGGCCTGCGGCAGTCGCGCATCGCCGAGCGGATAGGGCGAGAAGCCGGAGTAATAAATGCGCCGGAGCTTGTAGCTCGCGTAGAGATGATCCGCGGTGTCGAGAATCTGGCGATCGGTGGTCGGTGTGGCGCCAATCACCATCTGCGTACTTTGGCCGGCGGGAACGAAGCGCGGCGTCGATCGATGACGCTGGCGGTCCTCATCGCGCTCCTCTTTGCGCTCGCGAATCTGCTCCATGGTGCCTTCGATGATATCGGCTCTTTTGTCCGGGGCCAGCTGCACAAGGTCTTTGGGGGTGGGCAGTTCGATGTTGGCGCTGAGCCGGTCGGCATAGGTTCCTGCGCGCTCCAGCAACACAGGCGAAGCGCCGGGAATCGCCTTGAGATGAATGTAGCCGCCGAAGGAGTGATCTTCGCGCAGGCTGCGGGCAATCTCGACCATCTGTTCCATGGTGTAGTCCGGCGACTGGATGATGCCGGAGCTGAGGAAGAGTCCTTCAATGTAATTGCGGCGGTAGAAGTCGAGGGTGAGTTGCACCACCTCTGCCGGCGTGAAGCGGGCACGGCGAATGTCGCTGGAGACACGATTCACGCAGAAGAGGCAGTCGTAGGTGCAGTAATTGGTCAGCAGGATTTTGAGCAGGGAAACGCAGCGGCCGTCGGGCGTGTAACTGTGGCAGATGCCGGTGCCGTCGGAATGTCCCAGACCCTTCCCGTTGCCCTCGCGCTTCGATCCGCTACTGGCGCAGGATGCGTCGTACTTGGCAGCGTCGGCCAAAATGGACAGTTTCTCGTGAAGGTTCATCATCCCGGGGAAGATGATTCACGCCGCGGCGGCTTGCAGGGAGCCGTCCGTGAATTTGCTCCTGGCTTGATTATAGCGAAGAAAAGGGGAAGACTGCGACAGGGCTGGGATTACTCTCTGATTAGCCTCCCGGCAAGGGCTTGCCTGTATCTGAAAACGAAGGAAAACGCACGCAATTTCTTCGCTTACCACCCCCAAAGGACTGGCTGTCCAGGCTGTGCCTGCGGCGCACCGCATGCGCTCAAAATGACAGGCGCGCGATGATGTCAGAAAGTTCCAGGATACCCCACGAGTTGTCTGTCGCAGAGAAAGCGTTACTGCGAAAGAAGGGACCAACGGGGGAGATCATCTCGCAAAAACCTTCCCTCATCGGCTAAAGCCGGGCTCAATGCAAGCCACTGTCGGCACGGCACCAAGCCGTGCCCTTTCAAGACCGGACCCGGATTAAGCCGCGAGACGAATCAGTGCCGCTAACGAACTCTCTGCGACAGCCCACTAGACCCGCTGTGCGCTGATCTGCAATCCCGACAAAAACGCCTGCTGAACACGGTTGAAGCTGCGCCCGCGCAGAACGGCGGCAACGATGGTGCGCGTAGCGCGCTTGTCATTAATGCGAATGCAGCGGCAGCCGGCGTTGCGATCGAGCGCCATCTCCGGCACAAGCGAGACACCGACGCCGGCGGCCACCATGCCAAACAAACTGCTGAACTGGCCGCTTTCGAAGGCGATGTTCGGCGTAATGCGCGCATGGGTGCAGGCGGCGATGCTCAGGTCGCGGAAGCAGTGGCCGTCGCGGAGCATGACAAAGGACTCGCCGCGCAGATCTCGGAGAGCCAGCGATTCTGCGGCAGCGCGTGGATGATCCTTCGGCAGTACGGCGAAGAGCGGCTCGGTGCGGATCGGAAACAGTTCCAGGTCTTTGTGGCGCAACGGGAGAGCGAGAATCGCGAGGTCGATGGACAGATCGCGCAGACTGTCGACCAGAATCGGCGTCAGATCTTCGACGATGCGGAGCTTCGCATCGGGATGCTTTTTGGCGAAGGCTGCAGTGAAGCGGGGCATGATATAGGGGGCGATGGTGGGGATGACGCCGACGGCTACGCTGCCGCTGAAGTCCGCATTCTTTTCGGCCACGCTTGCCCGAGCCGCTTCCATTTGTTCGAGGATCAGGCGCGCATGCGGCATGAAAGCGCTGCCAGCCTCAGTAAGACGCACGCTGCGACCGAGACGGTCGAAGAGCTTCGCGCCGAGCTCCTCCTCGAGCTTGAGTACCTGCTGGGACAGCGAGGGCTGGGCGATCTGACAGTGCTCCGCGGCGCGGCTGAAGCTGCCGGTTTCGGCTATGGCGCGGACGTATCGCAGCTGGTGAAATTCCATAGGAGTTGCCTATACGTGGAATGGGCTTTGCATATTGGAACTATACCTCTTCGCGGTGGTAGAGTCAGTGCGTCGAGAATAGCGCCCGAATTTGCGAAGCGAACGATCCATTGAACCGAACAGCCAGAAGGAGCAACACGCATGTCAACCGAAGCGAAGTGCCCATTCCCCCACAGCACCAGCAGCGCACCGAGAAGCAACAGCGACTGGTGGCCGAATCAGCTGAACCTGAATGTGCTGCACCAGCACTCATCTCTGTCGGATCCCATGGGCGAGGATTTTAATTACGCCGAAGAGTTTAAGAGCCTGGACTATGACGCGCTGAAGAAGGATCTGGCGGCGCTGATGACGGACTCACAGGAGTGGTGGCCGGCGGATTTCGGCCATTACGGCGGCCTGTTTATCCGAATGGCATGGCACAGCGCAGGCACTTACCGCATCAACGACGGCCGGGGCGGCGGCGGCCGAGGCCAGCAGCGCTTCGCGCCCCTGAACAGCTGGCCCGATAACGTGAACCTCGACAAGGCTCGCCGCCTGCTGTGGCCGATCAAGCAGAAATACGGCAGGAAGATTTCATGGGCCGATCTGCTGATCCTGGCCGGGAACGTTGCGCTTGAGTCGATGGGCTTCAAGACTTTCGGGTTCGCGGGCGGACGTCCGGACGTGTGGGAGCCGGACATGGATGTGAACTGGGGCGCCGAAGAGACCTGGATGGGGACGGACAAGCGCTACTCCGGAGAACGCGAACTCGCGAAGCCGTTTGGCGCCACCACCATGGGACTGATCTACGTCAATCCGGAGGGCCCGGAGGGCGTACCGGATCCGGTAAAGGCGGCGATCGACATTCGCGAGACGTTCGGACGCATGGCGATGAACGATGAAGAAACTGTGGCTCTGATTGCGGGCGGCCACACCTTCGGGAAGACGCATGGAGCCGGCCCCGCCAGCTACGTTGCAAAGGAACCGGAAGGCTCGGAGATCTCGGAGCAGGGCCTTGGCTGGTCGAGCTCGTACCTGACCGGAATCGCGGGCGACGCGATCACCAGCGGACTCGAAGTGACCTGGAGCCGCACGCCGACGCAATGGAGCAACGACTTCTTCGAGCATCTTTTCAAATACGAGTGGGAGCTGACGAAGAGCCCGGGTGGCGCCCAGCAGTGGAAGCCGAAAGGCAGCGCGGGCGAAGGGACGGTACCGGATGCTCACGATCCTAAAAAGCATCACGCGCCGGGCATGCTCACCACCGATCTGGCGCTGCGGCTCGATCCGATCTATGAGAAGATCTCGCGGCGCTTCTACGAGCATCCCGATGAGTTTGCTGATGCGTTTGCCCGTGCCTGGTTCAAGCTGACGCATCGCGATATGGGACCGCGGGCGCGTTATCTCGGCCCTGAGGTTCCGCAGGAAGAACTCATCTGGCAGGATCCTGTTCCCGCGGTCGATCACACGCTGGTGGACGAGAAGGATATTGCGGCGCTCAAGCAGAAGATTCTGGCTTCGGGACTGACCGTCTCGCAGCTGGTCACCACCGCGTGGGCGTCAGCCTTCACCTATCGCGGCTCCGACAAACGCGGCGGCGCGAATGGCGCGCGCATCCGGCTCGCTCCGCAGAAGGACTGGAAGGTCAATGAGCCGGAGCAGCTGGAGACGGTGCTGAAGACGCTGGAAGAGATTCAGCAGTCTTTCAACAAGTCGCAGTCGGGCGGCAAGAAGATTTCGCTGGCCGACGTGATCGTCCTTGCCGGCTGCGCAGGCGTGGAGCAGGCAGCGAAGAACGCCGGAATCCAGGTGACGGTTCCCTTCTTCCCGGGGCGAACCGACGCTTCGCAGGAGCAGACAGATGTAGAGTCCTTCGCCGTGCTCGAACCGACGGCGGATGGTTTCCGGTCCTACAGCAGCGGGAAAGAGAGCGCTCCGCCCGAGGTTCTGCTGCTGGATAAGGCTCAGCTGCTCAGGCTGACTGCGCCGGAGCTCAGCGTGCTCATTGGCGGCATGCGCGTGCTGAACACCAACTTTGGGCAGACCGAATATGGCGTCTTCACCAACCGGCCCGAGGCGCTGACCAACGACTTCTTCATCAACCTGCTGGACATGAAGACGGTGTGGAAGTCGGTGTCGGACGATCAAAGCGTATTTGAAGGACGCGATCGCAAGACGGGCGAACGCAAGTGGACGGCAACGCGCGTCGATCTCGTCTTCGGTTCGAATGCCCAGCTGCGGGCGCTGTCGGAGGTCTATGCCAGTTCTGATGCGCACGAAAAGTTCGTTCACGACTTCGTTGGGGTTTGGAACAAGGTGATGAACCTTGACCGCTTTGACCTCACGGCAGCTCGCGCCTAACTTGTTCTGGTAAGCAACCCGGCCTGACTCCGAGTGTTCTCGAGTCAGGCCGTTTTTTACTCCGTCGATTGAGTGGCCGGAATGATCCAGCACGTTTCCGGGCCTGAAGGCAGCGAGATTTCGTGCGGTCTTTCGCCGGCCTGAAAGGCCGGGGCTTCTACCGCCGTCCCGCTCCCGCGGGACCATTTCGTGCAAGGACCGAGCCCACCAGTCAAAGCGCTAGAAGAGATCGGGGATGTTGGTGAAGGCGATGCGGGTGGGAGCGGCGGCGCGGGCCAGCAGCATGCTGGCCGAGAACAGCGTGGCCGTCCCGTATTTTTGATTCAGTGCGTCCATCGTGCTGGTCAGGCGGTTGCGCTTCGATTCAGCTTCGAGGCCGGAGAAGAGACTCAGCGTGTGCAGGTGATCGGGCACGAGATTGCCCAGCCAGACACCAACATAGAAAGGCCGACGGTGCTGCTCATCCTGAGGCCGCGCTGCCCAAAGTTTTTGCAAAGCATCGATCAGCGTCTGATTGTCCTGGCACTCGATGACGGAGAGCCCCTGCGACCAAACCGACTGATGAATGCCGGATGAGTGCTGGGACTGCCCGTGAGCCGTGGCGTACTTGATGGTCAGAGAGACATGGGTTGCCCACAGACGAGCGGCGCGCAGCCGCATCGCGGCCTTGTGCAGGAGCTTGTGGGCAACGGCGTAGCAACCTTCTTCGGTGCGCAGCTCGGGCGGGAGAACATGACTCTGGCTGATGGACTTCTGATGCTCGAGTTCGGAATCCAGAAAATCTTCGCCGCGCAACCAGTGCCATAGCTTCTCTCCGTTGATGCCGCCCCAGACGTGGTTCAGTTGCTCGCGATCAAGCGCCAGCAGCTCCGGCATGGTGCGAATTCCCTGTTCATGAAGCCGCTTCTCCATCCTTGCACCTACACCGGGCAGATCGCGGAGAGCGAGTTGGCTGAGCGCCGACGGAAGCTGATCGGGAGTGAGCGCGACGAGGCCGTCGGGCTTCTGCATGTCGGAGGCGATCTTCGCGAGATAGCGATTCGGTGCAATGCCGATGGAGCAGCGCAGCATGGAACCAACGTGCTCGCGGATGGAAGCCTTGATGCGTCTTGCCAGATCGATCGCGGCGGACAGCGGCTGTTCGCGGCCGATCAAAGTCGACGCCATCTCATCAATTGACAGCACCGCGGAGACCGGCACACAGCGCTCGACGGCTTCGACGATGCGGTTGTGATAATCGACGTAGACGTCGTGCCGGGCTTCCACCAGTTCAAGGCCCGGACACATCTGCTTTGCATCGCCGACCCGGGTTCCGGTGCGCACGCCGAAGGATTTGGCCTCGTAGCTGGCGGCGATTGCACAGGTGGTGTCGGCCATGACCGGAACAACGACAATGGGACGCCCGCGCAGCTCCGACCGAAGCTCCTGCTCGACCGAAGCGAAGTAGGAGTTCAGGTCGAGGAGCAGCCAGCGCAGTCGAGGCTCAGTTTCAGATGCCATACTTCGTCGTCAGCTGGACCGAGTTTACGACGGCATCGCGGATGAGCGGTGGGGTGGTATGGCATACCACACTCCGCCGAGACGGCGCGTGAGCGGGCGCAGCAGGAAGGCCGAAATCTGGTCGCTGTGCGTGATAGGGCAGAGACGATCGGAGAAGCCGATATTCACATGAACTTCAAATTACGACTTGATTAGTCCGCGTTCATATGCGATGGTATCTGCATATCGGACCAAAAAAGTCCGATATGAGGCGCGAGGGAGCCTCCGGGCCAGGATATTACGACAACTGGAGTGTCTTCGTTGAGCGCGGTTATTCCTTCTGCTTCTATTGTTTACAGCCGTACGCGGCTGCGGTATCGGACCCTCATCCATGCGCTGCACCAGCTGCCCGGATCGAGCTTTGGGCCCGTTCCGGTTACCCAGGGGCTGAGGCGAAGCGGTTCTCGTCCGGAGGCCAGGCTTCGACCGGCTTCTGCTGACTCATTCACTAATTTCCCAAAAATCTGCGACCACAGAGTTTGTGAGCGTCCGCGGAGTCGCGCGTAACCAACCAGGAGAAAGACTGTGATCCAGAAGTTGCTGCAGAGAAAGACCCGTAGAGGATGGGAGGTTTGCGCGGGATGGCGCTGGCGCACGGCCATGGCTACGCTGCTCGCGATGGGAGCCGCGCTTCTGCCCGCGAGCATGAAAGCGCAGAAAAATGCCGCTCCGGGCCTCGCCGCCAGCCTCGGGGACAGTCTGCCGGCAGACACACCGGCATCCACAAGCGAGCATACGTTCGCGATCCCGGCCGGTACCCTGCCCACCGCTCTCGATGCGTGGCGGCGGACTACCGGCATCGCGCTGGACATAGCGATTGCGTCGGACAAGCTAACTACATTGCAGACGGCCGGTGTCAGCGGCCATCTCAATGACGCTGCCGCACTGAAGCAGTTGCTGAAGGGGACCGGACTGTCGTTTTCCTTCGAGCCAGACCGCACGGCAAAGATCGAAGTTCGCAGCGTGGAGGAAGTTGAAGTAACCAGCTCCGTCGCCTCGATTGCCATGCAGCAGTTCCCCGTGCCTGTGCTCGACACCGCGCAGACGATTGATACGGTGCCGCAGTTCGTGATGCAGGATCAGTCCGCAACCACGCTGCGAGACGGGCTGCGGAATGTGCCCGGCATCAGCATGGCAGCGGGCGAAGGCGGAGCGCAGGGAGACAACCTGACGATTCGCGGCTTCAGCGCGCGCAACGATATTTTCCTCGACGGGATCAGGGATTTCGGCAGCTACTATCGCGATGCCTTCGACTACCAGAACGTCGATGTGCTGGAAGGCCCCGCAGGCGTGGAATTCGGCCGCGGTTCAACCGGAGGCGTCGTCAATCAGGAAACAAAACAACCGGAGCTGAACCAGTTTGTTCGTGCAAACGCGCAGTTCGGCACCGATGAGATGCGCCGCGTAGCTGCGGACATCAATGAGCCGCTTCCCAGCCTTGGCACCGGCGATGCTTTCCGGCTGGACGCCGTTGGCACGCAGTCGATGGTAGCCGAGCGTGATATCGCCGAAGTTCGGCGATTCGGCATTGCACCGGCCATTGAATTTGGATTGAACACACCTACTCGGTTCGAGGTGCAGTATCTGCACGAGTCAGAAAACTCCACACCGGACTACGGCCTTCCCTACTTTGGCCCCGCGGTCGCGCTGGTCGATCGCAGTACCTATTATGGCTTTGCCTCGGATAACTATCTGCGGACGAACCCAGATGTGCTGACCGGCAAGGTCGAGCATGACGTCAACGCTCATCTGGTGGTGAGAAATATTTTGCGCTGGGCCAATTATCCCCGGGACGTGCGGATTACCGAACCGCTGATCAATACGGCTGCGGTCGTCACTACTCCAACGGCAGTGGGCGCGCCGGTGACTGCGACGTGTGCTCAGTCGTCAACACCGTCAGCTTCGTGCTTTGCTCTCAACACGCCGCTGAGCCAGGTTCTGGTCAAGCGCAATCAGCTGACCTCGCGGAGCACCGAAGACATGCTTTGGGACCAGGCAACGGCGAATGCCCACTTCGATGTTTTGCACGTTGCCAACGATCTGGTCTTCATCGTCGAGGGTGGGCGAGAGCGATCCGATCCCGATCGCAACGGTTACACCATGCCCTATGTTCCGGCAATCAATCCCAACCCCTATGATCCATTCGAGCCCACCTCGTCTTACCCGGGAGTAAGAACCTATGCGGCGTCGCAGTCCTATGGATTTGGATTCAACGACACGTTGCAGCTACGGAGATGGCTGCTGCTGGCGGGTGGCGTGCGTTTCGACTACTTCAACACCGACTCGCACGCGGCAGCCAATCCGCTGGCTTCTCCCGCAACGGGCGCCTTCAATGTAAGCCGCCTGGACAAGCAGCCGACGTATCGCGCAGCGCTGGTAGTCAAGCCGCGGCCCAACGGCAGCGTCTACGTCGACTGGGGCACCTCATTCGATCCTTCGGCCGAGTCGCTGTCGCTCAGCGGCAATAACGCCACGGCGCCTCCGGAAGAAAATGAGACCTGGGAGATCGGCGGCAAGTGGGACTATCTTCAGGACCGGCTGAATGTTTCCGGAAGCATTTTTCGCACGCGCAAGGACAATGCGCACGAAACCGACCCGAATAACTCCGCCAACACTCTGACGGTTGGCACCTATATCGTTCGCGGTCTGCAGTTCGGCGCTCTGGGGCATCTTCCGCATAGCTTTGATCTGGTACTGGGCTATGCAGGGCTAGATGGGTATCTCGAGAACTCCGCCCTCAATGCATCGCCGTTCAATACAGCCAATGTCGCGCTGATTGCACTCAACGATCCGCGCGCCAACACGGCTCCATTCTTCATCAGCCCCAATGGATTTCCTCTCGCCAATGTGCCCAGGAATAGCGGGAATCTATGGCTGACACATCGAATCATCGGGCGTTTCAGCGGCGGTTTCGGCACCAACTACACCGGGGCGCGTCGTGCCAGCTCCGGCGCGCTGATTGGGCTTTATAACACCAGCCTGCCCGTCGACGTGACGCAGGTACCGCTGGTTGCGAAAGCTATTCCCGGTTACTGGATTTGCAGTGCGATGGTGCGCCGCCCGCTAACCGAGCGAATGGATTTCCAGGTCAACGTAAATAACCTGACCAATAAGTTCTATATCGATGAGCCTCACCCCAACCATCTGGTTCCGGGTGAGGGGCTCAACGCGCAATTCGGATTGAACTATAAGTTCTGAACGTCATGGCGGGCGCTGGCTGCACGCGCTAAAACCGACCACGGCCGGCCCCTTCCTCAATGGGAGAAATTGCAATGCTGATCGCTATTCCTGAAGTTTTCTCCAAGGCCAAGGTAGCCGAAATTCGGCGGGCCCTCGACGGCGCGGAGTGGGTCGACGGAAAAGTGACCGCGGGCCACCAGTCCGCGCAGACGAAATTCAATTCGCAGATTCCCGAGGATCATCCGGTGGCGCAGCAAATCGGAGACATGATCCTGCGAGCACTGGGGACGAATTCCCTCTTTCGATCTGCCGCGCTGCCGCTTCGGGTCTTTCCTCCGTTGTTCAATCGATACTCCGGCGGCCAGACGTTTGGCACGCATGTCGACAATGCCATTCGTACACATGCTGCGAGCGGCGGACGAATTCGCACGGATCTTTCGTGTACTTTGTTCTTCTCCGAACCGGAGGAATACGACGGAGGTGAATTGGTTGTCGAGGATACTTACGGCTCAAAGCGGGTCAAGCTGCCCGGTGGCGATATGGTCGTGTATCCATCAACGAGCCTCCATCATGTAACTCCGGTGACGCGGGGAGTGCGCGTTTCCAGCTTCTTTTGGCTGCAGAGCATGATCCGTCAGGATGTACATCGTTCGCTGCTCTTCGATCTGGACAATTCGATTCAGCTTTTGTCGCGGCCGCCACATGCCGAGACCGAAGAAGTTAGAACCGCGACGGTGCAGCTGACCGGTGTCTACCACAACCTGCTGCGGCAGTGGGCTGAGATGTAAGTCAGCCCGGGGGCAGCAACAGCAACTTATCCCAACGCACAAGCTTCGGCGCTTGTACAGGTCGAAGGAGGCTCGCGCCACCCTCATGGCGCGGGCCTCTTTACGTCAGGTCCTGGTGTTTGCACGATGAGTGCACATTAACGTCGCGCTTAAGCACCGCAATTCCTCCGATGATGGGTAATCGCGTGCGGGTGTACTGTAGTTGACGCGGACGGATCGTCTGTAGGAGAAAATAGCGGTGCGATGCGCGGAGGGAAAATGCAGCTCCTGTTTAAGGTGAACGGCTCGGGGCCAGTTGCTCGATGCATACGGATGGTCAGTCGATTGCCCGGAAAATCGCCGGTGTGGGCGCAATGCGCGGTGCTGGTGCCGCTGTTCTTCGCTGTGCAGCACGCAGTCGCCCAGGATGGCCCGCTGGTGCTGGAGCGCGATGGGCGGATCATTTCGCTGGTTCCTTATGCCCCGAACATCGTGCGGATCACGATGAGCACCGACCGGGCTGCGGCAACAGGTGCGCCGGGGTACGGAATCATCGCGCAACCGTCAGAGGAAGGCTGGACACACGAGCGCGATGCAGAAGGCGACGATGTTTATCGTTCGGCGCGGCTGGTTGTGCGCGTGGCCCCCGGCGATCTGCCGCCGGATAAGCTGCCACAGCCGATGCCGCTCGATGGGCTGAATCGCCAACTGCGTGAAAAGTTCTTTCCGCCCCGCGGTGGGAGAGAGACGACGCATGACGACGCTGTTGCGGTGACTACGGCGGACGGCAAATCGCTGGTGCACATGCGTAGCTGGACGATGGCGCCGGAAAATGAAGAGGTCGCGGAGACAGACACGATCGACAAGGACTTCTCGCGCGTGGCGGCGATGTTCGATTCGCCCCGTGACGAGCACTACTATGGACTGGGGCAGCAACAGAAGGGATGGATGGACCTGCGCGATCATGAGGTCCGCTGTTGGCACGACTATGTGGCGATCGGTGGCGAAGATGTGTGCGTCCCCTTCATGGTCTCCACCGGCGGTTACGGGCTGCTATGGGATAACCCATCGAAGACGACCGTCGATCTGGGATTCAACAGCCGTAATGTGTGGTCTTCCGAAGTAGGCGACCGCGTATCGTACTTCGTCATCGCGGGGCAAACCAGCGATGAGATTTATGAAGGTTATCGGTTGCTGACCGGCATCACGCACATGCTGCCCAGGGCGGTGTATGGGTACATCCAGAGCAAGGCGATCTACCCAACACAGCAACAGATCATGGATGTGGCCCGTGGATATCGTGAGAGAAAGTTGCCGCTGGACGTGATCGTGGTGGACTTCCTGAACATGACGAGGCAGGGGGAGATGGACCTCGACCCGACGCGCTGGCCTGATCCGGCGGCCATGAATCGCGAGCTGCATGCGATGGACGTAAGGACGCTGTTGAGCGTATGGCCGCACTTTGCGCCGGGAACTCAGTTCTACGACATGCTGCAAAGCAAAGGCTGGTTGGTCCACGCACCGGACGGAAAGCCGGATATGGGATGGAACAAGGACACCATCGGGCCGAATATCGACACGACAAATCCCGAGGCAGCGAAGTGGTGGTGGGATGAGATACGCGACCGCTATGTCAAACCCTACGGCTTCGATTACATCTGGCTGGATGAAACCGAGCCGGATATCGATCCCGCAAAGGATGTGTTTTACGTCGGTTCAGGAACGCGCTTCTACAACGTCTATCCGCTGTTTCACACTTCATCGGTCTATGAGGGATTCCGGCGGGATTTCGGAGACAGCCGGCGCGTCATGATCCTGGCGCGGGCCGCGTATCTGGGCGCGCAGCGCAACGGTACTGTGTTCTGGTCGAGCGACATCATTTCGACATGGGACATGCTGAAGCGCTCGATTCCGGCGGGGCTGAACTTCACGGCTACTGGACTGCCCTATTGGGACACGGATATCGCGGGCTTCTTCTCGCCTTCGGTTCCAGCCGATTATCGCGCGCCCCATAAGCCGCTGATCGACGGATCGGATGCCCGCGAGGTGATCGGTAATTACGAGGATTATCCAGAGCTGTTTGTCCGGTGGTTCGAGTGGGGATCGTTTCAGCCGGTGATGCGGGCGCACGGAGAGAGAATGCACAATGAGGCCTGGGCCTATGGGCGGCAGGCGGAGCCGATTCTCGCGAAATATCTGAAGCTTCGTTACCAGCTGCTGCCCTACACCTATTCCGTTGCCTACCGCAGCTATCAGACAGGCGCTCCGTATATGCGGGCGCTCTTCATGGATTTCCCCGATGATCCGAAGGCGGCGGATATTCCGGATGAATATATGTATGGGCCGGCTTTCCTGGTGGCTCCGGTGACCGAACAGGGCGCTACCCATCGGACGGTGTATCTGCCGGCAGGTTGTGACTGGTACAACTACTGGACCAACGAACGGCTGCACGGAGGACAGACCATTGTGGCCGATGCTCCGATCGACACCCTGCCGCTGTTTGTAAGGGCGGGAAGCATCGTTCCGCTGGGATCGGAGGTGGAAAGTGCGCAGCAGCCGCAGAAGATTGCGTCCGTGCGTGTGTATCCGGGTGCGGACGGAAGCTTCACGCTGTTTCAGGACGACGGGAACACCTACGCCTATGAAAAAACCGGTGGGCTGATCACGAAGCTGGCCTGGCATGACGCTGCGCATCAGTTAATCCATGAAGGCACAGCGGCATGGAATGAGCCGGATCAGTCGGTGGTGACGATCGTGGGCAGGTAGACCTTAGACCAGCCCCAACTCAGCATCAACGCCGTAGATCTGCGGCTTGCCATCGTCAGCCGGTAAACCTGCAATCCGCAGATCCGGGCTGCTGTGCGTCCAACTGTAACTTCGGGATCGCTCAGGTCCGACATGCTCATCGCGGGCGGTCAGTTTCCAGATTCGGTTCTGTGGGCGCGAAGGTTCAACCGCATTCATCCAGGTAACGTCTGCGTCATTGCCCTGCAACTAAAGACGCATTGGGAATAACATCTCGCCCCCGATAACATTCGGCTGAACGTAACTCGGCGTGATCCTCCCAGGGAACACCCGAGAAAATCTCCGCTGCGGAACTTCGCGCAGCCTGAGCCTTTTGAGAAGAAGATCGTGCCGACACGTGTCAAGGCTCTAGTGTGGGTTGTGGTGGCTGTCGCTGTGGCGAGTGTGTCTGTCATTCGCGGGCACCCCGCACAGCACTGGGTCTATTTCTCCGTCTATCTGGCGGTGATCCTTCTCAGTTCCGGCATGAAAGTCGCCCTCCCGAAGAGCGAAGGGACCATGTCGGTCAATTTTCCCTTCATTTTTCTGGGTATCCTGCAGCTGTCTCCGCAGCAGGCGGTTTGCCTTGCAGCCTGCAGCGTGATCGCGCAGTGCCGTTTTAAGGTTATAAAGCCGTTCACCATCGTTCAGATCTCGTTTAACGTTGCGAACGTCACGACCGCGACGGTTCTCGCCTGGTGGACCTATGCCGCGGTAATCCGGCTATATCCGCAGAGCGCGCCTGTGCTGGCGCTGGCCGCCACCGTCTACTTTCTGGCCAACACCGTTCCGCTAACTCTGGTGCTCGGGTGGGTGTCGGAAACCTCGCCGTTTGCACACTGGCGGCAGGAGTTCCTGTGGTATCTGCCCTTCTATCTGGTGGGCGCCATGCTGGCGGTGCTGGCCGACTTTATCGGCATTCGCTTCGGCTGGCTTACTTCTCTGCTCCTGATCCCGATGGTTTACACGGTCTATCGGGCATACTGCGCGCAGATGGCGATGGTGCGGGATCGCGAGCGGCATATTCGGGAAGTGGAGGCGCTGCACCTGCGAACTATCGAGGGTCTGGCGATGGCCATCGAGGCGAAGGACGAGGGCACCCACGATCACCTGATGCGGGTTCGCGTTTATGTTGAGGAACTCGGCCGCATGATGAAGCTGGAGCCGTCTCTGATGCAGGCGCTGCAAACGGCGGCGTTTCTTCACGACATCGGCAAGCTGGCGGTTCCGGAACACATCATCAATAAGCCCGGCAAACTGACTCCGCAGGAATTCGAAAAGATGAAGATCCACCCGGTGGTGGGAGCCGACATCCTGGAGAGGGTGAAGTTTCCCTATCCGGTGGTCCCGATTGTCCGGGCCCACCACGAAGCCTGGGATGGCAGCGGGTATCCCGACGGGCTGAAGGGCGAAGATATCCCCATCGGTGCGCGGATTCTGACTGTGGTCGACTGCTTCGATGCGCTTGCATCCGAGCGTCCTTATCGGAAAGCACTGCCGATTGAGGAGGCGATGGCCCTCGTGAAGCGCAACGCCGGGACCCAGTTCGATCCGGTGGTTGTCCAATTGCTCGAAACACATTACCCGGAACTGGAGATGCGAGCCCGCCAGCAAAGCCGCGAGATAGAAGCCCTGAAGACCGATATTTTTATCGAGCGCGGCGCAGCTCCCGGAGCGGGATTTGAGGCCGGTCCGCACAGCACGGGCAGCGTACCCGGAGACTCGCTGGTTGTTTCGACCATTCCGATCGAAGTGGTTCCCGATTCGCATGTGATCGCTGCCATTCGCAAGCTCAATGCGATGCTCGAAGGGGCCTGCATCGGAAGCGCCGGCGATCTGTGCGCCCGGATGTCGGCGGCCCTCCGCCCGCTGATTGCGTTCGATTGCTTTGCGGTCTTCAGAAAATGCGACGACAGCGCTGTTGTGCTTTATAAAGACGGCCCCTGTGCCGGTGCATTCTCCGACGCGCCGCTTCCTGTCGGGCCGGGACTTTCGGGCTGGGTGGTTGAGAGCGGTCGCCCCATTGTGAACGGGAATCCGACGGTTGAGACTAGTCTGCGGCCGGGCCATGGGCCGTTCACTGCGGACAGTTCAGCGCTTTCGATTCCGCTCTTTGACCCGAGCGGCTCTGTCTTCGGCGCCCTCACGGTTTACTCCCGCAATCGAGCAGCCTTCTCGAGTGAGCACCTGCAGATGCTGCAGGCCCTTGAGCCTAAATTTTCGCTGGCGCTCGGAAATGCGATTTCCGGTGTCGCTACGCCAGCTCGGGCAGCCGACGAGTCTGGTCCCGCCTTCGCGGAGCTGTCGGCATCATGACGGGTGCGGTCACGGTCCTCCGCTGGCTGGGGAGAACGATCGTCATCGTGCTGCTGGTGATTCTCGGCTCGACGATTCTGGTGCGCTTCGCCCCGGGTTATCTGAGCGACGCGCGCGAGATGGATAGCCGCTACGCCGCCACAGCTCGGAGTGAACTCGCGGCGGAGGCTGCTCGCAGCCGGTCGATTTCGCAAATGTTTGTGGCGGAAATGAGCGACGCCGCTCGCGGTGACTTCGGGACCTCACGCCAATTTGGCGTTCCAGTCACAGAACTGTTGGGATCACGGCTGGCCGTCAGCGGGGCTCTTCTCGCACGCGGGATCGGACTCGCGTGGCTGGCGGCGTTGTGTGCTGCGCTGCTTTCCAGCGCAGGACGGAACCCGTCATTGATGCGCCAGGCACCCGCCACCGTGCTGCTGGCTATTCCTACCGCAGCATTGGCGACCTTCTGCCTGCTTGCCGACTGCGGCGGCCCGGTACTGGTGATGGCGCTGTTGCTGGCGGCACGGGATTTCAAGTTTCTCGACCGCGCTCTGCGCACGGCATGGATGGAGCCTCATGTTCTGCAGGCGAGAGCCCAGGGCGCCTCTGCCGGCCGTCTCCTGCTGGGCCATATCGCGCCTTCACTGGCGCCTCAGCTCGGCGCTCTGGCTTCGCTCTCCCTAGTGACGGCGCTGAGCGCGCTCGTCCCCGTAGAAGTGATCTTCAATGTGCCGGGAGTGGGCGAGCTGGCGTGGAACGCCGCTCTGAACCGCGATCTGCCGGTGTTGCTGGGGGTGATGATAGTGATGGCCTTCGCCGTGACGTGCAGCGGGATGGCAACGCCGCGCTCGGCGGAATGGAAGAGCGCATGAAGCTCCGTCGGCCCATTCTGTGGCTGCTGCTCGGGCTGATCGTGGTCGCATCGGCGGTCGTGGCCACGCCAGGCGCCAGCTATGCCCGGCAGGATCGAGGGGCGACACTGGCGACGGCATCAGCAAACCATCCGGCCGGAACCGATGCTCTGGGCCGAGACAGGCTGGTGCGTGTCGCTGCGGCATTTCTGCTGAGCCTTGCCGGCGCAATCGCGGCCTCTGCGCTGACTACGGCAGCGGCCGCGGGAGTGGGAACTCTGGCAGCATTTGGCCGGGGCTCGCTGGGCTGGGGTCTGATGCTGGTGTGCGATGTGTTTCTGGCCCTCCCCTGGATGTTTCTGTTGATGATGGTGCGTTCGGCGCTGCCGCTCACGATGTCACCGGTGCACTCTGCGGCGGTCACGTTCGTGGTGCTGGCCGCACTGGGATGGCCCGCATGCGCGCGGGCGGTTTGTCGCGGTGCTATGCAGTTGAGGACATCGGACTGGATGCTGTATACGCGGGCTGCGGGGCTGAGCGGGGCTGGAGTCGTTCGGCATGTGATCCCGAATCTGTTTCCCCTGCTGCTGCCGCAGTTTCTGATCAGCATTCCGGCCTTTGTTATGGCCGAGGCGAATCTCGGAGCGCTGGGACTGGGAGTGGGCGAGCCGCTGCCGTCGTGGGGCGGGATGCTGTTCGAGCTCAACAATTCGCCGATGCTGGTTGCGACGCGGTGGGTCTACTTCCCCGTGATTCTGCTGGTGCTCGTATTGCTGCTTCTGGAAGGAGTGGCCGCTGAGGCCTGATCGTATGAACCTGGCTCGTCGCATTCTCATCGTTTTTGCCGCGTTGACGCCGATCGCGCCAGCCATCATCAGCGCGGGGCAGGCAGCGCCGCGCCAGCCGGGAGAGCTGGTGTGGACGATCGGCTACGATCCGAAAACCTTCGATCCGGCCAAGGTGGACGATGAGGAATCGGAAACCGTGCGGTACCTTACCGCGGGTGTGCTGCTGCGCTTTAATCGCCTTACGCAAAGGGTGGAACCGGAGCTGGCACAAAGCTGGAGCAGCTCGCACGATGGAAAGACGATCACCTTCTCGCTGCGCCCGGGGCTCGAGTTTTCCGATGGCAGCCCGCTGACGGCACGCGATATCGTCTGGTCGCTGCGCCGCGTTCTTTCCCCGGCGACAGCCGCGCCGGTGGCTGAGGAGTTTGTATCGCCGGCAGGCGTTACGGTGGACGCGCCCAACCACAGCACCATCGTTGTCCATCTGCCCCAGCGAGTGATCGCCGTTGGCAAAGTCTTCGACGAGATCGCCATTGAGCCGGCCAATCATCCGTCGGAGGGACGGATCACCTCCGGCCCGTTCTTCATCGCTGACTATCGCCGCTCGCTCTATGTCCGCCTGCGCCGCAATCCTCACTTCACAGAGGGAGACGCTGCCGGCAACAACTTTCCTCTCGCCGCAGGGATTCGACTGGACATCGTGGAGAACATGGAGCAACAGGTCAGGCTGCTTGAACGCGGCGACTACGATCTGATCGACAGCGTTCCGCCCGATTATTTCGAGTTGTTGCGGAAAAGAGCACCTGGACTGGTGCGCGACCTCGGACCCTCGCTGAACACGGAGCAGATGTGGTTCAACCAGGCGCCCTCCTCGCCCTTGCCGGCGTGGGAGAAGGCCTGGTTTCAGAGCCAGGCGTTTCGAGTCGCTGTTTCGCAGGCTATCCATCGGTCCGATCTGGCGCGCATCGCCTATCTGGGGCATGCCACACCGGCATATTCGTTTATCTCTCCCGCGAACACGCGGTGGCACAACCGCTCGCTGTCCGCTCCGGCAGCAAACGTTGCAGCAGCGAAAGCCGGACTGGCGGCGGCCGGATTTCGGCTTCAAGGTTCGGTGCTCGTGGATCGCGACGGGCATCCGGTAAAGTTTTCGATTCTCACCAACTCCGGCAATGCGGCGCGAGAGAAGATGGCGACGCTCATCCAGCAGGATCTGGCCGCACTGGGAATGCAGATTACCGTTGTCACGCTGGATTTTCCGGCGCTCATCGAACGCCTGATGCATACACAGGACTACGAAGCGTGCCTGCTGGGGCTTGAAAATGTCGATCCCGAACCGAACTCGATGATGAATATCTGGCTGAGCTCCTCACCGAATCACCAGTGGAACCCATCGGAGAAGACTCCGGCGACACCGTGGGAAGCGGAGATCGACCGCCTGATACAAGAGCAGGCCGCAAGCGCGGTGGACGCGGGACGGAAGAAGGCCATTGATCGCGTTCAGCAGATCGTTGCCGAGCAGGAGCCTTTCATCTATCTGGTCTACCCCAATGCGCTGGTCGCGGTTTCACCGAAGCTGCAGGGCGTGCAGGCGGCGGTCCTCGAGCCGCGGCTGACGTGGAACGTGGAGCAGCTACATGTGCAGGGGGCTCGATGATCGGCGAAACTCTCCTCCGCGTTCGCATCTCGGCGGAGTATTCCGGGAACCCGACCCTGGCGGGAATTCATTTCGAACTGCAGCAGGGCGAAGTTCTTGGCCTGGTCGGTTCCAGCGGCGCCGGGAAGAGCACGCTGGTCCTTTCTCTGCTGGGATTGCTGCCCTGGCGAGGCGGACGCGTCTTTGGTGAAGTGCTGCTGCGCGGCCAGAACCTGCTGGCACTCCCTGAGAAGCAGCTGCGCGGCCTCCGCGGCCGGGAGATCGCGCTCATACCGCAAAGCCCGATGACCGCGTTGAATGCAGCCATCAGCCTGCGGAGCCATTTCGAAGAGGCGTGGAGAGCCCATGAGAAACAGGGGCGCGCCAGTCTGGACCAGAGAGTGCGGGAGCTGATGGCCGAGGTCCAGTTGCCCACCGAGACTGAATTCCTGCGACGCCGTCCGCGGGAGATCAGCGTGGGCCAGGCGCAGCGGGTTCTCATCGCGTTGGCGCTCCTGCATCGGCCTGCGCTCATCGTTGCCGACGAGCCGACGAGCGCTCTGGATCCGGTGACCCAGTCGCAGATTGTCGATCTGCTCAGGGCCCTGAACCGCAGGCACGGCATGACGCTCCTGTACATCTCGCATGACCTGATCTCGGTGATTCAGCTCTGCGACCGCGTTGCGGTTCTTCATCGCGGAGCGATCGTCGAGAATCTGCCCGTGGGACAACTGAGCGAAGCGCGACACCCGGCGGCGCTGGCTCTTCTGAATGCATTGCCCGTTCCTGCGGAGACTTTGTTACGATTTCGCGACAATACCGGCGCGGATGAGTTACCACAGGCACTCGATTACCTCGAGAGATAACTGAAGTCCGGCGCACTTACCACGACCTGGTCATTGCTGGGTTGGGCGGACGGACATACCTTACGAGATGCGCGGAGCGCGCATCCTTCGCAGCCTTCCCAGAGGCGGATGCGGCTCACGCGACCGAATAGAAAAAATCACTTCGGTGACCCGGAGATCGCAAGCATGTCTCGTTTCACTGTTCGCCTGCCTATCGCCCTTGGTTCTCTCGTCGCTCTAACCGGCACGGCGCTTGCCGCGACCCCGAACAGCAAGATTGCCCCCGATCTCGCCGCATCATCCTCCACTACAGCTCAACCCGTAATCGTCCAGTACTACAGTGCACCAACTCCAGTAGAAACCGGATTGCTGGGGTTATTGGGCGGTCTGCTCAAGGCGGTTCTGAGCCCGATCGACGCGATCGTCGCCAACCTCGCGCCATCACAGCTGAACCTGATCGCTTCGGATCCCAACGTGAAATACATTTCACCGGATCGGCCGGTCGCCGCGCGGCAGGCGGATAGCATCACGGCGGCTGAGTTTACCAGCGAGCCGATCAATGCGCCCGCGGTTTGGCAACAGGGTTATAAAGGAACCAACATCGGCGTTGCCGTGATCGACAGCGGCATCACGCCTGTTCAGGATCTGGCCACCAGTTCGGGCCTGCTCTCTCTGAACACAGTCACTGATCTGCAGGCTTCGCTGACGGAAGTAGCTCCCGCGGCAACGGGACGGATTGTCTATAGCCAGAACTTCGTTCCGAACGAACACGACGCTCTAGACCACTTCGGCCACGGCACCCATGTGGCCGGTCTGATTGCCGGCAATGGCGCGCAGTCCACGGGATCGCAGTACTTCCGCACCTTCATGGGATCCGCTCCGAACGCGAACCTGATTAATTTGCGCGTTCTGGATGAGAATGGCGCCGGCACCGACTCGGCGGTGATCGCCGCCATCGGTCAGGCCATCTCTCTCAAGAGCAAATACAACATCCGGATCATCAATCTTTCGCTGGGCCGGCCGGTTTATGAGAGCTACGCGCTCGATCCGCTCTGCCAGGCCGTTGAACAGGCATGGAAGGCCGGAATTGTCGTGGTGGTCGCAGCAGGCAATGATGGCCGGGATCTGAATCTGAATCCCGAAGGCTACGGGACGATCGATGCACCCGGAAACGATCCGTACGCTCTGACGGTCGGCGCCATGAACACCATGGAGACGGCATCGATTCAGGACGACATTATTGGCAGCTACAGCTCAAAGGGGCCGTCGTTCATCGATCACGTGATCAAGCCGGATGTGGTTGCTCCCGGCAATCTGGTGACGAGTTTACAGTACCCACAGGACTCGCTGGCCCTGAACAATCCTTCGTTCTATACGCTGTACTCCTTTTACCGCACCAACGGAGCGGAAGCACCGTCGGCGAATTACTTTCCGCTGAGCGGCACCAGCATGGCTACGGGCGTGACCAGCGGCGCAGTCGCCGACCTGCTGCAGGCCAAGCCTCAGCTGACTCCGGACCAGGTGAAGGCGCTGGTGATGGTCAATGCCGACCGCACTTACTTCCCTGTTTCCAGCAGCGTTACCGATCAGGGCACCGTCTACAAGGCAAACTACGATGTCTTCACGATCGGTGCGGGCTATCTGGACATCGCCAAAGCCGTAAGCGCAGCTCTGGCTCGCGGTCAGGCCGTGCCTGCCGGGACAGCCATGTCTCCTGTCGCCGTATACGACGAAGCGAGCGGTAATACGACGGCGGTTATCGATCCGAGCGCGTTGTGGACTTCTTCGGGACTCTGGTCTGCTGTCAATGTTTATGGCAGCCGCGCCTTTTTGACCTCCGGCAGCGGCAGCAATGCCGTGTGGGGCTCGACCGCGCTTTGGGGCAAGAGCGACCCCGCCGGCTACACGGCGCTGTGGGGCAAGACGGCACTGTGGGGCAAGGGCAGCCCGGATGCGGAAACGGCGCTGTGGGGCAAGGACACCACGGATGCCCAGACTGCGCTTTGGGGTAAGTCGGATCCGGGCGATACAAACGTGTCCGTCCAGTATTGATCCACGGCAACGAAGGCGTGGAGGACCCCTGGTAAGGACGGCTCATCAACACCGGTACCACGAAGAGTGGTGCCACAGCCGGGCTCTAACATCCGGGCTCGGTGGGAATACGGGGACTGGCGACGCCCCACCCCGAAGCCATCGGGAAGAACAGCTATGCGTGCGCTCCGGATCGCCTCCGGAGCGCAGACGAGGACCCTTGTTCCCCAAGTTCCAGATGCTCCCGGGCATTCTTCTGCTGAGCATCCTGTCCGGCGTTCTGACGCCGGACGGATCCGCGCTCGACCGTCCCGACGTGACGAAACAGGACACTTTGCGGCTCGCCAGCAGAGCGCGTAGTAGCCGCGTGCATTCTGCACACCGAGCCACGGAAACCGCTCCTCTGTCACTGATCGCGCAGGTGCGGTTCAATCAGCAGGCAGTCTCCTTTGAACACGGGGTGACGGCCGGCCCGGGCGCAGGAAATCTGGAGGTTCAATTCGCAGGTCCGGCATCGGGCACTTTCGATCATCTGCGTTACCGGCTCTTTGGTTTCGATACGGATTGGAAGGATGCGGAGAATGAGCGCGAGATTCTCTATCCTCACCTGGCGCCCGGCCGCTATGAGTTCGACTTCCAACAGACAAAGAGCGGCAGTTCGAGAGGGTCCGTCCTGGAAGGCATCGCAATCACCGTAACCCCGCCGTATTGGCAAACCGGGTGGTTTCGGAGCCTGTGCATGATTGTGCTTGTGCTCCTGATCCTTGCGCTGCACAAGCTGCGGGTTCGCTATCTGCTGCGACAGGCTCGGAAGCTTGAGGAAACAGTAACCCAGACCAAGGCCGAACTGACGCTTGCGGGCAGAATTGCGGCGGACGCGCAGGAAGCGCTCAAGGAGCAGGCTCTAAAGGACGGCCTCACCGGCCTGTGGAATCGAAAGACGATCTTCGCCATGCTGGAACGAGAAGTCTGCCGGGCACAGCGCGACCGATTCCCGATCACACTGCTGATGCTCGACCTGGATCATTTCAAGAGCATCAACGACACCTATGGGCATTTGACAGGCGACGAAGTACTCCGCGAAGCGGCCAATCGCCTCGTCGAAGCGATGCGTTCTTATGACTTCGCGGGGCGCTACGGCGGCGAGGAGTTTCTGGTCGTTTTGCCCAGTTGCCCTTCGCACAGCGGAGTTCATCGCGCAGAAGACTTCCGCCGCGCGATTGCGGAGAGGCCGGTTTCCACGACTCGTGGACTGCTGCCAGTGACCTGCAGCCTTGGAGTGGCAGCTTATGACAACACGATGCCTCCTGAAGAACTGATCCGCCGGGCGGACGAAGCGCTGTATCGCGCTAAGCACCAGGGCCGTAACTGCGTTTGCGCGGGAAATTAGGAGGGCTTTCGGCACCCTCGCAGGAGATACGTCCCTGGCGGAATTTTTTTCGGGTACTGGACGACTGCTCGGGAGAGACCGGCAGCCACGGCCTGGTGTAAGAAGCGGAAACATCACGCACCGGAGGAAATTTTGTTTGACAGTGCCCAGGGGTAGTGCTAGCGTTAATGGCCGGACAGTAAACGCTTTCTCCGCGCGCTGTTAACCTTGTCCAATTCAATTCCTGCCTCTGCCTGCCGCAGGGGCCGGCAGTTCGCCGACAGATTGTTCCAGCCCTGCTGCACTCGCCTGCTGGGACGACCTGCCAAAACAGAGAACCAAGCTGTTTTTGCAGGAGGCGCTATGAAGAGGTTCCTCATCCATCGGGGTCTCGTGTCGGGGCTCGTGGCATTCACAGTTCTGCTCTTCGTTCCCACGGCTAATGCGGTCGGACCTACCGGAAAAATCGTCGGCGCGATCGCCGACTCCAGCGGCGCAGCGGTTCCCGGAGCAAAGGTCACGGCGGTCAACGAAGGCACCAACGAATCACGGACGACGCTTTCCGACACCGATGGCAACTACACCTTCCCGATCCTCCCGGTCGGCAACTACACGATTAAAGTCGAGGCGGCCGGCTTTCAGGTCTACGAGCAAAAAGGAATCGTGCTCGACGTCGACCAGAACATCACCGTCAACGCAAAGCTGAATGTCGGCTCCAATACCGAAACGGTTTCGGTTACCGGCGATACCGGTCAGGGCGTGGATCTGGTAGATGCGACGATCAGCCAGGTGATCGACGAGCGGCGCGTGGTGGATTTGCCACTGAATGGACGCGATACGCTGCAGTTGCAGTACATCATGCCCGGAGTTTCCTACGACAACGACAATGTTGCGCACGGCCAGGGGCAGCACGAAGGAGTCGTGGTCAACGGCAATCGCCCCGGCTCGAATTACTACCTGCTGGATGGCGTCGACATGACGGACTCCTACCTGTCGACGGCGCCGGTCTTTCCTTCGCCCGACGCGCTTCAGGAGTTTGACATCCAGACCAGCAACTTCACCGCACAGTATGGCCGCAGTTCCGGGGGGCTGATCAATGCTGCGTCGCATGCGGGAACTAATCAGTTCCATGGCGGGGTTTTCGAGTTCTTCCGCAACACCGTGCTCGATACTCATAACTTCTTCGATATTCCCGGAGAAGCGAAGCCGGCATTCAAGCTGAATCAGTTTGGCGGCGACGTAGGCGGGCCCATCCGCCAGGGAAAGACCTTCTTCTTCGGCTATTACCAGGGCACACGCCAGCGCAAAGACGAGACCATCACGATTGGCACTGTGCTGACCGGCGCTGAGAACCCCAACATGACCAGCGATGGCAGCGCGCAGTTCCCTGCCGGATCCATTGCCGATCCGCTGACGGGGGCGCCGTTTCCCGGGGGACTGATCCCCGCAAGCCGCATCGATCCTACTGCCAAAGCAATGATCAAGGGTGTGCTGAATTTTACGCCGAATACTCCGACCGGCGGATACACCTATCACTCTCCCGAAGCGGATAACGAAGATAGCCTGAATGAGGATCAGTATCTGGGAAGAATTGACCAGAACTTTGGCACTAAGGATTCGTTTTTCGGACGTTACTTCTTCAATCAGGACCAGTCGAATGGCATTGGCGCCGGCAACATCAACCTGCCGCATGACAAGTATTTCCGCAACCAGAACGTAGCTTTGGACTGGAACCACAGCTTTACGCCTAAGTTCATCAACACAGCGGTCTTTGGGTTCACACGAATCGCCCATCATCGCGGCACGCTTGCTTCTGACGGGTGGGATACTTTCGGCAGCATGCCGGGGACCTCCCGGTCAGGGATCAACACCGAGCTGTATATCAACGTGAACGGGAGCTATTCGAACAGCGGCGATGGGACCTTTGTTCAGAACCGACAGACGTGGCAATACACCGACTTTGTCAGCTGGGTCCGCGGCAACCACACTATCGCCTTCGGCGGAGACTATCGCCGAGAGGCAGTGAACCGCGTCGAAGACTACTTCACCGACCCGGACTTTACCTTTAACGGGCAATACACGGATGTTCCAGGGACGAACGCCACAACACTGAACGCCCTGGCCGATCTGCTGATGGGATTGCCGAACTACTTCAACCTCCAGACTGAAGTGTTCAGCGATCTGCGGCACAACGCTGCGGATCTGTATGCGCAAGATACCTGGAAGGCTACGCGTAAGCTGACTGTGGATGCCGGCTTCCGGTGGGAACCGTTCCTGCCGCCGGTGGATAATTACAACGATCAGATCTGCTTCGATCCAACCTTCAAGTCGCTGTCGACGTTTTATCCGACTGCGCCGCCGGGGTTCACCTTTCCTGGCCCTCCGCTCGGGCAGAGTTCTCTTGGCAAGGGAGATCCGGGCTGCCCGCGAGCCATGGTGCCAAATCGGTGGAAGAATGTCGCGCCCCGGGTCGGTGTAAATGTGAGTCCATTCAGGAGCGACAAGACTTCGATCCGCGCTGCATTCGGACTCTTCTGGGATCAGGCACGGCTGATTGCCTGGAATCGCTATTCGACGGCGCAGCCGTTTGACGAGAATCTGATCATTAACGGGGTAAGCACGGCGAATCCTCAGCCGAGCCTGGCCGGGGCAAGCATCTTCACGAACACCAATACCCTGAACCCCTTCCCGTTTGTGATTCCACGGACCGCTGCACAACGCGCGGCATTCAGCCCATCGTATGGAGGACAGTGGCCGACCTCCGCGGAAGGGACGGTTTTGCCGCCTAACTTCAATGAAGGCTACGCGAGCCAGTGGAACCTGACTGTGGACCAGGAGTTCGCGAAGAATTACGTGCTGACCCTTTCGTATATCGGGAACAAAGGCACGCACTTGTTCCTGTCGCGCGACATCAACTGGGCGCCGCTGTCCACCTACGACCCGAACGTGAGCCTCGCGACCAACATCAATACCATCAACCTGCGCCGGCAATTCGCTTATGACTGCAGGCCGGGAGTAACCGACGCGCCCTGCCTGGGGCAGACGCAGGAAGAAGCAAACCAGGGATGGTCCACCTATCACGCACTCGCCATTTCGCTGAATCACCGCTACTCGAATGGGTTCAGCCTCCTGGGATCGTATGTCTGGAGCAAATACCTGGACCTTATCTCCTATGGAGCGGAGGGTGGCCTGGGCCCACGCGATCCCACGGACTTCCGGCTGAATTACGGGCCGAGCGACAGCGACGTCGCGAACCGGATTACAGCTTCCTATATCTATCAGCTTCCCAAGTGGGGGTCTGCCCACGGGGTGCTGGGCGGAGTGATCAACAACTGGCAGAATCAGGGAATTCTCGACTGGCAGACGGGATCACCCTACTCCGTTAACAGCTCGAACGACACAGCGGCTACCGGAATCGGCGGCGACTTTGCGGATTTTGTTTCCGGCCAGAGAGTCGCTCCTGCGCATCGCGGCGTGCGCTCTTACTTCAATACAGCTGCGTTCCAGGAGGCCGCGAATGGCACCTTTGGCGACACGTCGAGGAATTTCCTGTTCGGCCCGAGCCTGGTGAATATGGATTTCTCGCTCTTCAAGGAATTTCCGCTTCGCGAGGCGACAAAGGTGCAGTTCCGGTCGGAGTTCTTCAATTTCTTCAACCATCCGAACTTCTTCAACCCCGACAGTACGGTCGGCGATGGAACATTCGGACAACTTACCAGCGCGCGCGACGGGCGCATTACGCAGTTCGCGCTCAAAATGTTGTTCTGAGACGGGCCCGGTTCAGGTGCCGCGCGCGGCAGCGAGCACCGGCACCGAGCTCGGGAGACTGAAGCATTGCCGCTCTATCCGGAAACGGCTACAGTGGTGCGTTACGAGGAATTCCCTCTATGCGAACGGGGCGGGCCCGCAGCGTTGCTGCACTTGGACCAGGCCTGATGCTGATCACCTGCAGCATGGTTTGCGCGCAATCTTCGCCTGAGACATCGGTGCAGCAACACGCGCAGAAAGCAGAGCAGGATCTGCTCGCGCACAATCTCGCCGGAGCTGAGCAGGAATATCGTCAAATGCTGACTCTGGACCCGCTGAATGCCGCAGCCTGGACCGGGCTTGGGGTTCTGCTGTACGGAACCGGGCGCCCGCAGATGGCGGAGGAGACACTTCGAAAAGCTCTCGGCATCGATCCCTCTGACAGTCGAGCTGAGTTGTTTCTGGCGCTCAGCCGCGCCGATCTGGGCGAGTGCAAAGATGCTGAGCCAGTGCTGTCGAAGATCTTTGAGCAGCAGCCGAAGGGCAATTTACAAAGGGTTACGGGACTGGCATTGCTCGGTTGCTCCGCCAGCGCGGCCGATCCCGTGCCGGCGATCCAGGTTGTGGCCAAACTGAGGCAGCTCTATCCTGACGATCCGGATGTGCTGTATGAGTCGGCTGAGCTCTTTACGCGCCTCTGGAATCAGGCCGCCGGCGATTTAATGGCGAAGCATCCGGAGTCGTATCGAGTGCATGAGCTGGCCGGTGAGGTCTATGCGGCGCAGAACAATTATGATCAGGCGATTCGCGAATACTCGCTGGCACTCGAGCAGCAGCCCAACCTGCCGCAACTGCATTATCGTATCGGGCAGATGTACCTGCATAAGGGCGATCCGGATGCAGATGATAAGGCCATGGCCGAGTTTCAGAAGGAGAAGCTCATCCATCCACAGTCGGCAGTAACCGACCTTGCCATGGCAGATATTCGAATGCACCGGCATGAGCTCGATGAAGCAAAGCCTCTCTACCAGGAGGCGGCGCAACTGGATCCCACGCTTGTGGAAGCTCGCATCGGCCTGGCGAAAATTCTGCTGGAGCAGCATCAGACAGAGGCAGCCATCACGCAGCTGACGTCGATCACGGCGGAACATCCGGACAGCGCTGCCGCGCACTACGTGCTCATGACCGCGTACCTACAGGACAGAAACCCTGATAAGGCTGCAGCGGAGCTGGCGGTCTTCAATCGTTTGCAGACCGAGAGAGGCGAATCGTTCCAGACGAAGCTCGATGCGCTGCTGAGCGGTAAGGCTCCGGGTTCCGGGCAGCAATGAAGGATCCGCCTCACATCAACGATCTTCGCCAACGATACCCTCGCAGCTTTGACCGCCGAGTTTTTCTTCGGGGAGTTGGGGCCGGCGTGGTCTCGGGAGCCGGTTCGCGAATCGCTCAGGCGGCCGGCATTGCAGGCGCAGGCCCTGTAACTCCGAAGGCGCTGGGTGCTCCGCTGGGATTTTCGCTGCGGGATGTTGCTGCCGAGGCTCAGCTGAACTTTTTCCAGGTGTGCGGAGGGGACAAGACCAAGAAATACATTATGGAAACGACCGGGTCGGGCGTCGCTTTCTTTGACTATGACAACGACGGCTGGCTCGATATTTTTCTGGTTAACGGATCCAGCTTCGATGAGCCGGTGGCGCGGGAGCATCACAGCAACAAGCTCTTCCACAATAATCGCGACGGCACCTTCAGCGATGTAACAGAGAAAGCCGGCCTTACTCGCTGCGGCTGGGGCCAGGGTGTGTGCGTGGGAGATTACGACAACGATGGCTTTGAGGATCTCTTCGTCACCTATTGGGGTGAAGATGTGCTCTACCACAACAACGGCGATAGCACCTTCACCGAGGTCGGGCGACAGGCGAAGGTGGCCGGAGATTCGGCGCGGTGGAGCACCGGATGCGCGTTTCTGGACTACGATCGCGACGGCAAGCTCGATCTCTTCGTCACGCACTACGTCCAGTTCTCTCTGCAGAACGCACTCGATCCAGGGACGAACCCGTATTGCATGTTCCGGGGCCTTCCGGTCAACTGCGGTCCGCGCGGTTTGATCGGCGAAACCAGCACTTTGTATCACAACAATGGCGACGGTACCTTCACGGATGTCTCGGAGAAAGCGGGCATTCTGCGCGCAAGGAACTTTTATGGACTTGGCGTGCTGGTTGGAGATTTCGACAATGATGGCTGGCTGGACATCTACATGGCGAGCGACACCACGGCCAGCCTGCTCTTTATGAACAATCATGACGGCACCTTCCGCGAAGAAGGCACGCTGCGCGGGGTCGCTTTCAGCGACGAAGGCGTGGGGCAAGCTGGAATGGGCGTTGATGCGGGCGATTACGACAACGATGGCTGGCTCGATATTCTCAAGACCAACTTCTCCAACGAAGGTGTCGATCTCTTCCATAACGACGGCGAGGCCATGTTCACTAACGTGACGCGAGCGACGGGCCTCGGCATGGAAACCAACTACGTCTCGTGGGGATGTGGATTCTTTGATCCCGATAACGACGGGGAAGCCGATATCTTCTATGTCTCTGGGCATGTTTACCCGGAGCTTGATCAGCTTCACTCGAGCATCACTTATCGCGAACCGCGTATGTTGTATCGAAACCGCGGGAACGGCAGCTTTGAGAATGTGTCAGCTCTGGCCGGTCCGGTGATCACGACCGCTTCTAGCGGGCGCGGATGCGCATTCGGTGACTTTAACAACGACGGCTGCGTCGATGTGGTCGTCAACAATCAGAACGCGAAGCCTGCGCTTATCCAGGTCACTCCGGCCAACAGCCATCACTGGATCAATATTCGGCTCGTGGGAACCAAGTCCAATCGAAGCGCAATCGGGGCTCGGCTGCGATGCGTCGCAGGCTCTCTTTCGCAGATCGCCGAGGTTCGAAGTGGAGGAAGTTATATTTCGCAGAACGATCTGCGTATCCATTTTGGGCTTGGGAACCAGGCCACCATTGATCGCCTGGAAATCCGCTGGCCCAGCGGCACAAACGATGTTCTGCGCAGCATTGCCGCAGACCAGTTCGTGCGTATTCAGGAAGGAGGTACGCTTACGACACTGCACAAGGCGTCGTGAGTGAGGCCCGATGGGATTGTTTCTGGAGACCGCGCACGCGAGGGGCTGGCGGCGTGTGCCGGCCGCTTGCTCGTCTGCGCTGCTGCTGGTGGCCAGCTCGTATGTGTGTCTGGCGCAGAACAGCGCAGCCGCGACGTCGAGCACGGCCGCCGCGCACACTGCCAGCGGAATACGCCTGTTCCAGGGCGGAGACGCGGCTGCCGCGAAAATGGAGTTCTCCGCCGCGGTGGCAGCGGACGCGCATGCTGCCGACGCACTTGCCTGGCGCGGAATCGCCGAGAATCAACTGCAGCAATATCGCCAGGCGGCTCGCGATTTTGAAGCAGCGTTGATCATCCAGCCCGACTCTGTCTCCGCCGAATACAACCTCGCCCTTTCGATGATTCATCTCCAGGAACCGGACCGCGCGATCGCCTTGCTGCGGCAGGTGCTCAAAGCGCGTCCCGGTGCCTTTGAGCCGGAATACAATCTCGCTCTTCTTCTGGAGCAAAAGCATGCAATCAGCGAGGCCGTTGAATATCTCAGAGCTGCATGGAAAGCTCAGCCGGAGGATCCTGCCGTCGTGCAGCACCTTTCGGCGGACCTGATCACAGCCGGACGGATCGATGAGGCGGCACAGGTCCTGAGCGGATCGAAGGCAGCGCCTCCTGCACTCCTGATTGCCGAGGGCGATGCGCTGGTGAAGGCGGGCCACTACGAAAAGGCGATTCCGGTGCTCGAGGAATTGAGACAGCAGCGGCCGGGACGGGACGCCGATTACAGGCTGGCGCAAGTCTGCATCGAAGCTCACGAAGACTCGGAGGCGGTACGGGCTTTGCATGGCGACCTCGATTCTGACCCTGACGGCGAGGCCTGGTATCTGACGGGGATGGCGGATCAGGACATGGGCGCCACACAGGAAGCCACCGCAGCCTTCCAGCAGGCGATCCGCAGCAATCCACGTCATGCTCGTGCTCTTTATCGACTCGCGGCGATAGAGTCGACGGACGCGCAGACACTGGACCAGGCGGCGACCCATCTCTCGGCCGCAGCGCGCCTGGAGCCAGCGAACGCAGATTATGCACTGTCTCTGGCCCGGGTCAGGCTGGAACAGAATCATCCGGGCGAAGCGATGACTACGCTGAGCGGCGTGCACGCGGAAGGCCCTCGTGCAGCCGAGCGGGATGTGCTCAGAGGCATCGCACAGATCATCCTCGATGGACCTCGCGCGGCCATCGCTACCCTGCAAACCGCGGTCACGGAAGATCCGTCGCTGGCACTGGCGCAGGATATGCTTGGCTTCTGCTACTTCTCCCAGGGCGATATGGGGAAGGCAGCCGCATCCGACGTCAGAGCCTCCGATCTCAGCCCTTCGACGCTCATGTTTGCGCGCAACGCAGCAATCGCCCTGGAACATGGGGATGACACACACAGAGCTCTCAATTTCGCGAAGAGAGCGGCTGCGTTACCGGATTCGACGGCACTCGATCATGAGATTGTGGGCAGGCTGCTGGCCAGGAGCGGCGACTTTCATGCGGCCATCGGCGAGCTAACGACTGCGATTTCGATGGATCCGGATCTCGAACCCGCCTATTTTCTTCTCGGGCGCACCTGGACCCAGGCCGGTGACCGAACTCAGGCAAAAGTTTGGTTCGATCGACTGCAGGAACTCAAGAGGCGGCACCAAGCAGAATCTGGAACGAGGACGAATACCAGTACCGGAGTCGATGGCGCTTCTCTGCTGCGGGGCGGCGCGATCCCCTCAGATGCGCCGGAATAGCTCTAATTCGGAAAATGCGACCTCGGCACGATCGTGTTGCCAGCATCGGAGAGCAGGAGCGAGCGGTCTCGGCCCAGGAAGATCACTGCTCTGCCTGGGCAGTGCTGAACGAATGCATCGGCTCGCCTCCATCCCTGCGCGCCGACCAGAAACAAATCTGATCCCGGCCATTCTGCTTCGCCAAATAGACAGCGGCATCAGCTTCGCGAAGCAGCTCCTCGGCGGTTACGGACTGGCGCCCGTTCGTGCAGGCGACACCGAAGCTGGCAGTGGCCCGCACCCGATCCTCCTGAGCGAGCCACTCGGAGTGTTCCCTGATCGAGCGGCAGGAGTCCTCCAGAAGCCGGACCGAGTCAGCGAGGCCGGTATGCGGCAGGAGCAGAAGAAACTCTTCTCCGCCGAAGCGGCCGATCACATCGGTTTCCCGAAGCCTCCGCGTAACCAGTTCAGCGATGCGGACCAGAAACTTATCGCCTGTAATGTGTCCGTAGCGGTCGTTGATCGCCTTGAAACGATCGAGGTCGAACATGACGACGCAAAGGTCTTCGCCATAGCGGCGGAAGCGGGCCAGTTCGCGATCGAGGGCCTGCTCCAGCCCGCGCCGGTTGAGGACGCCGGTGAGCGCATCGACCATGCTCTGCCGCAGGAGTTCGGATTCAAGACGGGCGTTGAGAAGCCAGATGAAGGCCAGCGGCAGCAGCGAAGTATTGACCACGTAGGTTACGAGGCTGGCGACCTCGAGCCGCCGGAAGGAATCGGGGTCGGTATGGAGCGGAAAGGCAACGATGAACCGCGCGGCCTCAAGAACGACGAAGAAGCTGAGAAATGCGCTCATCACATGGCGGGGAGCGCGCGTCGACTGCTCTTTGCCGCCGGTCAGCAGGGCTACGGTCACCACACATTCGAGCGCGATGATCAGATCACCGAGCGCATCGCTGCGCATCATGCTGGAGTGATTCCGCCAGGCGAGGAGGAACGGCAGAGCCAGCACAATGATCGCGCTGGATATCCAGACAGCCTGCCTGCGGCGGCGATCGAAATAGACGAGGGCAATGTTCAGGAAGGCGTAGGAGAGGGGAATCATGGCCAGGTCGAAGCCATGACTGATGAAAGACGGGAGCCGATTGCCGGCGAGATCGAGGACAGCACCGACTGCATTGGCCAGGAAACCATACCAGAGCCAGCGACGGGTCCGGTCATCCCAGCGCTGCACGGCCAGGATGCCGAAAACGATCGTAAAGCAAAGCAGCTGAACGTCCTGGATCAGAAGCACTGCTTCCATCAACATAATCGGGATATTACGGTGAACGCCTGACCGCGGCTATTGGAAATGTGCCAGCCCTGGCGCGGCCAAACATTCATCGTCCCCAGGCATCTGAATCCACGCAGCGATGCCTCCTGAAATCCACTGGACGACCATTGCCTTGCGGCTGCTTTTGACGCTGTGTGCCGGCGGACTACTGGGCTCAGATCGCAGCCGCAGCGGCCACACGGCTGGATTGCGGACTGTGCTGCTTGTGACGCTTGCGGCCTCGATCTCCATGATCCAGATGAATCTTCTGATCCCCACGAATGGGAAACCTCCCAATTCGTATGCTGTCATGGATCTAATGCGTCTGCCTCTTGGAATCCTTACCGGCGTCGGGTTCATTGGAGCGGGTGTTATCGTTCGCAAGGGCAGCATGGTTCAGGGCGTTACCACGGCTGCGACCCTGTGGTTTGCGACCGTCGTGGGGCTTTGCCTCGGCGGCGGTCAGTTGGTACTGGGCAGTGTCTCTGCGGTCCTTGGGTATCTGGTGCTTACGTCACTTCGCGGGCTGGAACGAATCATTGACCGGTACCAGCCGGCCAGGCTGACGCTGCTGATGAAAAACTATGCACTCGATCCCAATGATCTGCGAAGCACCCTCGAAGGAGCGGGGCTCAAGGTCAGATCCATCTCCGTAGATCACTGTTTGGCTGAAAAGCGGCAGCGCATACGGTGCGAAGTGCGCTGGCCCGTGATGGGCAATAGCTCGCAACTGCCGCCTGTTTTACAGTACCTGGAGCGATCACCTGGTTTGGAGAAGCTTACCTGGGACGCATCCGGAAAAGTGCCGGGATAATCAGCTGGCGCGTAGAACGTCATTGCTCCGCAAGGGTTCCCCGCAGGCTACGAAGTCATCGGAGTCTTAGACCGAAAAGGATGTAAAAAACTGCGGCACGGGTGCATAATTTTTTTTTAATATATGCCTTGACACGTATATTCCTACAGCGGTATATAAAGAGGCGTGGCATCAGTATTCGAAGTCATTGCGGAGCCGAACCGCCGAGCGATTCTCAGCCTGCTGGTCTCGTCAGAGCAGTCGGTAGGCGAGATCGAACGCCGTCTGCGTATGCCGCAGCCGACCGTGTCCAAGCATCTGCGGGTGCTGCGCGAGGCCGGTTTTGTCGAGTCAACGGTCGACGCACAGAGGCGCCTCTACCGGCTGAAACCGGAGCCACTGCAGGAAGTGGATGACTGGCTGACGCAGTTTCGCCGCTTCTGGTCGCATCATGTGGATGCTCTGGAGCGCCACCTCGACCGCATGGAGCAGTCAAAACGCACGAAGACACCACCCCCGAAAAGAAAGTGACAAATTCAACTCTGCGAGGAAAGCAATGAAGATCAAACTGACCAGCGTGTATGTCGATGACCAGGAGAAGGCTCTGCGTTTCTATACCGATGTGCTGGGCTTCGTGAAGAAGGCTGACTTCAGCAATGGACCCTATCGGTGGCTCACCGTGGCTTCGGCGGAGGATCCGGAGGGCACGGAGCTGCAGCTGGCGCTAAACAACAACCCTGCGGCTCAAACCTACCAGCAGGCGCTGCTGCAGCAAAACCAACCCGCGGCCATGTTCTTCACCGACGATCTGCAGGGCGATTACGAGCGGATGAAGGCGCGAGGCGCAGAGTTCACCATGCCTCCGACGGACGTGACCGCTTCGAAGATCGCCACAGTGAAGGACACCTGCGGCAATCTCCTTCAGATCACGCAGCTGATGCGCTGGCAGGGTTGAGCGAGATGAGCAATCAGACGCAGTATGTGCCGGGGCCGGCCAGCGGAGCGCGAGTAGAAAAAAGCGGAGAGAAATGGACGCTGGTTCTCGTCCGTGAACTCCGTCATCCACCGGCGATGGTGTGGGAAGCTCTGACTGACCCGGCACAGCTGCGCGAGTGGGCTCCATTCGACGCGGAGGGGAACCTCGGCAGGGTTGGAAGCACCGTGAAGCTCACCTGGGTGGGAACGGGGCAGACTTCCGAAACCAGAGTGACGCGGGCTGAGGCTCCCGAGGTGCTGGAATACAGCGACCTGCGGTGGGAACTCGAGCCGTTCACAGGCGGCACGCGCCTTAAGCTCTGGCACAGCATCGATCGCCGGTTTATTGCGTGGGGCGCTGCAGGCTGGCACATCTGCTTCGACGTTCTGGATCGGCTGCTTGCAGGCACTCCCATGGGACGGATGGCCGGCAGCGGCGCAACACAATCCGGCGGCTGGCAGCGGCTGGTCGGCGAATACTCCCGGCAGTTCGCGGCTGAATCGGCTGATCGGCCAGCGCCGCAGACAGATCAGGAATCGTGAGGAGGTCCCTGTGCACTGGAACAAATGGATTCGGGTAACCCACCGCTGGGTTTCCGTCGCGTTTACGCTCGCCATCATCATTAACGGCGTCGCCGTGGTCCAGGGAAAGTACAACAACAAGCTGGGCCTCATGGCAGTAGCCGTACTTGCGTTGCTCTTCCTGAGCGGCGCGTATTTGTTCGTGCTGCCGTACGCCACCAAATGGCGCAGCGGGCGGCGTGCAGGGTGAATGGGCGGCCGAGGCGGATATAGTCTGAGTAGAAATCTCCAGGAGCTCAGATGGATACCGAGTCAGATCAGTCCTCAGCGCACCGCTCCGCCCTCGACCGCCGGCAATTCCTTGAGTTGAGCCTGGGCAGCGCCGCCCTGCTGCTCGCCGGCGGCCGCGCCCGCGCTGCTGAAACTACCCCAGCCGTTGCTGCGCACGCCGCTTTCACGGAGCTCGCCCCTGGCGCGGTTGAGCCGCAAGGCTGGCTCCGCGCATACCTTGGGCGGCAGGCTGCGGAGCTCAGCTCGCAACTGCCGAATATCTCGTGGCCCTTCTCGGCGGAGTACTGGAACGGACTGGAAGAGGGCCCCAGTTGGTGGCCATGGGAGCAGCGCGCCTACTGGATTGACGGCGCAACGCGGCTGGCCATCATCATGCGCGACGCTACGCTCCTCCAGAAGACACAGGTGCCCATACTGTTCACGCTGCAGCATGCCGCGGCCAACGGATATTTGGGGCCGGCATATTTTCAGAATCCGGTAGGCGATGAACACCGCTGGCCGCAGATGATCTTCTTCCGCAGCCTGATGGCCTGCGCTGAAGCGCATGTCGGGCCGCCGGGCATAGCGGAAGCTGTACAGCGCCACTACCGCAACGACCCAGCGGATTACGCCCTGCCCCAGCGCAACATCACCAACATTGAGCCGATGCTGTGGTGCTACAGCCAGACCGGCGACGCAAAGCTGCTCGGTTTGGCGGAAGACTCCTGGCGTCGTTTCCTGGCGCAGGCGGCGGCGAACTCCGAAAGCGGCGATCTGGGCGAGGCGCGCGTTTACGCTGACACGCCGATCCACGCGCACGGCGTAACTTACGCCGAGACCGCGAAGCTGCCGGCGATCCTTTACATGTACACCGGGAACCCGGAGTACCTGCGCTTCGCGCTGGCCGCGCAGCAGCGCATCTTTTCGCACCACATGCTGGTGGACGGTGTCCCCTCCACTTCGGAGTGGTTCCGCACGCGCACATCGCTCGACTCGCACGAGACCTGCGACATTGTGGACCACACCTGGGGCTGGGGCTATGTGCTGCAGGCCACCGGCGACGGCGTGTGGGGTGACCGCATAGAGCGCGCCTGCTTCAACGCCGGCCCCGGCGCCATCCGCAGTGACTGGAAGTCGCTGCAGTACTTCTCCTGCCCCAACCAGTTTCTGGCCACCAGAAATTCGGATCACAACGTGATGGAACATGGCGGGTACATGATGGCCTATCAGCCGAATCCCGGCCAGCGCACCGCCTGCTGCGGCGGTAACGTGCATCGCCTTTATCCAAACTATGTCAGCCGGATGTGGATGCGCTCGGCGAACGGAGGACTGGCCGCCACGCTCTACGGGCCGTCAACGGTTCGCGCTACCGTGGGCCCAGAGCGAGTGTCCGTGGAGATTGTGCAGACAACGGATTATCCGTTCCGTCACGGCGTTACCTTCAAATTTGCTGGCCAGCAGGAGGTTCGTTTTCCGCTCTCGCTGCGCCTTCCGGCCTGGTGCCGCAGTCCGCGGCTGACGATGAACGGCGAGCAGGTCGCACTTACGCCGCGGAAGGGCTTTGTAACCCTGGACCGCCGCTTCCGCCCGGGTGACACACTCAGCCTTACGCTGCCGATTGAGCTGGCCCGCACGGCGTGGCCTTACGGCGGCGTCGCGCTCGAACGCGGGCCGCTGGTCTTCTCTCTGCCAATCAAGGCTAACTGGTCGACTTTTACCGTGCCGGACTACTCCACGGCGGCGTTCCCTGGCTACGACGCAAACCCCACCAGCGCGTGGAACTATGGCCTGGCTCTGAAGCCCGGCGCGCTCGAAGATCAGGTGAAGGTCGAGCAAAGGGACGGCGAGCTCGGGGATGATCCCTGGTCGCAGCCCCCGGTGAGCCTCACCGTTGCGGCTCGCATAATCGAGAACTACAGGCTGCAGGACATCACCAACCAGGATGATCAGTTTTTCACCCCACCCCTGCCGGACCTGGCATTCACCGAGGTTCAGCCGGAGACGGAGCAGATCACGCTGGTGCCCTACGGCTCAACGCAACTGCGCGCGACCATCTTCCCCGATCTCGGAGCCGCTATGAACAAGAGCTGACGGCGCGGTTGGATTCCTCGGAATGCAGCGGCGGAATACCGTCCGCAGGTTGCAGATTCACGCAGAGAGTAGTTAGATTAGCCGCGAGATCGAAGTTATGGAGAGAGGGGGTATCCCGGTGGAGTCTGCTTCTGCATTGATCGACGAGAGGATTAAACAACTCGGGGACTGGCGCGGGAAGATGCTGGCCAAAGTCCGAGCCATCATCCACGAGGCCGATCCGGAAATCGTCGAAGAGGTGAAGTGGGTGAAGGCGAACTCGGCGGGGACTCCAGTCTTCTCGCACAGCGGCATCATCTGCACGGGAGAAACCTATAAGAGCCTCGTCAAGCTCACCTTTGCGAAAGGTGCTTCGCTGCCGGATCCTTCGGGTTTGTTCAACTCGAGCCTCGAAGGGAATGTCCGGCGCGCCATCGACTTTCACGAAGGCGACAAAATCAACGAAGCGGCTCTGAAGGGACTCCTCCGGGCTGCCGTGGCGCTCAATGTCCAGGGCAAGAGCAGCCGTACAAGCCGCAGGTGAGCTCCTGGGGTTGTTCGCTACGGCTTCTTCCCTGCCCTGTCCGCGTCAATCAAATGGATGAGCTTCTCGGCAATGACCTGATCATCAGCCAGGGACGGATGTGAATCGCACGCGGTGAATTGGAGTCTGTTGAGGGGCAGAAACGTGATGTGCGCGTCGCCGCCCTGCTTCACGCGCTGCACTACTTTCTGCGCCTCCGCTTCGATCTCACCGTTGGCCATATCCGTGGCCCAGACGATGATGTAGGCGGCGGGATTCTTCGCCCTCAGCTGCTCGAGGAAGCGGACGTAGGTGACCTCAAAGTCCCCATGCAGTTCGTCTCTTGTCTTCCAGGGCTCGCCTGGGTTCAGAGAGGTGCTGAAATCGTTGGTGCCCAGAGCAATCACTAAAACCTGAGGCTTCCAGGCAGGATCACTGTACTTCTGCTTCTTATCGAACAGAGTGTACGGATAGGCCTGGGGCAGGGTGTCCGCTTTGAATCCGTCATAATTGCGAACGACGCCGCGGCCCGAAATAGCGTTGACCTGGTAGTCGGCGTCGTAGTGGCGGGCGGTGATAGCACCGAAGGCGCGCGTGTCGTCGGTGTCGGACCAGACCTGAGCCCGCGTGCAGCTGCGCGTCGGAGAGAGATTGCCATAGCCGACGGTATGCGAATCGCCGATGAACTCGATCTGGCGATGGCGCGGTTCCGGAGCAAGAGCCCGTTCGCCGTCAGGGATGGCGAAGCCGCCGAAGGTGTTGGGAGCATCCTGGCTTTCGGTGGCGATCTCAACGCTGATCGCGTGCGTACCGCGAGGCAGGCCCTCGACCTCGTAGTCACCGGCGCCGGGCCTGACGAGTGAGCCGGCCGGTTCTCCATCGACCACGACGTGGAGGATTTCGTCGCCTTTGACGATGCGGAAGAAGACCTGCGTGCCGGAGAATGCAGCGCGGAAATAGCTTGCCGGCCACTGCGAGGTGTAGTCCTTGCCACCGAATCTGCTGTCATCCGCGGAGGGTGTGGTCAGCATGCGCCCTCCGGCGGCGAGTTGCACAGGGTAAAGCGCACGGACTGTGGATGCCTTGTGGACAGTAACCGGAGCCGCACTGGCGGAGGCGGTGAGACATGCAGCGCAAACCAGCTTCAACCACAGAGAGCGCATGATGCGACTATACCGTCCGGCAAGGGCGAAAAGTTCGATTGGACTCAGCTGCGACGTCTTCCGGAGTAAATCCGCGCGCCCGCGTCCGTTACCATAGAAGTATCTCAATGTCCCCGGAGAATCTTTTGCAGGCCGCAGCTACCGAACGTCTTATCACGCCCGCGCGCAACATCGAGGGCAGCCTTCGTCTTCCCGGCGATAAAAGTATCTCGCACCGTTACGCATTGCTGGGCGGTCTGGCCAGCGGCACCACGAAGCTGGAAAATTTCTCTACGGGTGCGGACTGCGCTTCGAGCCTGGGCTGTGTCGAGGCCATGGGCGCGCAAGTTACACGCCGCAGCGATGGCGGCGTGGAGATCACCGGCACTGGAGGGCAGTTTCAGGCTTCGGCGGCGGCGCTCGACTGCGGCAATTCCGGGTCGACCATGCGCATGCTGTCGGGACTGCTGGCGGCCCAAGCGGGCAACTTCACACTGGTTGGCGACGCGTCGTTGAGCCGCCGTCCCATGGAGCGCATCCGCAAGCCGCTCGGACAAATGGGCGCGCGCATCGAACTAACCGACGGCCATGCGCCGATCCGCATCGAAGGCACGGCGCTCAGGGGCATCGATTACACCACGCCAATTCCCAGCGCGCAGGTAAAGACTGCCCTGCTCTTCGCCGGGCTGCAGGCGCAGGGCACAACTATGGTCCACGAAGCCGTGCGGACCCGCGACCATGGTGAGCTGGCGCTACGCGCCTTCGGGGCCCAAGTCGATCGATCGCTTGACGCTGTCTCCATCGCGGGCGGCCAGACGCTGACAGCCATCGATGGGGTGGTTCCTGGCGACATTTCCTCCGCGGCGTTCTTTCTGTGCGCGGCCGCGCTCTTCCCTGGTTCCAACCTGATCTTCGACGCGCTGGGGCTCAACCCCACGCGGGCCACGCTGCTGGACGTGCTCACCGCGCTGGGGGCGCACATCGGCGTGCTGAACCTCGAAGACAAGAACGGCGAACTGGTCGGCACGGTTCAGGTCAACGCGCCGCCGCAGGGCATGACCGGAACCACCATTTCCGGGGCGCTCTCTGCCCAGCTGATTGACGAGCTGCCGGTGCTGGCGGCGATCGGACCTTACACGCAGAACGGCATTCGCATCCGCGACGCCAAAGAACTGCGCGTGAAAGAGTCGGACCGCATTGCTCTGGTGGCTGCCAACCTGCGGGCTATGGGCGCACAGGTTGAGGAGTTCGAGGACGGTCTGGATGTGGCCGGGGGCCAGACGCTGCACGGAGCGGAAATCGACTCGGGCGGGGATCATCGCATCGCCATGGCCTTCTCCGTCGCGGCGCTGCGCGCCAACGGAGAGACCCTGATCCGCGGAGCGGAATCCGCCGCCATATCCTTTCCCGAGTTCTTCGATCTTCTGGAGAGGGTGGCTGTTCGCTAACGCAGCGGATTGGCGGGTAGCGGTCGTGCAGACGGAACGGCAGCGGTGGAGGCAAAGTCTCACTCCGCTGCCTGCGTTTTTCCTCGCCGCGTTTAATGGCCTGCGTTCGCCGTGTAGATCCCCGGCAGCGAAGGCTTGCCCGTCACGGGATCGGCCCCTGGCGAACTTTCCGCCAACTGCGGAGCCGCCTGCGCGGTGCGCTTCGAATAGATCCTGAAATTCACGGCCAGTTCGAAGACCGAAGCCACCGGCTTCCCATCCTTCATCGCCGGAGCAAACTTCGATTTCTGGATTGCCGCAACCGCATTCTCGTCGAGTCCGAATCCAATCGGCCTGTAGACGGCTACGCCCAAAGGCTTGCCATCCGTTCCCAGGATGACCTTGTAGCTCGCCACCCCGGCCACTTCGCTGCGCTGGGCATAATCGTTCGAGAGCGGAACCACATTCTTGACCAGAGCGGCCGACAGGAGTCCGGGACCTGGTCGATAGACATTGGGATCGGTCGGCTCCATTGACTTGTGGTCCAGCTGCGCCTGGTAGAAGTACTGCCAATAGTCTGGCATCTGCGCAATCATCTGCGCGTCGAGGGAGAGGGCGAAGATCTTATCGAGTGCGTGCCGCACCCGCTCGGCGGATTCGCCTGGCGAAGTCGTTGTGTCCGCATCTAGTCCTGCGGCAGCTGTGACATCCGCCGTTACCCCCGCGGCCGGTGCCGCGCCTGTGGTATCCGCCTCCGGTTCTTCCTTTTGCCCCTTCTTCTTCTTCGGAACGACCACGACCTGGCGATCGAGCACGATCTCGAAGTGCTTCTTCTTCGGAGTGACGCGGATGCGGTCGAATGAAGCCGCCTGGTTCGCCCAGTTACCCTCGTCTTCAAAGTGGATGCCGTAGCGGACCCCTTCCAGTTCAACCCGCCGCTTGGTAAGCCGCACGCGCTCGATATCCACGGAGCAGAGGGTAAAGGATCCCTTCGCCGACTGGCTGACCAGCTTGCCGTGCATGTCGAAGTGGAGTTCGTCGTCCAGCCACAGTCCGCGCAGGAAGAGCTGTTTGCCCACCAGGCGCTGACGGAGCTCATCTTCGGTGAGCGCCGGAGCAGCCAGGTTGAGCGATTCCTTTGGGTCCTCGGCTCGGACTGGGGCCGTTGCAGACGATGCGACGGACGGCAGCGAATCGGAGCTGGCCAGCGCCGCCCTCTGCGGCTGCGTCGCCGTTTTCGCATCGATTGAGGTCAACTTGGCGGGTACTGCTGCAGGTGGGGCGACTTGCGGGTGGCTGAGCGGTGTGCAAAGGACGGGCAATGCGAAAACGGCGATCCAGCCAGGCTTCATGAGACGTTCTCCAAGGCGTCCCGAGATGCTTCGACGCTGGAGAATCCTCCGGCGGCGCCTCCCCGGGCACGCTGCGAGACATAGAAATTTCCGATGCATGCAGCTAAACAGGCGCGGGGCGGCGGAACAATACCACTTCCGTCTCAGAGAGCGGAAAGCGAGAAGCCCGTAGCGGCGGCTGAAGGCTGGCGGCGGGGGACTTGAAGTTGGAAGCTGGCGACGGCTACCGGCATCCTGCTTCCCGCTATTTACCCTTCTGAGTCCTTCAGGTTACACTTTAAGTATGTTCAAGAACCCGCTCGTTCCTAATCCTGCTTCAGGGAAAACCAGCTCCAGATTCCGGGCACCGAGAGTCCGAAATGCCGCCTCTCCCAGCACCTGCCGGAAGTCCGTCGTAATGGCCAAATCCCGCCCCTCGTAGAGCTGTTCCGGAGCCAGTCCCGGCCATGGTCCGTAGACGCGCCCACCACGCACAGGGCCGCCCAGCATGAACATTACATTGGCGTGGCCATGGTCCGTCCCGCCCGTCCCATTCTGCCGGCAGGTTCGACCGAATTCTGACATAGTGACCACAACGATGTCGCCGGCCTGGTCACCCATATCCGTCCAGAAGGCTGCCAGCCCTTCGCTGAACTCGCGCAAGCGGGCGGCCAGCTGACCATCGACCCCACCCTGATTCTGGTGGGTATCCCATCCGCCGATCTCAGTGAAGGCGGCTTCGACTCCAAAATTTGCTTTAAGGAGCTGAGCTATCTGCTTGAGACCATTACCAAACAATCCGGCCGGATAAATGGCCCCCGGAGCCGGCGTATAGCGAGCCGGATCGACGGCCGTGAGCATCTTCACCGCTTCGAAGGTTTCCTGGCCCGTGTCGCGCAGAACCGCATCGGTACTCGCGCCATACATAGCGGCGAAACCGCTGCCTGCCGGCGACTGCACGGCGAAATCGCGAATGTTGTCGAAGGCCAGCGCCTGGATTCGCCCCTGCAGGGTTCGGGGAATCTGCGAACCCAACGCTACAGCGCGAAAGGGTGACTGCGCCCGCTCTGCACAACCAGAGCAACCTGCATCTTCGGCCTGTAAGGCCCGGTTCAGCCAGCCGTCTGCGGTCGCCTTGACGCCAGGTGTCCCTGACTCCATATAGTCCTGCGCATCGAAATGAGAACGTGTCGGGTCCGGCGAACCCGCGGCATGCACCACGGCGAGATGCCGCTGGTCCCACAAGGGCTTCAGGGGGGCCATCGCCGGATGCAGTCCGAAAAAGCCATCCAGATCGATGACTTCGCTCTGTGAAATCGCAATATTCGGGCGGTAGGTGTAATAGGAGGGTTCCCGATACGGCACGATGACGTTCAGCCCATCGGCCGCCCCGCGCTGGAAGATCACCACCAGCTTCTTTCCCCGCGCCTGAGCCGTAGTCGCCTGCGCGAGGACGCTTCGGGTGAGAAGTGCCGGGATCGATGCCGTCCCCACCACCGCCATCGCACCACCCTTCATGAAAGCTCGTCGTGTAAGGGGCTGCTCCCGAGACATAGAACTCCTCCGCTATGTCCATGCAAACGCCGGCGGGGCGGCGAAGTTGCGCCAGTTCGAGGGTGCTGCGCGGAAAGGGCAACCTCCCCTATCCTGAATTCGTATGACCGAATATGAAGGCGAGCTCACCCGTCTGGTCGATCAGCTGAACCGCTCTGCGACCAGCGCATCGGATACGGAGAGCACGGCGCTGGATAGACTGCTGGCCGCCGCCGCGCAGCGGCATGCCTCGGACGTGCTTCTGGTGGCGGGTTCCCCCGCCGCCTTTCGCGTGAATGGGGCGCTGGGCGCCGGGATGGGTGCGGTGCTGTCTCACGCGGATCTGCGCAGCCTGCTGCTGCCGATCCTAAGCACCGGACAGGTGCAGGAACTGCAGGAGCGCAAGTCGCTGGACTTCAGTTTTGTCCGTGGGTCGATCGGAAGATTTCGCGCGAACTATCACTTCCAGCGGAATACGCTGGCGGCCGCCATCCGTTTGCTGCCGGAGCAGGTCCCCACGCTGGAGACGCTGCATCTTCCCGCGGCGCTCGCCTCTCTCGCGGAGCGGAGACAGGGCCTGGTGCTGGTGACCGGGCCGACCGGGTGCGGCAAAAGCTCGACGCTGGCCGCGCTGATCCATCTGATCAACAGACATCGACGCGATCACATCATCACCATCGAAGACCCCATCGAATACCAGCATCCCAACCGCAGTTCAATCGTTGAACAAATTGAGCTGGGGCATGACACGCCCAGCTTTGCGCATGCCGTGCGCGCGGCGATGCGCCAGGATCCGGATGTCATTCTGATCGGCGAGATGCGCGACAGCGATACCATGGCCGCGGCCATGACGGCCGCCGAGACCGGTCATCTGGTTCTGAGCTCGCTGCATACCAACGATGCCGCACAAACGGTTTCGCGCATCCTCGATACGTTCCCTACTCTGTACCAGTCGCAGATCCGGCAGCAGCTCGCGCTGGCATTGCTGGCGGTCATCTCGCAGCAGCTGGTGCCCGCAGCCAACGGAGTGGGCCGATGGCCAGTGGTGGAGATCATGCTGGCGAACGGCGCGACGCGTCATCTGATTCGCCGCGGCGACGATCACCAATTGCGTGTGCACATCGAGACGGGCCGCGCCGAAGGGATGCTGACCATGGAGCAGTCGCTGGTGGAACTGATTCGCGCGGGGACGATCACGCGCGAGGTCGCCTTTGAACATGCCTGGCATCCGGAAGATCTGCAGCGCCACCTCGGCGACTGACCCCTCGTAGAAGAGGCTTTTACTGTGGTAATAACACCGAGTGGGGATTGATGGTCTCCATCGTAATCGCGTTGAATGTGACCACTGGCACGTGACCACGTCCTGCCAACCTGAGCGGCGGGTGTCCCCCATCAAGACCTGCCCCAGAGGAGTCAATGGTATGAAAAGCCTTCTGCTGCGGTTTCACAACGAAGAGTCCGGGCAGGATCTGATCGAATACGGGCTGATCGCAGCCCTCATTGCTCTTGCGGCGGTAACCATCATGGGCAGCATCGGCAACTCGCTCGCATCGGTCTTTTCCGACGTCAACGGCAATCTCTAGTTCCCGGTCTCGGAAAGCCTGAGGCTCGCAGCGCGATGGACCGGCTCGTATACTGACCATTGCGCTCAGGACAGCAAAGCCCGCTCGACTACAGCCCTCCCCCTGCAGTCACTCCGCTTTGTGGCGGCGCAAGCACGTCCACAAGACGGTCAACAATTCGAAGCGTACCTTGAACGGCCTGGATAAGTTCAACAGTTCTCCATCCACCCCTAACCTTCTGAAGGATGCTTCTCATGCCAACGGTTTCCGAACACTCATCAAGAAAAGCTGCCACTCTCACCCTGACTATTACGCTGACGGCGGAAAACAGCGAATCTCTGCTGGACTATGAGTTTTGGACAGGACTCTCTCCCGAACGTATTCTGAACCGCGCCCTGGCCGACCACATGGAGCTGGGATACGGGTCGAGCCTGCTGGATGAGATTGCCCGCGATCCCGGGAGGCGAGCGGTCGCATTTCGGCGGAACAACATGAGCAACGAACAGATCGCGCAATGGAATGCCTCGGCGGCCGCGGAGCTCGAGAAGATGTTCCGCGGAAGCGAAGAAGACAATGGGCGCGTACTGGGAATTGACGATCGCAACAAGACGCAATCGGGATTCAAACAGGCCAGTTAGTACGAAGATCAAGACAAAAGCCGAGCAAGGAAAGGGCCGGAATCATGGATTCCGGCCTTTACATTTTAGGATTCCACTGCGGGTTCTCAGGCTGCGCGAAGAAGGTTTGCCGAACAACTCTCGAAGAGCGGTCCCAAACGGCGAAGCAACTATAATAAGGGTACGGAGTGCCCGGGGCCAGGGCCAGCATCACATGGGGAGTGTCGGCCTTGAGGCTGTGGATAGACCTAGCGTGGTTCAGCGGTGGAGTCCTGGTGGGTGGCGTTGCTTCGGTTATAGCCTTCTTTAAGCTTTTTCGACCCAACGATTGACATTTCTTACCGACCAACGACGTTGCTTTGCGTGATCTTCACCGGAGCCGCAAGCACGCTCAGTGAATCAATATCGAAATCCTTATAGAGGTCGAGGCAAAACAGATCAGGCGAGGCGCGGAATGGAACTGGCTTCTTCAGCAGCCAGGACAGGCTGTGCATCCCACCCTCAGCGTTGAGGCTCGAGAAAGCCGCAGGGTCCAGAGCAGCTGCAATCAGCGCAACTACCTGCGAGCGAATTCCCCTGGTTTGCACCTGCACGTCGCGGGCTCCGCCTTCGTCATGAAGCCACTGCACAACTGAGAGCAGTTGGGCGGCCTCCAGGCCCAGACCCCGCTCTCCGCTGCTGTCCACCAGTAACTCCCAGTCGCTGGGGTCGGATGCATCGGGCCGGCTCGCCCCGGTGAAGAGCAGGTCGAGGGCAAGCACTTCGTGTCCGCTGCTCAGGTTGTCATATACCTGCTGCCCCGCAGCTTTGTATCCGTCGTCGTTCAGGACAACGGTGATCGGCTCCGCCGCGGGAGAATGGTCCTCCTTAAACCACATGCCATAGGCGCTGATCGAGTTCGACAGATCGAAGCGATAAGCGAGGTTTTGGAAGTCCATACCTTTGGAGTTCGCCATTTGCAGGACGCGTACGACAGAGACCTTATGGTAGCGAACAACGGAGGTGAGTTGCTCGCGCTGGGATTGAGTCCAACGCGCACGTTCCGCGCCTTCAGTCGGAATGGGATCGCGATGGATCTGGGCGGCGAGGCTCCTGGCCAGGCCGAGCACGGTCTGATTCCCCGTCGGCACTCCGGCGGCAAGTTCCTGCGCTGTGTGTACTTCTGCATCGCTGAAGATTTCGCTGTCGGTCAGGGGCAAATGGAAATGCTCGGTGAAGAAGCGGTAGGCCTGGGTGCGATTGTCGACCTGGTAGTTGTGCACGCCGGGATCGAAATTCATATGCCAGCCTAGGTTATCGGCGGCGCCATACATCGCGAAGAAAGGCTTCACGTTGTCGTAGACATAAGGTTTGACCAGCGGAGCGCGGAAACAGCAGCTGTCGATCGCATTGTGCACCAGCAGCGTGGGGCGCGGTGCGCGCATCGCGATGAATTCGGGGTAGTCAAAGCCCTGCATCAGATCCGGCGCGTCCTCTTCAATCTCATCGGTATCTCTGGGATGGGTGAGATTGGATTCTCGCGATCCGATTCCGGCAACCTCGACCGATACAGCGACACGGGGATCGAGAGCGCTGAGCACCACGGTTTGCCAGCCGCCGCCAGAGAGTCCGGTGACGCCGATGCGTGACGGATCGACTTCCGTCGAAGCGGCAAGGAAATCCAGGCCGCGTCGCATGGAGAGATAGAACAGGCCGCCGGCGTTCAACCCCACGAGGTCGAGAGCGGCGGCGTAATCGTGAGCATTTTCGGGCTGCGCCAGTTCGCCGAAATCCATCCAGCTCAGATTCAGCGCGATGATTCCGCGCTTGGCAAGGTTGATGCATCGCTTTTGCTCGTATTCGACAGCGATGCCCTCAGGCTCGTGGCCAAGCAGATTGAGAACCGCCGGCGCCCGGCTGCTGAGGTTTTCCGGTTCATAAAGCAGCGCGGTGGATACGAAGCCGGGAACGATTTCATAACGATACTTACGAATGCGGTAGCCATAGCCGGTTTCGATGACGCCCGCCTGTTCGAAATGCGGAGGCGCATCGATCCATGCGCGCGGCCACCCATGAAACACAACATCGTTGAGAATATGGTCGCGGAGCCGGGCTTCCTCCGCGGTCCACTGTTGCGCCGTGCCCGGCTTTGGGAGGGCCGGGATACGGTCCATCAGGTATTGCTGCAACTGATATTCGGTAATAGCCGGTGACGGTGCGGGACCTGCCAACGTCTCGGTAATGGATGGCAGCATGGTGGTTTGAGCACTCGCGCCGGCCAGGCTCAAAGCGCATACGGCGACGATCACACCTATCTTGTTCATTCCATCCCTCCGGCGTTCAAGGTAGCTTGCGCTTGATGATGTGACGTCATCATGCGGAAGGCAACGGGCGTCTTCAAAGAGTCCTGCGGCGGACGCTCTCCAGGTCGAGATCGGCGACATGGCGCGACCGCGCCACGCGGAAGTCCTCGACATGCTGCAGCAGGAATACCGGCGCGCTCAGCGCCTTAGGCGTGCGGATGCGAAAGAAGTCCGCTCCGTCTACATCTTCCATCCAGAAGACGGGGCGGGCGTCCGGCTGAAGCATTGCGATTTCCACGTTGGTCAACTCGATGTTCTTCACGTGACGCAGAAAGAAGCCGCTGGCCGGGATGTCGCCAAACTGGTCGGGATCGGGATAAGGATTGTCTTCTGCCGACTCCGGGGGACGCAGCGCGGCCATTTTGTCCGTGCCGCCGCCCGCATGCTCCAGATACACATCGTGGATCTTGACATCCTCCACCGGATGGCCGGCGATGCCGCAGATGATTCCACCGCCTCCAAGGCGCGAGACCGAGCGATAGCTCACGATGTCGCACATCGTAATGCCCCTCATCTTCCCGACCGGGATACCGGACGGTCCGCGCATGCGGCGGCCCAGACGCAGAAAGAGAGGCGTGTTGGTGCAGTCGCGCATGGTGATGCCGGAGAAGGTAAGACCCTCGACGATGGCGCCATCTGAACTCTCCAGAGCAAAGCCCTTGCTGCCGTCGAAGACGCAATTGGAAATCGTAATATTTTTGAAGCCGCCGTTGGATTCGGTGCCCAGCTTGATGCTGCCGTTGAATTCCTGGGGAAAATACGGCTGAACCCGCGATCGCGCCGCCTCATCCAGATCCGCCCAGCGCTTCCAGGTCCCGTCCAGCATCGTGCCCGTTTGATACGCGCCGGTGAGCATGCAATTCGTGATGGTCACATTCTCCGTCGTGCGCGCGTAGCCCAGCGCGTAAGAGCTCTTGGGGCAGATGGCATCGTCCCAGGGAGAGTTGACGCTGCAGTTGGAGATGCGCACGTTGCGGCAGCAGTCGGCATCGATGCCGTCACGATTGGTGTCGATGAGCAAGTTATCGATGGTGAGATTATCGACACCGGTCGCCAGTACCGCGAAATGGCCGCCTTCGAGAACCGAGAAATCGCGCAGCAGCACATTACGGCAGTTTTTTAGAGCAATCGCTTTGTTGCCCATGCCCGGAGTTTCAGCCAGCGGTTTCTCGCTGGCGCCGCGGCTCAGCCCCTTTCCCCAGATAAGGCCGGTTCCCACAATCGATATATCGTGTAAGTCTTCGCCCCAGATCAGGCTATTGTGCCAGTGACTGTGACCGTAGTCCTGATACTTGTCCCCCGGAGTATTCGGCTCCGCAGGATCGTACGCACCGCTGGTGCGCCCCTTCTCTGGCACGCTGGCTGCCAGGATCACAGAGCCGGGCTGGAGGTACAAATCTATATTGCTTTTGAGGCGGATGGAGTAGCAGAGATAAGTCCCCGCGGGAAAATGCACCGTCCCACCGCCCAGCTCGCTGGCGGCGACAATCGCCCGATTGATGGCCTGAGTATCGAGCGTCCTGCCATCTCCTGTGGCTCCGTAAGTTTTCACACTGATTTCAAACGGAGGCGACTGCGATGACTGTGACTCTGCAGCGCCTGACAGAGGCATACCCAATAATCCGGCGGCAGCTCCGGTACCTGCGAACTTCAGTAATTCCCTGCGGTACAGATTTGCGTTCAACCTGGATGCCCTTCCTGCTGTCTCGTTGTATCAGGCTCGGAGAGGCCCGCGATCAGAATGCGGCCTTAACATCGAGGGGTAACATGACATTAAGAATGCGCGGGCCGTATCGGCTACTACCTATGCATGCGATGGCGATCGGCACTGTCCTCGGGTTCCGAAGATTCCGAACTGCTGCCGAGACGTGAGGAGATTTGACTCGCAGTGGTCCTGACCATCGATGCGAGTCTGGTGACACGTTCGTTGGAGATCTGCGATGTCGTTCCCGCGATGCTGATGGCCGCGACGGCGCGATTGCCGGAGTCGAAGATCGGCGCACCGATGCAGCGAAAGCCGATTTCTCCCTCTTCGTCTTCAAATGCATAACCGAGTTCGCGGACCTTTTTCAGCTCGCGGGCCAACCGCTCCGGTGAAGAGATGGTGTTTTTGTTGTGCCTTGCCATGGGACGGGTGAGCCGACGTGTGACATCCTCCTCTCCAAAGGCCAGAAGCGCCTTGCCTACTCCCGAGCTGTTGGCGTCGAGTCGGCGCCCCACCCAGGTGGCAAGACGCAGCATTCCCGGGGATTCAATCTTCTCAATGATGACGGCCTCGGCGCCTTCGAGAATGGCGAGATGAACGGTGAGACCGGTGCGGACCATCAGGTCCTGCAAGAAAGGGCGCGCCTGCTCACGCAGATCCAGATTCTCGAGCGCCATGTTGCTGAGGCTCACAAGCTTCAGCCCGAAGCAGAACTTGCCGCTGTGCCGGCTGCTCTTCAGATATCCGGATGATTCCAGCGTTCTGATCAGGACGTGCGTCGAGCTTTTGGGCAGGCCCAGCTTCCTGCTGATATCGGAAAGAGTCAACCCGCGCTGCGACTGGGCCAGCAACTCAAGAATATTCAGGGCGCGGCTGACAGACGGAACAGAGTACTCAGTGGTCATCCATGTGAGTCCTGACCGTGTCCATCAGGCTGGACAGGGTGAGGCGATCATAGCAGCGGCGCAGCGGTTGTTGTGCTTTGTTACTGCGATGTTCAGCTAATTGGACATAATTCCGGGCTGCCGTGCGCCCGCGTCCAACCTGACCCTTAGGTTCCGGCGCGGGACTTCACAGACGATCTTGCCGATCGTCTGTCGCCGATGTCTTCCGGATATCGTGCTGCCAGCGCGCGGATATCGTGGCTGAATTCTATAAAGAGTTCTTCCCAGCGCCTGGCCTGCCGGGGTGTGTAGCGATAGAACCCTTTGGCGTTGGAAACGCCGCGGGCGCCGGAGCCTGCCACTCTGCGCATCAGCCGCGGCACCTGCGTAGCACAGTCCAGGTCGGGCAGCAGGTCTTTCATAACGGCCGCGTAGGCTGGGATGCCGGTCAGGTCCATAAAGCGGAAAGGGCCCGCGAAGGTGATCCAGTAGCCGAGGTCATTCCGCAGCGAACGGTCAACATCAGCCACTGTGGCAAAGCCATTTTCGACCAGATAGAAGGCCTCGCGCAGCATGGCGTACATGATGCGGTTGGTGATGAATCCGCGAATGTCTTTGCGGAGCAGCGATGGCTCTTTGCCCCAGAGGCGAGCGAGCCGCATGGCTCGCTGTGCGCTGGCAGGAGAGGTCTGGCGGCCGCAGATCACTTCCATGAATCGGGTAATGTTCGCCGGCTCGGCCCAATGCAGACCCAGGATGCGCCGTGGATGAACGGCGTTCCGCTGTAGTTCAGTGACCGGGATTGCCGATGTGTTGGAGCCGATAAGAGTGCCTCCGGAGACTGCTCCTTCAATGGAGGCAATCACCTGGCGTTTGGCGGCCACGTCTTCCACAGTGGATTCGACGACGATTTCTGCGTCGCTTAATACGGAGACGTCGCCGGAAACCGCGACGCGATTCATCAGCTTCTCAGGATCCGCACGCAGCAGCCCTTTCGCTGCTCCATCCTGGAGCAAGTGCAGTAGCCGCCGGGGCGCGGTTCTGCGCTGCGCAGGGTCGCGCTCGACACAGGCCACACTGTGCCCGGCTCCCAGCAGACACGCAGTGATGCTGGTGCCCATGAGCCCCATGCCAACCACGCCGGCGGGGCCGGCATCAGGCGAGGAGCGGGGGCCGGCCGCGCGCCCGGATCCAGAGCGCTTTTTCGAATTAATGCTTGCCTTTACTGCACCTGGATGTCGACTCATCGTTGTTTTCCCGCTGATGCTGCTGTGCTCTCGATGACCTGAGTCAATGCATCTTCCATCTGCGCCAGCGTCTGCTCGATGTCCTCTGCTGTATGCGCGGCGGAGATGGAGCATTGCTTCGGAGGCAGAGGGAATACATAGATACCGCGCTCCACGAGTTGCACGCGGAACGCGGCGTCCGTTGCAAAGTCATGATGCTCGGCGAGGTCGTGCCAGTCTGTAGGGCAGTGATCCATGAAATACCAGCAGAAGGCGGAGCCCTGGCGAGCGACCACTCCGGAGACGTCGAATTTGACGAACAGCTTCTCCATGCCCTTCTGGATGGCCTCTCCGAGTTGTTCGGTTTGACGGTACACTTCGCCATCGTTGATGAGAAGGCGCTCGATGGTCGCGATGGCTGCGGCGGTGGGGACAGGATGCGCGTTATACGTTCCGGCAAGAAGAACGCGGCGCGCGGGTGAGGGATCGACGAAGCGATGCATGAGGTCGCGCCGCCCGGCCAGAACAGCAATGGGATATCCGTTCGCCAATGCTTTACCGAAGACGACCAGGTCGGGAGTAACTTCTTCCAGGCTGGCATAGCCGCCCAGCGCGTGGCGAAAGCCGGTCTTCACCTCGTCGAAGATGAGAACAAATCCGAACTCGTCTGCCAAGGCGCGCAGGCCGCGCAGGTAGCCCGGCGCGGGCTTCACCACTCCAATGTTTTGAAGAATCGGCTCGGCGATCAGAGCACCGACAGGATAGCGCTCGCACACATAGCGCACCGACTCGAGGTCGTTGAAGTTCACACTGTGCACCAACTGCTGATGTTCTTCCGGAATGCCCGCACTGATCGGCCTGAACCGGTATTCTCCCGGTGAGACGCGTGGTCCAAGATCGGCCAGAGCAGTCATGAGGTTGCAGGCCACATCGTTATGCCAGCCGTTGTAGCCGCCCTGAATTCGGATGATGTGATTGCGGCCGGTTGCCGCGCGACCGAGCCGGATAGCCTGATAGGTGGCTTCGCTCCCGGTATTCAGTAACTGAACGGACTCAGCAGCAGGAACATGCGTGCAGATCAGCTCGGCCAGCTTTCCCTCAAGCCGGGTCGTTCCGGTCCCAAACAGGCTGTCGCCTTCGTGCAGAACCCGCAGAACCGCTTCGGTGACATAGGGATCGTTGTGCCCGAGAAAATGAGGACCGAACGCAGCGTGGTAGTCGAGATATTGGTTTCCATCGACATCCCAGATGTAAGCTCCCTGGCCTCTGGCAAACGCTATCTCCGGCTGCGTTGCGCGGTTGACCGAGACAACTCCCCCCGGGATGTATTGCGTGTTATGTTGCAGGAGCTTCGCTGATTCCGCCAGGCTCTTCATCACCTCTCCAGTCGTCTGGCACGCTTCCGTCAGCGTGTCCACTCGAACGAACGGTAGTCTACAGATCGCTCGCGACGCCCAGTGTCGCCTCCCCCTATGAGGGCGATCAAGCGCAGCCTGGCAATTTTCGGAATTCGTGTTCAGCCGGCTGGATGGGGCCTGATTACCCCGGTCCGTCGCGCGACGGACCAGGATTCAGAAGTAGTAATGAGTGGGAAGCTGTCGCATAAAAACAGGGCTAATAGGTGGCACGTCCGCCGCTGAGGTCGAAGACCGCGCCGGTGGTGTAGGAATTTTCTTCGGAGATCAGCCACGCGACCATCGAAGCAATCTCCTCGACCAGCACGAATCGTCCGCGCGGAATCTTTGCGAGCATGTAATCGATGTGCTGCTGCGTCATCTGCTCGAAGATGCGGGTACGCGCGGCCGCGGGCGTAATGCAGTTGACTGCGATATTGCGGTCGGCCAGTTCTTTGCCGAGTGACTTGGTCAGGCCGATGACGCCGGCCTTTGACGCACTGTAGGCTGAGGCGTTGGGGTTTCCTTCTTTGCCAGCGATGGAGGCAATGGTGACGATGCGGCCGTAGCCCCGCTTCATCATCAGCGGCACGATTGCGTGACAGCAGTAGAAGGTGCCATTGAGGTTGACGTCGATGACGCGCTGCCAGGCATCCGCCGGATATTCCCAGGTTTTTACGTTGGGACCGGTGATTCCGGCGCTGGTCACCAGAATATCGACGCTGCCCAGCATCTGGTCCGTTTGCTGGGCAGCCCGCTCCACGGCCTGGGGATCGGTCACATCCACCTGAAGCGTGCGCACCTGCTCCGGCCGGGAGAGTTCCGCCGCCGCTTTATCCAACCACTCCTGCTGAACGTCCCACAGCGCGACGGAGCCACCCGACTCGAGCACACGCTTGGCAATGGCAAACCCAATCCCCTGAGCGCCGCCGGTTATAACCGCACAGCGACCCTCGAGGTTCATCCTGTTCATTCGCTTTTCCTCCTGGATTCACGACAGATCTCGGTCCCTGTCAGAAATCCAATTTTAAAGCGAGCTGTACGTTTCGGGGATTACCAGATTGGGATGAGATGACGCCGGCAGTACTGCTGCCAATCACCGAGCCGGGAGCACCAAAATTCGTATGGTTGAACGCGTTGAAGAATTCTCCCTTGAACTCGGTGGTGAAGCGCTCGCCGATATTGGTCTTCTTGATGAAGCCGATGTCCCAGTTCTGCATGCCGGGCTGGGTGAGAATATTGCGTCCGGAATCACCGAAGCGCGGCGTGCCGTTAGCGAAGTCCTGCGCGAGGGCGGCAGTGGTGAAGCAGCCAGTGTTGAACCACTCGGTCAGTTGCTTTGGGCCCGAGCCTTTACAGGTGCGGTCCGGCCGCGGGGAAGCTGAACCGGTATTCGAATAATCCTGCGTAGTTGTAACCGTAAAGGGCAGGCCGCTGTTGGCGCTGACGATCGCGGTGGCTTCCCAGCCGCCTGCCAGAGCGTTGGCCAGCCGTCCCGGAGGGGCGAACCGCTGTCCGCGACCAAACGGCAGCTGATAAATCGCGCTGACGACTAAGGTGTGACTTACATTGAAGTCCGCGATGGCATAGTCGGCGCGCAGATTATTGTAGTTCTGGATCGTCGACTGGTTGTCGATGTTACCGCCTTCATTGTCCAGGGCTTTGGAGAAGGTATAGGAAACGAGGGCTGAGAGCCCATGAGAAGCTCTTTTCTCCAGCTTGCCGTAGAGCGACTCGTAATTCGAGAAGCCCGAGTAGTCGTCGTAGAGAATGGAGCCAAAGTCAGGCCACGGGCGCCGCGGCTGGAGATCGCCTACCCCCGGCCTGGGCTGGTTGCCGGTGTTGTACATATAGTCGAGGTGCAGTCCGCGATTGCCAATGTAAGCAACCTCGGTGCCCCACTCTTTGGCCAACTGATATTGCGCGCTGAGACTCCATTCATAGGTCTCAGGCGTTTTATAGAACGGAGAGGGCATGACCTGCGATGTGATGCCAGTGAGCGAAACCAGCGGCGCATTCACAAATACCTGCTGCGTGGTAGTTGGCGCTCCGTTGGTGAGGGGCGGCGGATTGCCGAACGCAGTTACGTAATTCGGAGTCTGAGTGAATACCGGGTTGTTGTTTGCAAATGAGCCCATCCGGTTGGTGTCGGGCAGATCCATAAAGATGCCGGCGCCGGTATGAATCACGAGACGGTCAGAGCCGGTTGGTTGCCAGGAGATTCCCAGCCGCGGCGCGAAGTATCCTGGACCGGGGCCGAAGCTCACTTCCCTGATCTTGTCGCCGGTCAGACCGTTCGATTTCCGCATGGCCGATGTCATGATGAGGCATTGCCCGGAAGGGGAGATGAAGTATGAGTTTGAGCAGAGGGCGTCGTTGGCGGAGTCGGGCAGCGCAGTCAGCAGGAGAGCATCACCGGGCGCGTAGGTTTTGGAGAGAGGATAGAAGGCAGCAATCTGATTGTGGGTATCCATGGGCTGACGCCGGTATTCCCAGCGCAGTCCATACTGCACTGTGAGGCGCGGCATCACGCGGAAGCTGTCCTGCGCGAAGAGGCTGATCCAGCGGCCTCCCACCAGGTTCGTGACGATGGCATTCTTTGTGAATTCGCCCCCGGATGGATAGCCCAGTTCGAGATCGGCGAGATCGGAGACAGTGCTGACGCCCGGGATTTCTCCGGCCAGGGAGGAGTACTGGCCGTTGAAATCGAAGCGGCCGTTGGCCTGGAGTGGATCCGTGACGCCTTTGGTCTGCCAGAGGTCCACGTCTGCTCCGAAGGAGAGCGTGTGGCGCCCGACAACTTTGGTGAAGGTGTCTTCGAACTGCTCGATGGAGTCGGGCGCGGTCACCGGGTAATATCCAGGGAAGCCATCGCCCCAGAGCGCAAAGTTGTTCAAAATAATGTTGGGATAGAGATTGAACTGCGGCAACGGGTTCGTGAGTCCGGCGATTCCAAATCCTGACAGCGTGCCGGCCGGACGCGGACAGCCCTGACAGGTATAGGTAAGATAGTCGCGCTGATAACCGATGCGCACGTCGTTCACGCCTGAAGGGCCGAGAACTCGGGTCCATCCACCAACGATATTCTGACCGCGAAAATGCTGATAGCCGTTGAACTCCGGGAGCGATCCAGGGAAGACAATGTTGGAATTTCCGAAGAGATAGCGGACAAAGACTCGGTCTGCACCAGAGACATTGGCATCGACACGTCCATCGTATTGGTCGTTCTGCTGCTGCTGCGATGTTTGATTCGTATAGTTCACCACACCCGGCGTGTTGGGAGCCGGAAACAGCGCCAGCACCTTCTGAGCTACGGGATCGAGCGTGCCGATCTGGTTTCCTGCGATGGGATTGCCGACCAACACCGTAGCCTGACCGGCCGAAGGATTGTCGGGATTGACGGGGCAGGTGTAAGGGCTCTCGCTCTTTGGGTCGAAGAGCTGGCCGCTGTCGTAGTTTAAATTCGCCGGCGCAGCAGGACCGCTGGCGGCGCAAAGGTTGGCAGTCGTCCCGGTGAGAAAGGAGCTGAAGTCTCCGGATTTCTCGGTGTCGGTGGGTACGACCGTCGAGGACACGACGCCCTCGGTAAGGCGCAGCCCCTCATAGCTGCCAAAGTAGAACATCTTGCCCTTCACGAAAGGTCCGCCCACCGCGCCGCCAAACTGGTTGCGCGAGAGATCAGGACGGCTCAGGGCAAAGTAGCCGCTGGCATCCATCGCGCTGTTGCGGGCATACTCCCAGGCGGATCCGTGAATCTCATCACCTCCCGAGTTGGTGATGAGGTTCATCACCGTACCGGAGGCGAGTCCGAACGAAGCATCGTAGACGTTGTTCTGAATCTTGAACTCCTTGACCATCTCAGGTGGGGGATCCAGAGCGAAGCTGCTGTTGTTCAGGGCGCGCGAAATCATGCCGTCGATCAGGAGCAAATTGCCGCCTGAGCCGCCGCCCGCGCCGCTGTAGCCGAAGTCGTTGAAGCCCGATCCGTTCGCGGCTCCGGTAGCCAGCGAATGTCCTGTAGTGTTCACGGTTCCCGGAACCAGCAGAGCCAGCGAACCAACTTCACGCAGGTTGAGAGGCATGTCGACTATGGTCTTCTCTTCGACCATGGTTCCGAGGCTGGCGTTGGTGGTATCGATCAGGGTTTGCGCGGCTTCGACGGTAACGGTCTGCTGCGACGTTCCCACCTTGAGCACGATGTTGAGGGTCAGCGTCTGATAGACGTTCAGGGTGATGTCGGCCAGCTTCGTGCTGTCGAAGCCGGCATGGGTCGCGGTGATCGCATACTGCCCGGCAGGCAGAGAAAGAAACTCATACCGGCCGGACGCATCCGCGGTGGTACTGTTCGTCACCCCGGTGACGGCATTGGCCGCAGTCACCTCGGCACCGGGCAGCACGGCCTGTGCGGGATCGGTGACGGTTCCGGTGATGCTTCCGGTGGTTGCCTGCCCCCAGCAGATGGGAGCCAGGCAGCGGAGCACCATAACGCAGAGCGCGATACGCAGGGCAATGCCCGCGCGGCCGGAGAATGCCTGAAGCAATCCTATGCGCCGGGCGTCATCATTTCGCGTCCCTGCAAAGGCTTTCCTGGATCGCGTGGATTGCCGATGGATCAGCATGCTCGTTACTCTCTCCTCGAAGTTGGATCTCAGGGTGTAGGCGGAAACATAGCCCAGTTCCGCGCTCCACGTCGATAGAGTTCCCGACCAGATGACACAATCCGTTCAGCATGCTGAACACGTCTACTGACACAAGCCGATGCGTTCCTTGTCATGCGCCGGCAGGCGCAGACACTCATCCAAGGAAGACCATGTGCATGGGAGTGCCGAGGGGATCGTACCTTCCGGTGAAGGTCAGCAATCCGGTTTGGCGGTTGATACGAAACGACGTAATCGAATCACTGCGCTGATTGCCGACATAAAGAAATCGCCCATCGGGGCCCATGCTCATGTTGCTGGGATAGTCGCCCTCGGTCCATGTGTCGGCGAGAAAGCGCAGCCTGCCGTCAGCGGCGATGGCGAAGACCGCGATGGAATTGTGCAGGCGGTTCGCTGCGTAAAGAAATCTTCCATCGGATGAAATCAGAATCTCTGAGCAGAAATTAGAGCCGGTGAAGCCATGTGGGAGGGTGGAGATCGTCTGTCGCGGAGCCAACGCGCCGGTCGCCGTGTCGTAGTGAAAGAAAACTACCGTGGATGCTTCTTCCTGGATCGAATAGAGCCAGCGACTGTTGGGATGAAAGGCGAAATGCCTGGGTCCGTCGCCCGAAGGAAGGGCGACGAACGGCGTTTGCGCCGGAGTCAGCTGTCCGGTCGCGGCGTCGAAACGGTAGGTATAGATCCGGTCCTGCGCCAAGTCGGTCTGCAGCACGAATCGATTCGCCGGGTCGGTCAGGATCATGTGGGCGTGCGGCGCATCGTGACCGCTGATGGCAAAACTCCCCGGAGGCGCGCTGGCCGCGTGCAAAGAGCCGAGTGATCCTTCGTCGCGATGGACGAAGACGGCGGATGCCAGAGATCCATCGGGGTGAATGGGCAGAACGGCGATGCTGCCGCCGAAGTAATTGGCAACGAAGGCGTAATTACCCGAGGCGTCGAGGCTCATGTGCGCAGGACCGGCTCCATGCGAACTGACAGTGTTGAGCGGCCGCAGCGCGCCCGTGCCGCGGTCGATCGCGAAGGCAGTGATCGAACCGCTGTTGCCCTCGTAATCCCTGATTTCATTGACGCTATACAGGAACCGGCCGGACGGATGAAGAGTAAGCCAGGAAGGGCTCGGAGTTTCTGCCGCTAATCGCAGCAGGGATAGATCTCCTGTGGCGGCGTCCACTTCGTAGAGATAAATTCCTTTGCCCCAGGCGGTGCCATCGACCGGTTTGGTGTCGGTGCCTACGTAGGCCAGCAGGCGACCGGTATGCCGGCCCTGCGCGGCATAGACGGTCGTATACGCCAGCGTGCAGGCGACTGCTCCCCCGATAAAGCTACGGCGCGATACGGCGTGTGCAGCGCCCGATTGCCGCGGCAACGTTGGTGGGCTGCCATTGAATGCCATCGAATCTCCTTTTTTCTGGCTCCGGTTCTGCGCCGATCTGGGGTGAACGGGGCTGAAATCCACTCCGGCAGGAGGCCTCTCGTTCGGTTGTAAGAGAATCTTCCGCGGCGTGTTCTCCTGCCTGGCGCGCAGAAGGCGCACCGGACGCCGCACTACCGGGTGGCAGCCCAGGAAGGCTGGGGACTCTCGATGACCTGATTGAGCGGCGGCAGAGGATCCCCCTCGTGCGTACTGTCGTTGAAGTGACGCAACTTCTCGTGCACACCGCGCCAATATTGATACTCCGCGTCCCAGCGGCCCAACGCTGCGCCCATCCGGTACGGCTCGTATTCCTTCATCCATTCCGCCTGATAGGCGGGCTTCAAGTCCATGATGCGATCCATCAGATCGGTGACATAGGAATGATCATAATGGGTAACCTGCGACTCCCACTCATTCCACCAGGTCAGGGAGTCGGGCCGTTTCCCATCAAACTTATCCCAGATGGCAGCCATGTCGAGCGGTGCCTGGAACTTCTCGCCGGCGTAGTCCAGCAGTTCGCTGCCGATCAGCAGGCTGTTCACCGTCTCTGGATTGACGCCGAGGCTCTGCGCATGGAACAGCGCGGTTTCCGCCTGCTCGGCATGCATGCGGGTCTCGTGCAGATCGTCGCGGTGCGCGGCGAGCTTGTTATACCAGGTCGGGAAGAACGGATCCTCCCACAGGCCAAACATCGATTGATCTCCGAGCAGCTTCTTGATGTCGGTTTCGGCGATGGTCATGTCGCCCAGCGCGGAAGCAATATCGGGAGCAATCGCCGCCGGATACATCTGCTGTGCGTAGTCAGAGAAGAAGTGCGCGCGATCCATGGGCGTGGACTGCCATGGCGCCGCGGCCCCATAGGCCATGCCCGGCAGCGACATGCGAAACAGCAATTGCGCATCGTCGGCCCAGACCGAGTTAACCAGGCCCAGAGCACCTGACTTGCGGCCCGCTGCGAGGAACGTATCGATGTTCTCAAAACTCGTATCGAAATCCGGAACGATGTCGTCGTAACTGGTGACCCCCGGCTGAACGATGTGGGGAATATGATGAGCGATCAAAGGCCCCAGCCAGCGGTTATAGGTCGGATCTTCGGAGGTGTAATACCAGGCGACGGCAATCAGCCCCTGCGGCAGCTGAGGAATCACCTGCGGGTACTTCACCATGATGTCGTCGTAGGCCATCACGTGCTTGCCGCGTTTGGCAAACAGATTCGCCACCGTCGTCAGCTGCTTCACAAACAATCCAGCCGGCGCCGCTGCTGCACCGCTGGCATGAGTGGCCGCTTCGATCTGGAAGGTCTCGTCGAACCCGATGCTCACAAACGGGCTGGGAAAGAGATCCGCAAACTGATTGACCCAGTCGGTCAGCAGCTCCATCACCTTCGGATTGGCGGCATCGAACTCCGTCCCGTGCGGCTCATCCGACAGCTCCGAATACTTCTCGACCCGGAACAGATCGTGCTGGTGCCCGTATAGATCGAAGTTGGGAATCACGTCGATGTGCCGCTCGCGCCCATAGGCTACGATCCGCCGCACCTCATCCTGACTCAGCCGCGCCCCCGGATTCAGCAGCGGATAGCCGGTCAGCTCAATGCTGTCTTCGGTGTACAGGTAATACTGGTTGGCCTTCCAGCGCGCCAAGAACTCCAGTTGCCGCTCAATCTCCTGCTCTTTGGGCAGCGGCCCGTGGCTGATGTCCACCATCGTCCCGCGCAGGGCAATCGATGGCCAGTCGTGGATCGTTACTTCAGGCAGCACAGCTTCGGCGCCTTCTCCCTCGACCAGCTGCCGCAGCGTCTGCGCGCCGTAATAGATTCCGGCCGACGACCGCGCGTGGATCTTCACGCCCTGCTGCGTCACGCTCAGGTCATAGGCCTCGCGGGAATCCGGCCCCGGCTGTTCGCCCGGCTGGGCCAGCGGCACGTCCTTCTCGCCTTCGCGCTCCAGCACTACAGGCAGCTCCCCGTCGGGCTGATTGCCGAACGCAGCAATGGACACTCTTCGCCCCGTCTCGCTTTGCAGCCACTGCTGCAGCTGCTCCGCGGCAAACTGATCCTCTGCATCGGGCGGCGCCGCAAACTCGATCTGCATGTCGCGCAACGTCACACTGCCGCTGCCGTACTGCACCTGCTGTGGACGCGGCAACAGCGGCCGGTGCTCCCCATACCCACACTGGCAGATCAACGCTCCCGCCAACACCACCATCCATCGCCTCGCCGTCATCTGCTTCCTTTCCGCGACTCGACTGCAAACCAGGATTGAGGCCCAATACCTAACCGCGCATTGCGCAGACTGGGGTGGGGAAATTTCCACTCAGCGCAATCAGTTTCTCGTGTGTCTGTTCGGCAGACAAGGCCGATGCGCTTCCTGCATCAACAACTGTCCAGCGTAATGAACAGCGCTCCGATCAGGGCCGTGTGAAGTTAGTTCTCATCAGGCACGCGTTTCCGTGCGGACCGCCGTCAGGCGACAGCACCGGCATGCACCACCATCCTGCCCTTCCGCCAGACCGACTGGATGCCGGCGGGAGCAACGTCCGGCTTCTCATACGTCGCGTCGGTATGGATCGCCTCCGGATCGAAGACCGTGACATCGGCGACGCGCCCCTTCTCGATCACTCCTCGTTCGCCCAAATGAAAGATCCCCGCCGGCTTGCCGGTGATCTTGCGAACAGCGTCTTCGAGCGTGAGCCATTTGCGTTCGCGCACGTAATGGCCGAGCAGCAGAGGAAACGTCGCGTAAAGGCGCGGGTGAGAACGCCCGGCGGTATAGACGCCGTCGGTGATAACGACGCCCAGGGGGTGAGTGAGGAGCGCACGGAGGTTGTCGAGGGACTGGCAGTGCTCCACAATGTTCGCGTGCCCCTGCTGCTCCAGCAGCAGATCCATCACCGCAGTCTGCGGATCGGTGCCACGCTCCCGCGCAATATCCTGTACGGATCTGCCCACCAGCGACGCCTCATGGCGGGCGACCGACGTGATCACGACTCCGTCCCAGTGGGCCTCGCCCTGGATGAGCGGCCGAATCCACGCGCGCTGCTCGGGGTCGGCAAGCCTTGCGAGGAGTTGCTCGACTCCTCCATCGAGCGCTGCCTGCGGCAGAAGCTGGGTCAGCACCGTAGAGCCAGCCAGCCACGGATACGCATCGAAGGCCACATCCACACCGCCGGCCGACTCCGCTTCGATGGCCGCGATGGCGCGCTGCTGCAGCGGCCAGTATTTTTCGCCGGCGGCCTGCAGGTGGGAAATCTGGAGCCGGCAGCCGGAGGCTTGCGCTATAGCGAGTTGTTCCTCCACAGCGTCCACCAGACCCGCGGAATAGCTGCGCATGTGCGTGGTATAGACGCCGCCTTGGCGCGCCACCACGCGACATAAGGCGATCAGCTCCTCCGGCGATGCGCCGGAGCCCGGAGCATACATCAGCCCCGAGGACAAGCCCGCCGCGCCCTGATCGAGAGCTTCATGCAGCAGGCCGCACATCCTGTCCACCTCTGCACCGGTGAGAGCTCGCGTGGTGTTCCCGGCGACCTTGATGCGCAGAGATCCATGGCCAACCAGCGACACCGCTGTAGCCACGCGCGAATCGCTCGCGCTCCGGAGGTAATTAGAGGCTGAGGCCCAACTCCAACTGTTATCTCCGCAAAAGATGCCGTTGGCGAAATCGCGCAATTGCTGAGGTTCGGCTGGCGCGGGATAGGCCGAAAATCCGCAGTTGCCTACCACTTCCGCGGTGACGCCCTGCAACAGCTTCTCCGTCCGGTTATGCAGAATCTGCAGATCCGAATGGCTGTGAGCATCAATGAACCCCGGAGCCACCACACAGCCGGCACAATCCACAACTTCACCGCTCATTTCGGCAGTCTCAGGTGCACTGCGATGATCAGCGGGAATCACGGCTGCAATCCGCCCTTCCGCCAGCACCACGTCGCCCCTGTACGCGGGCGACCCGGTGCCGTCGACGATCATTCCGCCGCGGAGGATTGTGGAAGCACCAGCCGTCATCGCTGCTCCCTGCCTTGAGACGACGGTCCGCTCCGCTGACTCAACCCTTCCCGCTGCGCCGCTTCCAGGACCTTTCGGTTCAGAAATTCGATATGCGCGCGGTCGATTGCAGAAACCGTCATCGTAGCATCGCGCACGATCGTGTTGGGAAGCACGCCCCGAGCGGCCAGCAGAGATTTTTCCACGTGATGAAAGAACTCCATGCTCTGCAGGCTGTAGCTGATCTGCGGCAGCACCGCCTGAAAAACCTCATAGGCCTGATCTTTTCGGCCGGCGCGCGCGTGCTGCCAGACAATCTGCAGCAGGTCGGAAACGCCCAGGCCTGGCATTACTCCGCAGATGCCGGCCTCGATCAGTTCCAGCATGTAGCTCCCACCCCAGCCGTCGATCACCCCAACCTCACCCGCCGTGGCCTCGACGATGCTCTGGACCTTCGCCGCCATCATTGGCTCCTCGAGCTTCAGATAGCGGAAGTGTTCGTGCTCGCGGTGCAGCGAGCGGACGAACTCCACGCTGACCGTAGGTCCACCGGGGTTGAAGTCCTGAATCAGAAGAGGAATGTTAATGGCTCGGAGTATGCGATCGAAATAGCGGAGCAGGTCGCGCTCGGGCAGATTGAACAGTCGTGGAACCGCGACCGAAATCGCCGCGGCGCCGGCGCGTTCGAAGTCGCGCGCGGTCTCGGCCACGGCCGCGGAAGAAACATGATTCACCTGAGCCACGAGGGGAAGGCGGCCGTTGAGATCGGCAATCGCGCGACAGACCAGATCGCGTCTCTCGCCGTCGACCAGCTTATAGAACTCGCTGGCATAGGCGGGAAGACAGACGGCGCAGACGCCCCCGGCAATGGCAAACTCCAGCAAGCCGCCGAGCGCCTCCAGATCGACGTTGCCCTGCGAGCCGAATGGAGTAGGAATAACAGGAACGACGCCGTCAAACTTAAATGCCGGCATTGGAATCCGCTCCACGCAGGCGCTGCCGCTCCTCGTAAACCGTCACCAGAAAACAGCTGATGAAGATCAGAATGCCCCCCGTAATCAGATTCATCGTCAATCGCTCCCGGAGCAGAATGGCGGAAAAGAGAAGGCCGAAGACGGGCAGCAAATAAACAGAGAGCGCGGCCTTCATCACCTCGACCGCCTGAATCACCGAGAAGTACAACAGCATCGAGAGGCCCAGGCTGAAGATGGCGATGAGGATCAGGCTCCACCACACGGAAGGCGCGAGGTGCGCCAGGTGTCTCCAGCCACTGCGATCTGTGGCCACTTCGATCAGCAGCAGTTCCAGATCGGCCACGATAAAGGTCCACACCAGCACCTGCGGCGGAGACAGGTGTGCCAGCGCGCGCCGGCTGTAGGAATTGTTAAATGCGCTGCCGGCGCAGCTTGCCAGCACAAACAAGTTGCCGGCCACATATTCGAGTCGAAGCAGGTGGGCGTTCTGGATATCGTGGAAAGAGATGAGGCAGACCCCGGCGATCGCCATGCCAAACGACAACCAGCGCAGCCGGGTCATCCGCTCGTGAAGAAAAACGGACGCACTCAGCGCGGTGAGGACCGGAACGGTGAGCGAAAGCACGCTGGCGTTGGAGGCGAGCGTACGCTCGACCCCCAACACGACGCACAACTGCGCCGGCAGCACGCCCAGCGTGCCCAGCAGCAGAATGTCGATCAGAATCGCGCGGTTGCGCGCGCGGAACAGGTCGCGGCTGAGTCCGGCGAAGGGCAGCACCAGCAGGGTGGCAAGAGCGAGCGGAACCAGAGTGACCAGCACCGCGCCCAATTCCCGGGTGGCAAAGCGCGCTCCCGCGAACTGGAATGCCCACATGGCGTTGACAGCGATCAGCGCGGCAAACGCGAGCATCGGCTTTCGCGCGAAATAGCCCCCCGAAACGCCTGGGACGGTGTCGCTGCCTGTGGCTGGGGTCGCTGCGGTTTCCATCTGGGAGACGATGCTACGGGGGCGCGCAGAGGCCGTCAATGTTCCGCAGCCTGTCCAGGTACATTGCGTTCATTGGACTGGACAGCTCAGTTTTATCGCCGGCCGGTGGCCCCCAGGGGCTCTATCGCGAGCAGCCCAGCGCCGCGATTTTGTTCCCTAACTCCAGCCGCACCGATTCCAGCAGGCCCGGATCTCGCGTCCAGTTGGTCCAGTCCCTTCCCGCTTTCCGCGATTCCCCGAGAGCCCACGCTGCCTCACCACAGTTTTTCAGGATCTCGATGTAGCCGTAATCCTGCACTCCATCCCGCAGGTACTTGAGGCGCATGGAGGGCGCCACGCCTTTGAGCCCGGCTGGTGCGCCAGGATACACCAGGATTCCCTCGCCTGGGTAGTCAGGATTCTGATTGCCCTGCGGATTCTCCCAGGGATCGGGGGACCAGTCATCGACACTCCAGTACAGGATGCCCGTCAGCCCGAGGCTCTGGTCGATAAATCCGGGCTGTATTCGGTAATCGATGGGCAAAAAGTCCAGTTCCCACTTCGGTGAATAAGAATCCTGCACCAGGTCGTTGTAAGACCAGGCAGCATCGCCCTTGTTCAGCACGAAGGTCACCGCGGGAGGGACTTCCGCCTGGGCGTCGTTGTAGTTTTGCGGAAGCATGGTCCAGATATCGACGGCCGAACGCCCCTTCCCCAACCCGTCGTTATAGAGCTGCGGCACCGGTTGTTGCGTGACCAGATTCGCAATCCCGGCCTTATGCAGTACCTGCGCCCACGCGATGACGGAGTTGTAGAAAGCCTTATTGGTGCAGGAGCTTTCCGGATCGGCCGAATAGTCGTAGAGGTACAGGCCCGGCGCTTGTGCCGCCTTTGCCTGCTCAACGGCCGCGAGAGTCGGAGGCGCCGTAGGCGTGCAGTAGCCGTAGTAAACACCGTCATAGAACTGCAGATCCGTGGCAAAGTGCCCGTATTGCCGGCTCAGGCCGAGCTCGCTCGCGGGGCTCGCGTAATCCGGCATCAGCTTGTTGCGCAGCAGTTCCTCCTGCAACCCAGGTACATACGTGCCTCCTCCGTTGAAGCTGGATTTGAGCGCCGGTTCACGGGGCATGGTGAAATCCCACACGTGGAGAAGAATGTTTCCCTCCACCGACCCTTCGCCGCTGGTGACCGTGTAATGACCTGCGTACAGGCCGGCCCGGGCGTGCGCAGGGACAGCCACATCAACCCAGAAGACTACGTCGTGTCCGGCTGCGACATCGACCGGTGCGGCGACATAGCTCCCTCCCCGGGGCGGCTCTCCGGTAGCCGGGTCGATAAAAGGGATCAGCGCATCGGGAAACGTATTGATGTTCGTAATGGGTAGATTGGGCGGACCGTTGTACGTCGGGCTGTGCTGGAGAACCGTCATATACTTTTCCCGATAGAGGATCAGGTTGTCCGCTGGGATGATCTCCCCTGTGCTGCTGTCGTCGCAGCCTCGCAAATTCGAGACAGAGAGACTGACGCCGGAAAGATCCCCGGCCGAAGCCTGTATCGCCACCTGAAACGACTGCGTCTCCCCACGCGCTGCGTAGATCGTCGCGGTTTGGCTGCTTCCGGGCTTTTGGGTTGGATTAATCCTTACCAGCGAGCTGGAGGGCACCCAAACGACCGGTACCTGTGCCGGCAGGGATGGCGAAGCGGCCAGCGCGCCGGCCGTCACGACAGTGAACAACCACGGTTTCATGATGTTTCCCTCCCGATTTACGTCAGCCGCGGCTCACCGCAGCAGGAGAGACGCTCACCATGACGGCCGTCAATAGCTAAATGCGCGCGCAGAGAGTAGTTGTCCAATTAGCTGAAAGGCTGCGCGTCCCGCGGCTAAGCGCCCGTTACTGCCACAGCCGCAGCATGACCACGCCGCCCTGAGGGACCGTGATCGTGTACGAGCCGCGCAGCACGCCCAGATCTTTGTGCGCCCACAGATCGCGGGCGTGCACCGCGCCCGTAAAGCCGACATCCTTCAGTTGCAGGGTCAGCGGCTCCGCCTCGTCATCGGTGACATAGTTGAAGATCGCTACAGCTTTGGCCCCTCCGCTCAGCCTGCGCACCCAGATTTGCGGCGGACCCAGGCGATAGCCCTGTGCACCGAGCCGATCCTGGTCGACGGCGATGACTTCTTTGTTCAGCAGGATACTTTTGGTTGTCTCATCCATTTTGCTCAGATCGTTGCCGGCCAGCAGTGGAGCAGCGAGCATCGCCCACAGACTCATCTGCGTGCGGTACTGATCGGCGTTCATACCTCCATTTCCGATCTCAAGCATGTCCGGATCGTTCCAGTGCCCGGGGCCAGCGTATTTTTCGAGCCCCGCCTGCGAGAAGCCAATGAGGGCCATGCTGCGATAGTGATCGCTGATGTCATCGGTTGTCCGCCAGAGGTTCGCCCCAACCGAAGGGCCCCACTCCCACACCGACCCCACACCATATTGGCAAAGGCTGTAGACGATCGGCCGATGAGCATTCACCAACGCCTGGTGCATCTTTTCGTAGGCAGCCTTCATCATGGCAACCGCTTTCAGCGGGTCCTGATTCGGGTCGTGCAGCTTCATGATGTCCATATAGCTGCACAGGTCGTATTTGAGGAAGTCTATTCCCCAGCGTGCGTAAATATCGGCATCCTGCTGCTCGTGGCCGTAGCTGCCCTCGTAGCCTCCGCAGGTTTTCGGCCCGGGCGACGAGTAGATTCCCAATTTAAGCCCACGGGCATGTACGTAGGTGGCGAGCGCCTTCATGTCCGGAAACTTGCTGTTCGAATGGATAAACCCCTGCGCGTCGCGCTTGCCTTCCCACGTATCGTCGATGTTGACGTAGGTGTATCCGGCATCTCTCATGCCGCTGGAGACCATCGCGTCAGCGGCCGCCCGCACGTCGGCATCCGTCACTTTAGCGGCAAAGTGGTTCCAGCTGTTCCATCCCATCGGGGGAGTCTGGGCGAGAGCGTGGGACTGTGCGCCAGCCACTGTCCAGCTGGCAACGACCAGTGACGCCGCGAGCAGCGCAGTTCGTCGACCTGGTCGGCGGAAAAGGAGTGACATACGAGGGTTTCTCCTGTTCTGAAGAAGCAAGTGAAAAAAGAGATTGCGGCAAGTGTACACGCGCCGGCGCAGAGCCAGATCGACCGCCAGGCGTCTGTGTCAGCGATTTCGTCTTAGCTTCGGACCGCGGGAACCCGCGCGACGGCGTCGATCTCGACCTTCAGGCCACCCCACAATACTGCCTGAACGGTGGTGCGGGCTGGCGGAATTCCGCGGAAGAATCGAGCGTAGGCCTCGTCGAAGTCCTCGAAATCCTCGATGCGGGAAAGGTAACACGTGCACTTCACGACGTCATCGAAGGTGCAGCCAGCGGCGATCAGTACCTTTTCGAGCGAACTAAGGGTGCGGCTCGTTTCTTCGCCGATGCTGCCGCTGATGACATCCCCGGTTTTCAGGTCCTGAGAGGCGTGGCCGCTGACATACAACCATCCATCGCAGATGAGCCCTGCGGAGTAAGTACCGGTAGTGGCGGTTTTGTCCGGGTGCTTTACGGCGGTTCTGCCCATCGTCAGGTGTCTTTCCTTCTCAGAGTCTGGGCTGACGCAACTCCCGATGCCCATCCTGGTACGCTCTCATTTGACGAAAAGGGGGTCAACGGGTTACGAAGAGACTTGGCTCAGAATCCGTTCAATTAGCTGGACGGCTGGCATCCCCCTAGCCGCTTCCGGTTGTGACCTCATTAGGGATAAAGCCTGGCCGGAGTAATCGTAGGTGCACCTTCCCCCGACTCCTGAATCATGCGCACTAACTGATCCCTTAGTTGACTGGCATCCTGCTTATATTCGGCTCTGCCGGCAAGGTTCACTAACTGGGCGGGATCGGCATAATTGTTATACATCAGATATTCCTGATATTCCGTGCTGGATTCCACCTTGCCTCCATCCAGCGCGGGAGCAGCAACACAGTAGGTCCATTCCCTGGTGCGAATAGCACGAGCTACCATCGACTGGCTGATCTGGATCAGCTGCGGGTCGTCCCACTGCCGGCGCGCCTCAGGATCGCGCACCAGCAGCATCAGGCTTTTACCCTTCATCGAAGACGGCACTGTAACCCCGGCGGCATCGAGCAGGGTCGGGGCAAGATCGATGTGACCGGTGATCTCCGGCAGCGCCAGCGATTGGTTCAGACCCGGCCCCTGCAGCAGAAAGGGAATGCGAATGGAGCTGTCGTGCGGGCTGCGCTTGTACTCATTGTTACGCGTCTTGAAGTGGCAGCCGTGATCGCTGGTAAAGAGGAAGATGGTGTTATCCAGCATATTGGTCTCTTCCAGCGTCTGCAGGACTCTGCCTACCGACTCATCGATCTTCTCGATGCAGCCGTAGTAGTCCGGCAGTTGTTGCTGCCAGTTGCCCGGCAGGTGCAGTAAGTCCGCTGGCACATAGGGATTCTGGAAGCGTTCGGCATAGCCGTTGGGCGCCACCATGCGCTGCTCATCATTTTGCTGGTGCGGCTCGAGTTGCGACACAAAGAGGAAAAACGGCTTTTCCTGAGGCTGGCGCAGAAAGTGAACCGCTCTATCCGTCAGGAAATCCACTCGATACTGATCATGCCAGGTTATGGGATGACCCGCGCCGTCCCAGATGGTGCCCGAATAAGGGTGCGAGGTTAGCTCGAGAACATTTGATCCTTCCCACAGGTCGAGGAAGCCGCCTCGATCTTCAGGCTTCACGAAGCCCAGGGTTTCTTTGTTGGCCTGAGAAACATCGGAAAGGTGCCACTTACCGATGAAGTTAGCCGTGTAGCCATGCTCGCGCAGAACCGAGGCCAGAGTCGGCAGATCGTGGCTGAGTTGCCGACCCAGCGTCCATACGTTGGTCTCCGTGGCGTAGCGCCCTGTCATCATGCACGCGCGTGAGGGCGAGCAGAGCGGCTGATTGGTCACGGCATGCGTGAAGGTCGTGCCGTGTTCGAAGATCCGATCAAGGTTGGGAGTTCTGGCGGTGGGGTTCAGGCCGTAGGCACGAATGAAATCCCAGCGGGTCTCGTCGGCGACATACAGGATGACGTTGGGGCGCTTCCGTGCTTCCGTTTTGCCGGCATCCTGCGTGCTGAGCGCGGATGCGCTTTTACCAGCGACTCCACCGAGCAGAGCAGCAGACGCCATTCCCTTCACAAAATCACGCCGCCCGGGCGCTTTCAGACTGCTACTCTCCATAGGCTCCTTTGCCCTGTAACTGCCTGGATATGGACCCCGCCAAACGGAATCGGATGGACAATAGCTGCCGGACCAGGTTCAAAATACATATTGTGCGGATAACTGGAAGAACCTCGCATCGGGCGTGAGGCTCTGGAAAGTTCTTGCGGCGGTGATCTGGCCTCCATTGGTGCTGTCGTTAGCGACGCTGGGCGCGCCATACGCCGGCGTGTTCAGCAGGTTGAAGATATCGGCACGCAGCGAGATATAGTTCTCGCGAATGGTGGCGAAGTCCTTGAACAGCGACATATTAATGCGCTCATAGCCTGGTCCAGGAATACTCAAACGGCGTCCCCCCAGATAAGGAAGCGCGGCTATACCGGTAATTTGCGCATTGCTCACCGGACTACCCGCAATGCTGGCATTCGGGAAAGCTTCCGCAGGATTGGCGAAGGCGCAGGGGTTATACCAGTGCGTCTTGTTGCGCGTGCTCGCGGCGCAGCTGACACTGGGATTGGTGGGGTCGGGACTGCCACCCGGCGCAAAGGGAGGACGCACCAGAATGGCATTCGACCCCGCGCCATTGGGACCGGCACTGCCCAGGTTGGTGGCGATGCTGATTGGAAATCCGCTCTGGGCCATGAACTGGAGATCTGACGACCACCCACCGGCCACGATGTCAGCCAGCTTTGAATGATTCAGGTAGCGCCTGCCGTGGCCGAAGGGAAGCGCGTAAAGGCCGTTGAAGGTTACGCGATTACGTGTATCCCACGGAGAATTGCTGTAGTCCTTGAGATAGCCGATTAGGTTAGGATCACGATAGCCGGAGTCGTTGTTACTGCCCAGCGGCGTGGGAGCGTCATCCATAGAATGAGCCCAGGTATAAGTGGCGAGATAGCTTAGGCCATTGGCCCAGCGCTTCTGGACACTTGTTTGCAGCGCGTTGTAGGTTGAGGCCCCCACGAAGCTGTCCAGGCCAGCGCTGCCGAGGGTGGGGAAGGGACGGGAGAGGTTGGAGTTGAGGCGCGGATCGATGAGGGCGGCGGGGACGTTGCGGTTGGGCGTCACCTGCAGGTGACGATTGACGCTGCCCACATATCCCATGGTCGCCACGATGTTATGGCTCAGTGACTTTTCAAACGCCAGATTATAGCTTTCGGAGTAGGGCGTTTTCAGGTTAGGCTGAATGCCCGCAAATGAGGGTTGCGAGACAAAGTGAGTGAGTCCCTGAGCCAATACGGGCTGGAAGCCGGTTTCCAGCTGAAAGCCGTTCGTGGGGCAGGCCCCCGGGGTGCAGGAATTAGGCTGGGGAAACGTGGACGTGAACTGGAATGGATAATCCTCGAGGAATCCCGGACCGCCGATCTGCTCCAGGCCTCCATAGAAGATGCCGAAGCCGCCGCGGATCACCATTGAGCTATTCGGGCTGTAAGCGAAGCCAATTCGCGGCGCGAAGTTAGTTTTCTGAGCATCGGTCAGGGAAGGGTTACTCGAATACTGGATGTTGACATTGTTCTGGCTGAGATAAGTCAGAAATGCGGGAGACAGGTAGGCATTCTGCTGCTTATTGCTGTAGACGAGGGTTCCCTGCCCTGTGCCCGGGCCGAGCGGACCGGAAGGATAGAAGCTGGCCTGCCTGCCGTTGATCTCCTCGTTAGGCTGGAAATAATCGTAGCGGACGCCGAGGTTAATGGTCAGTGATGGCCGCACCTTCCAGTCGTCCTGCACGTAGCCTGCGCGATACCAGCGGGAGTCGTGAAAGATATTCACGTTGGAAATGTTGGAGGAGTCCATCTGATTCAGCAAAAAATCTGCGGCCCCAAAGCCGGTGAAGGCTTTGCCCGGAATGCTGGTGTAGAAGCCGGTGAAGGAGTAGTCGCCGCGCGCCTCGGGTGGCGGCGTGGCAATGACGCGGATGCTCTGCAGGGTGAACCCCGCCTTCAGAGTGTGATTGCCGACAATTTTCGTTACGTTGTCAACGATTTGATAGTCGTCGGTGACCTTGTGGCTCGGCGTGTAATTCGGGGATCCGAAAGTGGTGAGTCCGGAGACGGTCACGTTAGGGAGGCCACCCTGATCGGAGCCGTACGGAATACCGCCAAGCCCGAGACTCGGAGACAGGTTGGAATTGAAGTTTTCCTGGAAGAAGGCGAAGTTGCCGAAGTTATATCCGATCCGCAGCTCATTGGTGAAGGTCGGGCTGAAGAGATGCGACTCGCTGAAAGCGAAATTCTCGCCAAGGTCAACCACCGCGCCGTCGGTGCCGTAAGAGCCGCCGTCGAGGATCGGACCCAGCGGCCCGGGATAGTTGGCGGGGTTATTCCAGTAGCTGAAGCGCGAGAAGGCCTGATCGCGCGAGCTGATGTTCCAGTCGACACGCGCTCCCCATTGGAAGGTATTGTTCTGGACGTTGACGTTTTCGGTGTAGTTGTTGAACAGCTTGCCGCCATTGGTATTCGGCAGCGGGTAGAGGTTCAGCAGGTTCTGGGCCACTGAGTCAATCTGCCCCGGGCAGATGACATTATTCTGACCATTGCAGCTGAGCGGCACAGTGCCGGCACTACCGGGGACGTAGAGCTGGGTCGCATGCCCGGTTGAGGTGAGCGCCGGGTTCAGAAGTTCGGAGAAGTTCCCCTGACGCATCAGGGCTGTCGGAACAGAAAGGTTGTTGGTCTCGCCGTAGATGATTCGATTGGCCTCGGTATATCCGAAGAAGAAAAGCTTATTGCGAATAATCGGAAACCCCAGCGTCGCGCCAAACTGGTTCTCCCGATATTTGGGAATGGTCAGGGCATCGAAGTCACGGGCATCGAGGTCATTGTTGCGGAAGTATTCCCAGAGATCGCCATGGACCTCATTGGTGCCCGCCTTGATGGTTGCGTTCACCACCGAGCCTGCCGAGTGGCCAAACTCAGCATTGTAGTCGGTAGTCTGTATCTTGAACTCGGATAAGGCATCCGGCGGTGGCTGCACAACATAGCTGGAGCCGTTAAGAAAATCGGGCGCGCTCGAGTTGTTATCGATGCCGTCGAGGATGAAGTTATTCTGTTCGGCGCGCTGGCCGTCGGCATTGAAGTCGCCCTTGCCATTGCCGCGCGAGCCGTTGGCGGGATCCACACCCGCCGCCATTTGGGCGATGTAAACCCAGTTTCTGCCATTCAGAGGGGTGCTGTTGATCGTGCGCGTGCTCATCACCTGACCTACCGATCCCTGCTGGGTTTGCAGAAGCGGAGGAGCCGTGGTTACGGTGACGGTTTGCGACACGCTGCCCATGGTGAGGGAGATGGGCACATAAAGACGCTGCTGCACGTCGAGATGGACGTTTTCCTGGGTGGTGGTCTGAAATCCGGGCGCCTGGGCGGTGATCTGATAGTTGCCGATCTTGATGGGCGTGAACGTGTAGACGCCACTGGCGTCCGCTTTGCTACGCAGGATCAATCCGGTATCGGTGCTGGTAAGAATAACGGTTGCGCCAGAGACCGCAGCCCCGGTCGGATCAGTAATAATCCCAGTAATAGTTCCCTGGTCAACCTGTGCGACCGCCGGGATCGCGGCTGTGAGCAGCAGGCCCAGGAGGGAGGTAATGCGGAGCCATGCGCGTTTCCCGCGCAGTTGGGGGAGAGAAATCAACATAATGGCCTCTCGATAGGTCTGTCGTGCACAGCGTTTTCAGTGAGAAAGGCTCCCGTTGCCACGCGAGGAGCGCCTTCTCACTGCAGCGGCACTGTATGCCGTCGCAGTTGCAGGTCGAATTGAACCACTTACGCAGACGGGAATCCCGATTCGTCGTGGAAGGGACTGCGATGGCGCAGCCGAAGAACAATGCTTGCTTACGACGTGAAAGCCGTTACATCAACGGCGTAGGCCAATCTAACACCGCAGTAATTTTACTGTCAATCGATGACAAATTATCAAGCAGGGAACTGAGGTCGGACGCGCGCTCGCATCGCGCAGGCGGATTCATTCTGGCTGGCTTCCCCTTGTGCGGATGCACCAATCGCAGTGATCCATCGGATCCAATTCATTCTCGTGTAATTTCGGCCGCGCAGGCGAGGAAGAGCTCGGGTGCACCGCCTCCGAAAACTGTTGCTACGAATCCGCAGGCCGCCGATGGCGGAGGGGTACGGCGCCGATTTGGGCCTTCCGGACTGAATTCCTGTTCAGTACCTCGAGAGTTCGCTCGAGAACCGTCATGCACACCCGGGGACACGCGCGGCCCGTCATTTCTGAGGCTTGCCGAGCGGAGTCCGCGGAGCCTCCGGATGAATTCATCGTCGCCATCATCATCGTGTTCGCTACCTCTACTTAATTGAATCCCCGGATGGGCACGCCAGTTCAACGCCAGGAATTTCCTGGCACGGATCTGAGCCGATGCTTTGAACCGAGTGGGACAGTCTGCGGGGATAGTGACGGGATGAAAGGCGGCGTTTCATGGGGTCAAAACAGCGAGTAAGCACAGGCCCGACGGAAAGACTGGAAAGGCAGGATGCAGGCCTGTTCTTCCACCGAATTCCCGAATCTCTTGACAATGTGAATCAATATTCGCTACATTCGGCCATCTAATCGGTCTATTGTTTCTTTTTTGAATCAATTTGCCCCACCCCGCCTGGGAGCTTGTTCCGCAAGTGGCGGCAGGCGCAGGGATGGGTGGGGCCGCGAGCCATGGATCGCAAGGTCGTTCACGCCGAAGTCGCTGTCGGAGGAAAGATAATGAAGCGAGCCTTTCTGCTGATGTCCATCACACTGGCGATAGCCGCGAGTGCCTTTGCCAGCGCCACGGGCAGCATCTCGGGAACCGTGACCGATAAGACGGGCAGCGTCATTCCGGGCGCCGTGGTGCAGGCCGTGAGCGTCGAGACGGGGGTTACGATCACGTCCCGAACCAACGCGGCCGGCTCCTATGCCTTTCCGGATCTGGCGGTGGGCCACTATAACCTGCAGATCACGGCGAAGGGCTTTTCCGATTTTCAGGAAACGGGGCTGGTGGTGGACGTCAATACAGCTCTGCGCGTGGACGCCGCGCTGGAGGTGGGCACGGTCAACGAACATGTGAACGTCGTGGCGAACGCCGTGCAGATCGATACGGTAAGCACACAGCTCGGCGACGTGATTGGCAGCACCATGATGACCAGTCTGCCGCTGAACGGGCGCTCATATACGGACCTGCTGGCGCTGCAGCCGGGAGTGGTGCCGAACTCGAACGAAGGCACAACCGGCGTGAACAGTTACAGCAATGCGCCCCCTTCGGGCAATCTGAACGACGGCAGTCTGTCGATCAGCGGAGCGCGGGGCAGCTCGAATGGGTTCATGGTGAACGGCGGGAACGTGATGGAGCAGATGGCGAACGGGACCGCCATTATTCCCAACGTCGACAGCATCTCGGAGTTCCGGATTATCACCAATAATTTCGACGCCGAATACGGCCATTACAGCGGCGGCCTGGTGAATGTAATCACCAAATCGGGCACCAGCCAGTTTCACGGCGACGCCTTCGATTTTCTGCGCAACACCAACCTTGATGCGCGCAACTACTATTCCCTCACCCGGGGCGGCTACCACCAGAATCAGTTTGGGGGAACGTTTGGCGGACCCATTGTGCGCGACAAGCTATTTTTCTTCGGAGATTACCAGGGCACCCGGCTCACGATCGGGGAGAGCACCGGGCTCATTGAGGTTCCTTCAGCCGCGGATCGACTGGGTAATCTCGCCGATCAGGCAGATTCGCTGACAGGCAGCGTTATCGGACCGGCGGTGGCCACTTCGCTCTCGCAGAAGCTCGGCTATCCGGTCAGCGTTGGCGAACCGTTTTATGCCCCGGGCTGTAACGTGAACAGCTGCGCCTTCCCGAATGCCGTAATTCCCACCCGTGTATGGGCTGCGCCGACGGCCAATCTCTTCCAGTTCATTCCCATGCCCAATGTCCCGGCTTCCTCTTCGTTCCCTACAGGTGCATATTCGGCGGTCGTGAACTCTCCCCTGCAGGACGACAAGGCCGGGTTCCGTGTGGATGGCACGACGCGGCTCGGGACGCTGTCGGGCTATTACTTTATCGATCAATATTCTCTGGTGAATCCGCTGGCCGGAGGTTCGTTCGGCGGCTTCGGAGGCGCCACCAATGGCACCGCCCAGCTCATCACAGTGAGCGATACGAAATCGTTCGGCAGTTCGCGGGTGAACGAACTGTGGCTGAGTTACACGCGCAACTCATCGTTCGCCAACACCCCTACCGGACCGACAGTCGATCTGGGATCGCTCGGCTTTACCGTCGGCTGTAATACGCTCGGCATCTGTGCGCAGAACACGCAGTACAAGACCCTCCCCCAGATCAGCCTGAACAATTTCTCGATCGGCGGGCCCGCGGGCTCCGAGGGGCTCCGAGAAAACACATATCAGGGCCAGGACAACTACTCCTGGATCATCGGCACGCACAACCTGAAGTTCGGCGGCATCTACTCGCTGAGCCAGATCAATATGCAGACCTATTACGCCAACAATGGACTGTTTGCGTTCGATGGCGGCTCGGAGACAGGATTGGATTTCGCCGATTTTCTGCTGGGTACGGTGACCTCTTATAACCAGGGAGTGCAGCTGCCTCTCTACAATCGCTCGCATTACTACGGCATCTTTGGCCAGGACAGCTGGCGGGCTCGGCGCAACCTGACTCTGAATTACGGACTGCGCTGGGATGTGACGGCGCCGTGGGCGGAGAAATACAACCGCATGGAGGCGCTGGTGCCGGGCGCGCAGTCGGTCGTGTTTCCGACGGCTCCACAGGGCTGGCTGGTGGAGGGCGATCCGCAGATTCCGAGAACCATCGCGCATACCCAATACACCAACTTTGCGCCCCGCCTGGGAGTCGCTTTTTCTCCCGATGCGCAGGGAGGAGCAGCGCGCAAACTGTTCGGCGCCTATGGAAACTCGAGCATCCGCGCGTCCTTTGGCATCTTCTACAACGACCTCGAGGACTATATCAATGCCAACGGCAACGGGGACGCTCCCTATGGCCTGTACTGGGTCAATCCGACGCCGGCGGACTTCACTTCTCCATTCGTCGACGTCTACACGGGCAATCCTGAAGGCCAGCGCTTCCCGCTGCCAGCAGCGGCAGTCAACGCCTCGCCGTCGCATCCTGACCCGACGCTGAACTGGGCGCAATACGAGCCGATCAGCAGTTCGCCGACGTACTACTACAACAACGTGACACCTTACAGTGAGAGCTGGATGCTGTCGCTGGAGCGGCAGCTGGTGAAGTCCACGGTTCTGAATCTCAGTTATGTGGGCAGTGCCGGGCGGCATCTGATGGTGATCGATGAGGCGAATCCCGCCACCCCTTCGGTATGCCTGAGCGTGAGCCAGCCGAGCCAGGTCGCGCCGGGCAGCAACGTGTGCGGACCCGATGCGGAAACCGGACTGTTCACCACGGCCGCCGGTCAGACAATTGAAGCTCGGCAGCAACTTGGGCCCAATGGCGGCGTAAACTTCGGCAGCACCGGCTGGTATCGCACCATGGGCGGGTCTTCTTACAACGCCCTGGAGGCGAGCCTGCAATATACCGGCGGCCGGACCTCGATCCTGGTGGCGTACACCTGGAGCAAGGCGCTGGACGACTCCTCGGCGGCGACCGAACAGGTGATGCCGCTCAACCCGGGGCTGGAGTGGGCGCTGTCAAACTTCAACGTTGCGCAGAATTTTGTGGCCAGCTACTCCTGGCAGCTGCCGTTCGATAAGCTCACCAGCCGAGCCCGCAAGCTGACGCAGGACTGGGTCCTCTCCGGCGACAGCCGCTTCGCCACAGGTTTCCCCATCACGATTCAGGAAAACGATGACCATTCTTTGATTGGTAATACCTCAGTGGGGCCGACCGGCTCGTCCGACGAGCCCAACTACACGCCCGGCAAGCTGCTGATGGAGACTAATCCGCGGCATGGCGGGACATATTTCAACACTTCTCTGTTCAGCGAAGAGAATATCGGACAGTTCGGCAATGCGAAGCGCCGATTCTTCAGCGGTCCTGGCATCGACAACTGGGATATGGCGTTGTCGAAGCAGGTCCACTTCACGGAGGCGACGTCGCTGGAATTGCGAGCGGAGTTTTTCAATGTCTTCAACCACGCCCAGTTCCAGACACCCAGCGGGCTCATCAACAGTTCGAGCTTTGGTGTGGTTACCAATGCGGCTGATCCGCGCATCGGGCAGGTGGCAGCCAAACTGCATTTCTGAAGATGCCGCCGGGAGCCGTGTAACCGGACCTGCAGGCGCGCGGGCGGTTCCGCAGCCGCTGGCGAGACCATTTAGGATTTTGGTAGGGATTTGCAGTTTTCCGCCGCACTGCACGCCCCGCCTTCTCGGTTACCGCGGGCGGAGACGTAGCGCGATTCCCGGAAACTCAGGATGATGCCGACGAACGTACTACCATCGAACAATTCACGCCCCATCGACAAACCCGAGCAGAGAGAGCTTTCCATCCTCCAGCTGATTCACTCCGGGTCGAACTATTCGCGGCTTGACCTGGCACGGAAGACCGGGCTTAGTCCGGCCTCCATTACCGCGATTGTGCGGAGCCTGATCGCACGCAAGCTGGTCACCGAAAACGAGGGCGTCTCCTCGGTGGTGGGCCGCAAGCCAATTCCGCTCGAGGTACGCGGAGACTCAGGGTATCTGGTCGGCGTGGACATTGGCTCCTACTTTACGCGCGCCGTGGTTACCGACATGAACGGCCACGTCGTCCACAAGCATGAAATCGAGACCGGATTGCCGGATGGTCGCGTGCGCGTGCTGCGGCGCGCTTTTGAGTGTGTGCATCGCACTCTGGACGGCGCCAGGATTCCGCGCAAGACACTTCTCGGCATGGGCATCGCTCACTCGGGAGTGATCGATACACAGAACGGCGTGGTGCTTTCGTTCCCGCGGCCCGGACAGATGTATGAGTGGAAGAATGTGCCGCTGCGTGCATTGTTCGAAGAGGAATTCCACGTGCCCTGCGTGCTGGAGGACAGCGCGCCCACCGGAGCCACGGCGGAGCGCTGCTTCGGCCTGGGACGCGACGTGGATGACTTCCTCTATATCGAAGTCGGCGTGGGCATCGGGGCCGCGTTCTTCTTCAACGGGAAACTATATCGCGGACCAGGTGGCAAGGCCGGCGAGTTTGGCCATATCACGGTGGATGAGAACGGGCCGCTTTGCTCCTGCGGGAACAACGGGTGCCTGGAGAGCGTAGCCTCCTGCGCCGCCATCATTGAGTCGGTGAGGGTAGCCTTTGCCCGCGGCGTCGATTCGAAGATTCGCGAGCTGGCGGGTCCGGAGCTCGAAAACATCTCGATCGAGATCATCGCCCGGGCCGCGTCCGAAAACGACAGCCTGGCCTTCCGGGTTCTGCAGGATGCGGCTTCGTACATCGCCATAGGCCTGGCCGACCTGGTGAACCTGCTGAACCCGCGCCTGATTATTTTTGGCGGAGCGCTGTTTCGCGCGGCACCGCAGCTGCTGTCGGATCCGCTGCGCCGCGTCATTAAAGAGCGGTCGCTGGAGAAATCAGCCAGCGACGTGCATCTGAAGGTATCGCCACTGGGTCCGGAGGCGAGCGCACTCGGGGCCTCGCGCATGATCGCGAGCCGGGCACTGGAAGATTTGTTTTATCGGGCGCGGTGAGGATTTAACCCCGACAAGCCTTCTCGGCATATTGGATGAGATGTGATTGAGAAAACCAAGCGCAACGGCACGCGAGCGATCATCTTCGATTACGACGGAGTGCTGGCAGATACCGAGCCGCTCTACTGGAAGACATGGGCGGGGCTTGTGGCTCCCTATGGGGTCAGGCTCAGCTGGGAGGATTACTGCCGGCTGGGCAGGGGCCGGAGAGACGAGCACATGCTGGAGAGCTTGTCTCCGTTTGCCTCGGCTCCGCTGCGCCGCGCCGATCTGGAGCAGCAAATCGAGCAAGGCAAGCAGAAGATCCGGGAGTGGTGCGCGCAGAAGTCTCCCATCGATCGAGAGACGGTGCAGATGCTGAAGGAGCTGCGAGGGTTTCGTATCGGGATGGTCACGAGCTCCGACCGGGAAGCAGTGGAATCGGTGCTGCGAGCGGCCGGCATCGACGGCTGCTTCGCTGCGTGCGTCTATGGCGATGACCTGCATCGTCACAAACCACATCCTGAGCCCTACCTCTTGATGGCGGAGCGGCTTGGTGTGCAGACCGGGCTCGCGTTTGAGGACTCCGAGGCAGGATTGGCGAGCGCGCGGGCGGCTGGATTCACGGCCATTCCTGTCGATGCTCCCGTCCGTCTGCCGGCGATTGTGCAGGAGAGCCTGAGCCGTCTTAATCACTGCTGAATCTGTTGACATGGTTGACTGCAAGCGCCACTGAGGACAACGGCGTTATTTTCATTGATGAATCAATAATGCGCTATTTTGCTGCTTTTTGCGCTCTATTTGCTTGACAGAAAAACAATTCTTCTGCAAAGATGCGAACCTGAAGAATGCAGGAAAATCCGCAGGGCTTTGTAACCGTAAAACGGAAAGGAACTTCGTTATTCCTGACGAACCGCGCCAGGGATTGAATGTCTGACATCAGCGAAGCATGGGCGGCCACAGAGAGGGGCAATAATGAAGGTCGAGACGGATCCGAAGTCACTCAAGGAAGCAGCAGCCCGGCTGGCTTTGCATGGCGGCAAGCCGGTACGCAGCGAGCCTCTGCCTCTTGAGTTTCCCGGTGTCCACCACATGGATGAAGAAGAGATCGATGCGGCGGTGCGCGTGCTGCGCAGCCGCTCTCCGTTCCGGTATTACGGCATCGATCTGCAGGGCGAAGTGGAGGGTTTTGAGGCTGATTTTGCCGCGTTCGTGGGCGTCTCGCACGCGCTGGCGGTAAGCAGCGGAACGGGTGCACTGCACACGGCGCTGGCGGCGCTCGGCGTGGGTCCGGGGCAGGAAGTCATCGTTCCCGCCTATATGTGGGTTTCGGTGGTCGCGGCGGTCGTCAATCTGGGAGCTATTCCGGTGCTGGCGGACATCGACGACACCTTCTGCATCAACCCCACCGAACTGGAGTCGAAGATTACGCCGAGGACTTCGGGAATCATCCTCGTCCACATGAGCGGCGCACCGGCCGATGTGGAGTCCGTAGCCACCGTGGCCCGGCGCCACAGTCTTTTTCTGCTGGAGGATTGCGCGCAATGCGCGGGCGGCAGTATTCGCGGCAGGAAGGTCGGCACCTTCGGCGATATGGCAGTCTTCAGCTTCCAGATGAACAAGAACATGACGGCCGGCGAAGGCGGCTGCGTGGTCACCAACCACGAACTGCTCTACCATCGCGCGGTGGCTTGCCACGACACGGGCTACGCGCGCGATGCCAGCGGGCGGGCCATGTTCGAACGTCGCGAGCTATGCCTGTGGGGGCGCGGCTATCGTATCGACGAGATGCGCGCCGCGATTCTGCGGGTACAGCTGCGCAAGCTGCCGCGTGTGATCGAGAAGATGCGCTCGAGCAAGTACCGCCTGCGCCAGGCGTTGAAGAAACACCCGCAGGTCACCCTGCGCAGGATCCTCGATGAGGCGGGCGACACCGGCTGCTTCCTGCTCACCACCTTCCCCACCGCCGCGATGGCGCGGGAGGTGAACCGTGCGCTGCGCGCGGAAGGGATTGTCACCTTCTCTCAGGGCGTGAACAACATCGTGATGACAGAGTGGGGGCTGCACGTCTACTCGAACATCCCAAGCCTTGTGCAGAAGACCGGCGTCGACAGGGCAAACTCGCCGTGGGCGCTCGCGGAGAATCGCGACTCCCTCACCGACTACAGCAAAGGCACGTGCCCCCATGCCGACAGTCTTTTCGAAAGAAGCTGCCTGTTGGCAATTCCCTCTTGCCTGACCACGCAGGATGAGGACGACATCATTGCTGCCTTCGATAAGGTGCTGGCCGCCGTCGCCGGCTGAGGCCGCAGCCGGGAAGCCGCCAATCGTTGACGATGTAGACGCCCGCAGAAGAACCGGTTCCTGATTCAGTCGTAAGATACGGGATGCAAGAAATCGCCCAACCCGGCTCCGCAATTCGCCTGCGCAAGGTCCTCAGCCTGTGGGACCTGATCTTTTATGGAATGGTGCTGATCCAGCCGACAGCGCCTATTCCCCTGTTTGGCGTCGCGCAGAAGCTCTCCAACGGACACACCGTCACCACCATCCTGGTGGCCATGTTTGCCATGGTGATCACGGCCGTCAGCTATGGACGCATGGCCGCGGTGTATCCCGCCGCCGGATCGGCTTACACCTATGTGGGCCGCACCATCAATCCGCACATCGGCTTCCTCGTCGGCTGGGCGATGCTGCTGGACTATATCCTGCAGCCGCTGATCAACGTCGTCTGGATCTCGGTCGCGCTGCACAGCCGCTATATTCCGGCCATTCCCTTCCCCGTTACGGCGCTGGGCGTCGCCGGATTCATCACAGCACTGAACCTGATCGGCATCCGGTCCTCGGCGCGCGCCAACAAGATCATGCTCTTCGCCATGACCGCAGTGGTGGCCATCTTCTTTGTGCTCGCCGTGCGCTTCCTCTTCAATCACGGCCACTGGGCAGGGCTCTTCTCCATCCAGCCTTTCTATGATCCGGCGACCTTCAGTGCCAAACGCATCTGGGGAGCCACCTCCTTCGCCGCGCTGACTTACATCGGCTTCGACGGCATTACGACGCTCTCCGAGGATGTGCACAATCCGAAGCGCAATGTGCTGCTGGCGACGGTGCTGGTCTGCATCCTGGCCGGGGTGCTGAGCGGCGCGGAGGTCTATCTTGGCCAGCGCATCTGGCCGAACTGGCATACCTTCCCCAATCTCGAGACGGCCTTCATGGATGTGTGCCGCCGCGTCGGTGGTCCGTTTCTCTTTGAGGCGATGGGCATCATTCTGATCGTCGCCGCTCTGGGCAGCGCGCTCACCGGCGGCCTGGGTGCGGCTCGCCTGCTCTTCGGCATGGGACGCGACGGCGTTCTGCCGCGCGGCTTCTTCGCGCACCTGCATTCGGAGACCAATACCCCAACCTATAACGTCCTTCTGATCGGCGCCGTCGCTTACATTGGGGCGATCAGCCTCAATTACATCGGCAATGCCTACGAGCACGCGGGCGAGCTGCTGAACTTCGGCGCCTTCCTGGCGTTCATGGGGGTGAACCTCGCCGTCTTCTGGCACTTCACCCTGTTGCGCCGCGCAGAGCGGCGCAGAGTCGCCATCGACATCATCCTGCCGCTCTTCGGCTTTGCCTTCTGCGCCTCGATCTGGTGGAACCTCAACCACGTGGCGAAGATCGTCGGCGGAATCTGGTTCCTGATCGGAGCAGGTTACCTGGCGTCGACCACCAGCTTCTTCCGCAAGGCACCGAAGATGATCGACTTCAGCGAATCGTAAGGGTAAGTGCCAGGAAATCACTTAACAGAATGAGTTAGCGACGACGGATAACCGCTGTTATGAAGATCACCCAAATCCGGGCCGCGGGGCTGCGCGGCGGTACACCGCCGGGCGGATGGGCCAATGAGCTAAAGCCCTCCGACTGCGTGCACACGCTGCTCTCGGTTCATACGGATGAAGACATCACCGGCTGGGGATCGGTTTCGACGAATGACGGACTGGTGCAGGGCGCACTGGGTGTGCTCGAACCTCTTTATCTCGGCGAGAACCCGCTCGAAGTGGAGCGTGTCACCGAGAAGCTGAACGCCCATACCTTCTGGCTGGGACGAGGCGGAAGCCTCACCCACGCCATCAGCGGCATCAACATTGCACTGTGGGACATCCTTGGCAAGGCGACCGGCCAGCCCGTTGGACGTTTGCTGGGCGGCCGCTATCGCGACCGTGTGCGTCCTTACGCTTCCCTGCTGATGGAAGATCCAGAGGCGCTGCGCGACAAGCTCGGCGCTTTGTGCGAGCAAGGTTTTCGCGCCTTCAAGATTGGGTGGGGGCCTTTTGGTCGCCAGAACGATGCACTGGATGAGGCCATCGTGCGCGCCGCCCGCGAAGCGATTGGGGCGGATGCTTTATTGATGGTCGATGCCGGAGCCAGCGATGCGTTCTGGCCTCAAGACCTGAAATGGGCGCTGCGAACGGCTCACATGCTCCAGACGTACGGAGTGCACTGGTTCGAAGAAGCGCTGCCGCCGGACAACCTCGAAGACTTCATCCTGCTGCGGCAGCAATCGCCGGTGCCGATTTCCGGCGGAGAGGTTTTCACCCGGCGACAGGCATTCGAGCCGTGGATTCAGCGGGGCGCGCTCGATATCGTTCAGCCGGATGCCACCAAGGTGGGCGGCATCAGCGAGTTTCGCAGGATCAGCTGGATGGCCGAGGACCGCGGCCTGCGTGTGATCCCGCATGGCTGGAACACCGCCGTGGGCCTCGCCGCCGATCTGCAACTCGCTTCGGCGAACCGGACCACCGACCTGGTCGAGTATCTGACCGGCTCGCCTTTCATCGATGAGTTGAGCAGCAAGCCATGGTCGATGGATGCGGAAGGTATGTTGCCCATCCCGGAGACGCCGGGGCTGGGTGTCGAGCTGAACATGGATGCGGTGGAGCGGTACACAGGCGTGCGCTGGCAGCAAGCATGAGGACGAACGAGCACCAGGAGGAAGGGACACGATGGTGAGCTGGAACGGACGGTACTTCACAACGGCGGGACTGAAGAGAAGTGGCAGTGCTGCGCGAACCATAGGGCGAGCAGCCGGTATGCTGCTGTTGACCGCGTCTGCACTGCTCGCCGGAAGCACGGCCCGCGCGCAGAATGAAACGCAAAAGCCTGTCTACCTTGATGCCAGCCAGCCCATCGATGTGCGCGTCGACGACCTGATGCGGCGCATGACGCTGAAGGAGAAAATCGGCCAGCTCAATCTGCCCTGCGCTTACGTCGATGACCTTGGCAAGACGCCAGAGGAAAAGATTGCTGCCGCACGTAGATTTGCCGCCGGCACATATACGACGGAAATCGGTCCCGGCGCGGGGTTCTTTACGCTGGACGACACGCTGAAGCAGACGGATCTTACTCAGCAGGTCAACCTATTTAACGAACTGCAGAAGATCGCGCTGACCGAAACGCGGCTGAAAGTTCCGCTCCTCGAAGACGAGGAGGGAACGCACGGCGCAATGTATCCGGGAGCGACCATCTTTCCGGAGGGGTTGTCGATCGGCAGCACCTTCGATATGCCGCTGGTGAACCGCATCTATGCCGTGTCCGCGGAGGAGGCGCGCGCCGTCGGCATCCACATCCTCTCCACGCTGGTGCTCGAGCTGGATCGCGACCCGCGCATGGGCCGCAACATGGAGGCCTACACCGAGGATCCTTATCTCTACGCGCAGATTGCGAAGAACATCGTGACCGGTGCGCAGGGCACGAACATCAATGCTCCGGATAAAGTCGTCGCGCTGATGACCGACTTCCCCACGCAGAGCGTTCCGGCCAGCGGCATGGAGCGGGGAGCGATAGAAATCTCAGAGCGCGCGCTGCGCGAGACCTTCCTGGCGCCATGGGTCTCGGCCTTCAATGCCGGCGCGCTGGGCGTGATGGCCGGTTATCCGGAGATCGATGACGTTCCGGAGCACTCGTCGGAGAAGTGGAACACCGACATCCTGCGTCACGAGCTTGGCTTTAAGGGGATCGTCGAAAGCGAAGGCGGCGGCTTCGATTCAATCGTGTATGAGAATGTCGCACCCGATCAGAAGCAAGCCGGCGAAATGGCCCTGCGCGCCGGCGTGGACGTGGACATCACCTACGAACCGGCCTACATGGGTCCGCTGGTGCAGGCGGTCGAGGATGGTGAAGTGCCCGAAGCGTTAGTCGACCGCGCTGTGCGCCGCGTCCTCGAACTCAAGTTCCGCCTCGGCCTCTTCGAGCATCCTTACGTCGATGTGGCCCACGCGCAGCAGGTGGTGCACTCCCAGGAGCATCAGCAGTTGGCACTCGACGCGGCGCGCGAGAGCATTGTGCTGCTGAAGAACGACAATAATCTGCTGCCGCTGAAGAAGGACGTGAAGTCCATCGCGGTCATTGGTCCTGATGCCGACAATGGCTGGAGCGAAATCGGCGACTACTCGCCGCAGGCCGTGCCCCAGCCGATCTCGACCATCCTCGACGGCATTCGGAAGAAAGTGCCGCAGGCAAAAGTACTCTACGCAAAAGGTTGCGACGTGATCGGCGGCAGCGCCGACTTCACCGAAGCGTTGCAAGCCGCGAAGAAGTCGCAGGTGGCCGTTGTGGTGGTTGGAGAGAAGCCGCGCAACGGCGACCATGAAGAAGATGGTCACCCCACTGACGGCGAAGGCTATGACGTCGCAAGCCTCAATCTGACCGGCCATCAGGAAGAGCTGGTAAGGGCGATTCAGGCCACGGGAACACCGGTGGTGCTGGTGCTCATCAATGGCCGGCCGCTGGCGATTCCGTGGGAGGCGGAGCATCTGCCGGCCATCGTGGAAGCATGGGAGCCCGGCGAGCGTGGCGGAGAAGCGGTCGCCGATGTGCTCTTCGGCGATTACAATCCCAGCGGTCGCCTGGCCATTACAGTTCCGCGTGATGCAGGCCAGTTGCCGGTCTACTACGACTACAAGCCCTCGAAGGCCTACTGGGTGCATCGCGCCTGGTCGCGCGACGGCGGCTATGCCGACATGCCCGGCACCCCGCTCTATCCCTTCGGATTCGGCCTGAGCTACACGCAGTTCAAGTACAGCAACCTGCACGTGGAACCGGCGCAGATCGCCGTCGGCGGCAAAGTGAAGGTCACGGTCGATGTCGAGAACACCGGCGACCGCGCCGGCGTGCAGACGGTGCAGCTCTATCTGCATGAGCACTACGCACCGGTATCGCTGCCGGTGGAGCGGCTCCGCGCCTTCGAGCGCGTCACGCTGAATCCTGGCGAGACAAAGACGGTCACCATGACGTTGCGCCCCGAGGACCTCATGCTGCTCGATCGCGACATGCTGTGGCGAGTCGCACCAGGCACCTTCGACGTGATGATCGGCAACTCCGCCGAAGACATCCCGCTGAAAGCATCGTTCGAGGTGAAGTATCCGGACACGGTGCTGGATCGGGGGCTGAGCACGACGCCGGATCTTGCGCGCTGAATTGAATGTAAGCCACCGCCTGGGGTTGTATCGTGGAATACGCGTTCTTCATCGGGTACAACTGCACAAAACGGGGGACAGGATGAATGTAGGCTTTGTTGGCCTTGGGATCATGGGGCGCCCCATGGTCCGGCGACTAATGGATGGCGGCCACAAGCTGCACCTGTTTGACCATAAGCCCGTACCAGCCGAATTCCTCGACCGCGGGGCTCACGCCTGCGCCAGTTCCAAAGAGGTCGCGGAGAGCAGCGACGTGATCATCACCATGCTTCCGGATACGCCGGACGTGCGCGATGTGCTCTTCGGATCCGATTCGATAGTAGAGGGCATTGCACCGGGCAAAGTCGTGGTCGACATGAGCTCGATTTCGCCGATCGAAACAAAAGTATTCGCCAAACGAATCAATGATCTGGGTTGCGACTACCTCGATGCTCCGGTTTCCGGCGGAGAAATGGGCGCAAAGCAGGGAACCCTGACCATCATGGCAGGTGGAGCGGAAAGCACGTTTGCGCGTGTCAGGCCGCTGTTTGAGCTGATGGGGAAGAACATAACTCTGGTTGGGCCCAATGGCGACGGGCAGACCACCAAGGTTGCCAACCAGATTATCGTTGCGTTGAATATCGAAGCCGTGGGCGAGGCACTCTTATTCGCATCCAAAGCAGGAGCGGATCCAGCAAAGGTTCGCGAGGCTCTGATGGGCGGATTCGCATCATCGCGAGTTCTGGAAGTTCACGGACAGCGCATGATCAGCCGGACCTTTGAACCAGGCTTCCGCATCAACCTGCATCAAAAAGACCTCAATCTCGCGCTCACGGCGGCGCGATCCCTGCAGTTGAGCCTTCCGAATACAGCTACCTGCCAGGAATTCTTCAATGCATGTTCGGCTCATGGTGGATCCGCATGGGATCACTCGGCGATGGTACAGGCGCTGGAATGGCTGGCCGATCATCAGGTTCGTTCAGCGGAATAGATAGAGACGTGAAGGTCAGTTCTCCTGGATCTGCATGGTTCTCCTGCGCACCAGATCCTCGGCGGAGACACCGCGAATCGATGCATCCAGCAGTTCGATCAGGTGATACGCAGGAAGCGCTTCTTGCCCGCGCTGGCGGAGAATGTGCTGCAGTTGCAGAAGACATCCCGGATTAGCCGAAGCGATAGCCTGCGCGCCTGTCGTGAGAAGGTTATCGACCTTGCGATTTCCCAGCTGATCCGCAGTATCAGGTTGCAGCAAATTGTAAACACCGGCTGAGCCACAGCAGAGAGACGACTCCGGTATCTCGGCTACGTCCAAATCAGGAATGCCGGCGAGCAGACGGCGAGGCTGTTCGTGGACGCCCTGTGCATGCCGGAGGTGGCACGCATCGTGCCAGGCAAGCCGCATCCGCAATGGGTGGCGCGTCGCCTGCGGCGCCAATTCGCACAAAATTTCGGAAATATCCCGGCATTTTGCCGAGAACGCCGCAGCGCGCGCGGCCCACGCCGGATCGTCTCGCAGCAAATACCCATACTCCTTCATCGTCGATCCGCAACCGGCCGAGTTGATGACAATGGTGTCGACTTCCGCAGCTTCAAAGGCGGCGATCATCTTCTTTGCCTGTGCAGCAGCCTCGCTTTCCAGACCCGAGTGCAGCATCAGCGCCCCGCAACAGGGCTGATCGGGCGGAATGACTATCTCGCATCCCTCGGCCAAAAGCACACGCGCCGTTGCGGCATTTACGTGAGAGAAGAAGACCTGCTGCACACATCCGCTCAGCATCCCGACCCGGCGCCGGGCAGGAGCGTTGGGGCGCAGTCTCGATGGCAGCTTCGCAAACCAATGCGACGGCACCTCCGGCAACAGAGACTCCATCGCCTGCAATCGTTTCGGCAACAGTCGGAGCATTCCGGTTGCTCGCGCCAGCTTCTGCAGCCCGCTCCGCTGATAAACCAGCAGCGGTAAACCCAGCAGGCGCAGGCGTTGCGGGTGCGGGAAAGTCGCGAAAATCATCTTCCGAAGAAGCGACTCACTCAGGCTGCGCGGCAGATTGCGCTCAATTTGCGAACGCGCCGGCTCGATCAGCTTGTCGTACTGAACGCCGGAAGGACAGGCTGTCATGCAGGCCATGCATCCCAGGCACCGGTCCATATGCTGACGGAAAACGCTGTCGAGCGGCGCTTCTCCCTGGCTGGCCTTCCCTATCATATAAATGCGCCCGCGCGGCGAATCCATCTCCTCGCCCCACAACACATAGGTAGGACACGCAGGCAGGCAGAAGCCGCAGTGCACGCAGTCGTCGAGATATTTCTCTTCGGGCGGATGGTGCGCATCGAAGCTGGAGCGACGCTCCCCGGCGGCAGGGCTGGAGGTCAGCACAGACATCAGATGTTCCCCACAAAACGGCCAGGGTTGAGAATGCGGCTGGGGTCGAACTGACGCTTGATCTCCCGCATCAGCGGCAGTGCAGCGGGCGGAGCACCCCATACATCGACAGAGCCGCGCAGCGCATCCGGCAGTTGCAGCACCACTGCGCTTCCATGCGAAGACTGCACTCGAGCGCGCAGAGATTCGATTGCGGCAACGGCAGCATCGGGAGCGACTCGCAGCGCCACCGTGATTAGCCCGGTCGTCTGGGCCACACAGGAAATGAGATTCTGGGCCGACGACCCCCGCTGCAACTCTGCACAAAGCGAGCACACATCGGCGGGGAGACCAGAGATTTTCAACACGACAGCGTTCTTATCGGCGAAGAGGGCCTCTCGAGCCCTCCAGACATCATCGCCCGCCGTGCTTACCGTCATCTCGCTGAAGATGCTGCGCACGCGCCGGTCGTATTCGTCCATGCATTCAGGCCGGGATGCGATGTGAAGGTCAAGAGAGCATACACCGTCGCCGATACGGAACTGGACGCAGGAAGGAGTTACCTCAGATTCCAGCAGCGCGTGCACCGGTGCCGCGAAGAAGCTTGCATCGGCTGCGCTCACGGTGTAGCTGAGCACACTGGATTCGACCGGATGCAGTCGGAAATTTACTTCGGCAATCAACCCCAAAGTGCCGAAGCTGCCGGTCATCAGCTTATGGAGATCGTACCCGGCAACATTCTTGACCACCTTGCCGCCGCTCTTTGCGATCGTGCCGTCGGGCAGGACCACGGTCATACCGATGATGAGGTCGCGCAGCCCGCCATATTTCAGCCGCAGCCCTCCGCTGTCGTTGGTCGCGACGATGCCGCCGATCGTGGCCATCTCGGGCCACAACGGATCAAGCGCGACCATCTGTCCATGGCGCCTTAGTTCAGCCTGCATGGCGGCCCAGGTGCAGCCTGCTTCGACGGTGCAGGTCATATCTTCCCACGTATGTTCGCGCAGGCGATGCATGCGTTCGAGGCTGAGCAGGATGTCGGGCGTGACCGGATTGCCCCAGCTTCGTTTGGTACCGCCGCCCGTCGGCACTACTGTGAGTTCATTGGTGTGGGCGAATCGCAGGATCTCAGCAATCTGCTGTGTATCTGCCGGAGCAGCGATGATCGCCGACCCGGCGGCGCGCACGTTTTCCGGCCCGATGATGGAGGCCAGCCGCTCCAGTAACTGCGCCGAAGATCCGGCCACAGACGCACCCATCAGAAGATCTCCGCGATGCCCGCCGACTCCAGCGGATGCGGCGTATACGGTCCGGGCTTTTCCGCGCACAGCCGGGGCCGTGGAAAGACTTTGTCGGGATTAGCAATGCCCTGCGGATCGAACGCGCAGCGTACGCGCTGCATGGTGGCCAGATCCGGCTCGGAGAACATATAGCCGAGCGCCTCCTGCTTCTCCTTGCCCACGCCGTGTTCTCCAGTAATGGAGCCACCGTTGTCCACACAAAGACGGAGGATCCGGTAAGAAAGGTCGAGGGCGATCTCTTCCTGTCTGGGAATGGAGCGATCGTATAGCACCAGCGGGTGCAGGTTACCATCGCCGGCATGAAAGACATTGGCGATGCGCAGGCCCACGGCTGCTGCAAGGCAATCCATCTCGGCAAGCAGCCGCGGCAGCGCGGTGCGTGGGATCACTCCATCCTGCACGATGTAGTTCGGAGAGATACGGCCCACCGCAGCAAATGCCGCCTTGCGTCCTTTCCAGATCAGCGCTCGCTCCTGTTCCGACTGCGCCAGGCGCATCTCCGCGGCGCCGTTGTTGCGGCACAACTTCTGCACTTCGTGCACCATGGCATCCGTTTCAGGCTGCGAGCCGTCGAGTTCCACCAGCAGCAGTCCGCCGCAGGCAGGATAGTTAGCGTGCACCGCGGCCTCAGCAGCCTCGATCGCCAGCGTGTCCATGATTTCCATGGCCGAAGGCAGCATGCCGGCCGCGATGATGTCACTTACAGTCTGGCCTGCGCTTTGGGGGGATTCGAAGGCAGCGAGCAGAGTCTGCACCGATGCGGGCTTTCTGACGATGCGCAACGTAATTTTCGTCGCGATCCCCAACGTACCTTCGGAGCCGACAAAAACTCCCGGCAGATCATAGCCGGGAGCATCGAGGGCAGGTGAACCTATGTCGACCAGGTCCCCGTTGGGAAGGACGACTTCCAGCGCCAGAACGTGAGTGACGGTGAAGCCGAACTTCAGGCAGTGCGCTCCGCCGGAGTTCTCCGCTACGTTTCCGCCAATAGTGCAGACCGATTGCGAGGAGGGATCGGGAGCGTAGAAGTAGCCGTGGGGCACAACGCGCTGCGTCACATGCGCGTTAATGACGCCGGGCTCGACGATCACCAGCCGATTGGCGAGATCGACTTCAAGGATATGGTTCATGCGGGCGAGGCTGATCACGACTCCGCCAGCCGCTGGCAGGGCGCCCCCGCTCAGGCCGGTTCCGGCACCTCGACTCACAAACGGTATCGCGTGCCGGGCGCAGATGCGAACTACGGCCTGCACTTCCTGCGCGGTCTGAGGCAGGAGCACCGCCTCAGGAAGGACGCGAAAATTAGTGAGGCCGTCGCACTCATAGGTCTGGAGCTGAGTTCGGCCGGTGAGCAGTCCGCCCTCTCCAACTGCGGAGCGGAATTCGGCGATCTGGCCGGAGGTGAGCATGGTTCGTTACGAGCTTACCTGACGGATATGGGCGAAGGCACCTTTGATGGGGCAGATGAATGCCGCGAATCCTCCTCAACAAACGCGGGAGCACCGCCGGGACGAGTGCCAGCGCAGTACGGCAAGAGCGGATCGAGCCGATCACTGCGCCAAAATTGGAGCTGGTGTCTCGGCTCGATCTGTTGCTGCGGGTTTAGGTGCTGTATCGGAGGTTAGTCCCAGCCACCGCCCAGCGCCCCGTAGAGCTGCACGAGCGAGAGAGCCTCGTTCTCCTGGGTGGTGACCAGGTTCAGCTGCGCGGAGAAGAGATTGGTATCGGTCGTAAGAACTTCCAGATAGCTGGTGGCTCCGCCCTGATAGCGCACGCGGGCCAGGCGCGTTGCATCGCGGGCGGCGTCCACCAGTTTTGCCTGCTCTTCACGCGCCACCCGCTCTTTATTCACCGCAATCAGCGCGTTGGAAACATCGCGGAAGGCGCCGGCGATGGTCTTCTGGTAATTGATCACCAGCTCCTTCTTCTGCTGCTGGGAGAGCTGCAACTGGCCGCGCAGCTTGCCGCCCTCAAAGAGGGGCTGGGTCAGAGTGCCAATGCCGTAGATCAGCTTGCCGGAGGGGTCGAAGAGATTTCCCCACGAGTCGCCCCCGACGCCGCCCGAGCCGCTGATCGCGAGCTGTGGGAAGAACTGCGCGCGCGCCACCCCAATCTGTGCATTCGCCGCGATGAGCTGCTGCTCAGCTTCGAGAATGTCCGGACGGCGCTCCAGCAGATGCGAGGGCAAGCCGACGGGAAGATTGTCCGGCGGAGGGTTCAGCGCGTTGGGATCGGTATGCGCAACCGCGCCAGGGTTCTGCCCGAGCAGCAGCCGCAGCGCATTTTCCTCCTGCTGAACCTGCTGCTCGAGCTGTGGGATCTGCGCCGATGCTGTGAAGCGCAGTTCCTCGGCCTCACGCAGGTCGGAGAGAGGAACCGAGCCGCCTTCTTCCAGGCGGCGTGTCAGGTCGACGGACTGGTCCCGGGTTTTCAGAGTTTCTCTGGCGATCGCCAGCTGCTCATCAAGCGCGCGCAGCTGGATGTAATCCATCGCGACCTGCTGCACCACGGTTAGGCGAACGGCCCGCTGCGCCCATTCCTGAGCCAGCAGCTGGGCCCGCGCGGCCTCGGTTTGCCGGCGATAGAGACCCCAGAAATCAGGGGTCCAGGCCGCAGAAAGGTTAAAGCTGCCGGCGGAGATGGTGCCGCTGGGAAGCCCACTGCCCAGAGAGCTGGGCAGATCAGCGCCAATGCCGGAACCGCCCACCGAGACCGTGGGAAACTCCTGCGAGCGCGTGATGCGCAGCTGCGCCTGCTGCTCTAGAACCCGCTGCGCGGCGATGCGCACATCGAAGTCGTTGGTCAGCGCGGTGCTGATGAGTTGCTGCAGCTCGGGCTCGTGAAATACCTGCGCCCACTTCTGATCGCCCAGGGACTCGGCATTCGCGCTGGAGATGGCGCTGTCATCCGCGCCGCGGAATGCCGGCGGAGCAGGAACCGCCGGGCGGCTGTACTTCGGGCCCACGGTGCAACCAGCCAGAAAGATCAGGGCCACGCCGCCCATCAGCAGCGCGCCTTTGATGAGGCTGGAACGGGATACAGTTTTGCGTCGATTTACACAACCGGATCGAGTCTTCACGCTTCTCCTCCCTCGGTCTGGACTGAAGGGGGCGGTCCATGGTGTTCAATGGGCGGATGGGTTGAATCCATGCTGGTGCCCTTGCCGCCGCGCACAAAGCGATGGGACAGATACTCCACCACAGAGAACGTCACAGGCACCATCAGGATGCCGATGAGCGTCGCCAGCACCATGCCGCCGATAACAACGGTACCGAGGATGCGCCGCGAAGCAGCGCCGGAACCGGTGGCCATCCAGAGCGGGAGACAGCCAAAGATGAAGGCCAGAGCCGTCATGACGATGGGCCGGAATCGCAGCCGCGCCGCGCCCAGCGCCGACTCGGCTATGCTCTGCCCTTTGCGGTAATTCACCACCGCGAATTCGACAATCAGGATGGCGTTTTTCGCGGAAAGGCCGATGAGCATGACGAGGCCAATGGTCGCGAAGATGTCATTCTCGAGCGAGCGCATGGTGAGCGCGAGGTAAGCGCCCAGGATAGCCACCGGCGTACTGAGCAGAACGCTGAAGGGCAGCGTCCAGCTCTCGTAAAGCGCCGCCAGGATGAGGAAGACGAACAGCACCGACAAACCGAAGACCGCCCATGCCGGAACGCCCTCAGCAGCACGCTGCTCCTGATAGCTCATGCCCGAATAGGAGTAGCCCATGCCCGGCGGCATCGTCTGACGAAAGACGTCTTCGAGCGCGTCTCTCACCTGGCCGGAACTGTAGCCGGGCGCGCCGGTGATGTTGATCTGCGCCGCGTTGTACTCGTTGAAGCGCAAAACAAACTCCGGCCCTGTGATGCGCTTTACGTGGACCAGCGAGCCCAGAGGTACCTGGCTGCCATTCGCGCTGCGCACATAGAACTGATCTATGTTCTGGATATTCGTGCGGGTATCACCCTCAGCCTCGACAAAGGTCTGCCACTGCCGGCCGAAGCGGTTGAAGTAATTGACCAGATAGCCGCCCATGAAGGTTTGCAGCGTGGTGTAGACCGAGCTCAGGTCCACCTGCTGCTGCTCGGCCTTCTCCTGATCGACGTCGGCATAGAGCTGGGGCACCGCAGGCAGGTACGAGGGCACCGCCGCTGCAATTTCCTTGCGCTTCGAAGCCGCTCCCAGGAACGCGTACACGTTCTTCGTCAGGAAGGTCGGATCGTCGTTGCCAGAGCGGTCCTGCAGAATCATGGTGACGCCGCCCGACGTCCCGATGCCCGGAATGGCTGGAGGCGGGAAGGAGAACGCGAGACCATCGCTGACGCCCATAAGCTTCCGCTGTACGCTCGCCTGAATGGCCTGAATCTGTTCCGCCCGCGACTTACGCGCATCCCACGGCTTCAGCGAGACGAAGAAGAAGGCGGTGTTGGTGCTCTGCGTCTGTGTCAGCAGGCTGAAGCCATTCACGCCCACCACGCCGCGAATGCCGGGTGTCTGCAGCAGGGCGCTGGTCACGCGCTGAGCCGCAGCATCGGTCCGCTGCAGCGAAGCCGCGTCGGGCAGCTGCATGGCAACGAAGAGATAGCCCTGATCTTCCTGGGGGAGAAAGCCCGTGGGCAGCCGTCCGCCCAGAAACACGGCCGCTACCGCGATGAGCCCCAGCACGACCATGGTTATGGCCGACTTGTGAATCAGGACGCCGGAGGTGGAGACGTACTTATCCGTGGTTCGATAGAAGACGCGGTTGAACCAGTCAAAGAAGAACCGCAGCGGGCCGCGCCGGTGGCTTCTGGTCTTCGGTTTCAGCAGCAGCGCCGCGAGAGCCGGGCTCAGCGTCAGCGCATTAAAGGCCGAGATGAGCACCGAGATCGCGATGGTGACGGCGAACTGCTGATAGAGTCGTCCGGTGATTCCTGGAATCGCAGCCGTGGGGATAAATACAGCAGCCAGGATGAGCGCGATGGCCACGACCGGGCCGCCGACTTCCTCCATGGCGCGCACCGAAGCATCGCGCGGGCTCATTCCTTCATCGATGTGGTGCTCGACAGCCTCCACCACGATGATGGCGTCATCGACCACCAGGCCGATGGCCAACACCAGTCCGAAGAGCGACAGCGTATTAATCGAGAAGCCCAGCAGTGGAAAGATGATGAATGTGCCAATCAGCGAAACTGGCACTGCCATCAGCGGGATGAGCGTTGCACGCCAGCCCTGCAAAAAGAGGAAGACGACCAGGATGACCAGCAGCAGCGCGATCCCCAGCGTCACGACGATGTCGTGAATGCCGGCGGTCACCGCCTTGGTCGTATCCAGCGGGATGTCGTAGCGCATTCCCGGTGGGAAGGTAGCCGACAGCTGCTGCAGCCGTTTGGTCACGGCCCGCGCCGTTTCGACGGCATTGGAACCGGGCAGCTGGTACACGGCCATCATGCCCGCGGGCGCGTTGTTGTAGCGGGCGGTGAGGTTATACGTCTGCGTGCCAAGCTCCACACGGGCCACGTCGCGCAGATGCAGCACCGATCCGTCAGGGTTGGCGCGGATGATGATGTTGCCGAACTCCTGCGGCGTTACCAGACGGCCCTGGGTGCGCACCGTGTAGGTGAATTGCTGTCCGTTGGGCACCGGCTCGCCGCCGATCTGGCCGGCCGGATTCACATTGTTCTGGACCTGAATCGCATTGATGATGTCGGTAGCCGTGACGCCCAGCTTGGCCAGCTGATCCGGCCGCACCCACACGCGCAGCGCATACTGTCCGCCGAACACCTGAATACGCGCCACGCCGGGCACACGGGTCAGCTCATCCTGAAGATTAATAATGGCGTAATTCGTTAGAAAATTAACGTCGTACTTATTGTCCGGCGATGACAAGCCGATCAGCATCAGCGGCGAGGTCAGCGACTTCTGCACCACCACGCCGGCGGTGTTGACCTGGGCGGGCAGCTGCGACTGCGCCTGCGATACGCGCAGCTGCGCCAGCACCTGATCGGTGTCCGGATTGGTCTTGACGTCGAAGTCCGTGTAGACGGTCGCCTGCCCATTGTTGGCGTTGACCGAGTACATGTAGAGCATGTTGTCGACGCCGTTCATCTGCTGCTCGATGGGCGTGGCGACGGCCTGGGTCAGGGTGTGCGCATCGGCGCCGGGGTAGGTGGCCTGCACCATGATCTCCGGCGGCACGATGTCCGGATACTGCGACGTAGGCAGCGTCAACATTGAGACCGTGCCGATGATCACGGTGAGGATCGCGATGACGATCGCGACGATCGGACGGCGAATAAAGAATTTCGACACTGCTCACCTCCCGCCTTCGGGCTGCGCAGCCGGTGCTTCGTGCGGACTAACTGCCGCGCCGTCCCGCAGCTTCTGCAGGTTGTCGGTAATCACTCGCTCGCCGGGTTTGAGGCCGCTGTTCACGACCCAGTCATTGCCGTGCTCCGGGCCCAGCGTCACGTTCACCACGTGGACATGGTTATCGGCTCCGGCAAGGTAGACCTGCTGGATACCCTGCAGCTCCTGCACCGCGACCTGAGGAACCAGCAGGGCGTCGCGGCGAATCTGGGTTTCCGCGGTGACGCGCCCAAACTGGCCAGGCCGGAGAATGTTTCCTGGGTTGGGAAAGGAGGCGGCGATGCGAATGGCGCCTGTTTGCTGATTCATCTGGCGATCGACGAAGACGATGTGGCCCTTGTGGGGATAGGGCGTTCCGTCGGCAAGGGTCAGCGTCAGGGGCAGATCGGCGCGGCCGCTCAGCAGATCGCCGCCCGCCTGTTTGGCCCGCGCCACCAGCGCCAGATATTCAGCGTCGCTGATGGAGAAGTAGACCTTCACCGGATCGAGCTGCGAAACCGAGGTGAGCACCGACTGCGGCGTCACCAGATTGCCGACCTGCGTCGTCGCCTGGCCGGCAACGCCGCCGATCAGCGAACGTACGTGCGTGAATCCGAGATTCAATTTGGCGTTGGTCAGCGCCGCCTGCGCCGCGCTCACCGCTGCCTCGGCTGCAGCCACCGCCGCGTCGGCCTGCGCCGTCTGCTGCTTATCGTTATCGAGCTGGCTCTGCGCGATGGCACGCGCCTGCGCCAGCGGCGTATCGCGCTTCAGGTTAATTTGCGCGAGCCCCTGCTGGGCTTGGGCCTGCTCCACCTGTCCCTGCGCCTGCTGCACCTGAGCCGCTGCCTGATCGACGGCTGCCTGGAACGGACGCGGATCGATCTGGAAGAGCACCTGGTCCTTGGCCACCGGCGATCCTTCGCGATACTCCTGGCGGATCAGATAGCCGCTGACCTGCGGCTGAATCTGCGCATTCACGTAGCCGTCCAGCGTGCCCACCCAGCTGCCCATCAGAGGCACGTTAGCTTCGCGTACAGAAACCACGGAAACCGGAATCGCCATGGACCCCGGAGGCGCGGTCCGGGCTTCGCTGGTGGAGCAGCCAGCCAGCAGCGGCACCAGCGCACTGGCTGCCAGAACTGGAAGCCATGGTGCCAGGGATCGCAGCCTGATCCCGACGCTTCGACGATTGCTGAATTTCTGCGTCATGCCTTCTCCTCGGAACATCCTGATGTGCGACAGGCCATTTACACCGAAAAATACATGGCTGTATATTTCTGATCAGAGTTGCCAGGGGGGCGTTCGGATTCAGGAAGTTTCCGCATCCGGATAAATATTTGTTGAAATCCACATCGCACAAGCAGGAGCGGGCGCTCGCTACGCGCAGGGACCTGATTGAGGCTGCACGGACGATCTTCGCGCGCGACGGCTACGAATCAACGAGCGTGGAGGACATTGCCGCTGCAGCAACAAAGACGCGCGGCGCGTTCTACGCCAACTTCAACGACAAGGAAGACGTTTTCTTCGCCATCTTCGAGGCCGACCTGCTGCGCGAGGAAGGCAAGATCCAGGCCGCTCTCGCGGCTGCACCCAGCGAAGAAGAGAAGGTGAATGTGCTCGCCGATCACCTCGCCGAAGTCCTGGAGGACCGGCAGCGCCTGCTGCTGAATCTGGAATTCAAGATGTACGTGATCCGGCATCCGCAAAAGCGTAGGCGCCTCAATCAGCTCTACTCAGAGATGTGCCTGCGCTGCGCCATGACCAAGATCAGCAGTCTGATGCCGGAGTTGAGCGAAGAGGACGTGGAGGAACGCCGCTGCCTGACGAACGAGGTCGGTGCCGCCCTCGATGGCCTTGCATTGAACGCCATGTTTAGTCCGGAGAGCATCACGCTGCGCCAGCGCCGACGCTATCTGCGCATTGCCGTGCAGGAAGCGATGCGCGCGGTGAAGTCCATGCGGGCTGTCACGCAGGCCGAGCCCAGCGCGGAGTGCAGTTGCGGCACCGCCGGACCGCGCCGCAAATGATGTTTGACAGCGCGTAGTCTGCAGCGTAGCTTCCTGCCAGAGAGAGTGGAGTCTCGCGCCAGGCACCGCGAGGACTACTGCAGCCTGGTTTACGGTTCAGCTCCCGCTGCGGTCGGTCCCGGAGGCGCGCATGAAATATCTCGACGAGTATCGCGACGGCGACATCGCAGCCAAGCTGGTGGAGCGCATCCGCCGCGTGCAGACGAAGCCCTGGGTCATTATGGAAGTTTGTGGCGGGCAGACCCACTCCATCGTGAAAAATGGGATCGACCATCTGCTGCCGAAAGGTGTGGAACTGGTCCATGGGCCCGGCTGCCCGGTCTGCGTGACGCCGCTGGAGATGATCGACAAGGCCCACGCCATCGCGCGGCGGCCGGAGGTGATTTTCTGCTCCTTCGGCGACATGCTGCGAGTGCCAGGATCGAACGGCGACCTGTTCAGCATCAAGTCGCAGGGCGGTGATGTGCGCGTGGTGTATTCGCCGCTGGACTGCCTGAAGGTCGCGCGCGCCAATCCCGATAAGCAAGTGGTTTTCTTTGCCATTGGCTTTGAGACGACGGCTCCCGCCAACGCCATGCTGGCCTGGCAGGCGCGGCAGAGCGGCATGAAGAATGTGTCGCTGCTGGTCTCGCATGTGCTGGTACCGCCGGCGATCGAGGCAATTCTCAACTCGCCGGAGAACCGCGTACAGGGATTTCTCGGCCCTGGCCACGTCTGCGCCGTGGTGGGCTATGCGGAATACGAACCGCTGGCGGCGCGCTTCCGCGTTCCTATCGTGGTAACCGGCTTCGAGCCGCTGGACATCCTCGAAGGCGTGCTGATGGTCATCGAGCAGCTGGAGTCGGGGCGCGGCGAGGTGGAGAACCAGTATTCGCGCGTCCTGGCGCGGGGCGGCAACCGTCCCGCACAGGAATTGATCGCGAAGGTCTTCGAGGTCAGCGACCGCAAATGGCGGGGCGTCGGTACCATCCCGCAGAGCGGATTCCAGCTGCGCGATGAGTTCCGTGACTTCGATGCCGAGGTCCGCTTCAATGTCGAGGCCATCGACACCATGGAGCCTGCGATCTGCATTTCCGGTCAGATCCTGCAGGGCATCAAAAAGCCGCACGATTGCCCGGCCTTTGCGACCGCCTGCACCCCGCAGCATCCGCTGGGAGCAACGATGGTGTCCGCTGAAGGCGCCTGCGCGGCCTACTACGCTTATGGCCGTCACCTGAAAGATAGGGATCTGGTCGCTCTCGGTGAGAATCCCACTTAGTTTTTGAGCGCTGCAATCTCGTCAGGGCAGACCGCGAGCCACCGTCGGCGACGACGGTTCCAGTTGCACGCCTCCCTCCTCTTCATCGGCCAGCGGCACCACGTAGCGGGCCAGAGGCTCACGCGCGCGCGGTGAGGCAATCAGCACCAGGTGATCGCCGGGTTCGAGCAGAGTCTCCGAGTGCGGTAGCAGTACGTGCTCGCGCCGCATGATGGTGATGACCTCGAAATCGTAATCGTGCAGCTCACGATAGAGGTCGCCGATCTTCTTTCCCGCCACGGGGCTGCTCTCTTCGACGGTGCCCATGGTCAACTCCCTGCCCCCGGGCAGATCGAAACGAATCCGCGATCGCAACAGGCGAAGCAGATCGAGATGGCCGAGGCGGTCGGTGATGGGCAGGTTTCTGCGGCCCAGCAGGTTGAGCGCAATCTGGATGTGCTCGAGATAATGGGCAGGGGAATCTTTGCGCCTCGGCACCTGGCCTTCATAGAGGCTGCGATAGCGCAACACAGAAGAGAGCCTGAGCTGCAGCAGATATGCGATCATCACCGCCATGCCCGCGGGCACCAGCAGATGATAGCCACCCGCCATTTCGGTGACCATCAGCATGGTGGCAATGGGAACGCGAGCCGCTGCTCCGAAGACAGCAGCCATGCCGACCACGACGAAGACCGCAGGCATCTGTTGCAGGATGACAGCCAGCGATCCGCCCACCATAGCGCCCACAAACAGCGACGGCGCAAAGACTCCACCTGAGCCACCGGAGCCCACGGTGAGCGCGAAGGCGGCCATCTTGGCAAAGATCAGCAGCACCAGCAGGTGCAGCGCCAGCTTGCCTTCGATGCTGAGCTGAATCCAGCCGTATCCACCGCCCAGCACCTGTGGCAGCCACAGCGCCAGCAAGCCCAAAGCCAGACCCCCGACGGCGGGTTTCATCCACACCGGAACCGGCAGAGCGCGAAACAGATCGCGAACCCGGTAAAAGACGCTGGGCAGCAGCGTACCTACGACGCCCGCAGCCACGCCCAAAACCGCATACGCGACGTAGTCATGAAAGACCGGAGTAGCAATCGCAGGGACCGTGAACAATGGCTGATAGCCGACAAACGCGCCGTTCACCGTATAGGCGACCGCCGAGGAGAGCATGGTGTAGAGCAGCGCTCCAACCTCGAACTCCATTCGCCCGTAGAGCACCTCGATGGCGAAGACGCCCGTCCCCATCGGCGTGCGAAAGATTGCAGACAGACCGGCGGCCATCCCGGCCAGCACCAGCAGGCGGCGATCCTCTTCAGAGTGGTGCAGCAGCTTAGCGTAAAGCGAACCCAGGCCCGCGGTGATCAGCGCGATCGGTCCCTCGCGGCCTGCCGCTCCTCCCGAGCCGATGGTGATGGCCGAGGCGACCATCTTGATGGGAGGCACGCGCGGCCGGATGATGCCCTCCCGCCGATGCAGCGCGTCCACCACCGTATCGGTGCCGTGTCCCTCCGCTTCCGGCGCATAGCGATAGACCAGGAAGCCGGAGAGCAGACCACCCACAGTCGTTGCAACCGGAACCAGCCACAGTCCGTGCGGCCCGATGACCTGGTGGGAGGGGCCGTATTCGGCGCCCGGCGGGATGTATCCAGCTATGCCCACCAGGAAAATGCGGTTGCACAGATGCAGCAGCCACATAAACAGGCGAGCAGTGAGTCCTCCGGCTACGCCCAGCAGCGCCGATTCCAGCATCAGCCGCGGCTCGCGGTCGTGGATCAGAAAAATCCTGCGCTTAACCTTTTCCATCAGAGCGCATGGGTTGGAACGGTCTCGGTGCCAGGAAATTCATCGGCGACTCGAAAGATTAGATGGCATCTTTGAGCCGGGAGCGAACCTCGCCAGGGCAGCAATTCTTCTTATTGGTCGTGGCGGCCCTGCATTCCCTGGCCGCGGCTGCAGCTCAGTCGTCCAGCCTGAGAACCGCGAGTTCGAACGAGCGCCGATAAAGGAATCCGAGACTCTGATAAATGCGGATCGCGGCCGCATTCCCGGCAAAGGTGTGCAGGAACGGCACGCGGCCGCATTCAAGAATTTCATCGATGACGCGGGACATGAGAATCCGCGCATAGCCATGCCCGCGAGCATCGGGATGCGTACATACGCCGCTGACTTCGATGAATCCGGGCAGATGCAGCCGCTTGCCGGCCATCGCCATCAGGCGGCCCTCCTGCACGATGCCAAAGAAATTGCCCAGTTCGATGGTGCGCAGGCGAAACGGCCCCGGCTCAGTCAGGCGGGCGAGCTCGACCATGGCGGGAGCATCGTAGGGTGTAAGGCGTCGAAGCTCCGCGTCCGCAGGCAAAACCGTTCGCACCGGCGAGGGCCGAGCCGCGGTCATCTGATCGATCACGCCGTCACGCACCAGCGTCCAGCCGCGCGGCGGGCGAGGCGGCTCGCATAAGAAGAGCCCCACCAGGCCACCGGGACCAGCCAGCGCGCGCATCGCCTCGTAGCCCGCATCGTTCTGCGCCGGCATGCCGCTGAGCGGGCCGATCTCCTCGGGATAGCGGCGGGCGTGCTCTCCGCCCAGCGCGAAGTGGGCATGGTCCGTGGTCAGCGCGCTCCAGATGGGATTATCGAGCCGGCTTTCCCACGAAGCATCGATGAGAGGGCGCGGCTGCGCGGAAGCCTCGCGCTCCGCTGCGTTCTCTGCCTCGTTCCGGGCTGGCATGGCACTTGGATGAACCGCACCGCGGGCAGGATGCGAGATTCCGCCTCAGGCACGATTCTTTGTGGCAATTCCGCGACGGCGCTTCGATGTCGCCCAGCGGCAGAAGCGATTCCGCCGCTGAGCGCACATCTTCCCGGACTAATTCGGCAGAGACCAGATCTGGTCGGGGCGGTTGTGCCCACAGCTTTCGACCCGCAGCGCCGATCCGCTCGCGCCGAACCCGCCGGTCAGGCACTGGTGATCGGCATCGATCAGATTGCCCGCGAGCGTATAGTTCCACTGCTGCCCCTTGCCGCTACCGCACGACTGCATGGCCGTCTTTCCGCTTGCCGCCGTCAGACAGCGGTCGCCGGAGCGCAGAGCCCCATCCCGAGTCACCGTCCAGCTTTCAGCCGCGGCTCCCGTGCAGGCCTCGGCGGCTCCCGCAGCCGAGAGGCAGCGCGTGTACCCCTCAAAGCCATGGTCGTGTTTTTCGGTATTCTCCGTCAGCGTGACCGTGCCGGTGCGGCTCGGCGATCCGCAGCCGCCGCCGGCGTGCACCCGCCAGATCACCGTATCGTGCGCCGCCACCGTGGCCTGCAGAGCTCCGCTTTTGCCGCTCCACAAATCCTGACCATCCAGATGGCATCCGTTGGCGGCAAAGCCAAGCTCCGGAGGATGCACATCGGCCTGAACGGGGCTGGTTCCACGGTTCAGCAACGCGACCGCGTAATCGCCGCCGCTCAGCCGCTTGAACAGCAGGTCGGTGGTCGCGCTGCGTCGCACCAGAGTCGCCTCCTGGCCCAGCGCATCCTGATCAATGGCGATGACCGCTTTGTTACTCAGCGTCTCGATAGACTGCGAACTCAACTTGCCCAGATCGGAGCTGAGGATCAGCGGCGCAGACATCATCGACCATAAAGCGAGCTGACTGCGCGATTCGGCCGCGCTCATCCCGCTGTCGCCCCCGATGATGAAATCGGCATCGTTCCAATTTCCCGGCTTCTGGAACCGGCCCAGCGGCAGGTTGTAGGCGTAGTTCCACAGCACGCTGCTGAACCGCTCTCTGCCGGGATTTTTGGGATTGTAAACCTCGATGTCGGTGCCCTCGCGCCAGAGTTGGCCATCGCCGCGCACCCACGCCAGCACCACGTACCAATCCGGAGTGCCCTGGAAATACGCCGGCGCCGATTCCGAGAAGATAATGGGCCGGCCTACCGCCTTCAGCGCCGCACTTTGCGCTGCATAGGCCTTGCGGTAGACGCCCTCCTGTGTACCGCCCGGCGGTACATACAAATTACAGCCGTCCAGCTTCAGGTAATCCACCCCCCAGGACGCAAACAGCTTCGCATCCTGCAGGAAGTGGTCGGGGCCCCCACCGTTGGGCACGCCGCTGCCGGCATATTTGCCGCAGGTCTCGTAGCCGGAGTCCTCATAAATTCCGAACTTCAGCCCCAGTGCGTGCACCGCGTCAGCGACAGGCTTGATTCCATGCGGAAACCGGCTCAGATCCGGTTGCAGATTGCCCTGCGCGTCGCGCGTCTTTTGCATCCAGCAGTCATCGATGGTGACCGTGTTGTAGCCATGCGCAGCCAGCCCGGTCTTCACCAGTGCTCGGGCGTTGCCCACGATGGTGTCGGCGCTGATATTGCATTCATAATGAGCCCAATCGTTCCAGCCCATGGGGGGCACCGGAGCCAGCGTCTGCGCGCCTGCGGCAACTGCGGTCAGCGCCGCACCGAACACGCACCCGAACAACAGGAACATCCGCGCCGACCGATGTCCGCGCAGTCCACCGTCTTGCCACTTAGTCATCCTGACTCCGTTCTTCCCGATGTAACGAGCCATTCTACAGAAGTTATTGCGCACGAGTGCCACTGGCGCTATCCGGGACTGTGGCGCACCGCTATGCGACCGGGGAGATCTTTTGCGATGCGCCTCAGAATCTAGAAGCGGAAGGCGCCCTGGAAGGTGATCTGCCGCGGAGTTGCGCGCTCCAGCGAACTGAAGGTGCCCAGTTGCGACGTATATTCATTGCCGCCCGGAACGGTAATATCGCCGCTCGGCGGCAGAAATTCCGCATGATTCAGCAGGTTCGAAATCTCCGTGTTGAAGTGGAAGCTGATGCGTTCGGTGATCGGAGTTTCCTTCAGGATGCCAAGGTGCATCATGTAAAGATGCTGCGCTTCGAGGCTGTTCGGCTCAGCATTGCCGAACGTTCCATCCTGGGGAACAGCAAACGCCGCGGAATTAAAGGCCTCGAGACGGCTCTTTCCTCCGGGGAATGAATAGGGATTGCCGACCTTGTCCGGGAGGCCCCCGAAGGTCCCGGTATTCGACGGATCGGAGCCCGAAAATGCAGGCGAATACCATATGCCCGATCCCATATAGTTCAGCGATGTAATGACCCATCCGCCCGCCAACTTACCAGTTACACCGGAGGCGTGAGACAGATACCGCTGATTCTTGCCGAAGGGAAGGGCCCATGAAGCGCTGATCACGGCATAATGGCGCATCGTCGGCCCGTCGTTGGCCCAGTTGCTCAGCACGTTATAGGGATTCTGCGTATTCAAATAATTGGCAATGCTTCTCTGGAAACTATAGTTCGCGTCAAATAGCAGACTGCCGGCGCGTCGCTGACCTTCGAACTGCAGACTGTCGAATTTCGCGCTTCCGTTGTAGTACGTGAGATAAGCCTGGTAGAACTGGGGATACGGTAGCAGGCCCGAGGTAAAGGGCGTTGTGCTCGGATGGGGCAGATCGGCATTGACCAGGTAATTCAGGCCAGAGCTGCGCGAGCCGAGGTAAGAAGCGCGCAGGCCAATCTTATTGATTTCTCTTTCATAGGTTGCGTCGTATTGCTGTATCTTTCCCAGGCTCGACTGCCGCGGATACCCGTACACCGTCTGGGTGGGCACTACCGCCAGTGAGGTGCTCGCCGGATAAGGGTTCGGGAACTGAAGAAGCGGGGTCTGACCTGGGTTGACCACGTTCAGATAGGTTTGCGTAATGGAAAACGGCCCGGTCGAACCTAACTGCGGGCTAATCAGCTGAAATGGGTTATAACTGCCTGGACCGTTGGCCCCGATGGATCCGGAATCGAGGCGCGCAGTGTAGATTCCGTAGCCACCCCGAAGGACCTGGTGCTCGCTGAGACGGAAGGCAGCGCCGAGACGCGGAGTGATGTTGGTCTTGTCTCCGATCGCCTGGACCGGGCCTGAAACGACCTGGATCGAAGAGGGATAGAGCGGGCTGACATCGGAAATGCCTGCCGGATCGACCACGACGTCGCCGGTGGCCGGATCCCAGTTATACATGCGATGGTCGGGCGCATTGGGAGTTCCATAATAATCCCAGCGGATACCGTAGTTGAGAGTCAGGCGTGTACTTATCTGAAAGTTATCCTGCGCGAAGACACCCCAGTCGCCCACATACTGATCGCGGCTCGGCAGCGGATTGGTTCGGGCGCTCGACTGCGGGATACCCAACAGGAAATCCGCATACGCATTACCGGTCACCGATCCGTCGAAGTTAAATGTTCCGTAATCGTTGACGAAGCCGTAAGTGTTCTTGTACCGCTGCAGAATGAATCCGAACTTCAGGACGTGTTTGTTGAGTTGCCAGTCCGCGGTGTCGACGATCGTAATCAGCCGGTTGTCCATCTTGAGACCGCCCGGCACATCAGTGATCCCAGTCAAGCCGCTGATCGAGATCGTAGGCAGTCCCTGCCCCGTCGAGTTGCCGGGATTGGAACCCAGCAGGCCAATGGCGCTCAGGGCACCCGCGCCGTCCGGAGGCTTTATGCCGCGCTCCTCCTGCCCGTCGTCCATATAGTCGAAACCGAGACCGAGGCGGAAGTTATTGTCCAGGTTCGGAGAGAAGATCTGGGTGTCGCCCATCGCCCACTGCTGCTCCCGGCGCACGCGCGTCCAGATCGCCGACGGGACACCGTCGTTAAGAACATAGGGAGTTTCGCGCAGCAGCCAGCGTACGAAGACCGAGTTGTTTTTGGTCAGGTTGTAATCGACTCGCGCCATCGGCCAGTCGCCCTTGTACAGATCACTGTTAAAAGGAAACTCGAAAGGGTAGTTATTGACTGGCGGCAGGTTGGCATAGCTCCCAGTCGGTACCGGGAAGTAGGTGCTCTGAATGGCCGAAGAAACGGCGCTGATGCGATCGGCGGGAATCGTGTTGTTGGGGAAAGGGTTCCCGGTTTGCGGATCTTTAATCGTCTGCGCGAAGACACCCTGGCGCCACGCCGGCGTCGGCACGTTGATGATGTAGGGTGTGCCCAGCGGAATTCTCTGCGCAAACCATTCACCATAAAAGAAGGCGCGATTCCGCAGAATGGGTCCGCCGACCCCGATGTTCCACTCATGCTGCAGGTAAGGTGTCTTGGGAGGCGGGAAGTATCCTGACGCGTTAAGAACCGAATCGTAGATCTTGTAACTGGCGACTCCATGAAATCCATTACTGCCGCGATGGGTGATCAGCTCGATGTTCGCGGGAACCGCGCTTTCCGCCGGCGCGATAAAGGTGCTGGCTGACGTCTGCTCGAAGAAATTCGAGTTGTCCGTCTGCTCGCCTTCGAGGTCGTTAGGAATTCCATCGAAGCTCTGCGCCTCCTGGGTTTGCTGCTCGCCGTTCATCACCGGGAAGGTGCCGTATCCACCCTGAACGCCGGGCGCAGTGGTCAGCAGCGAATAGGCGCTGGGGTAGATATCCACCAGCGGAGTCCTATCGTTCTGCGCCGCGCTGAAGGTGGTCGCGATGGTGGCCGACTCGGTGTTAATGACCGCGGCTCCGGCCGAGACAACAACTGTCTGTGTCGTGGCCGCGCCCACGACCAGCACCGGATCGACACGGCGGATCTGTCCAGGATCAAGCACGATGTTCTCGGCCTGAAAAGACTTGAAGCCCGACGCTTCGCAGCGCAGCAGGTAGGTACCAGGCTGCAACTGGTCAAATTCATAGTCACCGGCGCCCGACGAAACCGCCTGGCGCACTGCCTGGCCGGTGGCTGGTTCAGTCAGCGTCACCTTGGCGCCCACCACGCTGGCTCCAGTCTCGTCGGTAACGGTTCCGCGCAGGGTCGCCGACACCATTTGTGCGTCGCTGTGATCCGGCTGGAGCACAGCCAATGTTGTCAGGAAAATGAATAAACCTGTAAGGCAATAGCGGCTGATATACCGTCGAGGGGCCCTGGAATGACCTGCAGCGATGCGTCTCATGATTCCTCCTCAAGGTTTAGGCAATTTCGACTTATTTCGTTTCTCTTTGGATAGCGACTGTAGCAAGTTTCCAACGTAATCGTCAACCTGAGCCGCCAACCCACGGCAAAATCGATTGAGAGCATAAGCGAAAGCAGGGTCTGGCAGCCGCATCCACGCGGCCGCTCTGATGGAGGCGCCCCTTGCGGCCAGACACGAATGCGACAACGGCGGTGGGCTCGATGGCGGCAACCTGAATGATGGCCGGCCCCGCAGCATCCGTACTCCCGCCCGTACGTGGTTGCAGTCCGCAACCCTCGCGCTTATATTGCTCAACAGCGCAGTCGAAAGAAAAGGAAATCGCATGACTCCAACGACAGAGCACCTCAGCTATTGCTGGAATGTAAACCTCCTTCCATCTCAGGGTCATATGCTCTGCCATCAATTACCGCACAGTAAACGGAGATCCATGCCTGCCGATGCCCTGCTGCCCGTTTCTCAAAGAGGATTGCGATGATTGACCTCACACGCCGCGCATTCCTGAGTGCGACGGCAGGAGTCGCCGGCACTCGCCTTGCCGGTCGCACTTCCCTGCTCGATGCCGCGCGTACCGGCAATGCGGTGTCTGTGCCCGTCGCCGCGGCGGCCGATCCCGGCGATGCGCCACTACCGACGCTCATCTTCCCCGAGCCTCAGCAAATTTCCGCCAGGGACAGCCACTTCCTCATCGACGAGCAGACGCGCATCGTTGTACCTGCGGCTCCCTCAGAACAGGATCTGCTGCTGGCGCGCTTCCTCGCTCGTGAAATCGGGGATCGCTTCGACCGTCACCCGCGGATCGAACGCACAGATCAACTCGACGCCGGAGCGCGCGTCATCGCGCTGGGCTCAATTGCAAATCCTCTGGTGCGGCAGGGCTGCGCCGAGATGGGGGTGGACCAGAAAGACATGCCGGGCGCGGAGGGGTATGTTCTTCGCGTTCGCAGCAACACGTTGCTGATCGCAGGCACCGATGACCGCGGCGCCTTCTGGGGATTGCAGTCGCTGCGGCAGTTGCTCTTCCGACAGGGGGAGCAGGTGTTAGTGCGCGGCGTTGAAATGCGCGACTGGCCCGATAAGCCCTTCCGTGGAATCTACCTCTATCTCCCGGGCCGCGACAACATCCAGTATTTCCGGCGCTTCGTGCGCGACTTCATGGCTTTCTATAAGTACAACACGCTCATCATGGAGATGGGGGCGAGCATGCGCCTCGATCGTCATCCGGAGTTGAATTCCGGATGGGTGGAGTTTGCCCGCGATTGTGACTATAGCTGCCGCAACTATCCGCCGGGACCGTTTCATGACATGGAGCAGAACTCATCGCATCAGGATACGGCGGATGGCGGATTCCTCGAAAAAGAGGAGGTGTCCGATCTCGCACGGTGGGTGGAGCGCCACCACATCGAGCTGATCCCGGAGATTGCTTCGTTTACCCACAGTTACTATCTGCTGACGAAGCATAGAAATCTCGCGGCGGTACCCGAGAATAAGTGGCCGGATATCTACTGCCCTTCTCTGGAAGGTTCCTATCCCCTGGTCTATGAAGTTTGCGACGAATATCTGGAGGTCCTGCGCCCGAAGATGGTCCATATCGGGCACGATGAGCTGTTTCTTCCGATCAACGTGTCTCCTCAGTGCCACGACGAAGATATAGGCGAGCTTTACGGACAGGATGTAAAGAAGATTCACGATTACCTTGCGTCGCGGGGCGTAGCCACTGCGCTGTGGGGTGATATGCTGCTGGAGTCGGTGCGCGGCCGTGGCTTGAAGAAGCGCAAGGCTCCGGACGGGTTCACTTATTCCACGCCCGGCGGCATGACACCAGAGCAGGTGGAGCGCCTCGTCCCCAAAGATTGCCTGATCTTCAACTGGTTCTGGGAGGAGCACCCGGGAGAACAGGGAGGCGATGCCAGACTGAATGAAGACACGCTCGATAAGATGGGTTTTCGGCAGGTGTATGGCAATTTCGAGCCGACCATAACGGAATATCAGACCAGAAAGCAGCGGCCTACATTGCTGGGCGGGGCTCCCTCAGCATGGTTCGCGACCAACGAGTTCGGCTTTGGCAAGGAGCTGATGGCCACGTTCCTCGGTTGCACCAATATTCTTTGGAATGGCCGCGTTCCGGCGCCCGCGGAACTGTCAGCGCGCGCACAGGCCATGATGCCGGAGATCCGCAGCAGGCTGAGTGGCATAACTCCGCCCAGCGTTACAGAAGAGTCGATTGTACCGCTCGATATCTCAAGCCGGTTTAACACCGGGCCCGCTCTGCGCGACTTAGACGTGGATCTAAGTGGCATGGCAACCGGAACGATCAGCCATGGCAAAATTCCCTTTGACCTGAAGGCAGACAGAGGGCTGCAGACGATCGTGGCGGCCACCGACGGCACATCGGCCTCAGGCTTGCCCAAAGCGGTTTCCGGCATAACGATTGGCCAGGCTCCCACCAGCCTCATCTTTCTGCACGCTGCAGCCCAAAAGGCCAACAACCGGGAGAGCTTTCGCCTGATCTGGGACCAGCAGGACACCGCCGATCTTCTTGGCTGGTACGACGTTGTCTATGAGGATGGCTACGTTACAACCATCCCCATCCGCTACGGAGCAAACATCCTCGAGTGGAACTGGCAGCATGATCCCGGCACTATCAACTATTGCTACAGCGCGGATGCGGTTGTATTGGGCACTGATGCAAACCCGATCACCTTCTTTGCCTATGAGTGGATCAATCCACGGCTCGGCAAAGTGATCCGGGAAATACGTCTGAACGGGACCAGCGGATTCCGCGGCGCCTCCGATCAATTTGACAATGACTGGGGCCCGGTGATCCATAACAACGCGGTAATGCTGCGCGCCATCAGCGCTGTGCAGAAACGCGGCTGAACCGCAGCGACTTCAAGTTTATCCGTTCGAGGCCGCCGGGCCATCGCGCAGAAGGAAATCGAAGTCGCAGCCCTCGTTGGCCTGCAGGACGGACTCCTCGAAGAGCCTGGCATAGCCGCGTGTGGGCCGCGGCCGCTCGGGCGGCAACTTTTCCCACGCTGCGAGACGCTGCTGCAACTCATCGTCGTCGACCAGAAGCTCCAGCCTCCGCGCCTCAACGTCCAGAAGAATCTCATCGCCGGTGCGCACGATGGCCAAAGGGCCGCCCATAGCAGACTCCGGGCAGATATGGAGAACAATGGTACCGAAGGCGGTGCCGCTCATGCGCGCATCGGAGATGCGCACCATATCTTTCACGCCCTGACGCGCCAGCTTGACCGGGATGGGAAGATAGCCGGCCTCCGGCATACCGGGGGCACCTTTGGGACCGGCATTGCGGAGCACCAGAACATCGTCAGGCTGCACGTCGAGGTCGAGCTGATCGATGCGGGCCACCATATCCGCGATGGAGTCGAAGACGATGGCTCGGCCGGTGTGCTGCATCAGCCGTGGAGATGCAGCGGACTGCTTGATGACAGCGCCGTCCGGCGCCAGATTGCCGTGAAGGACCGCCATGGAGCCGTGGGGTTGGAGCCGTGCGGCCAGGCTGCGAATCACATCCTGGTTCGCGACGATCTCCGCATGCGCGATGGCCTCGCCGAGCGAGCAACCGGCGATGATGGGCACGTTGAGGTCGAGGAGTGGAGAAAGCTCCCGCATCAGCGCGGGCAACCCTCCGGCGTAATGGAAGTGCTCCATGTAGTGGGCGCCCGAAGGTTTGAGGTTGAGCAGGAGCGCCACATCACGACCCAACTGATCGAACAAATGCAGGTCCAGCCGGACTCCTGCGCGCGCGGCCAGCGCGGTGAGATGAATGAGCGCGTTGGTAGAGCCGCCAATCGCCTGCAGAACAACCATGGCATTACGGACAGAGGCTTCGGTGATGAGTTCGCAAGGCGCAGGCACGGCAGCCGCAGCAATCGCCGCGGCACGGTGGCCAGTTTCCTCTGCGATGCGGCGCCGGTCGGCGTGGGTAGCGGGGGCCGTGGCGCTCATCGGCAGCGACAGGCCGAGAGCTTCGACGATGCACGCCATCGTGCTCGCGGTGCCCATCACTCCACAGGTGCCAACGGAGGGCGCGAGGCGCCCACTGATCTGCTCCATTTCGCCGGCATCAAGTGTGCCAGCGCGGTGCTGCGCCCAGAAGCGACGGCAATCGGTGCAGGCTCCGATGACTTCGCCGCGATGATGCCCGACCAGCATGGGCCCGGTGGGCAGAACGATTGCGGGAAGGTTCACGCTCGCGATGGCCATCAACTGCGCCGGCAGCGTCTTGTCGCAGCCGCCGATCGCGACCACCGCATCCATGGGCTGCGCACGGATGATCTCCTCGGTATCCATGGCCATGAGGTTGCGCAGAAACATCGAGGTGGGATACGCGAAGGATTCCCCGATGGAGATGGTGGGAAAGACCATGGGAAGCCCGCCCGCCAACAGCACGCCGCGCTTCACGCTCTCGATTAGAGCAGGGACGTTGCCGTGGCACGGATTGTAGTCACTGGTGGTATTGGTGATGCCGACGATGGGCCGATCGAGCGCGCTCTCCGAATAACCCATCGCTTTGATGAAGACTTTGCGCAGAAAAAGGGAGAACTCGGGGTCGCCGTAACTGGTCAGTCCCTTGCGCATGCCTGTGGTCATCGGCGACTTCTCCGGAGCGAGCGCGTCAGCATGGGCAGTTTTGATAATACTGTGCTGGATCGAAGGCCGAGTATATCCCTGCCACCAAGGGAGGGCAAGCGAACGCACTGGTGCTGCCAGCGCTTTATGATGCTTAAAGCTGACGGCCACGAATGCAAGCCGGCGTCTTCAGCAGCGCGCCCTAACAGGGAGAAATCGACCAAATGCAGATAACACGTCGGGATCTGGCGAAGGGCCTGGCCGCAGGCAGTATCGCTCTGGCGGGTCTTCCGCAAATCGGCTGTACAGAGGATGAAAGCTCCAGACAGCAGGACGCAGCGTGGCATGAGGTCCATCCAGGCGTCTGGCGCGCGACCATCGGCAAGCCGGAGGGGGTGACGCCAGTCACGTCGCGTCTGGTCCAGCCGCTGACGGGCGGGTTCTCGCGCCTTCCCCGGATAGCGCAGGCTCCTCTGCCTGAGATTCACGGTCTGGTAACTTCGCGCGGATGCGCAGTGGCGCTTCCGCTGCGGGCGCATGAGTCCGTTTATGGACTCGGACTGCAGATGCTGTCGCTCGATCAGCGCGGCAAGAAGAAGATGGTGCGGGTGAATGCGGATCCTAAAGTCGATACCGGCGATTCGCACGCGCCGGTTCCCTTCTACGTCACGACGGAAGGCATCGGGATCCTGATCGACACCGCGCGCTATGCGACCTTCTGGTTCGGCGATGCGCGGCGGCCTCCGGCGCACGCCATGTCCTCAATGCAGACTAAAGTTGTGGACCCGGACTATACGTCGGGCCTGCAGGCAGATCAGGCAGGCGAGATTCACGTGGAGGTGCCGCGCGCAGGCGGCGTGGATGTGTATCTTTTCGGCGGCCCCACGATGCTCGATGCGGTGCGCCGTTACAACGTATTCTCAGGCGGTGGGCCGTTGCCTCCGGAATGGGCGCTGGGCTTCTGGTATCGCGCCGACGCGCGCGCCACGCAGCAGGAGGCACTCGATCTGGCGCGGACCTTCCGCGACCAGAAAATTCCCTGCGACGTGCTGGGCCTTGAGCCGGGATGGCAGACGCATGCGTACTCCTGCACATTTGTGTGGGATCGGAGCCGCTTCCCCGATCCCAATGCATTTGTCGCCGAGGCTGGAGCGAAGCACTATCGCGTCAATCTTTGGGAGCACGCCTACACCCATCCTGCGTCGCCGCTCTTCGAGCCGCTGCAGGCGAACTCCGGCGATTATGGTGTGTGGGGCGGCCTGGTTCCCGACTTTGTGGGCGAGGCGGCGCGCAACCGCTTCGGTGACTATCATGGCAAGACCTTCGTTGACGCGGGGGTGAGCGGATTCAAGCTCGACGAGTGTGACAATTCCGACTTCACCGGCGGATGGGGTTTTCCCGAACTGAGCCGCTTCCCTTCGGGCGTGGACGGCGAGCAGATGCACAGCCTCTTCGGCTTGCGCTACCAGGCAGCGATCTGGGACCAATTCCGCAAGCGCAATCAGTCGACGTACAACCTCGTCCGCTCCAGCGGGGCGCTGGCAGCGCCCTATCCATTCGTGCTGTACAGCGATGTCTATGATCACCGCGTCTTTATTCGCGCGCTGGTCAACGCGGGCTTTTCGGGACTGCTGTGGTGTCCCGAAGTCCGCGATGCAGCCAGCGTGGAGGATCTCATTCGCCGTCTGCAAAGCGTGATCTTCTCTCCGCTGGCCATGGTGAACGGGTGGTACATCAAGAGCCCGCCATGGCAGCAGCTGAACCGCGACCTGAACAATGCCGGACATCTGATGGAGAACTGGCAGCAGGTGCAGACGCGCTGCCGCGAAATTATCGGATGGCGCATGCAGCTGGTGCCTTACCTCACCGCTGCCTTTGAGCGTTATGCCGCGGACGGCACGCCGCCCTTCCGCGCTCTGGTGCTCGACTGGCCCGATCAGGAGCAACTGCGCGGCATCGACGATCAATACATGGTGGGTGATCGCATGCTGGTCGCGCCTCTGTTTGCCGGCGAACCGGAGCGCAAGATCGTTCTCCCTGCCGGCACCGACTGGCACGACTTCTGGACCGGCGCCCGCGTGCAGGGCGGCACGTCGATCACCGTCCCGTCATCGACTGAGAAGATTCCCGTGTATGTGAAGGCCGGCAGCGTGATCCCCTGGGCTGATGTGGGATTGCATGCCGCAGACCCGGCGGGACGCAAATTATCCGTGCGAGTCTACGGCAATGGATCGCTGTCCTTCGAAATCGGCTCGGGCGCCCAGCGCACACGTCTTAGCTGGAGCAACGGGCATGGGTTGGTAGAAGCGCCCGGCGGGTACACGATCGATCTGTGGCAGCCGATAGAAAAGTGAGAGGCTTTAAAAAATGAAATGCGGCCCGATTTCTGAGGAGCAGCTGCGGCACATCGTGCTGTCAGGGCAAAAATTGGCTAAAGCGCTGAAACAGAGCATCGGAGACCACTGCTGATGAACTCCTGACTGTTGCTGCGAACCCTGGCGCTGTCCTGTGGAAGGATTCAGGGACAACGAGAGAACCAGGCATTCCAGCAGGAGCGACACGCGCAAACCTCACCGAATTGAACAAGAGGTTTGCAGCATGTCCGACCTCCAAAACTCGACCCCAGCGAGAACTTAGACCACGGAGCAATTTGAATCCAGAAGCTTCGACCGACCTGGGGCATCTCGCCTTCTATCTTATCTGGACGGACCTGTCTCATCAGCGCTTGCCAGCAATCGACAGGTCCGTCCATTTACTACTGCTGAATTTCGCCGACAGGACCTGCGGCTGCCAAGGGATTAGCTCAAAAAAACATCGCGAAAGCTTTGTTTTCACCTGTATTGCCCGCTGACGAAAGAGAGCGTGCGTGGGAACACGATGTCCTCATCGTAATCAAAATCTGGGACTTAGCCGCGCTCGACTGTTTCAGTCGGCAACGCACCGAATGACTGGGATTTTCTGCGCGGCGAGGCACGACCCGCTCATCGCTCGAAGGAATAACCTCCTTCCCACAGCGATTTGTCTGCCATTCTCCTGAATGCAATTTGGGCGCCGATCTCCGAGGCCTGGACCTTTCGCCGCCGCGAGCCCGGCGGACCCCTGGGCACCGACCGCTCAACGTGCCTTTAACTCGGCCGTGTATAATCGGCCATCGGATGGCAACCTCTTCCGTGAGGGATGGAATACAGGCGGTTTCCCCAACCGCATCCGGTTCAAAATTTGGATCCGATCCAAGATGGCAGCTCGTCGAGCGGATCCTCGAGACCAGTCCGTTTCAGAAATCATCTCACCTTCCCGCGCTGCTCTCCTATCTCGCTGAGCACACAATCCGCGGGCAACATGATGCCCTGACGGAGCGCCGGATCGGCATCACCGTCTTCGGGAAGCCGGCCGATTACAGCCCCGCAGAAGACAGCGCCGTGCGCGTGCATGTGCGACAGCTGCGTCTCCGGCTGCATGAGTATTATGCGTGCGAGGGCCGTGGGGAGAGCCTTGTCGTCGACATCCCCAAAGGCTCGTATGCGCTGGAATTCCGCAGCGGTATCGTTGAGCCGCGCCTCAGACCGGAGGTGTTGCCGGTCGTCCTGCCCACACCGGCTCCGGCAAGAGTCCGTCGCATCGGCTGGCGCGATGGGGTGGCGCTGCTGGCTCTCATCGCCGCGGTGGTCTGCGGCATTGGCTGGTATTGGTCGGCCGCGGTTCCCAGGGCGAGAACGATTCCCTGGCCGCTGAACGCAGTGATCGAGCCACAGCAAGATACCAGAATCGTCGTCTCCGACTGCAACTCCATGCTGCGCCTGCTGAGCAACAAGGAATTAACGCTGGAAGATTATCTCGAGCCCGGTTATTTCGACCGCATGATTCCGGCGCACATGGATCACAATGTGTCGCGCCTGCTCGGCTACGTTTCCGATTCGCAGCTCACCTCGTTTGCGGATGTGGTCGCTGCGTCCACCGTGGTTCGGCTGGCCGGACCGCTGGCCGGGCACGTCAGCATCCGCTCGGCGCGCGATCTGAACAGGCGCGATCTGGAAGGGGGCAACTACATCTTCCTGGGCGGGCCCACTTCGAACCCATGGGTCTCCCTCTTCACCGACAAGCTCAACTTTGAAGTCGTGGAAGAGAGCCCGGGCGGAAAGATGTACTTCCGCAACAAGAATCCGAGGCCCGGCGAACAGGCTATCTATCAGGGTCTGGACCACACCGGCTCAGCCGGAGAGGATTACGCCACCATGTCTCTGCTGCCGAGCGACAGCGGCCAGGGCAATGTTCTCATCCTGCAGGGGCTGCGCCAGGAGGGAACCGAGGCGCTGGGTGTTCTGCTGGCGGACACCACAGCCAGGAATGATCTGAAGCGCGAACTCAGTCAGCAGACCGCGTCTGGGCAGACTCCCTGGTTCGAAGCGCTCATCCGTACAAGGGCCGTGGCGGGCGCGCCGGTCTCCGTTAGCGTCGTCGCGACGCGGATCATTCATCCATAATCTGAGGCGCGGCTGGCCTGGACAATTCGTCCGAGACTAATCGCCCGGCGCAAACATGCGCACCGGCTCACCGGTGGTGTCCTTGTATAGATCTCGTAGTTGCTTGAGCTGGGCGATCAGATCCTTCGCAATCTGCTCGTAACCCGGCCGGATAGCGCGCCCGTTGTCGATGAACAGGTTCTCCATCTCATCGGGGTCGTTCTCCAGGTCGAACAACTCCCACTCGTTGCGGTTGTAGTAGCTGATGAGCTTGAACTTGTCGGTGCGGATGCCGTAATGCGGCGCGACCCAGTGCGGATCGCCGTATTCGTAATAGTGGTAGTACATTGATCTCCGCTCCTCCGCGTCCGATTTGCCTTCGATCACTGGAACGAGGCTGCGCCCCTGCATGGTCGAAGGGATGGCAACCCCGGCGAGGTCGAGGGCGGTGGGCGCGTTGTCGATGTTCACGACCCATTCGCTGCTCACGGTGCCCGAGTTCTGCTGACCCGGTAGGCGGACCATCCAGGGCACGCGCAGCGCCTGCTCGTACATGAAGCGCTTGTCGAACCAGCCATGATCGCCGAGGAAGAAGCCGTGATCGGTGGTGTAGACAATGATGGTGTTGTTCAGGAGGCCATTTTTTTCGAGGAACGCGAAGATACGGCCGATGTTGTCGTCCTGGGAGCGCAGCGTTCCCAGAAAGTGCTCCATGAATTTCTGATAATTCCACTGCTTTCGCTGCCGGCCCGTCAAATTGCCGGGAGGGTGGAAGTCGGGCATATCCTCGATCCGCATGCGCGCCACTCGCGCCGCAGTCGCGCGGCAGTCGTAGTCATCCCAGAAAGTACCCGGCTCCGGGATGCGCTGATTGTCGTACAGGTGCTCGTACTTGTGCGGCGGATCGAAGGGCCGATGCGCATTGAAATACTGCAGCATCATGAGAAAAGGCTGCTTAAACTGCTGCATGCCCTTGATGGCCAGATCCGTCATCACATCGGTCTCGTAGCCTTCGAAGCGAAGAGCCTGTATCTCGTCGCTGCCGAGACTCGGATTGCCGAGATAGCCTGTGGGATCGTAATAGGGTCCACCTGCACCGTTTTTGTAGACGAAATAATCAAAGCCCGCTTTGGCTGGATTGGCGGGGAGATGCCACTTACCCACTAATCCGGTTTGATAGCCATGGCGCTTCAGGATTTTTGGAAAGGTCTCCTGCGCGGTGTCGAAGTGCGGCGTGGGTGTGTTCACGGTGGCAAAGCCCGGATTGCTGGTCATGCCGTTAATGTGGGTGTAGGTGCCGGTGAGCAGGGTGGCGCGGCTGGGCGCGCACAGGGCATTCGTCGTAAAGGAATTCTCGAAGCGGATCCCTTCTTTGGCGATGCGGTCGATGTTGGGCGTCTCGATCAACCGGCTGCCATAGCAACTCAGCGCGGAAACCGGGACACCTTCTCCGGTGATCCAGAGGATGTTTGGCTGCTTTCCGGATCGCTGGGCAGGCGCGCGATTGCTTTGTGCAGCGACTGGTTCGCCGGCCATGCGCTCGGGTATCGCGGAGGCAGCGAGCATGCCGCCCAGCCCCTTCAGCGCATCCCGGCGTGAGATATTTTCTCTCCTGCTGCTGGAGCCTTGTTTCGTCGAACGCACCAAATGTCCTCCCCTGAACGATCACGAACGAATGGTCTGCCGCGGACGCAGGGTGCAATCATGCCCGGGCTCCGCGGCAACTCACCAGACTAATGGAACGGGACGCGCGATTTGGCCGGACAGGGGTGACGCCACAAAAAACAACGAGGTTGGCGCAGAATCGAGCGTCGCGCCGGAGCGCGATACGCCGTGATCGCGGATCATGTAGGCCAGCATTTGTGCCGGTTGCACCGATCGCGGCGGCATGGAGAGATGCAGCCAGGATCGCGGAGAGCGCCTCAAGGCAAACCTACGGGGGGGCAGATCGGAAATGAACCGCTGCCTCTCCCCCGCAGCCTTGTTCAACACGCAGATGGATAATGACTCACAAAGCTAAAAGACGAATCGCGCGCCCACCTGCATATTTCTGGGTGGGAGATTGCTGTTGGTTGTGCCAAAGTTCGCGCTGGAGTCGCCGTAGTTCGTGTCGACTCCGTTGAGGTTGACGCGGTTAAACAGGTTGAACATATCGAGTCGCAACTCGAGGCTGAGGCGTTCGGTCACCAGAGCGGTCGTCTTCTTCACGGTAAAATCCGTGTCGGCGTATCCGGGATTCCGGAATTTTCCCAGCTTCTCATTGCCTTCGGTGCCGCTTGCCTTGAAGGCAGGCTGCGCAAACTGCGCGTGGGTGACCACACCTGAGTCAACAATCCCCGTATATTGATACGCTTTTCGATCGTGTTTCTGGTGATAATTCAGAGCATCGGGGACGTTGAAGTTATCGCCATCCGCAGCGTAGTTGCCGCTGTTGGGAGCGAAGGTAATGTGTCCGGCCGCCAGTTCGCTGGCGTAGTTCGCTTGGGTGACCGTTACCCCAGTGGTATCGATCAGAGCGAGCGAATTGGAATTGGATACGAAGAAGGGGTTCCCGGACTGCAGGATGGTAATCGCCGACATCGTGAACCCGGAGGTGGCCCGGCGCGTAAAGCCGTTGCCACCCCTGGTGCCTGGGATGTCGTAGCTCCATGCGAGAGAAACGCGATTCGGTGCATCCCACGTTGACGGGCTATACCACTGATTCACGTCGTAGGAGGTTCCCCCGGTGGCGACATACCCTTCCGGATAGTTGGCTGAATCGTCCTTCGAGGAAGATCTCGTATAGGAAGCAGTCAGGAAGCCGTGCTGGCCGAATCGTCCTTTCACCGCGGCAATGAACGCATAGTAGTTCTGCCTCGCGCCATTGAATTCATAGTTGATTGAGCCGAAGCTGGTATTCAGACGTGTCTGCGTTCCCGATCCCGTCCACACTCCGTTGGAATCGAAGACGGGATGCTGGATCAGGTCGCCGGGGACAAGGTTGACATCCACCGTATAGCTGGTATCTCCGGTATTGCCACCGACGATGAGCAGGTTTGAAGAGTGAGTTCCGGAGTAGCCCAGGCTGGCCGTCATGTTCGACGTTAGCTGGCGTTCCAGCGCCCCTGACCAGTTCATCGTGAGGGGAGCTGATAAGTTCAGGTCATTAGCGCCCACGCTGATCTGCGATCCCGCTATACCGCCCTTCGAATTCAGGGGCTGCCCGCCGAACGCCGGGAATTGGAATCCGAACGGGTAAGTATTCTGCGTCCCATAGCTAAAGATAGGTTTGGCAGTTGAGCCGTTGTTATAGAAGGTCGGCAGCACCGGGCCAGGTGGATTGCTGCCCAAGTCATTCTCTGAGTTACCCAGCGTTACATAGTCGTGGAAGACTCCGAAGCCGCCGCGCACCACCCACTTTCCGTTGCCGAACGGATCATAGGCGACGCCGACGCGCGGACTGAATACCCAGTTGATGTCGTGCTCGAATACGTGAGATTGCTGGACCATCGCCGCTCCCGCAACCTGCTCGGCGAAGTTCGATCCCTGCGCGAGGTGCAGGTTGGCCAGGATCGTTCCTTTCAATGCCACGTAGGGATTGCCGAAGTTGTCGTAGCGAAGGCCATAATTAAGCGTGAGCTTGCGTCCCGCCTTCCACGTATCTTCGGCGAAGACGCCGAAGGTCGTTTCCTTGAAGCCGTAGTTCCTGGCCATGGGCTGGCCAGAGAGTGGGTTATAGGCAAGCCCATTTTCGCTGTAGGGATTGTCGTTGATCAGGTCGATCATGCTCTGGTAGTAGAGGTTCGGCTGGTCGTAAGCTCCCGCAAAGAGGGCGATATCGTCTCCCCGCCAGGCCTCAAAACCCGCCTTGAGGCTATGCGCGCCGACCACCCGCGTCAGGACATCGCGCCAGTGATAGCTGTGCTGGATGTAATCGCCGTCGGCAAAGCCGTCGCCCCATCCCGTGTTCAGCTGATTGACGCTGACGATCGGCACTGTGAACAGGCCGGTCTTTGGCGATATACCTTCGATCCGGTTGTAGCCGAAGAGCGCCTCGTTGAGCATGTTGGGCGAGAAGGTATGCGTCTCGTTCGCCTGCAGCGAGAAAGTGTAATAGTCGCTGGTCGTCGCGAAAGCTGGACGAACGCTGGGACCGCCGTCATTGATTGTGTCGCGGAAGAAATTACCGTAAATGCGATCCTTGCTGAAGTACTTATCCAGCCGGATGTTGTATTGCTTGGCGTTGTAGAAGCTCGAGGAATTGAAGTGGCCGTCGTCGAAAACCGGTGTACCGCAGGGAATGTTGTCATAGGAAGCGGGCAGGTTGCCCACGCCTGACTGACAGGCAGCCTGGTCTCCGGCAGGCAGCACATTGCTCCAGAGCTGCCCGGCCGTGGCCTGCACGCCCGCTGTCGTCGCGCCGCTGGGCGGGTATTTCGCCATCAGCTGCACTTCGGGGCTGTTGGGCATTACTGACTGTGCGAACTGCACAAACTCAGGAGCTTCATACCCCACCAGTGAGCTGCCGTTGGAGGAGAGCGACAGGTACGGCTCATAGCCGGCGTAGAAGAAAAACTGCTTGTGCGGAATGACCGGCCCGCCCAGGGTGAAGGATAGATTGTCAGTGTGGTAGGGATTCAGCGGAGTGGGCTGCGGCACGCCGAATTCCCCGCGCGCCGTCAGGCCCTGATAGGTGTAGTAGTCGCTGGCCAGGCCGTGAAACTGGTTCGTCCCGGACTTGGTGGTCATCACCGTCTGAATCGAGCTGGCGCGCCCATAGTCCACCGTGTACGTGTTGGTCTGGACGCTGATCTCCTGGACTGTATCCGCGTTCGGCGTGAGATTGATTACGCCGGGGCGGATGCTGCTGGTGACATCCATGCCGTCAACAACGTACTGATTACCATTCGCGCCGCGCCCATTGGCGCTGGCGCTCACCCAGTTTTCAGGTGCAAAGTTCGTTGAGTTGCTGGTGCCGGGAGACGACTGCCCACCCAAGCCGGTCACGCCGGGAGCTACCGTGATCACGTTCGTGGGATTGCGCCCCGGCAGGGGCAGATCGGCCAGCGCAGTTGAACCAAGTGTTTGCTCAAAACGACTGTCGGAGGTATCGAGCAGTGGCGCCTGGGTTGTTACGGTGACGGTGGAGGAAACCGAGGCCACGTTCAGCTGCAGAGGAACGTCGCGCGTCTGATCGGTCTCGATCGTGAACGAAACCTGCGCGTTCGCGAATCCGGACACAGCTGCTGCGACTGTATAGGTTCCCGGCGCGAGGCTGTCAAACCGGTAGATGCCGCTTGAATTGCTCTTCGCAGTCTGGTTGACGCCGGTCGCTGCGTTGGTCAACGTTATGGTCGCGTTAGGTACGACGGACCCCTTGGGGTCCTGTACCGTTCCCTGCACGCTGGCGGTGAACTGGGCAAAGCAGGCGGTTCCGGTCAACAGCAGCAGCCCGATCAGAGATGTCAGGAACAATCCTGTGCTCTTCATGTTGGCCTCTCCCTGAAGAAATTTAATCGGTGGCGTCTCGACACGCAGCACCGAATTCTTCCCCGCGATTGCAATCGCGGGCGGCAATGCAGCGCTTTTCCGTTTCATTTTTTGAAAGCGCTTACAAAAGTCCCTTATTCAGAACACGGTGAAGACTACTCACGAGGGATGAGCGGCGCATGAGCAACTATGACCAAGCACGGATAGTCCATTTGGACTACCAAGCAATCCGGACCGTTGCCAGGCGGCCCCGGCGCTTGCTGCGAAAACCGTTGGGAGCGTAGACTCCATCGTGCTCATCATGAAAAATCGCGGTCGGCTCGGGTCCACCTTCACATCCAGGTTCGTGCGCCTGGCGAAGGCTGCCGTGGTCCTGGCCGTGGGCGTCTGCATGGATGGCTGCGGCTCTCACCGCCCGCCCCGCATCGCTGTGATTCCGCAAACTGAAGGCACGCTGATTTGGGAAGCCGCACATGTCGGCGCAGAAGCCGCGGCACATCAAAGCGGTGCCTCCATCTACTGGAACGCGCCTACCCGCGAGGACGACATTGAGGCGCAAATCGCCCTGGTGCAGCGCGTCGTAGAGAGTCACTACCAGGGACTGGTGCTGGCGCCCGATCAGGCTCTCTCGCTCATCAGCCCCGTACGCCGCGCTCTGGCGCGCGGAATCCCTACCGTGGTGATCGGGTCGCCGCTGGCGATTCCCGCAGGCCGCGATCTCTCCTACATCGTGAACGACGACGAAGCCGGTGGACAGATGGCGGCGCAGCGAGTGGACTCAATCCTGCACGGCCATGGCACTGTCGCTGTGCTGGGCATCAATCCCGACGTCACCGGCCTCATGATTCGCGCCCGCGCCTTTGAACAGGCGCTCGCACAGAACTCCCCGGGCATCCGCATCGTCGCGAGACGCATCGGCTCTTTCAATGTGCCGCGCGAGCAACAAGTGGCACAGGATACGCTGAAGACCAACCCTGACCTCGACATTATCGTGGCGCTCACGTCTCCGAGCATCGACGGAACCCTTTCAGCTCTGGAGGCGGATCCATCGCGCCGTGCGATCCGCATCATCGGATTCGATGTTGATGGCTACATCTCTTTTGATGACGCGCGCTCACTTGATTGCGTGATTCAGGAAGATTCCCGAACGATGGGGCAGAAGGCGGTCGAGTGGATCGCAGGCCGCCTGTCCGGACGATTCGAGTCCGCCACGCTGCGGCTCCCGCCGGTGCTGATTGCGCGCGACAACATTCATTCGGCCGAGGTGCGTCACATGTGGTCCCAGGACTGGACCCTCGGGCACTCACCGTGGAGTCCGGTTCAGTGAGAGCCACTGCCCTGAAAGCCATGCCAGGAAAAGCCGCTTCGTTGGTGCGGCGGCGGATCCTCGTCGGAGCGCTGCTCACTCTTCTTCTGCTCTCGGCGATGATGGCTCTGCGCACGTGGCGCGAGAATCCACTCCGCGGTCTGCCGTACCGCGATTCGTTTGCGGCAGGCAAAGCTGAGGAGTGGAGAGCATTCGGGGGAACATGGGAACTGGTCGACGGCGCGATGCGCAACGACTCCGATGAGCGTGGAGCCAAGCTGCTGAGCGGATCGCCGTGGTGGCATAACTACTCCATCGAAGCCGACATCTATCTGCTCGGCAACAGCGGCGATGCCGGCCTCACCATTCGCTCGGGAGACGAAGAGGAAGGCGTCAACGCCTATCGCGGGTATTATGCCGGTGTCCGCATCACCGATAACTCCCTGGTTCTGGGCCGCGCCGACCACGGCTGGATGGAGGTCGCGCATCCCAGCCGCATTCCCGAAGGCATTCGCCCATTCCAGTGGTACCACCTCAAGCTGCTGGCCTACGATTGTCAGATCGTAGCCGCGTTCGGCCCTCGAGGACAGCCCGCGCGCACGGCCCTCGGCATCACGGATGATAACTGCGTGCGTTTTGGCCGTGTGGGACTGCGCTCCTACTCATCGGGGGGCATCTGGCGCAACGTGGTTATTCGTCCTACTACGCATCAGGATCTTGTCGCGATTCAGGCAAGCGCCGGCGGCCGCGACTCGAGCCTCCGGAGCGCGCTGCCCGAAACGCCCGACAGCATAGAACCCCGGCCCGCGCTAAACCCGCAGCAGCAAGCCTCCATCGCCCGCGCGGAAACCCAGAGCATCGCGAGCCTGCGCCTGACCTCCTTTGCAAAGCCGGCCAGCGCGACCGTCCGCGGCGTCGTGGTTCTCACCACTCCCCGTCTCTATGTGCAGGACTCGAGCGGCGGCGTCTATATTCCGAAATACAAAGGACCGCTGCTCAAAGTGGGCGACGAAGTCGAGGCGGCAGGCGAAGCCCATGCAGGAGACTTCAGCTCGACCATCGATGATGCGACTGTTCAGGTGTTGTGGGCGCGAACACCCATGCCCCCGGTCTCCGTGACAGCATCACAGGCCTCCACCGGCAAGTACGACGCCACCTTCATCGAAGTGCGCGGTGTCCTTACCGGCAAAGATCATGGCCCCGGCAACACCCTCATCCTCGATCTGGACCAGGGTCCGCAATCCTTCCGCGCCATTCTGAATCCGGGGCGCAGCGATTACCTCTTCGACAGGCTCAAAATCGGCAGCATTCTCCGTCTCCGCGGCATCTGCGTGGTTGACGCGGCTTTAACCCACAACCTCACGCCCTTTGTCCTGCTGCTGCGTTCCAATGAGGATCTCGACGTCATCGCAGGCCCGCCGTGGTGGAGCACCGGACACATCGTTGCCATCGTCGTCGCTGTCATCTTGCTGGCTTTTGTCGCTGTGGTGTTGTATCACCGCATCGAGAACTGGCGGCTGCGCGCCATCCTCGACGAGCGCAGCTGCCTGGCTCACGAGATGCACGATACCCTGGCGCAGAGCTTCGCCGGGATCGGGTTTCAGTTGCAGGCCATCCGCAATGGCCTGCCTGGCGGCATGCCGGCCCTGCAGCAGCAGATCGAACTGGCCAGCGATCTGGTGCGCCACAGCCACGAGGAGGCGCGGCGCAGCATCGCAACGCTGCGGATCGAGACGCTGCAGTCCGAAGACATCGTTGCTGCGCTGGAAGCCTCTGCGCTGCGCATGATTGGCGGTAGCACTGTCCATGTCATTTGCGAAACCGACGGCAATGCGCGGCCGATTCCTCTGCGCACGCGCGACACGCTGTACCGCATCGGCCAGGAGGCTGTAGCCAACGCAGTGCGTCATGCCAATCCGACCCAGGTGATTCTGCGCCTGCGATACAACAAAAATTCCGTTTGCCTGTACATTGAGGACGATGGTCCAGGCTTCGTTCCCGGCAGCAGCGTTGGCTTCGGCATCCGGGGCATGCGGCGTCGGGCGCAGAGTGTCTCCGCGACATTTCAGCTCGAAAGTCAGCCTGGCACCGGCACACGCATTCGTGTGGAAGCTCCGCTGCCCCCGCGTATGACCTTCACCTCCTGGCCTCGTCTTTTCTGGAAATACATGATGGAGTATTGGTGGAATGCCCGAGCAACGAGAGCTGCCAATTCGCATCCTTATCGTGGATGATCACCCGGTCGTCGTCGCCGGCCTGACCAGCATGCTGGGCACGCAAAGCGGGATGCTGGTGGTGGGCTCTGCGGCCAGCGGCGACGAGGCGATAGAAATGATCCGGTCCCGGCCGGTGGACCTGCTGCTGCTCGATCTGCGTATGCCCGGCATGAACGGCATTGACATGCTGCACGCCCTGAATCGCGCCAAAATGCAGGCCCGCGCCATCATTCTCACCAGCTATGAGACCGACGAGGATATCTATCGCGCCGTGCAGGCCGGGGCCCAGGGCTATCTGCTCAAAGACGCGCCCCAAGCCGATATGGTCGAAGCCATATGGGCCGTTTACAACGGCAAGCGCTATTTCCCGCGGCATATCGCCGAACGGCTGGCTGAGCGCATGATGCGCACCAATCTCACCGCGCGCGAACTAGAAGTCCTGCACATGCTGGCCCGCGGGCTCACCAACAAAGAGATCGGGAGCGCGCTCGATATCAGCGGCAACACCGTCCGCAATCACGTCAACAGTATCATCGAGAAGCTCGAAGTTTCCGATCGCACCGAGGCTGCAACTTCGGCCATCCACCGCGGCCTTATCGACCTGCACGGCTGATGCTCGCTTTGCCCGATGTCGCTCGTCTTCTCGAATAAGCAGCACGTCGGCGTCTCGCGTCTTCCACTAATAGATCATTTGGACCATGCGCGCTGAGGCTGCATTCATTAGGATATTTTCCAAGTCGGCTCAGGAGTTTCTATTGTCCCGCTCGTCGCAGTACCTTTCGACCCGTCGCCAGTTTTTGAGCAGAGTTGGACTTCTTGGCCTGGCGTCGACCGTACCGGCTGGCCGTTTGCTGCTTACAGCAGGAGAGCCGGTATGGGCCGCAGCAGCAAACCAGACTTCGCCTTCTCCGGTCATCCGGAATCGCACACCGCTCGCGGCTAACGCCTTTTATCTACTGTCCGTCGGGTCTATTCGCGCACGCGGCTGGCTTGATGAACAGCTGCGCATCCAGGCCAACGGCCTCAGCGGCCATCTCGACGAAACGTGGGCCGATGTGGGACCGAACAGCGGCTGGCTTGGCGGAATGGGCGAATCCTGGGAGCGCGGCCCTTACTTTCTCGATGGCCTCGTACCTCTGGCGTGGCTCATCGACGACCCTATCCTGAAAGCCAAAGCGCAGAAGTTCGTCGACTGGACCCTCGAACATCAGGCCGCCAGCGGCATGATCGGCCCCGCATCCAACGACGACTGGTGGCCGCGCATTGTGATGCTGAAGGCTCTGACCCAATATCAGGAGCTGACCGGCGATTCGCGCGTCATCCCGGTAATGGATAAGTACTACCGCTATCAGTTATCCCAGTTACCCAGCCGCCCGCTGCGCGACTGGGGTAAGTTCCGCTGGCAGGATGCCGTGCTCAGCGTACTTTGGCTCTATAACCGGACAGGCTCAGGCTATCTCCTCGACCTTGCGCACCTGATGCATCAGCAGGGCTATGACTGGGAGACGCAGTACGCAAATTTCCAGTACACGCACCGCATCACCGCCGACTTTATCAAGCTGCGCGACGGAGATGGACTCAAAGATCTGGCGCTGGCCACGCATGGCGTGAATAACGGCCAGGCCATCAAGGCTGGACCCGTCTGGTCTCAGGTCTCAGGGGCGCAGAGCGATCGCGCCGCGGCGCTGACCATGATTGCCGAGCTGGATAAGTATCATGGCCTCCCTAACGGCATGTTCTCCTGTGACGAGCATCTGGCCGGGCCTGACCCCACGCAGGGCTCGGAGCTCTGTACGGTGGTGGAATACATGTTTTCTCTGGAGCAGTCGCTCGCCATCACCGGAGATCCTTCTCTGGGCGATCGCCTAGAGCGGCTGGCCTTCAATGCCCTTCCCGGCACATTTACCGATGACATGTGGGCCCACCAATATAACCAGGAGCCGAACCAGGTCGAGTGCAGCCTGCACCAGAAGCCGTGGACCACGGACGGACCAGAGTCGAATCTTTATGGCCTCGAGCCGAACTTTGGATGCTGCACTGCGAATTTCAGCCAGGGATGGCCAAAGTTCACCAACAGCCTCTTTATGCTCTCCGGCTTGCAGGACGGCGATGCAAGGGATGGGCTGGCGGTCGCGGCCTACGCGCCCTGTGAAGTTCGCACAATGCTGCGCGGCACCGCCGTGCATGTGATCGAGGAGACGAACTACCCGTTCCACGGAACTGTGCGGTTCACGGTTAATCCCGCTGCTCCACTGCGCTTCCCTCTTCAGCTTCGGATTCCTGGCTGGGTTGTCGGCACGCGCATCACGGTCAATAGCGAGGCACAGCCTGCTCCAACGCCCTCATCCTTTGCGCGCATCGAGCGCACCTGGCACCCCGGCGATCAGGTGGTGATCGAATTTACAATGACCCCGCGCGTCTCGCGGTGGTTTCACAACTCCATCGCCATCGAGCGCGGCCCGCTGGTCTTCTCCTATGGGATCTCGGAAAGCTGGGTCAAGCTGCGCGATCGCGGCATGACCGCCGACTGGCAGGTCTTTCCTGCCAGCCCATGGAATTACGCCCTAGACGTGGATGCCGACAAGCCCGCCGCCTCGATCGAAGTAACGGAGCGTCCTCTGGGCCAGTCGCCCTTCACACGCAATCGCGCTCCGGTGCAGATGAGCGTGAAGGCGCATCGAATCGACAGCTGGCGAGCAGAAGACGGCGCGGCCGATCCGCTGCCGCAGAGTCCTGTCGCCAGCCGAAACCCGGAGCAGACGCTGACGCTGATTCCCTATGCGGCGGCCAAGCTGCGCATCTCAGCCTTCCCGAAATACAAGGCCTGAATCGGTCGCGGGACCGGCAACGCAAACCTCATCCAGCCACCCTGGCTGCGCCTCCGCTCCGCGTGTTCGCGCCAATTTTCGGCTCGCGGCAATCTTCGGCCTTCGCTCCAGGCGCGCCGATCAGCGCCCGTCGTCCTATATGATGGCCTTTGCCTGAAGGCTGGAGCCGCGATGATCTCCTGCCGCCCGTGGGCCTGCGTGCGATCGAGATCGAACGCCGGCCACATACGGCAATATCGCGGAAGGCAGCCTCGGGACCGATTCGGATGAAACCTCTCCTCTCTGCGCGCTTCCGCCGGATCCTGATTCGCCGCCGCCTTCTCTCCATCTGCTGCTGCAGTGTTTGTGCCATCGGGCTTCTTTGCGCGGCCGGCCGGGGCCGAGCAGCGCAGCAGCCTGCCACACCGCCATCACTTGCGTACGCGCAACTGCCGCCGGGGCCGGGCCGCGATCTCACCATCAAAGCCTGTTCCCACTGCCATTCGCCGGAGATTGTCGCCGGACACCACCTCAGCGGGCAGCAATGGTACGACGTGGTGCAAACCATGGCCGCGCGCGGCGCCGATGCCACGGACAAGCAGTTTGACGAGATCACCACTTATCTCGCCGAGTCATTTCCTGCCACCAATGCCTCGACTGCCGGTGCTGAGCCTGCTCCCGCCGGAGAAACGTCCGTTGCCCGCCCAGCGAATCCGCAGCCTCCAGCAGGCCCCGCTCCGGACATGGGCAAGCCCATCACCGAAGCAGCCGCATTCTCCACGCCGGGCAACTGGCCGATGGTGGGCCGCGATCAGGGCGGCACGCGCTATTCGACGCTGGACCAGATCACCACTGCGAATGTCAGCCAACTGAAGGTTGCATGGGTCTACCATATGCAGCCCAACGCCGCCGCCGCTTCCGGCACCAACTTCCAGCGCTATCGCGTCTCGGAAGATCAGCCTCTCGTTGTCGGCTCCTCCATTTATCTCGCCACGCCCTACGGCCGCATCGTCGCGCTGGATTCCTCGAACGGCCGCGAGCGCTGGGCCTTCGCGATCCCCGATGGCGACGAGCCTTCGCTGCGTGGACTCACCTACTGGCCTGGCGAGAGCGGATATGCGCCGGCGATCATCTTCGGTACGCGTCACGGCCGGCTCTATTCGATCAGCGCGGCGACCGGACGCCTGAATGACCGCTTCGGCGATCACGGTGTCGTCAGCCTCAAAACTCCTGCGGTGATGAACACCGGCATGGATCAGCCCTATACGCTGCCTTCGCCTCCGGTGATCTACAAAAACCTGGTCATCACCGGGGCCGGCACCGGCGAAGGCCCGGGCGGCCTCAACGGCGGAGTCGGTCCCGCCGGCGACACGCGCGCCTGGGACGCGCGCACCGGCAGGTTAGTGTGGACCTTCCACTCCGTTCCCCGCCCTGGCGAAACCGGCCACGAGACGTGGGGCGGCGATAGCTGGAAGGACCGCTCCGGCGTCAACGTCTGGGGCTATATGAGCGTCGATGTGCAGCGCGGCATCGTCTACATGCCCTTCGGCGCGCCCAACAACGATCGCGTCGGTGTCGATCGCCCGGGCATGAATCTCTTCGGCACTTCGGTCGTCGCAGCCGATGCGGCCACGGGGCGCCTGCTGTGGTACTTCCAGCTTGTCCATCACGATATCTGGGACTACGACGCAGAGGCGCCGCCGGCCCTGGTCAGCGTGCACCACGACGGACATACCATTCCCGCCGTTATCGCGGTCAATAAAACCGGGCTAATGTTCATCCTGAACCGCGTGACAGGCAAGCCGATCTTCGGCGTCCAGGAGCGCCCGGTTCCGCCCAGCAATGTGCCCGGCGAGCACGCCTGGCCCACCCAGCCGTTTCCGGTTCTGCCCGAGCCGCTCGCTCAGGACACCATCACTGACGCGAACCTCTATAACGAAACGCCCGCACATAAGGCCTTCTGCGACAGCTATGTTCACGATAACCACATGTTACTCAGCGCTGTGCCTTACACGCCGCCGCAATTCAACCGCTATAGCGTCACGCTGCCCGGCACGCAGGGAGGAGTCAATTACTACGGCGGCGCCTTCGATCCTAAGTCCGGACTCTATGTTGTCAACGTCAATAACCTCGGCCAGCCGATGCGCATCGTGCGCAATCCTGACGGCAGTTACTCCAACTCCGGCCCCTATGCGGGCTATACCCGCTTCTGGGATCCAGCCAATCACCTGCCCTGCACACCTCTGCCCTGGGGCCAGTTAGTCGCTGTCAATGTGAACACAGGGCAAATTGCCTGGCGCACCACGCTGGGCGTCACCGACTCGCTGCCAGAGGGAAAGCAAAACACCGGGCGTCCGGGCCTGGGCGGCCCAATCGTGACCGCCGGCGGCCTGACTTTTATCGGGGCCACCGACGATGCGCGCTTCCGCGCCTTCGACACGCAAACCGGCAAGGAGATTTGGACGGTCAAGCTCCCGGCGTCCGCCGAAGCCACGCCTGTCACTTACGCGGATGCCAGCGGCAGGCAGTATGTTGCAATCGTCGCTACTGGTGGCGGCCTCATCGGCGCACCGCTGCGCAGCGATTCGGTAATTGTTTACAGTCTGCCATAATGGCCGCCTACAGCACCTGGCTGTGCGCTGCATCCAGGTGATCTGAGTACCATAATTCCGCAGTTCCAGGTGCAGCGGAGCAGGAGACGATGCTGAGAGTCTGAGAACTACACCTGGATCCGGACCGGCCAGGTCTTCCAGATATCGGCACAGTAATCGCGGATGGAACGATCCGAGGAGAATTTGCCGATCCGCGCCACATTCAGAATGGAGACGCGCGTCCATGCCTCCTGATCCTGATACGCGCTGCTGATGTGGTCTTGGCAGTCGATATAGGACTGATAGTCGGCCAGCAGCATGTAGTCATCGCTGCTCAGGAGCGAGCGGACCAGCGGCTCAAACAGCCCTCGATCGCCATGCGAGAATTCGCCGCTCATCAGAGCATCAAGAACCTCGCGCAGCACTGGATTCGATTCGTAGTGGCTGCGCGGGTTGTAGCCGTCGCGGCGGCGCTGCTCCACCTCAGCCGAGGTGAGTCCAAACAGGTAGAAGTTCTCCTCGCCCACCTCTTCGCGGATCTCGATGTTCGCGCCGTCCAGCGTGCCTATGGTCACGGCCCCGTTCATAGCAAATTTCATATTGCCGGTACCGGAGGCTTCCTTGCCCGCAAGCGATATCTGTTCCGAAAGATCGGCGGCGGGATAGACGCGCTGACCCAGCTTCACGCTGTAATCCGGCAGAAAGACCACCCTGAGCCGGCCGCCGACCAGCGGATCGGCATTGATGGCCTCTCCCACCGAATGAATCAGCTTAATGATGAGTTTCGCCATGCGATATCCGGGTGCGGCCTTGCCCCCGAAGATAAAGGTCCGCGGCACCACCTCGGCTCCTGGATCGCGCTGGATGCGCCGCAGCAGAGTAAGGATGTGCAGCACCTGCAGGTGCTGGCGTTTGTACTCATGCAGCCGCTTCACCAGCACATCGAACATCGAATCGGGATCGGTGGCGATCCCCAGCCGTTCGTGAACATAGGCCGAGAGCTGCAGTTTGTTCTGATGCTTAATTTCGCGCCACTGTGCGCAGAACTCGTCATCTTCCACCAGCGGCTCCAGCCGCCGCAGCTTGTCGAGGTCCTCGATCCACCCGGCGCCGATCCGCGCCGTGATTAGTTGTGCCAGCCGCGGATTGCTCACCAGCACCCAGCGGCGAGGACTCACTCCGTTGGTTTTGTTCGAGAACTTCTCCGGTGTCAGGGCGTAGAAGTCTGCCAGTACGCTGCTCTTCAGCAGTTCGGTGTGCAGCGCGGCAACTCCGTTGATGGCATGACTGCCCAGCGTGGCCAAATGTGCCATGCGCACAAACTTGTCTCTACCACTGCTCTCGTGAATGAGCGAAAGCCTCTGCACCCGCGCTTCATCTCCTGGAAAGCGCTGGCGCACGTCTTCGAGATGCCGGCGATTGATCTCCTCGATGATCTCCAGATGCCGCGGCAGCAGGGCCCCCAACAGGTTCCGCGGCCACTGTTCCAGGGCTTCTGGCAGCAGCGTGTGATTTGTGTATGAGAGGGTATGTTGCGCCACGTGCCAGGCTGCGTCCCACTCCATCGCGTGCTCATCGACCAGCAGCCGCATCAGCTCCGCTACAGCGATGGCGGGATGTGTGTCGTTCATCTGAATGGCAAAGCTGCGGTGCAGTTCAGCCAGCGGGCGCTTCTGCGTAATCTGAATGCGAAGGATATGCTGCAGGCTACAGGAGACAAAGAAGAACTGCTGTGCCAGCCGCAGCTGCTTTCCCTGCACTCCCTCGTCGTTGGGATAGAGGATTTTCGAGAGGTTTTCGGAAGATACTTTGTTGGCTACCGCTCCGATGAAATCACCGTTATTGAAGGTGCCGAAGTCGAAGCTCTCCACCGCCTGCGCCGACCACAGGCGCATGGTGTTGGCTGTATTCGTCCGGTAGCCGAGGATAGGCGTGTCAAAAGGGACGCCGCGCACCACCTTCTCCGGAATCCATTCCACGTGCAGCCGCCCCCGCCCATCGGTGCGCGCCTCCGTTCGGCCGCCCAGCTTCACGTCGAAGGCATCCTCAGGTCGCTCGAAAGCCCAGGGATCGCCCAGGCGCAGCCAGTTATCCGTGGCCTCCACCTGCCAGCCATCGCGAATCTGCTGGTTGAAGATCCCATATTCGTAACGAATGCCGTAACCAATCGCCGGGATATCGAGGGTCGCGAGTGAATCCATGAAACAGGAAGCGAGTCGCCCCAAGCCGCCATTTCCCAGTCCCGGTTCGCCCTCCTGCTCGATCAGAGTGTCTAGATCGAGCCCCAGCCGCCGCATCGCCTCCTCGGCCTGATCGTAGATTCCCAGGTTGATAAGGTTGTTCGCCAGATGCGGTCCGGTCAGATATTCCGCGGAGAGATAGCAGACCACCCGCACATCCTGCGCCTGGTAATTTTTGACCGTCGATATCCAGCGTTCCACCAGGCGATCGCGGACTGTAAGCGCCAGCGCCTTATAGAGGTCGTTCACGGTCGCCCGCTCCATAGAGCGGCCTTGAGCGAACAACAGATTGTCAAGGAAGGACTGGGCCAGCGCCTCAACCCCGGAAGCTGTTCTCTGGCCCTTTTGCGCACCCGGCCAAACCACGGCAGAAGCACTTTCCGCCATAACGGACCTCGCTTCGGCCCCTTTGTTCAAGGAGTCTGCTCTGACCCTAATCGTGCTGCATGCGGGCCGAGCGAAATTTAAACGAGGAAATCAACTGTGAATCGCCAGTTTGGTCCCGGTGTGGGAACTGTTCCCGTTACGGTGAGTCCCTGACTTACTCAAAAGGTAGAACGCGCGGAAACCTCCCGGTTTAGCAGGAGATCTCCTCTAATGTGCATCGCCGGCAACGCCCTGAAGAATGCTGTAGGCCACCGCTACTCTGTTCTGATTGGGATAATTTTTGTTGGCAAGCATGACGATTCCGAGTCGTCGCGATGGAACGAATGCCACGTAGGCCCCGAAGCCATTGGTCGACCCTGTCTTGTTCAGCCACACATCGTTCCGCGCCTTTTCCGGTGGCATGATCGCCTGCACGGGCGTGGCATTCAGGGCCATCTCCGGAGAATTGCCCGCGAGCAATGTATCGAGGGGGACCGGATAAGGGTACTGCTCCCAGATCAAATCCTGGGTCATGCCCCCGTCCTGAAAATAACCGGTGTGCGTTTCGGTGATCGCGCGCTGCAGGGTCCTGTTCACACGGATCAGATTCATATTCGCATCGAGGAAGCGCAGCATGTCGGCAGCGGTGGTCCTGACTCCATAAGCCTCCTCCGACAATTCACCGGGTGCCATGCGGATCGGCCGGTCGTTCTTCGTGTAACCCTGCGCGTAGTCCGGCATTCGGTTGTCCGGAACCTGCAGGAACGTGCTTGTCATGCTCAGCGGCCGAAAGATGAACTGCTCCATCAGCGAATCGAAGCTCCCGTGCATGCTTATCGCTGTGATCAGGCCGAGAGTCCCGATCCCCGGATTGCTGTAGGTTCGGCACGTGCCAGGTTTGCAGGTCGCCTGCCATTTTCTGAGGTACTGCATCAGCTGGTCGTCGCTCTGAATACCGTCCGGGACCTGCAGCGGAAGACCACCCGGCGTATGCGTGCCCAGATTGAGCAGGCTCACGTCGCCGAATGGAGTTTCCTTCAGCGAGGGCAGAAACCGGCTGGTTGTATCCCGCAGGGATAAGTGCCCGGTCACCTGCGCGTACGTAGTCAGTGTCGCTGTGAAGGTCTTGCTCACCGAGCCGATTTCGAACAGCGTAGCGCGGGTCACGGGCTCGGGAGGGTTCGCTGCCGCGAGACCGTAATTGAATACGTAAGACCTCCTTCCCGCCACGATGCCAACCGCCATGCCCGGGATGCCGTCTTTCTTCATGAGCGGTTCAACGGCTGCATCCACTGCCTTCCTGATCGAGACGGACTGAGGGTTATCGGCGGCGCGGATGACAGGTGCGAAAAGGCACAGAACGAAGCAGGCGATAGCAACGAATCTTCTAACTCCGCAATTCACTGCTCATGTTCCTCCGCCGACACTCCGTATTATCGGAGGCTGCACTGAGGAAACAGGAGGCCGTCGTATCAGCTTCGTTAACAGGCGAGGTCAGCGCCAAGATCGCATTCGCCGTCACTGTCCGCGAGGCTCCCGCTCACCACAGTACTTTAGCCGCGAACTGGATCTGCCGCGACGTGGTCGAGGTGCTGGTCACCACGCCCGCCGTGGGCGACACACCCGAAGGCGTAAACACCACCAGGTTCGGTGTGTTGAAGTTCGAGTGGTTCAGGATGTTGAACAGCTCGGCACGCAGCTGCAGGCGCAGGCGCTCGTGCAGCGAGGTGTCTTTGAACATGGAGTAATCCCACTCCGTGGTGCCGGGGCCGGAAAGCGTGTCGCGGCCAAGGTTTCCATAGAAGCCGCTCCCGGCCGGCGGCGCAAGGAATGCCGCGGGATTGAACCACTGCGTCGGTTTGCCCACGATGGGATTGCCATGAAAGTCAGGATTGATGAAGGGCCGCACCGGATTCTTCGTGTCGCCGTTGTTGGAGGGGTTGTAGCTGAGCTGCGGCGTGAACGGGAAGCCCGACTGCAAAGTCACGATGGAGTTCGCTGACCAGCCCCCCACCAGCGCATTGGTGAAGCGTCCAGCTCCGCTCAGGAAGCGCTGGTTGTGTCCGAAAGGAAGCTGATACACCTCATCGATCACGCCCACATGGCGTATATCGTAGGTAGCCGGACCCCAGTCTGACTTGAGATCGAAGGGATTCGACACCAGCCCCGGAGCGTTCCCGGCGGCGGTGGCATTCAGGGAGTCGCCGTCATCCAGCGCTTTCGACCAGGTGTAGACGCCACGAATTGCGAGGCCGTGGCTGAGGCGATGATTCACATCCACCTGCAGCGCATGCCAGGAGCTGTTGCCCACGGAGAACCAGGCCCAGGCCGCGCCCAGTGCTGGATTCGCCAGCGGCGTTCCCGACGGAATGTAGTATGCACCCGCAGGAACCGGAGCGCCCGCCAGGGTTCCCGGGAATGTGTCCGGATACACGGCTGGGCACGGAGATGCCGGGCAAACCGCCGGCGTCGGCTCGTTGTCGTCGAGGCTCACGATTTCGTGGTAGCCGTGCGAGCCCACGTAGCCCAGAGTCAGCACGGTATTCGGCGACACTTCCTGCTCGACGCGCAGCGACCACGAGATCAGGGTCGGCGTACTCATATCCGGCTGCACGCCCGCGGGCGCGACTTTGGCTTTGGGCGGAACCGGCGCAATCGGCAGCGGGAAATCGGAGACCGGCAGGTTCGCAATGCTGTACGAGGGATTGAAGGGCGCATTCTGATCCATGCGGTAGCCGAGCGCGTCCTGCAGGTCGTTGTACATGCCGAAGCCCGCGCGCACCACCGTACCCGCACCCAGCGGACTCCAGGCCAGGCCGATGCGCGGCTGCGGCAGGAACTTCGCATTGTTCTGGGTAAATGCCGATCCGCCGATGTGCGGTGCGGTTTGAATCACGCCGTCGCTGAAGACGAAGTTGGCAGCGCGTCCATGCGCTTCGTTCCATCCCGTGGTAAATTCGTCGCGAAATCCCAGCGAAAGCGTGAGCCTGGGCGTCAGGCGCATCACGTCCTGCGCGTACCAGGCGCCCAACAGAGAGCGCCAGTTCATCTCCGTAGGCGCCGGATCGTAGAGGAAGCTGCCCACTGTGCCCGAAAGAAACTGCTGCAATCCCGTAAAGGTCGCCTGGCCGAACTGCGTCAGCGCCAGGTCTTCGTTCGCCTGCAGTTGCTGGAACCAGACGCCGGCGCTGAAGTCGTGTCGGCCGCGTGTGAGCGTGACGTGATCCTGATAGGTGTACAGGTTGCGCGCGATATGCAGATCGCTTCCTGTGTTGCTCCCGGCCTGGCTGATCTGGGCGGCAGGATTGGCCGCAGCGCTTCCGCCGACGACCACGGTACCCACTGGTTTACCGGTGACGAATCCACCGACGCTCGCGGCAGGCGTGCCGGGCGTAGGTTCGCCCGTATAGAAGTACGCAGCCCGCGAGTAGCCGAAGCGCGCCACGTTCAGCAGGCGCGGAGAGAAGACGTGGGTCTCTTCAAGACTCGCCACCTGCTCGCGCAGGCTCTCCAAATCGGTGCTGTAGAGATTGGCAGCTGTGGGCGTAACGTCGTCGCTGTCATCAACGGTGTAGACGCCGGTCAGGGTGTCCTTCGCAGAGAAGTTGCGGTCCACGCGCGCCGTGCCAAAGTCATCGCGAATGGTTTGCAGCGGGCTGTTGAAGACCTCGGCGATGCCGCCCAGGTCGGGCGAGTTAGCCGCAGGGGTAGGCCACAGATTCAGCAGCGGCGCCACTGCCGGCGCCACGCCCACATTCACGAAGCCCGACGCCGGACAGGGGTCCGGCCCAGGCGTCACCAGCTTGCAGGGCAGATACCCGGCACGCGCATTCGCGTCAGGAACGAGAGCCACGCCGGCCTGATGCAGATTCTGGCGGAAGCCCTCATAGTTGCCGAATGCGAACGTCTTGTCCTTCTGAAGGGGGCCGCCCAGCGATGCGCCGAACTGGTTACGCTGGAAGGGCGGCACGCCTCCCTTGTTGAAGTAGTTGCGTGCATCGAGGGCGCTGTTGCGCAGGAATTCGTAAGCAGAACCATGCACCTGGTTGGAACCGCCCTGGGTGACGATGAGCACCTGCGCCCCCGGACGCTTGCCGTACTCCGCGCTGTAACTGTCGCGCAGCACGTTGAATTCGCGGACGGCATCGACCCCCAGCATCTCCTGGCTGGTTCCGCCTGGCTGCATGTTGTTCTCAGCCGCGCCGGTGAATTCAATGCCGTTGAGCAGGAAGAGATTCTGCTGCGGCCGAATGCCCGAGACCGAGAAGTTATTGCCCACGGTCGAGTTCGAAACGCCAACGCCGCCTGTCTTCTCCGCCGTGAAGTTCACCACGCCGGGGTTGAGCGTGAGCAGTTCGTCATAGCTGCGCCCGTTCAGCGGCAGATCCTTCACCTGCTCCTCATCGACGAGGCCCGAGATATCCGATGTCGTCACGCTCACCGGCGCCGGATCGGCATTGACCGTGATTTGTTGGTGCACTCCAGCGAGCTGAAGGCGCACATCGGCTGTGGCTACCTGGCCCACGGCGAGATGGATGCCGGTACGAGTCTGGTCGGCAAAGCCCGGCTGATGCGCGGTCACTTGGTAGTCGCCTACAGCAAGCGACAATACCTGGTAGAGTCCTCTGGAATCGGTCTCGGCAGTGCGCTCCGCGCCGGTGGCGACGTTGCGGACCGTCACTGAAGCGTGCGCGACCGCGGCTCCGGAAGGATCGAGCACCACGCCGGTGAGGTTTGCTCCCGTCTGCGCCTGCGCATGCGGGACAACCCCCGCCGGAACCAGCGCAGCCAGAGCAAGCCAGAGTGCACGACGACGCCAGCCTTTGCGGCGTGAATAAAGCTTCACTTGAGCCTCCGCAGGGTTGGCCGGCCTGGGGAGTGCTTCGCAGCAGCTCGGTTGCCGGCAGTTAATACGAATCAATACACGTCTAATCATTACTTGTGACTTTTTTTAATCGTATCACTGCCGACACGGGCCTTCGAACACAGGGCTCTGCCTCTGCGGGGATTGACTGCATTTTCCGGACGGCGTGCGGCGGCGGATTATTCCGCTCGCAGCGCCTCCACGGCATTCACGTGGGCAGCCCGTGCCGCCGGCACCGCCGACGCAATCACCGCTGCAGCCAAAATGATGAACGAGGATGCGATCAGCGTGAGCAGGCCAGGCACATGCACCTCGCCCACAAACTGGCCAATCAGCCGGGTGGAGGCCACCCCGACCACCAGACCGGAAACCACTCCGATACCGGCGATCACCAGGCCGTCGCGCAGTACGTCGGTGAGAATATTGCGCGGCTCCGCGCCCAGCGCGATGCGAATGCCGAACTCGCGCGTGCGGCCGCTGACGGAAAAGGCCAGAACGCCGGCCACGCCGACCACGGAAATCAGCAGTGCTACCGCGGCGAACCCGCCAAACACCACGGCGTTCAGGCGTTCAGGCGTCATCACTTCGGCGCGAACGTCGGTCAGCGTGCTGGCTCGCTCCACCGGCTGATCGACAGCCAGTTGATGCACGGTGCGGGTGATGGCCGGCACCAGGCTATAGGGATCCTGCCCCGTGCGTACAAACAGGCGCCCCTGCCAGCCTTCCTGATCGGCCGGCTGATACACCGTCATCGCCGGGGAAGGAATAATGTTCTCGTCATCGAAGTCCGGCACCACGCCCACGATCCGCCGCGGCTCATAGCTGATGCCGATGAACTTCAGCACTCCGTCCGTCCACCGCATAGAGCGGCCTACGGCTTCCTGACCGGGGAAAAGCGTACGCGCCACGCTCTGGCTGATGATCACCACACGCTCAGAACCGTTGCGGTCGGTGTCACGGAAGTCGCGGCCCTCCAGCAGCGGTAAGCCCAGCGTCTGGAAGAATCCGGGCGAGATAGAACGGAAGCGTGCGCGCAGATTTTCCTGACCGTTTTTGCGCGTGGCGCCCTGCACCGCAAAGGCGAAGCTGATATCCAGCGCCTGGCCGTCGCGCCACGGAACGCTGAAGCCCGTGGCCACGTGCTGTATGCCGGGCAGTGCTTCGACGCGCTGTTTCGCGTCCCGATAAAAATCATTCACCTGCTGCGGCGTGCGTCCATAGGAGATCACCGGCAAATTCACCGCCAGCACGCGCGAAGTGTCGAAGGGGGGCCGGGTGTGCTCCAGCACAAACAGCGTCCGCATCAGCACCGCCGCGCCGGTGAGCAGCAGAAACGACGCGGTGATTTGCAGGACGGCGAAGACGCGCAGCCTGCGGCTGCTTCCGCCTGCCACCCGCGTGCCACTGCCGGCGAGCACGGCTCCAGGCTGCGCATCCGCTGAAGGCAGCCGCGGAATCAGCGCCAGAAAGACGGCGGCGACGAGCGCCAGCGCGATGCCGAACCACACCAGGCTGAAGTCCAGTTTGAGTCCATCGGCCCGCACCGAAAAGCGCGCCGCGTAGCGGCCCAGCACGGCCACCATCGGCACAGCAATCAGCAGCGCGCCCAGCGCACCGCTGCCGCATAATACCAGGCCCTCGGCCAGCAGCGAGCGTCGCAGTGCCGCCGTATTGGCTCCCAGAGCTGAGCGTACCGCGATCTCCGGCTCACGCCGCACGGTGCGCGCCAGCACCAGGTTGGCGACATTCGAGCATGCAATCACGAACAGCAGGCCCGACGCCGCAAACAGCACCCACAAGACCGTGTTCGCCCGCGCGTTGATCTGGTCGTGCATCCGGCGGACCCCGATCTCATAATGATCGGAGGGCTTGTAAACCTCCGGATGCGCCGCCACCATCGCGGCATAGCGCGTGCGCAGTTCTGCCCGCGCCTCCTCGAGCGTCGCTCCGGGAGCGAGTCGCGCGAAGACTTCTGTCATGCGATGCTCGCGTCCGGTGACCATGGTGGCCGAAAGATGATGCGGGCTGGTGACCACGTTGGCGATAATTTCGGTCGCCACGGGATAGGGCACCGAGGGCTCCAGAACCCCGACGATCGTCGCCGAGCGGGAGCCGCTGAAGCTGTCGAGCCGCACCGTTTTGCCGAGCACAGTAGGGTCCGAATGCAGAGAAGCCGTCCAGAATTTATAGGTCAGAACGATGGCGCCGGGCGCATTAGGCCCATCGTCAGACGGCGTCAGGAGCCGACCCAACACCGGCCGCAGCCCCATCACGTCGAAGTAGTTGCCGTCCACCACGCCGGCGGGAATCTCGCGCGGCGTACCCAGCCCCACCATGGTGAAATCAATTTCGGAAATGGTGCCCAGCTTCGTGATGGACTTCAGATTCTTGCCCAGATCCTGGATCTCGGGGATGGAGAAAGTCGCGTTGTCCACGCCGAGCCCGGGCGCGCTTTGCCGCAGATAGAGGAGCCGATTTTCGTCGCGGTTGACGAGCGGCCGCAGCAATACTTCGCGCACCACGCTGAAAATGGCGGCATTCGCTCCGATACCCAGCGCCAGGGTGAGGGCCACGGTGATCCACAGCGCGCGCACACGCCACAGCGAACGGACCGCTATTCTCAGATCGCGCAGGAATGACATCTCGCTCCTCCAGATAACTGTTCTCGAGTCCGCCCCACCGCGACCCGGCTCGGCGTGCAATACACAGTTGATTCAGCGGTCGCACGCCAGAGTCCGAAATTCACGGCATTTGCACTATACGCAATCAGCTATTTAGTCCGCAGCGGGTTACATACAGTGTCCGAAAAAGAAGAGCATGTGTTCGGAAATGGACAAATGAACGCAACAATCCGCTGGTCCTAATTGATCGGCCTAATACGCTGGCCAGGTTCGCCGCTGGGGCGGCTTGACATATTACCTTGATATCAACATAATGGAGGAGATGTCAAGAGTCGAACCGGTTCCTTTTTCCACAACGCTCCGGATTCGCGACTGTTGCCTCTGCCTTCACGTGCAGCGGGCAGCCCGTGCTCTGGCCCGTCGCTTCGACGAGGCCCTCCGGCCGGTCGGCCTCACCAACGGGCAATTTTCCCTGCTGATGGCGCTCAATCGCCCCGAGCCGCCTCCCATGGCTCCGGTGGCGGCGTTGCTGGCCATGGACCGCACTACGCTGACCGCAGCGCTCAAACCCCTGCAGCGCCGCGGTCTGGTGCAGGTTGCTCCCGACCCGGCCGATCGCCGGGGGCGGCTGCTCAGCCTCACCCCCGAGGGCAAAGCTCTGCTGGCCCGGGCGGTGCCCATCTGGGAGAAGACACACGCCGAGTTCGAAGCGCGGCTCACCGATGCGAACCAGCTGCGCAGCGATCTCCAGGCCCTCTGCTGAGCAATTCCGGCAGGCACCATACAAGGATCATTGCCGCGAAGGCCTACTTCGGCAGCACCACCAGCTGACGATCCGGTGCCCTGCGAATCGTCGACACAGGCAATTTCAGATGCGCCTGGGCCATCCTGTCGGGCATCCGCGCGATCCACTCGTTCACGGAGATGCTCTGGTACTGCCCGGTCTTAAACATTTCGAGAAAGATCAGGTCCTCAGTCCCGGTGTTCTCGATGTAGTGAGCGGCCATGTTAGGTACGTAGCCAACGTCGCCCGCGTTGAAGTCGGTGGTGCGTGCTTTGCCGGCGGTGAGCGTAATGGTCATGCGGCCGTTGCCCTGAATCCAGTACTGCCATTCGCTCCCGTTGGGATGCCAGTGCAGTTCCCGCAATCCGCCGGGTTTCAGCGTGACGATGCCAGCAGCAATGTTTTTGGACACCGGGAAATTTGTGGAGTCGATCACGCGCGCCGAGCCGCCGGCCGTTTCCGCCAGCGGCCGCATGCTCATGGCGCCGTGGAAGGTGTACTGATTGGCCGTTTCAAGGTGCGAGCCCAGAAAGCGCTTATCGTCATCAAGCGGGCCGGGCAGTTCGGCGGGAAAGATATACAGCTCTTCCGGCGGCAGGTGGTCCCACTCCTTCCGGCTCCAGCCCATGTTCTTCTGAATCACATCAGGCGGGATATGCGCGAGCATTTCTGAAAGCAGGAAGGTGTCGTCCTCTGAAAAGTCCCCCTGATCGAAGACCAGCAGAAACTCGCAGCCCGGCCCCTCCAGCCCCTGAATCGAGTGTGGATAGCCGGCGGGAAAATACCACAGGTCTCCCCTCTCCACGTCGTCGATGAACATCTTCCCATCGGGTTGCATGACGCTGACGCGCGCTTTGCCGGTCAGCATGATTGCCCACTCGTCGGCGAGGTGCCAGTGCAGTTCGCGGAAGGAGCCCGCGGTGAGGCGCATGTTGACCCCGGCCAGATCCTTCGACTGCGCGAGCTCACGCTGCGTCACCTGATGCGTCCAGCCTCCGCCCTGCAGCCGCTTGGCCGTCAGGTCGAAGGAATACCAGAAGGGCGGCGGATTCCCCTTGTCAGTAAACGGAGGCAGGTTGGCATCCGGATTCAGCGCGAAGAGGGTCTTGTTCTCCGGTCCCTGATCGCTGGCGTAGTCATCGGTTCGCCCCGCTTCAGCATCCTTCCGGCTCTGCCCAAAGGCGCCCGCGCCGGAGAAAAGACTGGCTCCCGCCATGGCCGCAGTTCCCACAAAGGCGCGGCGACTGATCGCGTCAGTTGTACTTTCCTGCTGCGGCCCCGCGGCCTGTGCTGTGTCCCGGTTGTCTCCCGAAGCCTCGCGCAAAGATAAATCCTGATCGTCTGCCGGCATTCCTGCGATTTCCTCCTGCCTGATTAAAGCATTTGGGAACTCGCGCCGCACACCTCAGGGACGCTGGCGGAGCAAGTGTTCAACTTTTCGCGCCCCTTGCCGGCCGTTCTGGTCGTCTTATTGCGCGGAAGCCTGCCCGTTCTGCGCCAGCTTCTGGAAGACAGCATTTTCCTTCTGCCAGTACATCTGCGGCAGCGGCTTCTTGTCCGGCCATATCTCGTCGAGCGTGTTGCCGTCGAGCAGCTCGCCGTTTTTCATCACATAGTGAATCGCCGTCGAGTTATGAATATCCTCAAGCGGATCGCGATCCAGCACCACAAGATCCGCCAGCTTGCCCGGCTCGATGCTGCCCAGATCCTGCGACAAGCCGATGGCTTCAGCGCCGGTCAGTGTTGCCGCCCTTAACGCCTCAAGATTCGTCATGCCACCGGACTGCAGTGCCCATAGCTCCCAGTGGAAGCTAAGCCCCTGGAACTCGCCATGGCCGCCAACGCAGACCTTACCGCCATCTGCGATGATTTTGGCCGCAGACGCAGCGAAAGACGAATACGCGTACTCATCGCCGCGATACCAGGTCATCCGCGTCGTCTTCTGGTCGATCACGTTGTGAGGAATAAACCGCTCAACCTTGGGATTATTATGTACATCGGTCGTTTCGAAATAGTAATTCTCTGCGGCCGGCCCTCCATAGCCAATAACAAAGGTAGGGTCATAATAGACACCCGACTTAGCGACCAACTGCACCAGGTCATCCTCCAGCGCGATGGGAAACTGATGCTCCGCGCCGCTGAAGCCGTCGATCACATGCGTCATGTCCAGAGGAAGGTCGGCCGCTCCCTCGGTCGTGGGCATCATGTGCAGCTTCTCCGATGCCTCCACAACATATTCACGCTGCGCTCGATTGCCCACCATATAGGACTTAATGGTGTTGGTGTGGTAATAATCGCGATACCGCCGGATTACAGCCTCCGCTTCCGGTTCTGAATGAAAATCGTTCACCCAGAAGATGCCTGGCCCGGTGGAGTAAGTGCGGGGGCCGAGAATCATGCCGGCATCCACCATGTCCTGGTAGGCGAACGCGTCGTTGGTGAAGGTCTGCGGATCGCGGCCGGCGGTAATTCCATAGGCCAGTGATGCAAGATAGTCCCAGTTCTCAGGATCGAGGATGCCGCGGCGAATATTAAACCAGTGGGCATGCACGTCGATAAATCCCGGGATGATAGTCTTGCCGGCCACATTGATGACCGTGGCCCCGGCAGGAACAGCCACCGAGCCGGCCTTCCCGACGGTGACGATCCGATTATCGCGCACCACGATTTCCCCGTTGCGCAGGACCTCGTCGCCATGCATCGTGATCACAGCCGCACCGCGCAGCACGATCACCCCTTTCGGCGTATAGCGCGGCACTTCCACTTTGACAGGAATTTCCTGGGGATGAAGCCTGCCTGCCACTCCGGCGATATTCGCTTCCGCGGCCTCCTGATGGACCGAGGGAATGCCCGGCGCCTCCGCCAATCCTGCCTCCGCTGTTGCGAGCGGCAACCGGAAGTACGTCGAACCCAGGGACCATGCGATGGTCTGCCCGCCATCAGCCCACCCGGCGAAATCTGCGCCCACATCTGTGAGTCTCCGCACCGCGACCGCGGGAGCACTAAGATCCAGCTTCGGCGCCTCGCCGCCAGTGATGGGCAGGTCGAGCAGGTACAGCTGCGCTCTGTATAGAACCAGCGCCTCTTTCTCGTCGGGCGACACTACAACCTGCATGCCCGGCGTGAAGTCAGCGCCCCAGATGTCTTTTCCGCCGATGTTGAGCAGGGTCCGGCGATCCGTTCCATCGAGGCGCATCGATACCAGAGAATACTGGTGCTCCATCAGGCTGATCTTGTGCGTCGCTGTAACGAAGATCCGATCCCCCGATGCCGCGAATTGTGGATAACTGAAGCTCTCCGCAAAGGCGATGGTCGATGCCGGTCCTCCATCGGCCGGAACAGAGACCAGTTCGAGCCCGTCCATGGGCCGTCCCCACTGGTCCATTTGATCCATCGCCATCTGACACGAAGTGCGCAGGACCACAATCTTCGATCCGTCCGGCGACCATGCCGGGTTGGCGTAATAGGCCGGCACCGTCGTCAGGCGGATAGGCGGGCCACTTCCGTCCGCGGCCAACTTCCACAGCGCTCCCTCTTCGTTCGTCCACGTGACATAGGCCAACCATTTTCCATCAGGCGACCAGGCAGGATCGTACTCGCCCTCCTGTGCGGTGGTCGCACGCGCCCCGGCGGCGTTTGGCAGACTCGCGAGATACAGATGTGTTAGCGCTGAAAACGCCAGATGCTTTCCATTCGGCGATTCCATCGCTCCCTGAATGATTCGCGCCTTCACCGGCCCTTCGTCGACGCGCGTCGGGAAATCCAGCTTCGGCCCAAGTTCGCGCGACACCGCCGCGTGAAACGGGATGACCGTGTTCTGGCCGCTGACCATGTCGACGCGATGGATCTTTCCGCCCCACGCAGCCAGCAGGCTTTTGCCGTCGGGCGAGATCGCGTAGCCGGGCAACAGGTCGCGGCTCGAAAAGTACGATTCCTGATCGTCGCGCTGCACCGGATACTGCAGCCAGTGATCCTCTCCGCTTATCAGATTGCGCACGCGCAGCGCAGCCTTGCCGTCGCGCCGCGTTCCATAAACCAACTCGCTTCCATCCCTGGAAAGTACCGGGCGGATCGCGCTTCCCTGCTCCGCCGTGATCGTGTCCTCTTCACCCGTCCGCCGGTCGCGCCGGCAGATCTGCCAGAGAGGGAACTTAATATCATCGGAGAAATAGCCGGATTTCCGCGCATAGTAGAAGTAACGGCCGTCCGGCGAAGCTACCGCTCCCAGCGCATTGTGCCAGCTCTCGGGGGGAGCGTCTTCCGCTTTTTTTGACTGCGTGACCCGTACACCCGCGCCGCCCTGGGTGTCGTACATCCATAACTCGTATCCCGAGTCATAATACTGCGGCTTCTTTCTTGAGACGATGATGTATCTCCCGTCCGGCGTCCACGAGGGGGTTATAAAGCCGGTATTCTCGTCATTCGTGAGCGCCCGCCCGCCCGAACCGTCGGCGTTGGCGATCCAGAGGTTATCGGCCCCCGAGCGGTCACTGACATAAACAATCCTCTTCCCATCCGGAGAGAACCGCGGCTCGCTGTCGAAGGCCAGTCCTGACGTGATCTCCGTTGCTTCGCCGCCTTCCACGGGCAGCTCATAAATATGCCCCACCAGATCGAAGACGATCGTCTTCCCGTCGGGTGAAATATCGAGTGACATCCAGGTTCCCGAATCAGCCCGAAATTTGATGGTACGGGTTGGACTGAGAGTCAAGCCCTGCGACGGATGTTCCGGGCCCGTACCCGCCGCACCGGCCTGCTGCGCGGGGCAGACGCCACTCATAACCAGCAAAATCCCTGCGAACACAGAACGAACAACCGCACTAAGGACCTCGTGCTTCCTCATCATCACTCTTTCTCACACAGCAGAATGAGGAGTTCACATGAAGCCCGCATGCTCCTCCTTCGGAAACAATGCTTCGGTAACAGGACTAGTGGTGCATCGCCGCGAATCATCAGAACATGAACTTCAGGGCCATCTGAATCTGCCGTGAAGTCCCCAGACCGATGGTACTGCCAAAAGTGTTAAAGGTCTGGCCGAATCCCTCTGTCCCCCAGGTAGTATCGGGCTCGGCGAAATTCGGATGATTGAAGAGGTTGAAGAACTCAGCACGATACTCCAGACTCTTCCCTTCGCCCAGCGGTGTCTCTTTAATCAGCGACGCATCGATCTGCTTGAAGGTCGGCCCATAAATCGTATTGCGTCCTGAATCGCCAAAGGTGCCGTCCGCGGGCAGCGACCAGGCACTGGAGTTCAGCCACGACCTCCAGCTTCTTTGCGAAGCGTAGAACGGCTGTCCGGCCACTACGTTGGGCCTCTGGTTTGTGTAGTCCTGGTTGCCGAAAGTATTGGTGCCGATATAAACGGTATCGGCGATACCACTGTGCATCAGGCCCAGCGCATTCAGCTGCCACCCGCCGGCCAGTACACGCACCGCACCGGGAGCCGATCCCAGGAAATTGTGCCCTGCGCCCATGGGAATGTCATACAGCATGCTGAAGGCAAAGTTCTGCCGGATGTCTCCTGAGCCGTTGCCCCGCTCTGCCCTGATGTTGTTGTTGTTCTGCGGCTCACTGGCAAACAGGCCCTGATCCTGCACGTCATCGATGGCATGCCCCAGCGTGTACTGCAAATCCGCATGCAGGCCCGCGCTCACGCGCCGAATGACCGACAGCTGCACCGCATTGTATGAGCTGAAACCTGAATTGGTTTCGAGATAGATATCGCTGAAATTGGGATTAGGGCGCGCACCCAGAGCCGGGTCATAATAGTTGACATCTTCTTCCCGCCACAGATTCACACCGTGATTACCCACATAGGCTATCTGCACCGCTGTTTGCTTTGGCAAAGCATAAGCAATACTCACATTCCACTGATTGCTGTAAATATCCGGCTTATACGTCGGAAATCCGTAGACAGTAGGAATGGGAGTCGTACCCTGCGAAAGATAGGGCGTATAGGGATAGCTGAGTCCCGGCACCTGCGTGGACAGCAGCGTTGTGTTGCCGGGGATATTGTTGAGCGGAACGTTATAGGATCCGAAGCCGACCGGATAGGCCTGATAGAACGTTCCAAAAGAAGCCCGCACCACCATCGCGTCCAGGGGCGACCAGACGATACCAAAGCGAGGCTCGAAATTGCGTTTGTTCATCTCGAAATACTCATATCCAGGCGGTGCCAGAGTTCCGGTTGCGGGATTGAAGGTCTGCGTCTCGTGTTTCGTGTCGTAGGGAACGGTCTCGGCGTCCCAGCGACCGCCGTAATCCATCGTGATGTTCTTCCGCAGCTTATAGCTGTCCTCGACAAACGCGCCAATCTGGGTAGCGCGCGTACCGTGTCCCGGATCTCCAACCGTCAGCGACACCTCCGCAAGATTGTCGTTAATGAAATCCTCGAGAGAGTTGAACTGAATGTAATCGTAGTCGGTACTTTTGCGATTGACCTGAATCCGGTAAGCGCTGCCACCCCACTTCAGGGTGTGCTTCCCCTTCACGTAGGTCATCGTGTCGCCATATTGATAGCTGTTGGCATCCTGCACGTACTGGGCCTGCGACCCAGCCTCGATGGTCAGGCCGACAATCGCCGTCAGCGGCACCGGCTCCTGCGAGCTGAGAACGCTGGCCCACCGCTGAAAGCCGGCCAGGAAGTCGTTGAGGAAGTTCGGACTGAAGATGTGCTCTTCGTGCAGAGCGATGTTAGTGGTCCGGATCGGAACGGTCTGGTGGTCGTTCACACCCAGGGCTGTCGAAAAGACACCGAACAAAGGTCCGTTGACGTTGGAATCGTTGATGTTGATACGCGCGAAAGCGCTGTCGTTGGCGCTGAAGGCCTCATCCACGCGTGCGCTGCCTGTATCTTCCCGCACAACGGAGTTGCTGGTGATCACATAGTTGTCGATCATCGGATCGCTCGTCGCTGTCAGGTGAGTGGTCGGCATCTGCTGCACCAGCGGCGCCAGCTGTGGCGACATATTGAGTGCGTCCTGGTCGGCCGCTGGACTGGGTACCGTGCCTGACCCCGTAATGCCGATGATTTGCCGCGAGCCCTCATAGTTCACGAAGTAAAAGCTGTGTTTGCGGCGGATCGGCCCGCTCAGATTGCCACCGAAATCGTTGTAGCGAAACTCCGGCTTCTGGGTCGCGAAGAAGTTGGAAGCATCCACGGCGTCGTTTCGCAGATAATCGTAGACTTCGCCGTGCAGCTGATTTCCCCCCGACTTAGTAACGATGTTGATGGACGACCCGGCCGCCCGGCCGTACTCGGCCTGATAGCCGCTGGTCTGCACGCGGAACTCGGCAATCGTATCCAGACTGCCGGTAAGCAGGCGCGCACCCCGCTCATAGCCATTAGCCATGTAGGGCTGGTCGACACGCGATGCATCGACGCCATCGATCGAGAACTGATTGTGCACCGTATGCAGACCGTCGAAGCTGAGGTCGGAAATGTAATTGCTGCGCGCCACTGCTCCCGGCACCAGCAGGCTGAAGCGCGCATAATCGCGGCCGTTGATGGGCAAATTGCCCACCTCGCGCGTGTCGAGAGTGGTCCCCAGCTCTGAGCTTTCCTTGTTGATTTCCTGGACTCCTCCCTTGACTTCGACCACCTGGCTCACGGTGCCCGCCTGCATGCGGAAGTTCATGGACACCGGCATCAGAGCATTCACTGTGACTTCGTCACGAATTTCGGTCCGAAATCCCGCGGCCTCCACGGTGACTCGGTACTTCCCAGGCTCGAGGGTTGGAAAGGAGAAGAGGCCCGAGGAATTAGAAGGAACTGAACGCGAGGTTCCGTTAGCGAGATTCAGCGCAGTAACATTAGCGCTCACGATGAGAGCGCCGGAGGGGTCGGTGACGGTGCCGTTGATACTGCCAAAGGTTTGCGCTTTGCCAAGCGGACTGAAGATGCAAAGCAAAAGGCCAAGACAGAACATTGTCTCGCCAGTTCGTCTGCTCATAATGCCTCCGACATTGCAATTTGGGAACAGCTGGTCCTGTGCCGGCAGCCCGCCGTCAACAAACGGGCGCCCGAAGTGGCGGCACGAAAATCAGGCAAAATCAGGTGCCTATGGAACGACAGAAGCGTCAACTGCACGAATCCAGTGCATGGAACCTTGAAATCGGCGAGCCAAAAGGCTCACGGGAACACGGCGGAACGAGCGATGGCACATGGCTCCCCCTTTGCGAACACGGAGATCTCTGTATGCCCAATCTGTCCTTTTGCCTGAGAACGTTATCCCGTCGGCGAGCTCATGCTGCAGAGCCTCTCTCCAGAGGGTTCAGGGTGTCGTGGTCCTTTTGCCTGAGAGTTTGTGGGCACTTGCTCCTTCGGCGTCAGTACGACTGATCTCTCCCGCGATTGCCCGATTGAATTGTGAGCTACCCGATGAATGAAGAATTGGCGCGACGGCGCCGGGTTTGGAGAATAAGTTGAAGGTGAGGCGGCGTTGGAAAGAAATCTAGCACCCGGCCCTTACGAATGCAACGGAGGAATCCCAGGATTTATTCCACGGATAAGAATCTCCTATAACCATCTGCTCGCGGTCCAGGGAAACCGCAGCCTTGGCGGCAGGGCAAAAGGAGTTTCAGCGTTCAGGTCGTCTGCAATGGCGACTAAACGGTAAAAGCCCGAGGACTTCGGCGCGCGTCTGTCGAGTCCTCGGGACGAATCATAGCCAGTTCTTGTTTTCGCTGGAGCAGAGTGAGTTCCCACTCTGCATCCGGTAACCAGATGTGAATTGGTTCGGTGGGCTATGACGCCCCTGACTCCATGAATATGTAGTCAGAGCTCTGCCATGCTCCACTGATCCGCGAGTAGAGCCGGACATACACCTTCACTCCGTTGGATGGAATCGTAACGGTTGTCGAGGTTCCGAGTAGTACGCCGGAACTGTACAAACTGGAGCTGCCCGCGCCTGTCGTACCGACCGTCAGCATGTACTCCGACGGGCCACTGCCGGTTGTCCATGTGAACGTAGCGCTCGAGGCCAGCGTGCTCCCAACCGTGGGTGCCGTGAGTACTGCCGGGGTTGGCGTCCCCGATTCCGTGAAGGTGTAGTCGGAGGTCTGCCATGTTCCGTTGATGCGTGAGAACAGCCGCGCATAGACGGTTACTCCGCTGGTTGGAATATTCGTCACGGTCGTGGATGTGCCGGTCAGCGCCCCGGAGTTGTAAAGGTTATAGGTTCCGGGTGCGATAGTACCCAGCCACAGCATGTACTCCGACGGACCGCTGCCGGTTGTCCATGTGAACGTAGCGCTCGAGGCCAGCGTGCTCCCAACCGTGGGAGCCGTGAGTACTGCCGGGGTTGGCGTCCCCGATTCCGTGAAGGTGTAGTCGGAATATTGCCACGCTCCGCTGATACGTGAAAGGAGCGTCACGTAGAGCGTCACTCCTGTGGTTGGAATACTCGACACCGTTGCGGATGTGCCCGTCAGAACGCCGGAATTGTACAGGTTATAAGTTCTGGGAGCGACGGTACCCAGCCACAGTTCATACTCCGACGGACCGCTGCCGGTTGTCCATGTGAACGTAGCGCTTGAGCTTAGTTTGCTTCCCAAAGTGGGAGCCGTCAGTACCGCCGGGGTTGGCGTCCCCGATTCCGTGAAGGTGTAGTCGGAGGTCTGCCATGTTCCGTTGATGCGTGAGAACAGCCGCGCATAGACGGTTACTCCGCTG